>Ga0079306_1000558_pt1 | contig 33061 bp, 30 predicted proteins | sample Methanotroph_Enr_FD_79181 | JGI IMG/M metagenome (GOLD analysis project Ga0079306, IMG submission 79181) | Enriched soil microbial communities from Old Woman Creek wetland in Ohio, USA - Methanotroph_Enrichment_5 | ecosystem: Environmental > Terrestrial > Soil > Wetlands | place: USA: Ohio... | reverse complement strand
GCCCCGGCCGTGAAGCCCCCCCCAACCGAGCCCCCCCTCCAACCCCCACCCGCGGCCAAACCCGAAATCAAGCCTGAGCCTCAGCGCAGGCCAGAGGCCAGGCCCGAGGCCAAGCCGGAGACCAGGCCCAAGGCCCAGGAGGCGACCCGTCCGGCCGGTCCCGCCTCCCGGGAGGAGCGGTTCAAGGCCATCGCTGCCGGCGCGTGGAAGACCGCCCTGGCCCAGGGCGAGGCCCAGCGCCGGCATCTCCACGGGAAATGGACCCTCCGCCTGGAAATCGCCTGCCAGGGCGCCACAGTCCAGCATGCGGCTGACCTCCTGCGGAAGCAGGATCCGGATCTGTTCCTGCTGCCCATGGTCATGCGCGACGGACGCACCTGCTACCAGGTATTCCTGGGAGAATACCGGTCCGAAACGGCTGCCCTCCGCGCCGCCAAGCGCCTCCCAGCCCCCTTCCTGGCCGAGGGGAACCGCCCCAAGGCCTTCCGGGTGGCCGAGATTCCTTCCCGCCAATAGATTCCGGAACAAGATAAGCGCTGCGATCGCTTAATATATCGCCATCGCATATCTCGCATCTTTACAATCGGACGAAAAAAGATCATACTTTCTATGTATATGGGGGTGCCCTTAAATCAGGCCCCCCAGATCTTTTGGAGCCCGATGCTGTCCCCCTTCCACCCCACCAACTGGAGCAAGGCCGCTGCGTACTGGATCCATGAGATCCACGTGGCCTTTGACCCTCCAGTTCCCGTGGTCCCCGGAACGGGCGGCTTCCTCCGGCTTACCCGCCTGGGCGCGCCCCAGGTGGCGGTGCTGGTCTCCCTGGCCTTCACCCTCCACTGCACCCGGCCCCCCGAGACCTTCACCGCCCGCCGGACCGGCCTCAGCGGCCCCACCCTCCAGCCGGGCGACCACGACTTCATCGAGGAGGGCATCGCGAGCTGGTACGGCGGCGATGACGACGGATTCTCCGGACGGCCAACGGCCAGCGGGGAGATTTTCGATCCGGACAAGTACACCTGCGCCCACCGGACCCTGCCCCTCGGAAGCCTGGTGGACGTCCGGAACCTGGACAACGGCAAGCACGGCATCTTCCGCGTCAACGACCGGGGCCCCTTCATCAAGGGCCGCATCCTGGACCTCTCCCGCAAGGGGGCCGAGGAGCTGGGCTTCGCCGGCCAGGGGACGGCCCGGGTCCGGATCCGCACCGTGGACGCCCTGGGCGCCCCGGCCCCCCTGGATCCGGCCCTCGACCGCCTGGATCCGTACGTGGTGCAGGTCGCGGCCCTGTCGAATCCCACGAACGTGGAAGCCCTCCGCGATCAGCTGGAGGACACCTTCGGCCCCGTGACCACCCAGGACGCCATCACCCGCGGCGGGGTCTCCGTCAAGCGCGTCCGCGTAGGCAGCTACACCAGCCGGGAAGATGCCGAGAAGGCCGCCGAGCGGCTCGCCAAACTCCTGAAGGACCGCGGTGTCGAACCCTTCATCACCCGCCGCCGCTGACCCCCAGCGCCCCTTCCTGGTCATTCCGGCCGGGGGGCGGGGCCTGCGCATGGGCGGCGGCCTGCCCAAGCAGTTCCGGGACTGGGGCGGACGCCCCCTGCTCAGGGCCACGGTCGAGGCCTTCCTGGCCCCGGGCATGCCCCACCTGGCCGGCATCGCCCTGGCCGTCCCGCCCTCCCATCTCTCCGAGGTCAGGTCCTGGGACTTCCCCATCCCCTGCTGGGTGATCCAGGGTGGGGACACCCGGCAGGAGTCCGTGCGGGCGGCGCTGGAGATCCTCCCGGACCAGGCCCTGGCCCCCGTGATGATCCACGACGCCGTCCGGCCCTTTCCGCCCGCGACGCCCCTGTGGGAGGCCCTGGAGGCCCTCAACCGGTACGACGGGGTCCTCCTCGGGGAGCCTTCCACCGACACCTTGAAACGCGTGGACGCCGAGGGCCGCGTGCTTCGGACCGAGCCCCGGGAGGAGTTCTTCCGGGCCCAGACCCCGCAGATCGCCCGCCTGGCCACCTGGCGGCAGGCGTTCCGCGCCGCAGCGGAGTCGGGTTTCGTCGGCACCGACGATGTCTCCCTGCTCGAGCGCCTGGGCCTCATCGTGAAGCTCATCCCGAGCCCCAGTTCCAACCTGAAGCTCACCACCGCCGAGGACTGGGAGCGGGCCCAGCCCCGCTGACCACGGTGTGTGGTGGATGGACCCACATCCAGGCCATCCATGCAGCCACCTAAATCATGAAATATTTTAAGTAGATAAACGGCATAAAACTGGCTTGTCGAACTGCGAGGTCGAACCATGCCCCGCAGCACCCAGCCCCAGACCCTTGGCCGAGAGATCACGATCTCTGGCCGTGGCCTGCACGGCAACCGCCCCTGCACGGTGCGGCTGGTGCCCGTGGACGCCCCCACCGGGCTGCGCTTCGTCCACCTCCCCACCGGCACCGAGATTCCAGTGAAGGCGGAGCTGGCTGGCGATCTGGTGCTGTCCACCACCCTGGTGAAGGATGGCGTGCGGCTCCAGACCATCGAGCATCTCCTCTCTGCCCTCATGGGCCTGGAGATCGAGCACCTCCGCATCGAGGTGGACGCCGAGGAGCTGCCCATCCTGGACGGCAGCGCCGGTCCCTGGGTGGAGGCCCTCCTGCAGGCGGGCGTGAAGGGCCTCGACGGCCACCGCCGCTTCCTCAAGATCACCCGATCCGTGGAGGTCCGGAACGGGAACCGCTGGATCCGCGTCTCCCCCTTCGACGGCCTGCGCCTGCGCTACACCATCGATTTTCCTGTGCCGGCCCTCGGTCGGCAGAGCCGGGAACTGAGCCTCACCCCGGAGAAGTACCGCCGGGAACTGGGCGCCGCCCGCACCTTCTGCCTGGCCCAGGAGATCGAGGCCATGCGCGCCCGGGGCCTGGCCCTGGGGGGCAGCCTCGACAACGCCGTGGTCTTCGGCAGCGAAGGTCCCCTGAACGAGTCCCTCCGCTTCGAGGACGAGGCCGTCCGCCACAAGATGCTCGACCTGGTGGGCGACCTGGCCCTGCTCGGCGCCCCCCTGCTGGGCCTGGTGGAGGCCCACGCCGCCGGTCACGCCCTGCATGTGGGGCTGGCCCAGGCCATCCTCGCCGACCCCGGCTGCTGGGAATGGGCCGAGGAGGCCGTCCCGGCGAACGTCCGCTTCTTCTTCCAGCCCTCCACCGCCGTGGCGTTGCCGGCCTGATTCCCCGGTTGCGGGGCGCGGTCCGCGCTGGCAATCTGTTCCTTCACCCGAGAGGTGTACAGGTGTTACTTCATCCCCATTGCTGACCTGACGGACCGGGCGGAGCTGCCCCGGTGGGTGGCCTCCCTGATCAGGAGCAGCGAGACGGAGGAGGAGACACGGCGGACGGTGGCGGCCATCCTGGCCGACGTGCGCAGCCGCGGACTGGAGGCGGCCCTGGGCTGGACCGAGCGCCTCGACGGGGTGCGTCTGGATCCCGCCGCCCTCCGCGTCCCCGCCCCCGCCTTCGCGGAGGCCCGCACCCGCCTTGACCGCGAGCGCCCCGAACTCATGGCCGCGTTGCGCGAGCTGATCGCCAACGTCCGCCGCTTCGCCGAGGGCCAGCGGGCCTGCCTGCACGACCTGAACCTGCCCCTGCCCGGGGGCGGCACCGTGGGCGAGCGCTGGTGCCCCCTCCGCACCGTGGGCGTCTACATCCCCGGGGGCCGGGCCTTCTATCCCTCCACCCTGGCCATGACCGTCATCCCCGCCCAGGTGGCGGGGGTGGGCCGCATCGTGGGCGTGACCCCGCCCCGGCCCCAGCCCACCCTGCCCGGCGCCTGGGGCGTGGACCCCCTCGTGCTCGCCTGCGCCGCCGAGCTGGGCCTGGAGGAACTGATTCCGATGGGCGGCGCCCAGGCCCTGGGCTGGCTGGCGTACGGCGAGCCCGCCGTGGACCTGGTGGCCGGTCCCGGCAACCGCTTCGTGGCCGAGGCCAAGCGCCAGCTGCTCGGCGTCTGCGGCATCGACGCCCTGGCCGGCCCCACGGAGCTGCTGGTGCTGGCCGACGGCAGCGCCGATCCTGCCTGGGTGGCCGAGGACCTGCTGGCCCAGGCGGAGCACGACCCCGATGCCGCGGCCGTCCTCGTCAGCGGGGACCGCAGGCTGCTGGAGGCCGTGGCCACCGAGCTCGCCGCCCGGGCGGAGACCTCCCCGCGCCGCGAGATCCTGGCCCAGAGCCTCGCCCGCCACGGGCGCCTCGTGCATGCGGGGCGGGACCTGGCCATCGCCCTGGCCCAGACCTGGGCCCCGGAGCACCTGGAGCTCTGCGTGCAGGATCCCGTGGCCTGGACCCCGCACCTCACGGCCGCCGGCGCCCTCTTCCTGGGCGGCCCCAGCGCCGAGGCCTTCGGCGACTACGGCGCCGGTCCCAACCACGTGCTGCCCACGGGGCGCACGGCCCGCTACACCAGCCCCCTCGGCGTGGCCACCTACCTCAAGCGCCAGAGCCTCCTGGCCCTGGCCCCCGCGGACGCCCGGACCATGGCCCCCTGGGTGACCCGGCTGGCCGAGGCCGAGGGCCTGCCCCACCACGGCCGCAGCGCCACCCTCCGCCATCATCACCCCTAGGGCGCGGTTTTTCCCACCGCGCCCGACGCCGCTCCGTGATCCCCGGAAGCCTCGCCTTCGCCTACCCTGATTTCGAGCCCCCATGACCTTCCTCCGATCCGACCTGAACGACCTGCCCGCCTACCGGCGTCCCCCGGAACCGGAGGGTGGCGTGCGGCTTCACATGAACGAGGCCCCCGCGGACTGGCCCCCCGCGGCCCGGGCGGCCCTCCTGGAGCGGCTGGCCCGGCTCCCCTTCCACCAGTACCCCGAGCGCCAGGGGGAACTCACCGAACGGCTTCGGCGGCGGATGGGCGCCCCCGAGGGCGGCCTGCTGCTCGGCCCCTCCTCCGGCGCCCTGCTGGATCTGGTGGCCATGGCCGGCCTCGAACCGGGCGACACCGTGGCGATCCCCGAGCCCGGCTTCAGCCTCTACCCCCTGCTCGTCCGCCGCCACGGCGGGCGGGTGCGGACCGTGCCCGTGGGCGAGGGGCTGCCCCTGGGCCCCTGGTTCCAAGCCCTCGACTGCCGCCAGCTCTGGTTCACCCTCCCCAACAACCCCACCGGCGCCTGGCTCCCGCCGGCGGAGCTCGAGCCCCTGCTGGAGGCCGCCGCCGCCCGGCCCCGGCCGCCCCTGGTGGTGCTGGACGAGGCCTATGCGGAGTTCGCCCCCGCCACCCACCGCCTGGCCGTGGACCGCCATCCGAACGTCCTGCTGCTCCGCACCTTCAGCAAGGCCCTGGCCTCCGCCGCCTGGCGGCTCGGCTACCTGATCGGCGATCCGGCCCTGGTGGGGCAGCTGGCCACCCTCCAGCTGCCCTATGCCATCCCCGCCGCCAGCCTGGAGGCCCTGGACGTGGCCCTGGACTTCGCCGGTGAGTTCGAGGCCGTGGTGCGCGCCCTGCCGGAACGCCGGGATCGCCTCGTGGCCGCCCTCCCCGCCCACCGGGCCGTGCCGAGCGAGGCCAATTTCCTCCAGCTGTCCCCGGATCCCGCCGGGCCCCTGGAGGCCGCGGGCCTGAAGGTGCGGCGCCTGGCGTCCGCCGACGCGGCGCGCGTGACCGTGGGCGACGAGCCCGCCACCGCCCGCGTGGCCCGGGCCCTGGGCGGGACGCTGCCGCCGCCAACGCCCCGGCCGCGGCGGCGGCTCCTGGCCCTGGACATCGACGGCGTGCTCATCGACGCGGACCGCAGCTTCCTGGAGGCCGTGGCCCGCGCCCTGGCGGACCTGCGCCCGGCACTGCCCTGGTCCGACGGGGCCTACCGCGCCTTCAAGCGCCTGGGCGGGTTCAACAACGACTTCCGCCTCGCCGCCGGGGCCCTGGCCCTGGCCGAGGTCCACGGGAACCGCGACCTCACGCCGCTGCTCACCGCCGCCGACGGCCGGGGCTTCCCGGAGCTGGAGGCGCGGATGGCCGCCCTGGAGCCCGAGGCCCAGATCGCCGTCCAGCGCCACTATGCGGACACCATCCAGCTGGAGAAGCCCCTGGTGGTCCTCGGGGAGCTGGAGGCCACGGGCTGGGACCTGGCCGTCCTCACGGGCCGGCCGCCCGAAGAACTGGATCTCGCGTGGAAGGTCCTGGGCTTCCGACTCCCCGCCGTCTGCGATGCCGCGCCCCACCTGCGGAAGCCGGAACCGGCGGGCCTGCTCCAGCTGGCCGACGCCTTCCGGGCCGAGGAGGTGGTCTTCGCCGGGGACACGGTGGACGACGCCCGCTGCCTCCGGGCCTCGGCGGCCCTGCGGCCCGAGATCGCCTGGCGCTTCGCGGCGCTGGGGGAGGACCGCGCCCGGTTCGCTGCGCCAGGCGATGTCCAGTTCGCGAGCCTGCGCGACCTGCTGCCGATGCTGACGAGAGAGGTCCCATGAGAACCGCCGCCATCCAGCGCCGCACTGCCGAGACCCGCGTGGCCCTCGACCTGTCCCTGGACGGGGGCGAGGCCCGCATCCGCACGGGCCTGGGCTTCTTCGACCACATGCTGATGCAGCTGGCCCGCCACGGGGGCTTCGGCCTCGTGGTCGAGGCCCAGGGCGACCTGCCCGTGGACAGCCACCACCTCGTCGAGGACGTGGGCCTCTGCCTGGGCGACGCCCTGAAGGAGGCCCTCGGCGACCGCGCGGGCATCGCCCGCTTCGCCCACGCCTACGTGCCCCTGGACGAGGCCCTGGCGCGGGTGGTGGTGGACCTCTCCGGCCGCCCCTGGTGCGAATTCCACGCGGAGCTTCCGCCGGTGGTGCTGGGCGACGGCTTCCAGACCGAGATGGTGCGCGAGTTCTTCATCGCCCTGGCCATGCGCGGCGGGCTGGCCCTGCACGCAGACCTGCTGCGGGGCCTGAACACCCATCACAAGGTCGAGGCCCTCTTCAAGGCCCTGGCCAGGGCCCTGCGCCAGGCCGTCCGCATCGAGGGGGCCGAGGTCCCCTCCACGAAGGGGACCCTGTCCGCATGATCACCCTCATCGACTACGGCGCCGGCAACCTCGCCTCCCTGGAAGGCGCCCTGGATCGCCTGGGCCTGGACTACGTCCGCGCCGAACGGCCCGATCAGGGCGCGGAAACCGGTCCCCTCGTGCTGCCGGGCGTGGGCCATTTCGAGACGGCCCAGCGGGCCCTCCGGGACCGCGGCTGGTGGCGGGAGATCCCGGGCCAGGTGGCCGACGGCCGCCCCCTGCTGGGAATCTGCCTGGGCCTCCAGCTCCTGGCGGAGGGCAGCGAGGAGGCCCCGAAGGCCAGCGGCCTGGCCTTGATTCCCGGCATCGTGCGACGCCTGGGACCCGGCGTGAAAGTGCCCCACATGGGCTGGAGCCAGGTGCAGCAGAACTTCCCCCATCCCGCCCTGCCGGACCCCAAGGGGGGCTGGCTCTACTTCGTCCACAGCTACGCCCTGGAACCAGGCCGGGAAACCGTCTACACCGCCCGGCACGGACGGCCCTTCTCCGCCGTGGAAGCGCGCGGCACGGTCATGGGCTTCCAGGCCCACCCCGAGAAGTCCGGCCCCGCGGGCCTGCTCCTCCTCCAGGCGGCCCTGGCCTGGATGGGGGCCACCGTCCCCACCCCGGAGGCCCCATGCAACTGATCCCCAGCCTGGATCTCCTCGCTGGCCGGCTGGTGCGCCTCCGCCACGGCGATCCCGCGCAGGCCACCTTCTACGACCTGGCGCCGGAGGCCTGGGTGGAGCGCCTGGCCGCCGCCGGCGCCCGCAGAGTCCACCTCGTGGACCTGGACGGCGCCTTCGGGCGGCCCCGCCAGGGCGCGTTCCTCGGCTTCCCGGCGACATTCCCCAGCCTCCGCTTCCAGCTCGGCGGCGGGCTGCGCGACCGCGCCGCCATCCAGGCGGTGCTGGACCTGGGCTTCGACGCGGTGGTGGGCACCCTCGCCGTGGAACAGCCCCGGGCGCTGAAGGGGCTGCCGGGCGATCGCCTCATCGCGGCCCTGGATCTGAAGGACGGCCGCATCGTCACCCGGGGCTGGCAGACGGCCAGCGCCTGCGCCGCCACAGATATCTACGAATCCCTGCTCGTGCTGGGCTTCGACCGGGCGCTCGTCACCGATGTGGGCCGCGACGGCACCCTGGAGGGACCGGGCCTCGACGCCGTGGCCCAGGTGGCGAAGGAGGGCTTCCGGGTGCAGGCCTCCGGCGGCCTCCGCGCCCTCGCCGATCTCGAGCCCCTGGCCCGCATCCCGGGCGTGGTCGGCGCCATCAGCGGCAAGGCCCTCATGGAAGGCGTGCTGCCCCTGGACGATCCCGCCACCCGGACGGCCCTGGAAGGAGCGGCCTCATGCCAGCCAAGCGCGTGATCCCCTGCCTCGACGTGAAGCACGGCCGCGTGGTGAAGGGCGTGCAATTCAAGGACCTCCGGGACCTGGGCCATCCCGTGGACCTGGCCAGGCGCTACGACCTGGAGGGCGCGGACGAGTTGGTCTTCCTCGACATCTCGGCCAGCCTGGAGAACCGGGGCACCCGGGAGACCTGGGTCCGCGAGGTGGCCCGGGAGCTGAGCATCCCCTTCACCGTCGGTGGCGGCGTCTCCTGCGTGGATGACGCGAAGCGCCTCCTCCGGGCCGGGGCCGACAAGGTGGCCGTGAACACAGCGGCGGCCCAGCGGCCGGAGCTGGTGTCGGAACTGGCGGACGCCTTCGGCCGGCAGTGCGTGGTGGCGGCGGTGGACGTCAAGCGGGACGCCGACCTGGGCTGGCGCGTGTATCTCAAGGGCGGCACCGAACCCACGGAGCGGGCGGCCCTGGACTGGCTGTGGGACCTGAATGAACGGGGCGCGGGCGAGATCCTGCTCACCTCCATGGACCGGGACGGCACCGGCGCGGGCTTCGACATCCAGCTGCTGGAGCGGGCCTCGGAACTGCCGATCCCACTCATCGCCTCCGGCGGCGCGGGCCTGGAGATCCACTTCCTGGAGGCCCTCGAACACGGCGCCGACGCCGTGCTGGCCGCCACCCTCTTCCACGAGGGCATCCTCCCCATCCCCCGGCTCAAGGCCTACCTCGCCCACAACGGCATCCTCGTGCGGATCTGACATGAACCTCGACGCGCTCCGATTCGGCCCCGACGGCCTCATCCCCGGCATCGTGCAGAGCCCCGCCGGCGAGGTCCGCATGCTGGCCTGGCTCAACCGCGAGGCCCTGCGCCTCACCCTCGAGACCGGCTTCATCACCTTCTGGAGCCGCTCCCGCCAGGAACTCTGGACCAAGGGCGCCACCAGCGGGAACCGCCTCAAGCTCCTCCAGATCCGGCCCGACTGCGACGGGGATGCCCTGCTCATCCTCGCCGAGCCGGAAGGCCCCAGCTGCCACCGCGGCACCGACAGCTGCTTCGACGGCGACGAACCCTGGCCCGCCACCCTGCCCTGGCTGGGCCGCCTGGAGGCCCTGCTGGAGAAGCGCCGGGCCGCGGCGGATCCCGCCGGAAGCTACACCCAGCGCCTCTTCGCCCAGGGCGTGGACCGCATCGGCAAGAAGGTGGTGGAGGAGGCCGGGGAGGTGGTCATCGCTGCGAAAAACGAGGACAGGGAGGCCTTCCTGGGGGAGGTCGCGGACCTGATCTTCCACCTGGACCTGCTGCTGCTCGCGAAGGGCGCCCGCCTGCGCGACGCCGTGGCGGTGCTGCAGCGGCGCCATGCGGATGCCACCGGAGGGACGGCCTGATGCCCGTCCGCACGCCCCACTTCCCGGACCTGCTCTTCGGCGCCGCCGCCCGTCTGCGCCGCTGGGAAGATGCCCTCATGGCGCTGCTGGCCGCCCAGGGCTACCGCGAGGTGCATCCCTCGCTGGTGCTCCGGGAGCCCGTGCCCGATGGCACACTCCGGTTCTTCGACGGCGACGACCTGGTGGCGCTGCGCTGGGACTTCACCGTGGCCCTGGCGGGCCTGCTGGCCCGGCGCTTCCCCGAGCCGCCCGGCCGCGTGGCCTACGCCGGCGCCGTGTTCCGCCGCCCCGTGCAGCCCTGGGAGGCGGTGGAGCGCTTCGAGGTGGGCTGCGAGCGCATCCAGCCCGCGGACGAACCCTCCGCCGAGGCCGACCTGGAGCTGGCCAGGCTGCTCATGGCCGTGCCCGCGGCCCTGGGGCTCAAGCGGGCCATCCTGCACCTGGGCAACGCCGCCCTGGTGCGCCGTCCCCTGGAGGCCGAAGGGCTCCCGCCGGGCCTGGCCAAGGCCGTGGTCACGGCCCTCTCCCGCCGGGCCCCGCACCGGGTCCGCGAGGCCCTGGGGGACCACCCGGCGGCCGGACGCCTCACCGCCCACGCCGAGGCCCTGCTCTCCGACCTGGATGGCCCGGATGCGTTGACGAGCCTGGACGCCAGCCCCTACGCGGACCTGCTGGCCGGGGAGCGCGACCACATGGGCCGGGCGCTGCGCGCCCTGCTGCCCATCCTGCCGGACCGGCTGGACCTGCGCGTGGACTTGGCGGACGTGGCCGGGCTGGACTTCTACACCGGGCCCACCCTGCGCCTCTGGGCTCCCGGCGCCCAGCAGGAGCTGGCGGCCGGCGGGCGCTACGACCGTCTGTTCCCCGAACTGGGCCGTCCCTGGCAGGCCGCCGGATTCTGCGTGCGGCTCTCCCGCCTCCTGGACCTGGCCGAGACCCGGCCCGACCTCTTCGAGCAGCCATGACCGCGCCTGTCCTCATCGCCTTCCCCAAGGGCCGGCTCGGCGACGAGCTGGTGCCCCGGCTGGCCGGCACGCCCCTGGCCCTCGATGCCGCCGCCCTGAAGTCCCGCGTGCTCCGCATCCCCACGGCCACCCCCGGCGTGGCGGCCCTGCTCCTCAAGGGCAGCGACCTGCCCCGCTACGTGGCGGCCGGCGTGGCCAGCCTCGGCATCGTGGGCTCCGACACCCTGGACGAGCTGGACATGGACCTGCTGGAGCTGGCGGACCTCGGCTTCGGCGCCTGCCGCCTCTGCCTCTGCGCCCCCGCCGGCACCACGCTCGAGGACCTGAAGGCCCTCCCCCACCTGCGCCTGGCCACCAAGTTCCCTCGGGCCACCGAGGCCTGGCTCGCCCGGGAGGGCCTCACCGCCGAGCTGGTGCCCCTGAGCAGCAGCGTGGAACTGGCCCCCCTCCTGGGCCTGGCGGACGCGATCGTGGATCTGGTCCAGACCGGAACCACCCTGAAGGCCCATGGCCTGGTCGAGGCTGCCGTCCTCGGCCGCTCCTCCGCCCGCCTCATCGCCGCCCGGGGCGCCACCCTCAGCGAGCCCGGCCGCCTCATGCTCCTGGCGGAGACCCTGATCCGGGCCCTGAAGTAGGCCGTTTCGAAGCCGTTTCAGCCGGGATCCCCCGAGTCAACAGCGCTGGTCGCAGAAGAACGGAAACGGGCAGGAAGGCACGGAATCAAGGTGACAGAATCCTTGGACGGCTGTTTCTGGGCTCCTGTCTTCTGGAAATTCCAGAAGCGGCAAGAAAGTACGAATCGATTCGTTGACAACTGCGAACTGGTTCGTACATTGTGGATCATCCCACCCCCTCCCCGGGAGATCCCATGACCACCGACCCGATCCGTCCGTCCGATGGCGAGCTCGCCATCCTGCGGGTGCTCTGGGACCGGGGCCCTTCCACGGTCCGCGACGTACACGCGGATCTGTCGAAGGGCCGGGACATGGGGTACACCACTGTGTTGAAGCTCATGCAGATCATGGTGGAGAAGGGCCTGGTGACCCGTGACGAGTCCGCGCGGAGCCACGTGTACCAGGCCGCCCAGGGAGAGGAATCCACGCAGGCCTGCCTGCTGCGGGAGCTGATGGACAAGGCCTTCGAGGGCAGCGCGAAATCGCTGGTCTTGAGGGCCCTGTCCGAAACGCCGGCCGGGACGGCCGAGCTGGAGGAGATCCAGGCCTACCTGGACCGCCTCCGGAAGGAGCGCCGATGAACGCGATCCTGCTGAATCCCGCGCTCCAGCGGCTGGGGCTCACGCTGTTCCATGCCCTCTGGGAGCTGGCCCTGATCGGCCTCGTGGCCTGGGCGGGGCTCGCCCTGCTCCGGCACCGCGGCCCCAGGGTGCAGTACCGCTGGGCCTGCGCGGGCCTGGCCGCCATGGTCCTGGCCCCCTCCCTCACCTTCGGGGTCCTGGGCTTCGGAGATCCAAGCCAGACCCGGGTGGTTTCGGAAGCCGCCGTCTGGGTTGCCCCCATCACAGGAGAGGGCGGCCTCAACCGGATCCATCTGGGCCAGATCCTCCCCTGGCTGGCCCTCGTCTGGGCCCTCGGGACGGCCCTCATGCTCCTCCGTCTCGGCGGGGGACTGTGGTGGCTGGACCGCGTCTACCTGGCCCAGGCCCGGCCGGCATCCCCGGCCTGGGAACTCAAACTCCAGGCACTCGCCCGCCGCACGGGGCTCTCCCGGCGCGTGCGCCTGCTGGCCTCGGATCGCGCCGATTCCCCGCTGGCCCTCGGCTGGCTGAAACCCACGATCCTGATCCCCGCCTCGGCCTTCCTGGCCCTCGCTCCGGAGGCTCTGGAAGCCGTGCTGGCCCATGAGCTGGCCCACCTCCGGCGCGGGGACTACCTCGCCAACCTCCTGCAGACCCTTGCGGAGGCCCTTCTGTTCTTCCATCCCGCCGCCTGGTGGCTCTCGCGCCAGATCCGGGAGACCCGCGAGCACTGCTGCGACGATGCCGCCGCGGGGCTCCTGGGAGATCCCCTGCCCCTGGCCCAGGGCCTCGCGGCCCTGGCCGCCCTGCGACGGTCCCTCCCTGCCGATCCCGACCCGGCCCTCGCGGCCGCCCGAGGAAACCTCATGCACCGGATCACCCGTCTCTTCCAGCCCCAGCCCGCCCCCGCGCCATCCTTGCGGGGCCTCGCGGTCCTGCTCGCGGGCGCCTCCCTGCTCGGGGCCACGGCCCTGGCCAGCCATTCCGTCTCCCCCCGGGGATCCCGGACGCCGGAACGCCCCGTCCTCCGTTCCTACGAATCCATGAAGGTCCGCTTCCAGCCCGATCCTCCCGCCTACCCGGCGGAGGCCAAGAAGCAGCGCATCCAGGGCACGGTGGTCGTGGACCTGGTGGTGGACGACCTCGGCATCCCCGTCCGGGCCCATGTCGTGAAGGGCCCCCAGGCGCTGCGGAGCACGGCGGTGGCGTACGCCCTGGGCTGGCGCTTCGAGCCGGTCCTGATCGAGGGGAAGCCCACCTCCGCCAGGTTCCAGCTGACCATGCCCTTCCGGCTCCGTCCGGAGGCCCAGTCCATCCAGGATTTTGATTTCAAGCAGATCCAGGTCCTCCATCAACCCGAACCGCCGGCCTATCCCGCCGAGGCCAAGGCCCAGGGCATCCAGGGCACGGTGGTCGTCACCCTGATCGTGGGAACCGATGGCCGCGTCGAATCCGCGGAGGCCGGCGAAGGTCCGGACGAGCTGCGGCCCGCCGCCGTGGCCTATGCGAAGGGCTGGCGCTTCAAGCCCGCCCAGGTGGACGGCAAGCCGGTGAAGGCCCGCTTCAAGCTGACCATGCCCTTCCGTCTCAGGTAGGGCCGCCGTGCGACCACGCGGGTTCCTGCTCGTTCCCATCCTCCTTCTGGGCGCCTGTCGGCCCCCCGCCCAGCCGGCTCCGGGCCGCGAACAGTCCATGGAGGCGGCCGCCCGGGCGGCGGCGGACGCGATCCCCGCCGCCCAGCGGGCCGACTTCATCGAAGGCTTCCGGATGGGCGCCCGCATGGTGTGGGAGGCCACGACCCAGCGCCGCGTCCCCTGGCTGCCCCGGATGGGGGAACCCGGCCCGGCGCCCCTGCCCGAGGCGGCCCGGGCCATGGGGGTGGTGGCCGAGGATCCCGGCCCCCGGGTGGAACTGGATCCCGCCACGGGCTTCCCCATCCGCTTTCTCGATCCCGCAGCGGGCGGCTTCGGACCCGGGGAGGTGGCGGGGTTCGCCTGGGCCCTGACGCCAGTCCGTGACCGGCTCTGCCGTCCCCGAGACCTGCCCGCCTTCCCCGGAACGGGTGCCTGGAAGGCCTGGCAGGCCGCTGGCGTCCCGCTCTCGGACGCCCGCTTCCAGGCCCAGGTGCACCTCGTCGGGAACGCCCTCCTCTGGGCCTGGGAGGGGAACGGCTTTCCCCCGCAACATCGCTGGCGGCGGGCCCCGGGCTGGCTCGTCCCGAAGGCCATGGCCCTCCGGGACCGGGCCCTCTGGATCGCCACGGAAACCCATGGAACCGTGGCCCTGGACCTGGAGACGGGCCTGGTCGTCGCCCTCCGGGCCGACGGTCCCCCCGTTCCCGGGGCCGGCGACGACCTGACCTGGGAGACCTTCCGGAAACAACAGGAGGTGGAGAACCTCCGGGAGCGTCCCCAGCGGCTCGCCCGGGCCGAGAAGGGGGACACGGCCGCGATGCTCGAACTGGCCTGGGCCGCGGAGGAGCCGGGGGAACGGGCGGCCTGGTTCCGCAGGGCCGCCACGGCCGGGGATGCCGACGGCATGTACGAGCTGGGTGTCCTGCTCTACCAGGGGCGGGGCGAGGCGGAGGACAGGAAGGAGGCCCGCCAATGGTTCCAGCGCGCCGCCCGGGCCGGGAATCCCAAGGCCACGGAGGTCCTGGAGGGGGGTCTTCAAGGAGCCGTGAGGCCCCGACTCAACCGCCAGCCGCGCACGGGGGGAGGATGCCTAAGTCCGTCCCTTCGAGCCCAGGTACTTCCGCACAGCCGCCTCGGTCTCGGGCAGCTTCAGGCCGGCCTGCTTGGAGATGGCCATGGCGTCGCCCACGGACATGCCCTTGTCCAGGACCAGCCAGGGCAGGACGGCCGCCGCGGCGCGATTGCCGTTGTTGCAGTGGACGAGGACCTTCGATCCCCTGGGGAGATCCCGCAGGATGGCCCGCAGGAACTCGAAGTCCCCGGCCGGGGGCGCGGTCGTGATGGCGTACCGCAAATACTGCACCCCGAGGTCCTGCATCTTGGAGGCCTCGGATTCGCAGTCGAGGTTCGGCTCCGTGTCGCGGCGCAGGTCGATCACATGCGTGATGTGCTGCTTCTTGATGGCGGCACAGGTGGATTCGTTGGGCAGGCCCTTCAGCACGAAGACCCCGGGGCGCACCTCCACGGCGCCGGGGACGGCCGACTGCGGAGCCTGGACGATCAGGGCAGGAAGGAGAAGGAAGGGCAGCATGGGGCCTCCGCGGTGGGTCCGCGGCAGGCCGCCGGCCGGGCGCATCGGGTCCACCGGCTCCGGAAACACCCGGAATCTGCCGGACTGCAGGGCCGCCACCCGGCGCGGCGAACCTCCGCACTCCCCAATGTAGGCCCCGTGCCTCGCTATTCAATACTTCCTGGTCGCGATTGGTGGAAAACCGGGATCAGACCGTCCGCGAGAACGGGGTCTTCGCGCTCAGCTTCGCCAGGTAGGCATCGAAGGGCTGCACGAGGTTGCGTACGAAGCGGCGGCCCAGGGGCGTGATGAACACCCCTTCGGCCTTCAGCTCCACCGTGCCCTGGGGCACCTCTTCCTCGAGCTGGGCGACGGCATCCGCGAAGTGGGCCGGGCCGTCCACGCCGAAGCGGGCGCGCAGGTCCTCCCAGCGCAGCTCGAAGTGGCCCATGAGCCGGTGGATCACCCAGCGGCGCAGTTCATCGTCTTCGGACAGCCGGTGCCCCTTGTGGACGGCCAACTTCCCTTCGGTGACGGACCGCTCCCACTTCGCGAGGATCTTCTCGTTCTGGGCGTAGACCCCCGCCACGTTGGAGATGGCGCTGGGGCCGAAGCCCAGCAGGTCCGTTCCGGCGGCCACGGCGTAGCCCATGAAGTTGCGGATGAGCCGGCCCTCCTTCACGGCCTTGGCCATGGGATCGCCCGGATGGGCGAAGTGGTCCATGCCGATGGCCACGTAGCCGGCCTTCTCCAGGATGTCCGAGGCCAGGAGCAGCAGCTCCAGCCGCAGGTCCGGCGAGGGCAGCGTCTCCGCGGGGATGCTGCGCTGGAAGGGCATGATGCTCGGCAGGTAGGCGAACCCGTAGATCGCCATGCGGTCCGGCGACAGCTCCAGCGTGGATTCCAGGGTTCGGCGGAAGGTGTCCATGGTCTGGCCGGGCAGGCCGTACACCAGGTCCAGGTTCACGCCGTCGAAGCCCAGCTCACGGCACTGCTTCATGGCGGTGAGGGTGTGGTCCCAGGTCTGGCCGCGGGTGATGAGGGCCTGCACGTTCTCGTCCAGGTCCTGCACCCCGAAGGAGACGCGGTTGAAGCCCATCTCCCGGAGGGCCGGCAGCTGGTCGGGCTCCAGGAAGGTGGGATCCACCTCGATGGCGATCTCCGCCCCGGGCTGGAACTCGAAGCGCTCCTTGAAGAGGTTGAAGGTGCGCTTCAGGTCGGCGGCCTTCAGGTAGGTGGGCGTGCCGCCGCCCCAGTGGAGCTGCAGGGCCTTGCGCCGGTCCGGCATGCGCGAGACCACCAGGTCCAGCTCCTTCGTCACCGCGGCCAGGTAGGCCTCGACGGGATCGTACTGGGGGCTCACCACCACGTTGCAGCCGCAGTAGGCGCAGCGGCGCGGGCAGAAGGGGATGTGCAGGTAGAGCGACAGGGCCTCGTCCTTGCGGGCGTTGGCCCGCTCCAGGGCGGAGAGCACCTCCGCCTCCGGGAAGTCGTCCGACCAGGCGGGCGGCATGGGGTAGCCCGTGTAGCGCGGACCGGGGCGGTCGTAGCGGCGGATCAAATCAGCGAGCTGGTTCATGGGAGAGATCCAATCTGGTGTCGAAACAACCTAGAACAATGGATTATCACCGCCAATGGCGCCAAGGAGGAATTTCTGCTCCTCCTGGCGGTCCCGGCTTCTTGGCGGTGTGCCATTCAGGCCTTCACTTCATCGAGGACGGCCGCCACCACGGCGGGATCGGTCTCGGGCACCAGCCCGTGGCCGAGGTTGAAGATGTGGGGATGGCCCTTCATCGCATCCACGATGGCCCGGGCCTTCTTCCGCGCCACCTCCGGGCCGGCCAGGAGGGCGATGGGATCCAGGTTGCCCTGGAGCACCATCTTCGGGAACCGGCGGCGGGCCTCTGCGATGGGGACCTGCCAGGGCACGGCCAGGCCCTTGCAGGGCAGCTGGTTGAGGCTGTCCGGCAGGTAGCCGGTGCGGGCGAAGAAGAGGGTCGGCGCGGCCATCACCTGGGCCAGGGTGCGCTGCACGGAAGGCAGGGCGAAGGTGGCGTAGTCGTCCGCATCCAGCTCGCCGGCCCAGGTGTCGAAGAGCTGCACGCCCTGGGCGCCGGCTTCGATATGCAGGTTCAGCAGCCGGGCGGCGGCGTCCGCCAGCTTGTCCAGCCACTTGCGGGCCAGGACCGGCTCCTGGTGGAGGAAGGCCTTGGCTTTCGCCCAGCTCTTGCTGCCCTTCCCTTCGATGCCATACGCCAGGAGGGTCCAGGGGGCCCCAGCGAAGCCCAGCATGGTGACCTTGGCCGGCAGCTCGGCCTTCACCTTGCGGATGGCGGCGCAGACGGGTTCGAACACCTTCTCGTCCAGGGGGCGGTCGATGTCGATCTGGTCCAGGGTCTTGCCGATGCGGGGCCCGCCTTCCGGAATGGTCACTTCGCAGCCCAGGGCATCGAGGATCACCAGGATGTCGCTGAAGATGATGGCGCCGTCGATCTGGGGGAAGCGGCGGATGGGCTGCAGCGTCACTTCCGCGGCCAGATCCGAATCGTTGAGCAGTTGCTCGAAGGTGGCCTTGGCCCGCACGGCACGGTACTCGGGCAGGAACCGCCCCGCCTGGCGCATGAACCAGACCGGGGGCTTGTCGAGGGCTTCGCCGTTGAGGACGCGGAGAAGAGGCTGCATCGGCACTCCAAACAGGAAAAAGGTCAAACCGCAGATTGCGCAGATAAGGAATCAACAATTCAGCGGGTCAGCATCTGCGTCATCTGCGCCATCTGCGGTTTCAATCGAAGTCCTTGGCGACCACTGCCACGGCCTGCTTGAAGTGGGCCAGTTCGGCGTCGCCGTGGGCGCCGCTGAGGAAGGCCACCTCGTAGCCGCTGGGGGGCAGGTACACGCCCTGGTCCAGCAGGGCCCGGTGCAGGCGGTTGAAGGTGCTGATGGCCTCGCCCTTCACCGCGTCGCTGCGGCGGACGCCGTCCTGGAACAGGGGCCAGAGCAGGCTGCCGTAGCGGGGACAGTGGAGACCCGGGATGGTCTCGAAGGCCGCGGCCCATTTCGCGGCGTTCGCTTCCAGGCCGGCGTAGAAGGCGGGGGTCAGCTTTTCCATGGTGGCCAGGCCCGCGGCCATGGCCACGGGATTGCCGGAGAGCGTGCCCGCCTGGTAGACCGGGCCGTCGGGGGCGATCACGCCCATGATGTCCTTCCGGCCGCCGTAGAGGCCCACGGGCATGCCGCCGCCGATGATCTTCCCGTAGGTGGCCAGGTCGGGCGTGATGCCCAGACGCTCCGCCGCGCCGCCGGGGGCCACGCGGAAGCCGCTGATGACCTCGTCGAAGATGAGGACCACGCCGTGCTTCGTGCAGAGCTCGCGCAGGCGCTTGAGGAACTCGGGACGCTGCAGCAGCAGGCCGTTGTTGGCGGGGATGGGCTCGATGATGGCCGCGGCCAGCTCGCTGCCGAGCCCCGCGAAGGTCCGCTCCAGGGTCTCCAGATCGTCCAGGGACACCACGGAGGTCAGCTCGGCGATGCCCTTCGGCACCCCGGCGCTGGTGGGCGCGCCGAAGGTGACGAGGCCGGAGCCTGCCTTCACCAGCAGGCCGTCGCTGTGGCCGTGGTAGCAGCCGTCGAACTTCAGGATGCGGTCCCTGCCCGTGAAGCCCCGGGCGGCCCGCAGGGCGGACATGACGGCCTCGGTGCCCGAGGACACGAAGCGCATCTTCTCGATGAAGGGCACCATCGCCTTGATCTTCCGGGCCAGAGCCAGCTCGCGGCGGCTGGGGGCGCCGAAGGTGAGCCCCTCGTTCATGGATTCGGTCACGGCGGCCAGGATGTCGGGCTGGGCGTGGCCCAGGATCAGCGGTCCCCAGGACATGCAGAGGTCCAGGAACCGCTGCCCGTCCTCGTCCTCGAACCAGGCGCCGGCGGCCTTGCGGAAGAACTTCGGCGTCCCGCCCACCGCGCGGAAGGCCCGCACAGGGCTGGACACGCCGCCCGGAAAATGGGTGAGGGCTTCTGCAAACAAGGTGTCATTCGACATTGAGGTTCCTTTTCTTCGCGGTCTTCGCGGTCTTCGCGTCTTCGTGGTGGATCTCTGCTACGAGATCCATCCCTTCTCCACGGCTTCGCGGCCGGCGTAGGTCACGATCATGTCGGCGCCTGCGCGGCGGATGGCCGTCAGGTGCTCGAGCATGAGCTGGTCGCCGTTCACCCAGCCCAGGCGATCCGCGGCCTTCACGCTGCTGAACTCGCTGGAGACGTGGTAGGCGCAGATGGGGGCCAGCTGGGCCTCGCGCAGGCGCCAGATGAGGTCGAGGTTCGGCAGGGCGGGCTTGACCATCAGCATGTCGGCGCCCTCCTGCACGTCCAGCAGGGCGTCCCGCAGGCCCTCGCGAGCGTTCCGGGGATCCATCTGGTAGGTCTTCCGATCGCCGAACTTGGGGCTGCTGTCGGCGGCCTCCCGGAAGGGACCGTAGTAGGCCCCGGCGTGCTTGATGGCGTAGCTGAGGATGGCGGTCTGGGTGAAGCCGTTCTTGTCGAGCAGGGCCCGGATGGCGCCCACGCGGCCGTCCATCATGTCGCTGGGCGAGGCCACGTCCGCCCCGGCCTCGGCATGGCGCAGGGCCATCTCCGCCAGCACGGGGAGGGTCTCGTCGTTCAGCACCGTGCCCTCGTCATCCACCAGGCCGCAGTGGCCGTGGCTGGTGTAGCCGCAGAGGCAGACATCCGTCATGACGATCACGTCGCGGCCGAAGGCCTTCTTCAGCGCCGCCACGGCCTTGGGCACCACGCCCGCGTGGTCGTGGCAGGCCTTGGCGTCGGGGCTCTTCTCGTGGGCATCGGGCACGCCGAAGAGCAGCACACTTCGCAGGCCGCGCTTGAGGTCCTGCTCCACCTGGCGGACCGTGTCCTCCACCCCGGCGCGGACGATGCCCGGCAGGGCGGAGATCTCGCTGCTGCCCTTGTGGGGCTGGACGAAATGGGGCTGGATCAGGTGGCGCGGACGGAGGTCGGTCTCGGCCACGAGGTCGCGCAGGGCGGCGGTGGTGCGGAGGCGGCGGGAACGGGTCAGCATGGCGTGTTCTCCTCCTTCAGATGCTGGGCGAGCATGGCCCAGAGCAGGCTGGGCTTGGGTTCGCAGTGGCCGTGGACCGGTGCGCCGGCCCGCGCGAAGGCCCGCGCGGTGCCCTCGCCCCAGGCGAAGCGCAACAGGTCGCGTGACAGCGGAGCCAGGATCTCCGCCTGCAGGGGGCTCAGGGCCAATACACCCTCCACCTCGGGAAGCGGCGGGAACGGCACGCGCATGGCCTCGCGGTGGGTGACCCAGGGATGGATGCGCCAGGCGGATCCCTTGGCGGTCTCCTCGAGGTACTCGCGGCTGCGCTCGCCCCGGGCCAGCACGAAACTGCCGCCGTCGGGGAAGCGCTCCCGGAGCAGGTCCCAGAGGGCCTCGGCCCGGGCCTCGCTGGGCAGCAGGATCTCCAGGTCCTCGCGATCGAGCGCTTCGGCGGTCCCACCGCCCTGAACCAGGCACAGGGTCCCCGCGGGCAGCTTGGGACCGGCCACCCGCGCGCCGGAAGGACTCAGCAGGAGCACGGCGGCGGCGGTGGCGAGGGGGATGGGCGGCGGCAGGATCGAGGGCTGGAGGCGGGTGAAGGGATAGGGGACCGGTTCCCAGCCGGCCTTCCGCACCGTGTCCGAGAGCGGATGGTGGGCCGGACGCGCCAGCGCCAGCCTGGGCTTGCCGGGGGTCACACGCATGCCAGTCCCAGGCCCTTCAGCACGGCATCCAGGAGCTGCCGATCGTCGGTGCCGCGGGCCTCGGCCCGACGGAGGCCGCCATCCCCGGCATAGGCGGCGCGAAGCAGGAGGCTGCCGTCGGCCTGGGGCTCGGCGAGGGCGCCCAGAGGCTGCTGGCAACCGCCACCGATGCCGGCGAGGACCTGCCGCTCCAAGGTCACGCAGCGGGCGGTCATGGGATCGTGCATCTCCGCCAGGACGTCCACGAGGTCCGGCCGGTCGGCGCGGGCCTCCGCCAATAGGGCCCCCTGCCCCGGCGCCGAGGGCAGCTCGGCGGGGGTGAGCGGGCGTACCACGAGCCCCTGGAGATCCAGCCTGAGCCGCTTGAGACCGGCGGCGGCCAGCATGGTGGCGTGCAGGGGCTCATCCCGGAGCACGCCGTCGCGCACCCGCTGCAGGCGGGTGGGAACGTTGCCGCGGATCCATGTGAAGCGGGCCTTCGGGAAGAGATCCTTCAGCATCCGCTCGCGGCGCACGGCGCTGGTGCCGATGACGAGATCCTCCGGCGCGTCCGGCCGCATCACCAGCCAGTCGGCGGGATCCTCGCGATGGGGGATGCAGGCGGGAACGATGCCCTCGGGGCGGTCCAGGGACACGTCCTTCAGGCTGTGGATGAGCAGGTCCGCGGCGCCCGCGGCCATGGCATCCTCCAGCTCCTTGGTGAAGAAGCCGCCGCCCACCTGCTTGTCGAGGGGGCCCTGGAGCCACTGGTCGCCGGAGGTGGAGAACTTGCGCCAGGAGACTTCGTAGCCCTTGGCCTCGAGGAACCGCACGAGGGGTTCGGCCTGGCCCACGGCCAGGAGGGACCCACGGGTGGCCACGGTCACATGCTTCACGAATTCACCGCCTCTCCGCCCTCGACGGGCTTCACGTCCGTCTGGGCCAGGGCCCGGAACGCCAGGGTGCGCCCGCGGGACAGGATGGATTGCAGGGCCACGCGCTGGCTCTCGTCCAGGTGGGAGAGATGCCCGTGGAGCCCTTTCACTTCGGCCTCCAGCGCACCCCAGGCGGCGTCCAGGCGCTCCTGGGCCGAGGCGAGGTGCCGCTTGCGGGCCCGCACCTCGGCGCGGTGGCGCAGGCGGCCCGCCGTGCCGGCGAGGAAGGGCTCGGCCTTCTGGGCCGCCTCGGTGCGCCTGGCGCGGACGGTGGCCGTCTGGGCCAGGAAGGCGTTGAGGTCCACCCGGTGCACCCAGGGCAGCTGCTCGAGCCCGGGCTCGGAATCCGGGGGCAGCGCCAGGTCCAGAATGCGCAGGGTGGGCCGCTTCAGGGTCTGCCAGGCATCCAGCGTGAACAAGGGCTCCGGCGCCGCAGTGGCCGTCACCAGGGCATCGAAGCCCCCGGGGTCGCGCTGCAGGTCTGCCAGCTCCACCACCTCCAGGCCCAGGGGGTCCGCCAGCTGGTGGGCGTGGCTCCGGGTGCGGTTGGCGACGGACACCCGGAAACCCAGCTCCGGCAGGCGCTCGGCCAGGTACTGGGTCATGGGGCCCACCCCCACCAGGACCACCGAGGCCTCCTCCGACAAGCCGTCCGAGAGATGCCGCAGCGCCGCCGTGGCCACGCTGACGGAACCATCGGCGAGACCGAGGCGGGCCCGCAGGCGATGGCCTTCGCGGATCACATCCTCGAGGGCGGTCTGCGCCTCCTCGCCGGCCACGCCCACCTGGCGGGCCTGCTGGAGGGCGTCCTTCATCTGGCCCGGGATCTCGCGATCCCCCAGGTTCGCGGATTCCAGACCGGCGGACATGGCCAGCAGGTGCATCCATGCATCCTCGCCCTCGTAGCGGCGGACACCGGGTCCGGGGTCCAGGGCCCCGGGATCGCCGCCCCAGACCATCCAGAGCACCCGCTGGCAGGTCGCCAGGTAGACCAGTTCCCGGGCGCCTGTCTGCCGATGCCAGTCGCGGAGCCGGGCCGAGATCCCCTCCTTGACCACGTGCTGGGCCACCACGTCGAGGTCGTGGATGGGGGCGTGGAAGCTGAGCAGGACGGGTTCCATGTCGATGTCATGATCGGGCGCGGCGGGGGAAATCAGCGTCACCTCTTCGTCATGCTCCTCTATAAAGTGGCGGTCATCACAGCTTCGCACGGAGGAGCGCCTCCACGGCCTCCCAATCCCAGTCCGGCGCCTCGGTGACGGTCCCCTCCCGGAGCGCCTGCTGGGTGAGCCAGGCGTCGTACACCACCAGGGCACACATGGCCTCGGCCACGGGCACGATGCGGGGCGCGATGCAGGGATCGTGGCGGCCCCTGGTGGAGATCTCGGCAGTGCGGCCTTCGCGGTCGATGGTCTGCTGGACGCGGGCGATGGAACTCGTGGGCTTCACGGCCAGGCGGACCACCACCGGCGCCCCGGTGCTGATGCCCCCGAGAGTGCCGCCGGCGTCGTTCTTCAGGGGGCCCCCGGGCCCGAGCGGATCGTTGTTCTCGCTGCCGCGGCGGCGGGCGCTCGCGAAGCCCGCGCCCAGCTCCACGCCCTTCACCGCGCCGATGGACATGCAGGCCGCCGCGAGCAGCGCGTCCAGCTTCCCGAAGGCCGGATCTCCCAGCCCCGCGGGGAGTCCTTCGATCCACACCTCGCACACGCCGCCCACGCTGTCGCCCTCGGCCCGGGCCGCCTCCACGGCGGCGCGCTGGGCATCGAAGGCCGCAGGATCGGCCACCCGCAGGGGGTTCGCCTCAACGAAGGCCCAGTCCATGGCCTCGCCTGGAATGCCGGCGATCTCGCGATTGAATCCGCGGATGGCCACGCCGAGGCCCGCCAGCTGCTGCTTGGCCCAGGCGCCTGCCGCCACCCGGGCGAGGGTCTCCCGGCCGCTGCTGCGACCGCCGCCCCGGGGATCGCGGAGCCCGTACTTGCGCTGGTAGGTCAGGTCCGCGTGGCCCGGCCGGAAGAGGTCCGCGATGGCCCCGTAGTCCCCGCTCCGCTGGTTCTCGTTGAACACCACCAGGGCGATGGGGTGGCCCGTCGTGCGCCCCTCGAAGACCCCGCTCAGCACCTGCACCCGGTCCGCCTCGCGGCGGGGCGTCACCAGGTCCGACTGGCCCGGGCGGCGGCGGTCCAGCTCCACCTGGATCGCCGTCAGATCGAAGGGCAGCCCCGGCTTCACCCCGTCGATCACCACCCCCACCGCAGGCCCGTGGCTCTCCCCGAAGGAGAGGATCCGGAACGCACGACCGAAGGTGGAGGGGGAATCGAAGAGCATGGCCCCAGTCTACCTGCGATGCAGGCCGGCCTTCGCCCGGCGCCTGTGTCAGGATGCTCCACAGGAACTCCCGGAATTCCGCCGACCATGACTCCCATCGACTCCACCCGGCCGCGCGTCGGCATCCTCGTCCTGAACTACCGCCAGCCGGAGGTGACGGCCGCCTGCGTCCACCGCCTCCTAGAGCGGGAGCCGGACAGCAGCCGGATCCTCTGGATCGAGAACGATGCCGCCCGCAGCCGGGAATCCTGCCAGCGGATCCTCCAGGAGACCGGCCTGCCCTGGATGGAACTCACCCCGGATTCCTCCGCCCTGCCGCCCGCGGGCACGATCGGCGTCCTGTTCAATCCCGGGAACCTGGGCTACGCCGCCGGGAACAACGTGGGCCTGCGCCTCCTGCATCGGCTGCGAGTGCCCTACGCATGGGTCCTCAACAACGACACCGAGCTGCTCGAGGGGACCAGCGAGCGGCTCGTGGAGGCCGCCGAGGCGCGTCCCGGGATCGGCGCCTGGGGCGTGACGATCCAGGAGGGAGACCGTCACTTCAGCGGCGGGATCCTGTCCAGGGAGGGCTTCGCCTCGACTCCCATCCTGGGGGCCACCCCCCTCGAATCCGATCCGATGGCCTACGTCAGCGGGTGCGCCATGTTCCTCCCCCTGCCCTGGACCGCCCGGGTCGGGTTCATCCCCGAGGACTACTTCCTCTACTACGAGGACATCGCCTTCAGCCTGGAGCTGAGGCGCCAGGGGCATCCCCCGAGCGCCGTGGACGGCGTCAGGGTCCGCCACCATGGCAGCCTCGCCTCCGGTTCCCGCAGCCTCCGGGTGGAGTACTACACCCAGCGGAACCGTTGGCTGCTCATCCAGCGCTACTTCCCGGAGGCGATGAAGGTCCAGCGCTGGCGGCGCCTGTACACCTTCCAGAAGCTGCTCTTCCGGGGCCGGCTGGACCGGATCCGGATCGAGCGTGCCGCCTACGCGGATTTTCGGTCGGGCCGGTTCGGCCCCACCGGGCGGGCTTTCTGATCACCCGCCGAGTCCCCAGCTCCACCCCAGTTCCAGGAACCACCGGAACCCCGTCCCGCCCCTCCCGTACTCGTTGAGGACCGCCGACTGCCGCTGGGCGCTGACCCCGGAGCGCGCCAGGAACCCGTCGCGCCCGTGGTGCTCCACGACCACCTGGACCTGGGTGAACCGGTTCCGCACGGGGCGCTTCCCAGGGTGGTCCAGCAGCCAGTCCCCCAGGTCATCCCGGAAGGGCCGATCGCCGGACTCCAGCCACCCCAGGAAACGCCAGGCCCGCGAGGGGTCCCACTGGACGTGGAAGGTCCCGTACCGCGCCTCCCCCCCCAGGGCGGAGCCCAGGGGATCACCCTGATCGTAGAATCCGACCTGGTAGAACGAATGCGTGAAGGAGCGATGGCCGTAGAGCGGGTCGACTCCCGGTGCGGTTCCACCCGAAAAATCCCGGACATTGACGGTGTCCAGGTACTCCAATCCGATCTTCCAGACCCCCCAGTCAACCATCGCGCCAACTACATCGTTGGGAACGATCGGGCTTGGTGCGGTATAGCGGTACGAGCGGCCCCAGATGGACCCCGGGGCGAAGCTTGTGACCGCCCGCCAGTCCGCATCCATGTCCTTGCCGATGTAATAAAGGGGTTTCTTGAACAAAGGGCCGTAGCTGATGTGGACCCCCTTGGATCCCCGGCTGACGTAGAACCGGACATCGCGGGCCTTCAACAGGCTCTCGAGAACCTGGAATCGGATCCGCATGCCCACATCCGAGTTGGAGGCACTGATGACATCCAGGGGCCGATACTGGCTCGGCCCGCCGGTGACCAGGTCGGTCCCCCCCTCGATCCGGGCATCCTTGGCCCCGAGGAAGGCGGTGAGGTAGTCGGTGAACCTGTATCCGGAATCGATCCGCCGACCGTTGAGCGTTCCCCCGAACAGGCTGATCCAGTTCAGGTAGAACTCGACGCTGTCCCCGAAGGCCGCTTCGGCACGGATGCCGGAAAGGAAGGGACGGACCGGCGTTCCCTGGGAGGCGATGGTCCGGGTCTTCAAGGAGGGCGACTGAATGTTCTCGGGAAGCGTCGTGGCCGCATCGACCTGCCCGAGGAACACCTGCCCCTTCCAGGCCCCCAGCGGAATCCCCCAGATCCGGAGGGGGGCCATCGGAGTGGCAAGCCTTAGCTTCGGGATGGGGCGGGAGGCCTCCCCGAGGAGGTACCCGCCATTCAACCCGTATCCCCAGACGAGGGGCTCCCGTTCGAACGAGGTGACCCACCCCCGGGGGCTGCGGTAGGTCAGATGCCCCCGGGACACCAGGGCATGATCTCCGCCGGAGGCATCCCGGTAGCCGGTGAGGCGCAGGGCCACGTCCCATCGCTGCCCCCTCCATCCCACATCAGCATTGATGCCGTTCCCCGAGGTCCCGTTGCCCAGCCCGAGGGATTCGATGAAGGGAGCCGCCGGCCCGTGGCGGTCTGCGCTCCAAAGACCAGCCCCGAGCCAGACCCCCTGTGGCATGTCCGACCCGAGAGGAGGCCTGGCCGCCCAGCCGTCCGGAACCTGGCCGTGCAGAGAGGCAGCCAGGCACACTGCCGTTCCATATCGAAGCCCTTTTCCCAGGCGACCTGAGTGCAGACGTCCCAACTGACAGCTCCCTGCTCGAGTGAGGAATGGACGGAATCCGGCCATTCCCTGCGTTTATCGGCCCCAGCTTCTCATTCGCTCCCGCAGGACGGCCAACGGCGCACGGATCCCCAGGTTCATCCATCGCTTCAGCTTCGGATGGTAGCGTGGATCGTGTCCCAGCCCGGCGAGGAGGGCGTCCAGGTGTTCCTCCCGCGGCAGGAGGCCGCTTCCATCCCACTTCGGGCGATCGAAGGACCGGGCGAGGTGGGACGCGAGCGCCTCCCGCCAAGCCGGCCCGAAGTGGATCGCCATCCCATTCCGCTGCTCCTGGATTCTTCTCTCCCGCAGGATGGGGCTCGACAGGAGCTCTCCGAGCATCCGTTGATAGGCCTCCTCGTTCTCGGCCGCATAGGCCTCCCTCGGCAGGCCGGGGCACTCGGAGTACAGCACCTCGAGTTCCCCGTGATCGGGTTGCAGCGAAACCACCGGTGTGCCCAGGGCAGCGCTCTCAAGCATGGAGGTGGGGGAACAGAAGGGATAGCTGTCCAGGTAGATGTCCGCCGCGGCCCGATGGATCGAGGGATCCGGCAGCACCCCCAACGCCTGGACCCTTCCTGGGAAAAGCTCGGCGAGGCGCCCGAACAGAGGGTGCTCCGGACCCGGCCCAACGGCCATGATCCGGACTTCGGGACATTCCAGCGCCTTGGAAAGGGAGGCTTCGAGCGAGCGGCCCTCGATCGGCAGGTACTTGTACCCGGTGGCCACTGTGAGAAGCAGGATCTCGCGCTCGCCCACGTCGAGTCGGGCCCGGGCTTCCCCCCGATCGATCTGCGGCGGGTCTGGAATCGGGATGGGGACAACGTCGCAGCTGGAAGGAGGAATCCCTCGACGGGCGGCACCGAGACGAATACCGGCCTTCCGGAGGTTCAGGAAGGCGGCAGGAAGGGCTGCCCCAAGCCAAGCCACATGGTCGGCATGGTTGAGAAACCGGAGATCCGTTCCGGACACCTGGTGGGCGGCAGCCACGGTCACCGCATCATCAGGATGGATGTGGAGGATCACCCTTCGGGCCTCACCCATCAGCCCGGCCAGGTGCTCGGCCCTGGCCCTGTGGGACATGATGCCCTCGGCCAGGAGGTCGAAGATTGGCACGTCGCGGTTCTCGGGAACCAGCCAGCCCGGATCCAGGGGATGCCGCTGCCTGACCAGCACCACCGCATGGGCATCATCTCCCATCAGTTCGATCCACCGACGCACGAGCCGGGTATGCCCGCCCACCGGGTAGGCCTCCGTCAGGATGTGGAGTGTCCGCCCCTTGATCACACGTGCCTGGCTGGTCCCCGGTGTACGTGGGGCCATCCTGAGCTCCCGCAACGCCTCCTCGACCGTCGGAAGAACGAAGGCGCCGCCGTGGCATTCCCACGCGAACGCGCCGACGTACTCGGCCGTGCGGAGGAGGGCCTCGGGATTCCTTCGACGATGGTCGACGACCGACTGGGCCATGGCCTGCAGACGCGCCGAGGTCTCCAGGCGCCGTCGCATCATCGCCAGATCATGCATCCGGGCACCCGACCATTTGGGCTTCAGGCACGGCGATCAGTGGGCACCGCCGAAGAACTCCAACACAGATCCGATCACCCGGTCCTGCTCCTCCGACCTGAGATCGTGAAAGAGGGGCAACCGGGCCAGGCAATCGCTGTAGCGGTCGGAATTCGGCAGGACCCGCCCGTCGTGCTTATCCTCGAAGAACCGGCTCCGGTGCAGCGACTGGTAATGGAACACCGCCATGATGTCCCTGGATTTGAGGTGGGCGATCAGCCTGGAGCGGGTTCCCTCGTCGGGAAGCACGAGGTAGAAGGCATGACCGTTGTGCCTGGCGAAACCGGGAACCATGGGGAGCTTCGCGTGTCCGGAATGTTCAAGGGGCGCCAGACCCTCCCGATAACGCTCCCAGATTTCGAGGCGATGACGGCAAATCAGCTCGAGATGCTCCAACTGGGCCCACAGGATGGCGGCGAGGATGTCGGAGGGGAGGAAGGACGAGCCGATGTCCACCCAGCCGTACTTGTCCACTTCCCCGCGGAAGAAGGCACTCCGGTTCGTGCCCTTCTCCCGGATCACCTCCGCCCTGGCAGCGAAGGCCCGATCGCGGATGGCGATGAGGCCCCCCTCGCCGCAGTGGATGTTCTTGGTCTCATGGAACGAGAAGGCGCCAAGCTGCCCCAGCAGACCCAATCGCCGGCCCTTGTAGGTGGATTCGACGGCCTGGGCGGCATCCTCCACTACGAGGATCCCCCTGGATTCCGCGAGGGCCAGGATCGGGTCCATGTCCACCGCCACGCCCGCATAGTGCACGGGCACGATGACCCGGGTCCGCGGGGTGACGAGCGCTTCCACTTGGGCGGGATCGAGGTTCGGGTGCTCGGGGAGGCTGTCGGCGAACACCAGCTTCGCGCCCCGCAGTGCGAAGGCGTTCGCCGTGGAGACAAAGGTGTAGCTCGGGAGGATGACCTCGTCGCCGGGCCCCACCCCGGAAAGGATCGCGGCCAGTTCCAGCGCATCGGTGCAGGAGGTGGTCAAGAGGCACCGCGAGGCGTGGTATCGGTCCTGGAAGAACCCTTCGCAACGCCTGGAGAAGGTGCCATCCCCGGAAACCTTGCCCGATCGGAAGGCCTCGATCATGTAGTCTGCGGCCCGCTCGGGGAGGATGGGCCGATTGAAGGGAATCATCCGAGTGGCTCCATCCAGACATGGTAGATGGCCTGCTCCCGCACCACCAGACATCCGGCGGAACGGTAGAGCGCACAAGCACCTGCGTTCTCGCCCTGGGTCACAACCTCAAGCCGCTCCGCTTTCTGTTCGTCGGACCAGGCTTCGGCCGCGGCCATCAGATTGCGGCCGATCCCCTTCCCACGGGAATCCTCGGCCACGGCCAGCAGTCCGATCTCGCTGACCGATCCGTGCAGGGCCAAGGTGACAACACCCGCCAGCATTCCACCATCCCTGACCACCAGGACCCCATCTGCGATTTCTCCAAGCACGCTGCGCCGGATCCAGGTCTTGTAGAGCGTCGGAAACACATGGGGCGGCACTCGGGAATCGATCCTGAACCGGGACAGGTGTCCACTCGCAAGAGCGAGTGCCTCCAATTCTGCGCTGACCTCGACCCCCTGCCAGGCTTTCGCGCCCGCCGGTGAGATCGAGCCGCCCACCACGGCCTTTCCGAATGTGACCTTCCGGTCCACCATCTGCGCACCGATGCCATCCAGGAGGGCCCGCGTCGCCTGGTCCTGCCAGGGGACCTGGGCGTACGCGAGCCGCACGCCCAAGCCCATGAGCTGTTCGAGGGTTCCAGAAAGCCGCTCCGGACGGAGCCCTTCGGGCGAGAGCCTGGCCACCGGGTATCCGAAAAGCTCGGAATCCCAGTTCAGGAGGCTGAAACCGGCGGCTGGTTCAGTAGTCATGGGTCATCCTGATCGATAGGAGGTACGACGTCAGCAGGTGCAGGGATCACCCAGGATCCAGGCCCGCAGCAGTGGAACGACAGCCGTGGGCCCGTACCGCCCCCGGCAGGCGGAGTCCGTGGCTTCCCTTCGCCGGTCCACCTCCAGATCTGTGAGGCCCTCGATCGCCTGCAGGGCCTCGGCCAGGGCCGCCGGTTCGAAGACCGGCACGCAGGCCCCGAAGCGGCCGTCCTCGAGGATCTCCACCGGGCCGCCATGGTCGGGCCCGATCAGCAGGAGGCCCCGCGCGGCGGCCTCGGGAAAGACCATGCCAAAGGACTCGTCCAGAGGGAGCAGGGTGAAGACATCGCAGGCCGCGTAGAGCTCCTCCAGCCGCCGGGCGTCCCGCACCGGGTCGAGGGTCCCGTGGAACCGTACGGCCTCGGAGAGACCCAGCTCGCGGGCCAGGGCCTCGAGGCGCGGCCGCTCGCCGCCATCGCCCACCACGTGCAGCCGCGCGGCGGAGCCTGCGCGTCCCGCATATCTGCCGAAGCCCCGGATCACCGCCTCGACGTTCTTCAGGAGACCCAGCCGCGCCAGGGTGAGCACCTGGAGCCCGCCGCGCCGCAGCCCCTGCCGGGGCGGAACGTCCGGGGGAAAGGTGATCACCGGCGGGATCACGGCCACATCCCGGCGGCCGTAGATGGCCTCCAGAGTCCGCCGGTTGAAGTCGCTGTTCGCAGCCAGGCCTTCGAGGGCGGCGGTCCCCCTGAGTTCCTGGGCTCGGCGCGTCACGGCGCCCGCGGCCTCCCGGCGGATTTCCTCGGCCATCCTCTGCAACGGCGACAGCCAGTCCCCGGGAGGCATGGGCTTCAGCAGGGTGTAGTCCACCCGATCCGGATGGAGCCGCCACGGGGGTTCATGGCAGTACCAGAGGCGCCGGGCCGGCAGCCCGCTCTCCCCCAGGAGGGCGGCCAGGGGCTGGCTGTGGGCAACCACCGTCTCGTAGCCCCGCAGGAAGGGCCAGGCCCTCCGCGCGCGCGGGGCCCACTTGCTGGAGCGATCGAGCGTGAGGAGATCCCGCCAGCTCCGCCGGGGGACCACCTCCACCCGGACCTCACCGAACAGGTCCCGCCAGGGGGACTCGGCCCAGCCGAAGGTGACCAGACCCATCTCCTGACCGAGCCCCGCCAGCAGCTGGCTCTGGGCCGCCGCCAGCAGCTCGGCCCCGCCGAGGGCCCCGAAGGCCGTGTGCAGGAGGCCGATCCTCATGGCGTCCCGGCGGTCGGAAGGGAGGCCGCCACCGCCTGCCTCAGGAGGATCGGATCGAGGCCCTCCATGCAGGGATGGCCCGGCACCGGGCACTGCAACCGCAGGCAGCCCAGGCAGTCCAGGGATTCGTTCCGGAGGAGGGTGACGCGCGGTCCCCGCGGGGCCGTCCATTCCGGCCGGGTGGGCCCGAAGACGGCCACCAGCGGCGTGTGGCAGGCCGCGGTGAGGTGGGCGAGGGCGGAATCGTTGCCCACGACCACGGCTGCCCGGGACACCAGGGCTGCGGAGACCGGTAGGGGGACCTTCCCGCAGAGGTCGGGAATCCCGGGGCAGGCCTGGCGCAGGGCCTCGGCCTGGGCCAGGTCCTCGAAGAAGGTGCCTCCCAGCAGGACGTGGGCGATGCCCTGCCTGCGCAGCCAGGTGATGAGGTCGATCCAGAGCGGGGTGCCCAGGCGCTTCACCCCGGCCGCCGAGCCGAGACCCAGGACCACGAAGGGTTCCTCCAGGCCCAGCTCCCGCTGGAGGGCCGCGGCCTCGACGAAGGCCTCCTCGCGGGGCCGGAACCCCGGCGGCTCCGCGGGCGCCAGACCGGGGAAGGCCCGTCCCAGCAGGTCGCGGTAGCGATCGGCCTGGTGATCCCCACGCCCCTTGAAGGGCAGGGCGTGGGTGGCCAGGAGGCGCCCCCCGGCCTCGGACCAGCCCACCCGGAGGGGCGTGCGGGCCAGGAAGCCCGCCAGCAGGCCCCGGGTGCTGCGGGGCAGGTTGATCACGCCCCCGGCACGGTGGCGCCGGAGCGTTCCGGCCATGGCCCAGGTGCCCGGCCTGCCGGCGTCAGCCACGGTCGCCGCGTAGGTGCCGCTGCCCTCGAAGAGGTCCACCACCGGCGCGGGTCCCCAAGCCACCAGGGGTCGCCCGGCGGCCCGCAGGGGTGCCAGGGCCTGATGGATCATGAGGGCATCGCCGATGAAGCGCGGCATCCGCACCCACAGCGCGCGGTCCGGGATCACGCGCCGGCCTCGGCCAGGAGCGCCTTGAGGAGGCCCACCACGCGATCGGGATGCACCCGGTGCGCCACGGAACCATGGGTCTCGAAGCCCTCGCTCTCGCCGGGAAAGGAATCGACCGCGGAGCCGCGGATGGCGATGGCCCTCGGTCCCACGGGAGCGATCAGGGGCTCGGGGGAGTGGCCCATCAGGGTGAGGGTGGGACGGCCGGTGGCCGCGGCGGTGTGCGCCAGGCCCGTGTCGATGGCCACGGTGCCCGCGGCGGCCTCCTGCAGCGCGCAGGCCTCCGGCAGGCTGGTGCGGCCGGTGAGGTCGATGGAACCCGGAGCCAGGGCGGCGAGTTCCTTTCCCAGGGGCACTTCGTCCGGACCCCCCAGCCACACGCTGCGGAAGCCTTCCGCGGCGAGGAGCCGGGCGAGCTCAGGCCAGGTCCGGTGCTCGGGGAACCACCGTTTCCCGTAGCCCCGGGTCCCGAAGGCGAGGGTGACGTAGGGCTCGCCGGCCCAGCCGGCTGCCCGCAGGAGCTCGGGCCCCCG
>Ga0079306_1000553_pt1 | contig 33208 bp, 22 predicted proteins | sample Methanotroph_Enr_FD_79181 | JGI IMG/M metagenome (GOLD analysis project Ga0079306, IMG submission 79181) | Enriched soil microbial communities from Old Woman Creek wetland in Ohio, USA - Methanotroph_Enrichment_5 | ecosystem: Environmental > Terrestrial > Soil > Wetlands | place: USA: Ohio... | reverse complement strand
GCAGTACAATAAAAATATCAAAGCCTCCGAGCAGCGTGTCCAGCGTCTTGATCAGCTAATTGGTAAAGATGTTACCAACTGGCAGAACGAAAATCTCGGCGAGATAAGCGATTTCGTAATAGATAAAAACGAAGGCAAGATCATTTATGCAGTGCTCTCCTATGGCGGAATCGCAACAGGCAAAAAACGTTTTGCGATACCTTTCGAATCTCTTACACTCAGCCCCGATGGCGATCAGTTCATACTCGACATTCCGCAACAGCGGCTTGATGAACGGCAGGGTTTCGGCGATCGCTGGCCCACAAAAGCTGATAACAGTCTCATTTCCGGCAAGGAATCAATGCGCCAGCGAGCAGAACAATGGAGAGATCGGGATACGCAGTCGAAAAGTTCCAATATCGGCGCATCCGACCAGTACAGCCGTACTCAAGATGGTGAAGTAAGTTCACGCGATTACGATCGCTATACTGGCTCTGAATCGGCCACAGAAGGCAATCTCGGGCGATCAGAACGCGGCTATTACGGCAGAACACCATCGGGTGGCGAAGCCGAGTACCCCGAAGCAACCGGCCAGCGCCGCTACTCTCAGCGGGATTATCCAGCAACCAGCGAACTTAACGAACAGCATCCCAGACTTGTTCGCGCTTCCGAGGTCATGGGCGAAAATGTTGTAAACACGCAGGATGAAAATCTCGGCGACATAAAAGACCTCGCCGTCGATATGCGCGAAGGCAGAATACCTTATGCTGTTGTCACACATGGTGGCTTCCTGGCAATAGGCGAAAAATACACCGCCGTACCTTGGAAAGCTTTAAGTTTCCGCCAGGACAAAAGCGAGTTCGTCCTGAATATTCCCAAGGACAAATTTGATAACGCACCAACCTTTACCAATGACAACTGGCCCAACTTCGCCGATTCAAGATGGGGTAGCCAGGTACATCAGTTTTTCGGCCAGAAACCATACTGGGAAACCTATGGCTATTCAACTTACATCGGCCAGTCACAGCAGCAACAGCAGTCAATGCAGGGTTGGAGCGAATACGATAAAAAATTCGATCCGCAGAAGATCGAAACCATTGAAGGCAGGATCACAAATGTAAGTTCCTTCAAGCCTCAGCGTAATGCCTCCGAAGGCACGCAGATAAAAATACGAACGCCTGAAGATAAAACCGTAACCGTTCAACTTGGCCCGAAATCCGTTCTCGACCAGCAAAAGGTTGAACTTAACAGGGGCGAAAAAGTTAAAGTCACAGGCTCACGAACAGAACACCTTCTCCGCAGCGTCGTCATAGCTTCCGAGCTTATGACCCAGGACGGAAAGACGATCAAATTCAGGGATGAGCAGGGCCAGCCCGTTTGGCAGCAACAGGGTGAGCAAAGCAATAAGATGTCCGGCTCACAGCAGTTTGGTGCCAAGGATGCCAATGATATGAATAAGCCTGCGCCCGAGGCAACAACCGGAGCAGCCGGCGGTGCAGCTTCCACGATGAAAGATTCAAATACGCCAGCCGATGCAAATTCAGTAAAATAACTGCTTATGTTCCGATGAAATGCTCACAAAGGCCCGGCACACCCGGGCCTTTTTATTTACATTGCGAACATCCGATGCTCATTTGCCGAAAAAACCAAACTTCCTGTTGATAAGCTTGATTATCTCCATAGCCACAAGCGGCAGCGAAGAGATTATCAAAGCCATTATCCACTCTGTCCCGCTAAGATTAAATGTACGGAAAACCCTCTGTGTTACTGGAAAATACACCACGATAACAACCAGCGCCGCAGATAAAGCTGTTGCATAAACAAGTTTTATATTGCTGAAGATGCCCAGTTTAAATACGGATAAAAGTTGGCTTCTGCAATTAAAAGAATGAAAAAGCTGACTTAATGATAAAACTATAAACGCCGCCGTCTGGGCATTTTCCACTGAACGCTCTTCATAATAGTAAACATAGCTGAATGCCGCCAGTGTGCATGCCGCTATGAACGAACCCTGCAGGATCATTAACACGCCCCGAGACCACGTCAAAATACCTTCATTGGGATCTCTTGGTTTTTCATTCATAATGCCAGGCTCGATCGGGTCCATTCCCAGCGCCAGCGCCGGCAAACCATCCGTAACAAGATTCACCCATAAAATGTGAATGGGCAAAAGCGGTATAGGCATCCCTATCGCAGACGCCACGAACATCACAAGAATTTCACCCACATTGCACGAAAGCAGATAATGGATAAATTTCTTGATATTTTCGTATATCCCCCTGCCTTCCTCCACCGCCGCCACAATGGATGCGAAATTATCATCCGTAACCACCATGTCAGAAACTTCTTTTGTAACATCCGTGCCGGTAATGCCCATCGCCACCCCGATATCTGCCTCTTTAACCGCCGGTGCGTCATTCACGCCGTCGCCCGTCATCGAAACCACATCCCCGCGATGCCTCCACGCCCGAACTATCCTGAGCTTGTTCTCCGGGCTTACGCGTGCGTAAACTGGTATATGCGTTACCTTTTCGGCAAATTCCTCATCACTGAGCTTATCGAGTTCTTCCCCGGTCAGCGCAAGCGAGCCTTCGGTATAAAAACCAAGTTCCGCCGCGATAGCCACTGCTGTATTTTTATGGTCGCCCGTGATCATGACGGTCTTGATACCCGCATGACGGCATACCCTCACAGCTTCTTTTACTTCCTCGCGAGGCGGATCTATCATGGCTATAAGGCCAAGAAAAACAAGGTCACGCTCTATCTGCCCCGCCTCGTACTGATCGACTTTCGCCTCCAAAGGCCTGTATGCAAGGGCTAGCACTCGCATAGCCTCATTAGCCAGTTGATTATTTACCCCCAGAATTTCCTGGCGCCTCTCGTCCGTGAGCTGCGTCGCACCGCCTGCCTGCTCGAACATGGTACAGTCATTAAGCAGAATATCGGGAGCGCCTTTCACATACGCAATACAGCCCTGCCCCGATTTTCGTACTACTGTCATCTTCTTCCGGTTGGAATCAAAGGGTAGTTCTTCTACGAAAGGATAATCGTTTTCGAGTTGCTTCTTGTTCAGGCCTGCTTTCGCCGCAGCCGTGATCAACGCGCCTTCGGTGGGGTCCCCAATTATTTTATAAACACCGCCCGATTCGACCAGTTGAGCACCGTTGCACAGCACTGAACATTCAAGAAGCTGCCCAAGCTCCTCGGTCTTACTAAGCTCTTTGCCGTCAACAGAAAACTTACCTTTAGGCTCATATCCTATTCCCGAAACCCTGTACGAAGCTCCCTTAGTCCACAACGCCCGCACCGTCATTTCGTTTTTGGTAAGCGTACCCGTTTTGTCGGAACATATCACTGTTACGCAACCAAGAGTTTGCACCGCCGGCAGTTTTCGTATCAGCACATGACGCTTAACCATTCTATGAACGCCCAAAGCAAGCGCTATCGTAACCACCGCTGGCAAACCTTCGGGTATCGCGGCTACCGCAAGGCTTACTGCCGTCAGGAACACCTCCAGTATTTTACCGCCGCGGAAATATTCCATTGCGAAAACCATGGCCACCAGCACGAAACAGATGTAAACGATCCACCGGCCGAACTCGCTCAGTTTTTTCTGCAGCGGCGTTTCTTCGTGTATCACGTTCATGATCATACCGGCGATCTTGCCCAGCTCGGTTCTCATGCCCGTTTCAACTATTATCGCCCGGGCCTTGCCCGCAACCATGCTCGTTCCCATGTAAACCATATTTGCCCTGTCTGCCAGAGGCAATTCTTTCTCTTCCAGGGCCATGGCCGTCTTATCGACCGGCGTGCTTTCACCCGTGAGGCTCGCCTCAGCCGTGCTGGTATTCGGGGTGGCATAAATAATCCGGGCGTCAGCAGGAATATTATCGCCAGCTTCAAGCTCAACAAGGTCACCCGGCACAAGATCAGCCGCCGCGATCGTCGCGTGCCTGCCGTTTCTGATCACCTTGGAATTAGGACTTGAGAGCTTTTTAAGTGCAGCCAAAGATTTTTCAGCCCGGTATTCCTGTATTAGGCCAAGGAAAGCGTTGATTATGACTATGCCGACAATCGCTCCCGCATCGACCCATTCTTTCAAAAAACCCGATACTAATGCTGCGCCGATAAGAACCCAGATGATGAAGTTTTGAAATTGCTCAATAAAAATTCCTAACGCGGTTCTGCCGGGTTTCTCCATGAGCTTATTTTGCCCATATTCCCCCAGCCGTTCGTTGACCTGCGCGTCGGTAAGTCCTGTTTCAAGATCGGTTTGAATTTCCTGTGATAAATGCCGTAGATCGAACTGCCACCAATTTTTCATAAAACCTTAACCATTTAATGTTGCCCTTTGCCACCGCGCGAGACTCCGCGATCGACAGTCGAAACATTATAGCGGCAAATCGATTTTGGGCAACGGGTAGCCGTTCACAAAAGAGATTTCAAACACGGATTTGCTGTTTTTTACAGATTTTCAGTGTTTTGTATTTTAAAAATCTGTGCTAATCTGTGTTAATCAGTGGTTTAAAAATTGTTGTGATATAGTTACGGCAACGTTTAAGAGCCCAATAGGTTGTCTGGCCACGTTTCAGCAATACGAGGCATTTGGCCCTGCAGAAGCTGGGCAAAGGCCACCATCGTCTTGCGTGCATCCCCGATTGGGTGGTAGGAAGCGTACCAGTTATCACAATCTTCGCCGTCGTGGTTAGGCAGTACATGATCGTAAAGCGGCGCAAAACGCATTTCCATCAGTGCGCTCGCCGCCCGCACCTCGATATTCTGCAGATCAGGCAGGGAAAGTATGGTTTTCTGCCGCTGTGTGCGCCGCAACAGTTTTCGCCTCATAAGATCGGTTATAAATTCCCCAAGCGCGACTTTCGGCTTTACAGCCTTCAAAAACTCGATTTCCTCCCGCGAAAGCGGCGACAGAAAAACAGAAAGCGTATTTGTCTTATCGTAAATACCATGTGTGATCATGGCATCTATCATGATCGGGTTAGCCTCAAAAAATAGGTCTCCCCTCGCCAAACAGTGCTCCATCGCACTCAGATCAATCGCCTGCAGATCGCCCCGTATCTCCATGACAAGAAAATCGTCTCTTCCGCGAAACTCCTCAATTTCCTCTCTCAGCCGAAAGTGGTATTCAACCCCATCCCGCTCCCCAGGCCGAGGCCCCCGACTATTATAAATAACAAGATTCCGAATAGCCCCAGCTATCTCCGGATAAAATCTCCTCACCGCCTCCATTAAAGGCCCCTTCCCCACACACGAAGGCCCTGAAAGCACTATTAACCTTCCCATCTCAGCCCCTTCAATTTATATTATCGCACCCATCCTATCCGAGCCCCAAGCGGTAGCGCGGGGTCTCTCTCCCTATTTTACCCCATCTGGTATCGCCGGTCTCTCCTTATCTTGCCCCACACCGTATCGCCGCGCCTCATTTAAGTCCCCCCGTCCTCCCAAATGCCATCATCTCGCCTTGTTCATGCTCAACATAATGCACTGCTTCAACCAATCCCGCGTCGCTCCAGATATATCTCGTGCTGCCGTGACTCGTCCAAAATTTCTCTCGTTTAAATCCCGCCGCTTTTAACGCTAGTGTCGCGTTAGCCTTAAAACCACAGAGCATTTTTTCTGGCCTGCACTCACCTGTCACCACGACATGAACGTGATTGCTCCTGACATGAACCGCATGCCCATGCCAGCTCCGGCATTTGCAAACATCCAGTACCTCCTTCAACACTATTTCCCGCCCGCACTCATTCAGTTCAAATTTGTTTTCCTTCTGATTTGCTTTCTCCCATTCTTTTCTCGCCGAGTTTTGCCCAATATATTCCGCCCCATGCTCACTATGCTCATCATCAACACTGGGTCTCTCGCCCCCATGCAGCCAGCTACCATACGTCGTAAAAGTTATTAAATACGCAACAGGCCTGCTCACTCAATCCTCCGCCATTCTTCCTGCCCCTATCCGAGCCCCACCCGGCATCGCCGGGCCTCTCTTTTTTGTTTTTATTTTATCCGAGCCCCAAGCGGTAGCGCGGGGCCTCTCCCCTTATTTTACCCATCCGGTAGCGCGGGGTCTCTCGTTATTTTGCCCCACCCGATCGCGCCGGGGCTCTCCAGTTTTGCATTCCATCTCCTCTGAAGCGTTTTTCCTACATACGATAGCGCAGTGATTCGATTCACCACCTGCTATTTTTTCTCACCACTGATCAAAAAATTATCAAGGTACAATTTCCCCGCAGGAACAATCACACCGTTACTGTATCCACCGATCGATACTACCAGCGACTCCCCTCCCCATCTGCCTTTGACAAGATTACTTATCGTCCATTTCGTAGAATCCCTTCCAAACCCCGCCCAGCTCAAATAGAGCGCATCAGTAGCCGATGTATACGTAATATAAAGCTTGCCTTTGTCCGCACTGCGCACCGCCGTCTTGGTGCCGTTAACAACCCCCGCCAGGTGATAATCAAAATATTTCCCGCCCGCGTTTTTACCGGCATACAGCGTCAGTTTGTTCGCCCCTGTGCTAGTCCCAATCGCTATCGAAACCGCCGTATCACCGCTCGTATTGCTCATAGCCTGTGTAAAATCAACTGAACAACTAAAATCCCGCGTCGCATCAAGCAGATATTTCGTTTTATAAGCCCCGTACGCATTCGTTGCTGCACTTGTCGATCGATATTCAAACCGACCGCCCGTCTCATATACACCGCCCGTATTCACCCCCGATTTCAGCCACAAGCTCGACATCACGCCATCGTCAAACCCTTCTTTATAATAATAAGGCTTGCACGCCCCCAACAGCCCCGTGCACGAAAAATTATCCAAATACATCTTCCCGCTGCCTATAACGGTATTCACTCCACCGCCCAAAAGACCGACATACACAGGCTTGCCGCCCCAGTTTGATTTCAGTAGCTCTGGTATAACCCAAAGCGCGCCTGCTTTATCGCTTAGGCTCAAATATAGCTGGTCCTCTGATGCAGAATAATAAACATATAGTTTCCCGCTGGTAGGAGCATCATAATACCCGTCCTGTTCAACTTGGTAATCATCGCCTCTTTGCAATTGATACATAATATAAGACTCAGAGCTATCACGCGCCACATAAAAAGCCAGTCCTTGGTCTTCCGTATTCATCCCGCAAGGAGTTAAACCTAGGCCGACAATTGACCCGTCAGCACTTGCAATATTATTGCAGTAATTAACCGTCATGCAAAAGTTTCTGCCCGGTATTATCCTGAACCCTGACGAATACCCTGCCACCTCGCCGCCATTACGCACAGCATGAATTTCAAGCCGCCCATTCGTTTCCACCGGCCAGCTTTTCAAAATATTATCCGCGTACGGCACCCACATCGCGCCGCGCAAGTTATCATTGAAATTATCCGTTATCGTCCTTGCCGCCTGTGCTATCTTGCACTTATCAAACCCCAACAGCTGATTGTAATTATTGCTGTTACTCGCTTCCGCAACCACATTATTGGGGTCTATCCTCATCCCCAAATACCATGTGCTCGCCTCACTGTACACCCCCGACATCGATGCCGGTATCGTCAGCACCGGCGAGGTCTTATACCCGCACGCCCTCGCACTCAGCCCGTTATTCCAGTACGCATATCCAAGCCTGATATCCCCTGCATTTCCAATTATAGAATCATTCGACAGATAAAAATTCACATGAAACGGCCTCGCCGTAACGTTTCCCACGTTTTTTACAGTGTACTTTATCTGTACTCTCTGCCCCCACTTAAGCTGCGTAACCGCCACCTGAGTACTCGCATCATAAATCTTAAACCAGTAAGCCTCCTGCCCCGTCTGTCGCCAACCCAAAAGGTCCGCCCCGTTTACAACCGGAATCGTCTCCCATGCTAATTTCGGATAATCAACACGGTACGGATCCATCTGCCATACATCCGCCGTCCCGTTAGCACTCTCGCCGACAAAATCCCACCCCGCCGCAGTAAACGTACTCTGTGCTTTCATCTCTGCGGTTGTTTTGCCTTTTGAACCGCCGGAATCATCATAGCCTATACCGCATGATACCAAGCTTGTTTGAATATTCCAAATACATGAGTTTACATAACAATAATTTTTCCCCACTACTCCGCCATAATAATCGTTTGAGCTTACCGATCCAGTAGCATAAGAATAAGTAACGCTCGATTGATTCTCACCGACAAGCCCGCCTGCTGCGTCATTGCCATTCACTGCACCAGTTGCGTAGCAGTTAGCTATAATGCCAAAATTATACCCAACCAGGCCGCCAACATCGCAGTGCCCATTAACAGCTCCAGTTGCATAGCAGCTGTTTATACTTCCGTAAGAACTATCTCCAACAAGTCCGCCGACGTTATCGTCTGGTCCGCTAACATTTCCAGTAGCAAAACAACAAAATATTGTACCACGATAATTTTTGCCAACAAGTCCGCCAACACTCCATATATATGTCCCAAAAACAGAAGCAGTCGAATGACATCTGGCTATGACTCCTTCATTTGTTCCAGCAAGTGCGCCGACTTCGTATGCACCGCTCACAGTACCAGAGATGTAACATCTGTCTACTATTCCAAAATTATAAGCTACTAAACCGCCAACAGTATAGTCTCCCACTACATTTGAATTCTCCACACCAAGATTAATTATCTGCCCGCCCGAAGCAATACTTCCAAACAGACCGACGTTATCATTTTCAGGTAGACTGATTTGAATATTGCGAATTACATGGTCGTTACCGTCTACAATTCCAGTAAATTGATTTAATCCATTTCCCACCGGCGTCAAATTCACACCAGCCAAATCAATATCACTTATAAGAACAAATGCCTTCCCCCAATCCCCCGAAGTGCTCATAAGTTGCTGCCAGTCCGAAACCGTGCCGATCTGATACGGATTCGCCTCCGTCCCCGCTCCCCCACTATAAGACCAGCCAGAAGAAACCGCATACAATAAAACCGTAGTTGAAAAAACTACCAGACTAGAACGCCCCAGCTTTCTCACTTCACCTCTCCAAAAATATCAATAGTCCGTCGTGCTCAAAAATCGACTGCACTTTACCAAAATCTAAGGAGACATTCAAGAATAAATGGATTATGAACTCCCCCCTTTACCCCCCTCTCACCCCGCCCCCAAGACTACCCGTAGACATCCCTCGGTTAACCCTCAGTACACCCGCGCCCCACCCTCGGCACACCCTCAGATGCGTATTTTGGTGATCAAAATAGCATCCCGACGCAGTCGGGATTCCTCAACTAAGTACTAAAAACTATAGACTCAAAATTCTCAAACTGACCATCAGTCAGTTTGAGCCAGGTAAACCTCCGACCCCGCGGCAATATTCCCGATCAACTTCCGCTTAGCCAAAACTTCTTCCTTATCCATCGCAAATAACGGCGATATCTCGATTTGCGCATCAACACCCGCATCCGACCTGGGCACCTTCACCCCCGCCGCCTCAAGCCACCCCGCCGCACGTTCAACCTGCATCACCCGCGAACTCTCGGCGCTATCCACCCCCGTCGCATTTTTCACAGGCCCAAACTCCTGCTCCCGGATAGTCTCCAAAATCACGCTTTTTGACGCAAAATTAAGGGCATCGAACACAAAAGTCTCCAATTTCACCCCGTTGGGCCCCTTCGGCTCAACCAGTTTCCCAGCATAATCTATATAAGGTATCTTCTTAACTGCCCTGTGGAACGGCAGCGCAAATCCCCCCTTATTAAGACTTTCAATAAAATCCCTGCTGATAATATGAATCGCTATCGACCCAAGCTCAAACACCAGCGATCCATCCGCATTCGTCTTCATAGCCATATCATCCGGTAAGTCACTGTATTCAATGACGTTAACTTTCCCGTCCACAAGGCAGAAATTCCCCACCTTCTCCAATGGCCCCGTCTTTTTGAGCGCCTTCGACGACATCCCAGCCCCATCCATCGCATGAAACCCAATGAAAAGCGGGTCAAAAATATTGATCAGCGGGTTATCAACCTGGAAATAGCTTATCTGCTCAATGCCCTTCCCAGCCATATCCGCAACCGCCCCGCTCTGGTAAAGCGCCTTTAAACTCCCGCCATGCCCATCCGGCGAAAGTGCCAAACTACCCTTATCCGCCATAAGTATCTTGCCGTCAAAGGCGAAGTTAGGCATCGTCCCCTGCTGGAAGATGAAAATATTCTCCCTGCCAAGCCCGAAAAACCCCGCTTTTTCAAAAATATCGACAGTAGCCTCGTGATTTAGAGGGCTAGTCATTACATACCAGCTAAGCCGGCGCCCATACCGCCTCGAAGCCGCCAGTATTTGCTCGCCAAAAAGTGTAAATAGCGTCTTTTTCTTAACCGGGCTGACCGGAAAATTGCCCTTAGGCCCATCGTACCCCAGCCGCGTGCCCTGCCCGCCGGCAACCACAAACCCCGCAACTTTCCCCGCCTTTAGCAGTTCTATCCCCTTTTCCCGCGCCTTTTTGTATAATTCTTCCTGTCCCGGTTTGGGACTGGCGGGATAATAAGGAGCTGGACCGAAATTCGCCGGTATCACAGGCCCACCCGCGTTGGTAACGTAAGTTTTAACCCAATTATCAAGCTGGCCAAAATCCAGCGACGCTATCTGACCAAGTAACCCCGCCTGCTGCCCAGCCGAAAGCTCATTCCAATAAGAAAGCAGATGAGACTGGTTATGTTTTTTTAGTATTTCCGCCGCCCGCTCATAAGTTAGCCCTAAATCCATCCGTGAACTCCTAAGATGTTGTAAACAAAGGTGTAAATCTAACTTCCAGGCCGCAATTTAGCAAAATTTATTTGACCTTGTTTTACGCTGGTGATATGATTTATTCCAGATTGGAGTAAGGCCGGAGCAGGTTCGAATAGTTCTCGGTCATATATATAAAACTGCCATCATAATTACTCTCTTTAGTCATAGAGAGCCTGCCTGCCGAAAACTCCTTTTTAGTTCGCGATTCGTTTCACAGCAATGGATGCATTGAAGCTGATTGTGTAGTCTGTTTGTAAATGTATCCGTAATTTGCGCTAAAAAGGGTCTTGCGGTTAAAAAAAACAATTTGAGATTCGCTAAATAAGGAGGATGTGCCCTAAGGGCCGGACTTATTATAAGCTTGAACGGTTGACCGCACGACCTTTCGCGAATCTCGGCAAAAAAGGAGAAATGTATGAAAAAGAAGGGCTTCACACTAGTCGAGCTATTGGTCGTTATCGCGATCATAGCCATGTTGCTGGCAATATTGATGCCGGCACTAAACAAGGTTCGCCAGATCGCATACCGTATGGTCTGCGGCTCCAACCTCTCAGGCATGGGTAAAGCCTGCCTAACCTATGCCAACGATTACGAGGAATGTTATCCGGTAACCACTGGCACACCTGCATTGCAGTGGAGTAGCACAAACAGCGCCGAATTTTGGGATGTAGATGTTTCTGCTGCCCCGTTTGACTTTGCCTCACAAGTCTCCTCAGCTACGGTATCTTCAAGCCTGTTTCTGCTGGTAAAATTTGCTGATGTATCGACCGCGCAATTCGTATGTAAGGCCACGGATGCCAAAAAATTTGAACTGTCTACCACTAGTGGCCTCCAGAACAATCCAAGCACTACAACAATAAAGGATGTAGCGCAATGTTGGGATTTCGGCAGAACCCTTGGCGGCACCAATGGTTCATGGAATTACGTCAGCTATTCTTATCAGTTGCCTTATGCGCCAACAGGGTCAGACATGGTCAAGGTATCATTAAGTGCCTCAACACAAGCTGGTGTCGCTATTATGGCAGATGCCTCTCCATGGTGGAAAAACGGCGCAAGAAATACGGACATTCAAACAAGCTATACAGCTGGCATGACCGATCCATATATGGCATCAGCCTCTGATTGGGGACTGCCTTCAGGTTCGGCGTCTAAAGAGAAAGTAAGACTCGCCAATTCACTTAACCACCAACAAGAAGGCCAGAACGTCCTTTATGGCGATTCGCATGTGAGTTTTGAAGCAACGTCGAATGTGGGCATCCAGCAGGACAATATTTACACACCTTGGGCAAGCAACACCGCCAACACCAACGCAGATCAATCACAGATACAGTGTGGCATGGATCCATCATCATTCCCCAGCGGTCCAAATTCATCTATTGGCAGCTATAACGAGGCTGATTCGTTCCTGGTCGGTAACTAAATCTACCAGATGAATAATTAAGTCAAATGCCCATCCATAGGATGGGCATTTTTTTTTCGCCAGCTATAACCAGCCCATCGCGGCAGCAGTGAATTTAGAAACTCTAAGGTATTTGTAACGAACATTACGGAATTGGCGCATTTTAATTTTTTTTCAAATTCGCTAATATACGTTCAGCCGATCAATATCAGGCTGGTTTGCCAAATGCACTAAGTTAACCTGACTTAATCGTTAGGGAACGTTTCGGACGTAAACTTAGAAGCTTGGCTTTCAAGTCCGATGTTGATCGGTTTTGTTTTTATCAGCCCACGGTGGCAACCTGGATTTTTTAAAAAACCATCATTAAAATCCAAATCACATCTACATTTGAATCACAGCCCCCCGATTTAGCATCGGGGGGCTGGTATTTTCCTCATGCTCATGCTATACTGACGGATTACACACAGGAGATTTACGATGATAGTAGTAATGAAACCCGGTGCAAGCCGGGAGCAGATAAAGCATGTTGTGCAACTTGTTCGCGAGTTTGGGTTGCGCGATCATGTCATTGAGGGTACGGACCGGACTGTTGTAGCCTGTCTCGGCGATAAACGGGCACTGGATAAGGGTGCGATCGAAAATGCTCCAATGGTCGAGCGGATAGTACCCATTCTCGCGCCATATAAAATGGCCTCACTGGAAGTCAAAAAGCAGCGAACCAGCATCGCTCTCGGTACAGGCGATTATGCAATAGGTTCAAAGCGGGTGGGCGTGATCGCAGGCCCATGCGCAGTTGAAAGCAGGGACAATCTCCTTCGAACAGCCGAAGCGCTTGTAAAAATAGGCTGTATCGGACTTCGGGCCGGGGCATATAAGCCAAGGACGAGTCCATACGCATTTCAGGGCCTCGGTGAAGAGGGCTGCAAGTTACTTGCCGAAGCCAGAGAGAAAACGGGTCTGGCGATAGTGACCGAGGTTATAGGCGTCGAACAGGTCGAGATCGTGGCCCACTACGCCGATGTACTCCAGATAGGTGCCAGGAACATGCAGCATTATCCGCTGCTTGAAGCCGTAGGAAAGATAAATAAACCCGTACTTCTTAAACGCGGCATGTCCGCAAGACTCGATGAATGGCTCCTTGCTGCCGAGTACATTATCAACGCCGGCAACCCCAAGGTTATAATGTGCGAGCGAGGTATACGCACTTACGAAGAATATGTGCGCAACACCTTGCCGCTGGCCGCCGTAGCGGAACTAAATGACAAAACGCATCTCCCGGTGGTTGTTGATCCTTCACACGGCACCGGCCACGCCCACCTTGTTCCCGCAATGTGCAGAGCTGCCATAGCTGCCGGTGCGGATGGCCTAATTATTGAATGCCATCTCGACCCCGAGCACGCCATGAGTGACGGTGCTCAATCAATAACGCCAAATGTGCTTGAGGAACTAATGCCCTCGCTAAAAAAGATCGCCGAGGCTATCGACAGAGAAATGTAACTCGCGCTTTAGGGCATTACTGAATCCTGAACGCTAAACGCTGGACGCTAGTTAAAACGCTCCAAAATATTCTTCAATTGCCAGGTAATTTTGTACATAATCCGCTACTGATTGCTCCAGAGGCATTGGCGTTTTTGTGTAACCCGCTGTTCGGAGCTTTGATATATCAGCCTGTGTGAAATATTGATACTGATTGCGGATAGCATCTGGCATATCGACATATTCGATATTTGGCTCACGGCCCATTGCGGCAAAAACCGCCTTAACAAGCTGATTCCAGCTCCTTGTCGCACCGGTACCGATATTATAAATCCCATTTAGATACGGGTGATCGAGGAAATAAAGTGTCATATCGACAGCATCCTTTACATACAGAAAATCACGCTGCTGATCACCGTGAGCGTACTGGGGCAAGTATGATTTGAACAGCCTCACCTTGCCGGTATCTTGAATCTGCTCGTATGATTTTAGGATGAAACTTCGCATATCTGCCTTGTGGTATTCGTTGGGACCAAAAACATTGAAATATTTAAGACCCACTACCTGATCAAGTATCGAGTTATTTACACACCATAAGTCAAAAAGATGTTTGGAATAGCCGTACATATTTAACGGAACAAGGTCAAGCAGATCATCATGATTGTCGGAAAAACCTTTTGTGCCGTCGCCGTATGTCGCAGCACTGGATGCGTAAATGAACCTTACATCATTATCAACGGCCCAGGTGGCAAGGTGCTTGGTGAATTCAAAATTATTTCTGATAAGAAAACTAGCGTCAGTTTCGGTGGTGCTCGAACAGGCGCCGAGATGAATAATTGCCTCAATTGACGGCAGGTCGGAAGCAAGCAAGTTGGAGATGAAATCATCGCTTTCCATGTAGTCGGAAAAGCGAAGCTTACGCAGGTTCTTCCATCGCAAATCGCTACCGAGATTATCTACGGCAAGGATGTCCGTAGTGCCTCTGCGATTAAGCTCAGCTATAAGAACTGAACCGATAAAACCCGCTGCGCCGGTGACCAATATCATACAAAACCCTCAAAAAGCCATTAATTAGTGTAGTTAAATCGCCGCCGGCGACTATGTCAACAAAAAGTCATGGCAGTTTGAGGGTATCTGGTCAGCATCTCGGCATGACAGACCTAGCACAGTGCGATGTAACTGGCGATTGCAAGGAGCAGTATCCGTTTTTTATTGAAGGTAAACGGAAGCCAGTAATTGTAATATAAAGCTTTCATCAACCCTCCCCTTCTCGTTCAATTAACCCAACCTTAACCTTAAGTCATTATACAGCAATTTAAGGCTAAAACAAAGACGAAACAGACCCCGCAATCATAAGTGCTTGTTTTGATTGTAGTTAAGACTGAAAACAGCAAATAAAAAAGCGTGTTTCAGTACTGCCACCGAAGGTGTGATGAAAACCGGTTCCGATAAACATAGCTGTGGCATGGCAGGGATCAGGTATTTCGGATGGCTACGCTTTTTGCGTGAGCATCAAGTCCCTCTACCTGGGCAAATTTTATTATGTCCTCTGAAGCAGCTTCTAATTCAGCCCGAGTATATGAGATTATGCTGGTGGATTTGACAAAATCATTCGCACTGAGAGGGCTAAACCATGCAGCGCTTCGTCCAGACGGCAATGTATGACTTGGTCCTGCCCAGTAATCTCCAACCGCCACCGGTGTATAATCACCGATGAATATCGCCCCTGCATTGTGTATCTTGCGGGCGACGGACTGCGAATCCGGGCCGCATTGTATCTGGAGGTGTTCGGCGGCAAACTCATTTGCGAATTCTACCGCCTTTGTAAGCGAGTCATAGACTATCACCGCCGCGGATTGTTTTAAGCAATTAAGGGCTGCTTCGCTTCTAGAAAGCTGGCCTACCTGTTTTTGCAGTTCTTCAATAACCGACAGCGCCAATGCTTTTGAATCGGTCAGGCATATCGCCGAGCCTGGATCGTGCTCAAGCTGGCTGAGCATATCGGCAGCTATCCAATTTGCCCTTGCGTGATGGTTAGCGATAACGAGTACCTCGCTTGGCCCCGCTATAGAATCGATATCGACTAGGCCATATACCTGCCGCTTTGCCGCGCTAACATACCAATTTCCCGGGCCAGCGATCTTATCGACTTTTTTTATAGTCTGTGTTCCCCATGCAAGCGCCGCAACTGCCTGCGCTCCGCCGACACGGTACACTTCTTTTATGCCCAATTCCCAGCACAGCCCCAGAATAACCGGGTGAATGCTTTTGTTATAACGCGGAGGCGAAACCACGACGATATCTTCGACTCCCGCTACTTTTGCCGGAACCGCTGTCATTATCACCGTACTCGGAAGCGGCGCCGAAGCACCCGGTATGCAAAGGCCAACCCTCTTTAGCGGGCTGTATTTAATTCCTTTTCGCTGGCCCCTTGCGACGAATATCTGCTTTTGATATTCTTGCACGTTTTTAATAGCCTTTCGCAGCGTAGAAAGCAGCGAAGGATCAAGTTTCTCATGAGCTTCCTTGAGACTGGCCTCTTCAATGCGGAACTGCGAAGGCTTAAGCGATACCTTATCGAACTTTTTTGTAAGCTCAGCCAACGCCTTATCCCCGTTTGCCCCAACATCGCTGATAATAGCTGCGACAGACTCGCTTACATCAGGTCGGCTCCGCAGAAAACCCGCAAGGCTCAATTCAGCCTGCAGACGGTCTACGCGCGAACGATAATCACTCTGGCTTGCATCGATCAAAATACTGCTGAAATCAAATATCATTTTAATCCCAAATTAACGTGCGAAATTGCCATGACTGTATTGGCGTGTTGCACGCGATAGCAAAATATAATATTGGCCGTCGAAACGTGTGAGCATGCCCGTCGCCTTAAAGCGGATACGGTCTGGCTCGTTCGATTGAACTTCAATAGCATTTGCCAGTGCCGCATTGGGCAGTACTCTTAAAGAAACCATCTGAACTGAACGGCCCAGCCCATCTGGCACAAAGACATAATTTTTCATGTAGTCTTGGTGAATAAATCCACTCCGTTCAGTAAAGACCACATCTTCATTCGTAACGGATACGGTTCCCTCGACAAGCTTTTGAAGATCAACTGTTCGACGTGGTTTAAGCCGCTCCAAAACTTCTTTTGGTATGGATATTTTATCATTTGCATCGGCAAAATCTGACGTGTTGGGATCAGGCCCTGCCGATGCCGCCGGCGTATTCGGCTCCGCTACAGCGGGCGATTCGGTTACCGGCAAAAGAATTAACGGGTAAACGTAATTGCTGCCATGATATTTAGTGATCGTTGCCCAAAGGCGAAACTCACCTGTATTCGAACTGCTCATGGAAGCTATTACACGTTCAAGCGCACTGGAGGGCAGCAGTTCCAAATTCTGGCCCGGGGCTATTTTGTTCTTGGTATCTGTAACTTCTTCGCCAAAGGTGCACATCCATTTGCCGCTTTCGGAATTGTAGGCAACCCTCACGGCCGCACTTGAGACGGCCACACCGTCCCGCATCAGCGAATTTGAATCAACAGGCGTATTTGGCTCAGACCGCAATGCTGGGCAAAATATCGCGATAAAGAGCAATATTAAAAGTTTTTTCATACTGAAATCCCGATCAATTTTTCTTTCAGAATCCGGGCAGCGTCATCTGCATCGGCCGCAAAATCGACGTAAGAAAGACTTTTTTGGTCATCCCTGCCGATAAGATCGACAACCGGCCTCCAGAAAGACCCAAGCAGTATAACGGGTTTAGCTCGGTCAATAAAGTTTTTGTTTTTAAGTTCCCATACATGTGCCAGCTCCAGCAGTGTGCCCGTCCCGCCTGGCAGGACGACATAGCCGTCCCCAAGCGATATGATCGTCGATAGCCTTTGCTCCAGGTCTGCTGTGGATACCTCTTTTGTGACGTATTCGTTGGCCTTCGATCGCTTAAACGCGCAGCACGTTACGCCCGTAACGCAAGCTCCCGCTTCCGAGGCGCCTTTTGCTGCTGCAATCATAGTTCCGCTGTAACCGCCGTTTGCGATATCGAAACCCGCCAGCGCAAGAGCTTTTCCAAGCTTATAAGCAAGCTGAAAAATATCCGAGCCTGGCTCCGCGCGGGACGTTCCAAATATCGAGATTACCTTTCTCGACATCATGGATTACAAGCCGCCCTTCCGCGTAAATTCAAGCAGCCCGCCTGCAAGCAGGATTTCGCGGTCGCGATTGGAAAGCGTTATTGTTCCCTGGATTTCAAAATTGCCCGTAACATCTTTTATGCAGATTTTGTCGGATGATTTGATCGCTTCAAGAAGGTTATCTATTACCAGTTCATCCTCAGCGGAAATTTTGTCATAATCAGTCGCGTTTGCGAACTGTATCGGTAAAATTGCAAAATTGATCAGGTTCGCTTTGTGTATCCGCTCGATAGTTTTGGCCAGCACCGCCTTTACCCCAAGGTACATCGGGCACAGCGCCGCGTGCTCTCTGCTTGAACCCTGTCCGTAACTTTCACCTGCGACAATAACACCGCCGATGCCTTTTGCCTTGAGTTCAAGACCTCGCTGAGCGAATGTAGGCTTGCCTTTTTCATTGAAGCAGTTGAAAACTACTTCGGCGTATTTTGGAACATTAGAGCGGTATTTCAAGAACGCTCCCGCGGGCATTATGTGGTCAGTTGTTATCTTATCGCCGCACTTGAGAAGCACTTTTGCTGTCAATTTCGCCGGCAACTGCTTCGCAGCCTCTGGAACAACAATCGTCGGGCCTCGAAGCACCTCTGCATTCGCCGCTTTTGCGGGACCAAGCGGCTTCTCTATCATGGAATCATCTATTAAAAATGCAGAAGGCATCTCGACTTTTGGATATTTAATGCCGAACTTGGAAGTAAGTTCGCGTGGGTCGGTGAATTCACCCGTCAATGCAGCCGCTATGGCACTTTCCGGGCTGACTAGAAACGCGAAATCCGGCGACGTGCCCGTCCGCCCCGCGAAATTGCGGTTGAACGTTCGCACGCTCACCACATCGTTTGCCGGCGAATAGCCTTGCCCTATACAAGGCCCGCAGCCCGATTCCAGCAGACGTGTGCCGCCGGCTATTATTTTGGCAAGCGAATTGTTTGCCGCCAGCATCGAAAGCACCTGCCTTGATCCCGGCGCGATCGCGAATTCCACCATTGGATTTGTTGACTTCTGGGCCAGCACTCCAGCCACAAGCATAAGATCCGTAAAGCTTGAATTCGTACAGCTTCCAATTACTACCTGGCCGACCTTTGTACCCGCCAGTTCGCGTACCGTCTTAATATTATCCGGCGAAGATGGACATGCGGCCATCGGCTCAAGGCTTGAAAGGTCTATCTCAATAACCCTGTCGTACTTGGCATTCTCGTCAGGCGAAATAGCTTTGTAATCACTGCCGCGTTTCTGCGCTTCAAGAAATTTTTGCGTCTGCGTATCAGATGGAAATACGCTGGTCGTAACACCCAGCTCGGCTCCCATGTTCGTGATAGTCGCCCGCTGGGGAACGCTAAGGTCTCCAACACCTGGACCGAAATATTCGATCACACAACCCACATTGCCCTTGGTTGTGAGAATGCTGAGCAATTTAAGGATCACATCCTTGCTGGCAACCCATTCTTGCAACTTGCCGGTAAGTTTGACACCAATAACTTTGGGACACGTCAGGTAAAACGCCCCGCCGCCCATCGCGACAGCCACATCCAGTCCGCCGGCCCCTATAGCAAGCATCCCGATGCCCCCGCATGTGGGCGTATGTGAATCCGAGCCTAGCAGTGTCGCCCCAGGCTTGCCGAAGCGTTCAAGGTGAACCTGATGGCAGATGCCGTTTCCTGCCCTGCTGTGATAAACGCCCGATTTGGCTGCGACCGTTTGCAGATAAAGATGGTCGTTATGGTTTTCCGGGCCGAACTGGCTCATGTTATGATCTATATAGCTTACCGACACCTGCGTCTTGACCCGCCCGGCATTCATGGATTCAAATAGCAGAAATGCTGTCGTACCAGTTGCATCTTGCGTAAGCGTCTGGTCTATGCGAATGCCGATAGATTCGCCCGCAATAAGTTCGCCGCTGATGAGGTGATCTTTAAGAATCTTGTACGTCAAATTCAAAGCCATATAATCTCCCGCAAACAAAGCGGGTAATTATAACATGCTTACCGGATTATGACAACGGCGGTTTTAATTACTAAGTGGTACGATCTTTAGGCTATAAAGCGTACGTTTCTGTACTGCCTTTTGAACCAGCAACTAGCAACCAGAAACACTTTCGTGTGTAGTATAATCCTGCTTGGTAAATGCGTCAGTGCGGCTTCGATCTCGACCGCTGGCGACGGCTCAAGGCCTTGGTCGATTGCGTAGCCCTAGCTTCAGGTCTTACGATCTCTATCGCTTTTCGCCCGCGTGCATCAACTTCGCCTGAAATCGATTTTCGCAGTTGGTTTAGCGATGTACCCTTAGGGGTATTCCATTTGAGTTTTTCACCCTTCTTGGCCATGACTGCTCCTTGAATTCGGGGCGCATAATCGCGCCGCAAAACCATCGCCCAGAACTAGAGCAAACTACTCAGCCGCCTCTTGTATCTTTTCACCGGTCCACTGGACATCTTCGCCGAAGCCTTCAGTCGTATGGCAGCCAATAAACGTAACCGCCCACATCAGAAGCGCCGCCACCAGCAGCATTCTCTTGACCATGGTGATCTCCTTATTTTTAGTTGTTTTATTTATGCTCGCCTCTTTGACAATACAATTTGTTAATAAGTAATCCAATAAGGTTTTTGGCACTCCAAAATCAGAAACTTCCTTATTCAGGGTAAGTTCTTTCGGGAGTACAGTTAGATAACACTGTATACGACTAGAAATGGTAACCAAAATTTTATTGGGAGGGTTTTAAAATGGTTCATCGGTGGAATATAATTTTAATTGCGGCGGTAATATCGGCTATGGCATTTGGCGGTTGCAAGAAAAAAGAAGAACGTACCAGCCAGGAGGGCAACACAACAGCTCGATCGCAGTTCGGGCAGGATCAGTCATCCCAGATTGCACAGACCTCAAAGCAAGATATCAGCCAGCTTCGCACCGAAGCACAGGGGATGTCCGAATCGCAGCTTAAATCTTCCGCCCAGCAGCTCGCGACCGATTACGGCAATGTGAAAAACCAGATCATGGAAATGACGGATAAGATGCGTAGCGGCTCCGGCATGATCGCAGGCGACCGTGCACAGATGCAAACCCAGATCACCCAGCTTCGCCAGAATGCACAGAACATAAAGGATCGATATAATGTCTATTCTTCAGTGGCAAAGCAAAAGGGGATAAGCCTGGCAAGCATCGACGAAATGGCTCAGCAATCCAAACAAGGGCAGCTCTCGGCTCAGGATGCCAATCAGGGCGGCGCCATGAAGGATGCTAATACCACAGATACAAATATGCCTGCTGATGCAAACAAGACACAGCAGGGCTAATAGTCTGGTCGTTTGTGGCACGGCACGGCCATCTTGGCCGGTCCATGGGCCTAAGCCACTTATATGTCAAGGTTACAGATTTTAAAGCATTAAACATAAGCTCAAGCAAGCAGGGCCAAAGACTCTTCGCCGAGGAAAACTCCGGGAGCGGTTTGAACAATTATGTTGGGGGGCAAACCGCTCTACTTCTTTTTGCATTTCCGTACAAAAGTATTGTCAGCACTTTCGCACTTCTGCACTTTGGCAATTTCTAACTTTTTGCCACTTGTCTTCACATGCATCATTCATTTTCCCGCCAGGCCGCCTGCCACAGCCAGGATTGCGTGAAGCGGGCGAAGTCTTTGAAATTAACTTGCCCATCCTGGTCAAAATCCATTTCGCCAGAGCCGCTTTCATAAGCTCCCATATCGATCCTGCCCAGACGCAAACGAGCGTTGCCGTCTAAATCAATTTCATCCGCCCCAATCGTTACGTTGGGATCCCCGGCATTAATACAAGCCGACTCGGGCCTCAAATGATAATCGCCTTCGATGTATGAATTATTTTTCCACTCGCCGGGTCTTACAAACAAAGGGTCAACATTGATGTTGGTGCTCACACTATATGAAGGCCCTGAATCACAATAACCTATTAGCACCCTGCTATTAAAAATAGTTGTTATATTTAGATTATTATCCCAAAAAATAGAATTTTTCATTGAGGCGGTGCTTCGGAAAATATTTACCGCTCCTTCGTAACTGTTTGCGGAACGGTTATCTGTAATTGTGCATTGTTCAACAACAAGATTTCCAGTTTGGATTTCTAATGCCGTTCCCGACCACGATCCGTTGCCGGCAAAAAGCGATGACTTAATATTTGCCTGCCCTATGGCCAAAACTCCTCCGCCATGGCTCTGCGATATGTTCCCTATAATAGAACATCGCGACATTGAAAGATTCTTAGCGAAAATTCCACCACCATATCCGGCTGCGAAATTATGCTTGATCATTGAGTTGGTTATAAGCACACGGCTAGTTGGGAGAGAGTCACTGTTAGTTGGGAGAGAGTCACTGTTATTTGTTGAGAAGTCACTGTCAGATGCGAGAGAGTCTGTACTACAGATGCCGCCGCCAAAACCTAATTGCCGTGTGGTGGCATTTCCAATAATATTGCAATCTGTGATGGATAATTCACAGTCGTGTGCGCAAATAGCCCCTCCGTAAAGCTCGGTTTCATTGTCATTGAGCAGACATTTATTTAAACTCAGTTTAGAATTACTTTCGGCATATATAGCGCCGCCGGAGTCTCTGGCGGAATTTTCGGTTATTGCGCAATCCTTCAATTCTACCTCACTGTTGCGGCTGTAAATTGCACCGCCGAAGGTATCGCTTGAACTGTCGTAAATTGTGCAATTCAAAAACGTCACAAAGCTGTTTTCAGCGTAGAAAGCACCTCCCTGGTCATATGCCATGCAATTCTCAAAAACACAATTGCGTATGATCGCGGTGCTATTACGACAATAGATGCCGCCGCCAAAATTGGCATAGCCATCGAGTATCGTAATTCCATCGAGGATCAATGTGCTGTTGGAATCCAAATAAAACGCCGGGTTGCCCGAGTAGCCGTCGTAAAACATATCAAAACAATCAATGATTGTTCCTGCGATAATATCGGGATTTGTTGGGTCCGTGCTGCGTATCTTAACGTTTTTGCCGGACAAATACAGATTCGAATTATCCTGCCCCGCGTACATACCCGGCGAGATCACAACCGTATCCCCAGGCGCCGCCGCATTTATAGCGGCTAATATTGTGGGATATTGTGACGGCACAAGCAGATCAGCCCCAAATGCGGAAACACTAAGACTTGCCAAGATCAAAAAAACTCTGGTGTCCATACCAATCCTCCTCGCTATGTTTTTTATGGTAAAGGATACGCTAAAAGCTCAGAATTTTATTTGCTCCCCGCTTCCGCAGGGCTTATTACCTAATTATAAAATAGATATTATCTACTTTGCTTTATAATATCAAGACTAAATTGCTGATTTCGTGCGTTAATAACTCTTTTTGTAAATTAATTATAGGTCTTTTCGTACATCGCAGTAAAAATCTCGAACCCGCAACCAGCAAAAGCAACTTCTTTATGTAGACTTTGCACCTTCTATATGCAATAATATTGAACCGGTGAACGTTTAAATTGCGTAGTTAACTCGGAGACTGCTTTGAGTAAAAAATTATATGTTGGTAATTTGGGCCCCGATGCTGATAAGGCTAGCTTAAAATTGCTGTTTTCCGTATTCGGAGCTGTTAAAAAGGCATATATCGTCACCGACCATCAGACCGGCCAAAGCAAAGGCTTCGGCTTCGTCATCATGGAAGACGACGCCCAGGCCCAGGCCGCAATCGCCGCCCTCGACGGCAAAATGTGCGGCGAATACACCGTAAAGGTCAGCGAAGCAAAAGAATAGCATTACCCCCTTTCAAACGTGAATATGCGATTTTTGCGTAACCGCCGCGATTAAACATCTTCGTTTATTATTTATTGATTTTCCTTTTTTAAATTTGTTTGTAATTTGTTGCTTGTCATTTGTAATTTGATTCGAGTTTTTTTTCTCTGTGATTCAACGTTGGACGTTGAGCGTTCGATGTTGAACGTTCAATTTTCATAGCCCGCAACAACTCTTTTTTTGCTTCGAGATTCGTGCTTCGGATTTTCCCTATTCCTATCCGCTATCCCTATCCCTATCTCTATCCCTAATACTAAATCAGTGTCTTCAGTGTAATCAGTGATAATTTTTCTTCTCTTCGCCTCCGCCTTTGTTTTGAATTTTCCGCTTTTGAAATTCGAATTTGTTTCGGATTTCGAGTTTAGTGCTTCGAGTTTTTCCTATCCCTATCCCTAATACTAAATCAGTGCGATCCGTTCAATCCGTGATTAAAATTCTGTCTCCTGCCTTCTGACTCCTGTATTCTTCCTCTTTGCCTCACCCAAAAAGATATCCTATACTTTGTATAGTCCCCAATACCCCCTGGTTTGAATCTGAACCCTGAACGCTAAACGCTGAACCCTATTTATGATTTATTTAGTACTTATAATATCCTGTTTGATTCCGCTCTGCATTCTGGCAATGCTCTTTGATGCGGCAAGCTGGATCAGACCCGCTCTTGCCCCCGTGCATTGGTTTAATAAATTCAAGAATTTTGCCCCTCCAACAACCCCCTCAGGGTCCGTTAACCCCACCTCGCCTAACCCTCTGGCATACCGCGCCACACCCTCAGACCACCCTCAGATCGCACTTTTTGTCGAGCTTATCAACGACCCCGCACCCGCGTTTTCAGCATCGTTTCGCGGCTTTAAATCACAGGGCCGCCCCGTGAGCCTGCGCCTGGATATATCCGATACAACCGAATCTAACCCCGGTACTCACAACGTCTTATGCACAGACGATCGATTGCGCCATCCAATAACAAAAGCCTTTTCCTTCGATCTTGCCGCCGGCCGCTTGCCTGATTCGCAAGTAGTTGAATGGCAAGAACTTACAAAAATTCCCGTCGATTCTCTCCTCTTTGCCCGCCTCGGTCCCCGCCGACTTGTTTTCAAACTCTCCATCTCCGATTCCGCCACCCGGAACCTGCTCGCAACTGCTGTATTTACAATGCTTTACAATAATCAAAACTCCGGCTATATCGATCTTGAACTCGCAAAAACCAAAGCCCGCCGCCTCGGTGTAACCTTGGCCCTGACCATAGCTTCCCGATTCGACAGCCTCACCCAAACCCAGATAGACACAGTACTTACATGGCTAGGCTCCCGCGACTCCCAAACTCAAAAAGCCCTCGCCCATGCCATAAAAATAATCCAACGCAATTCCTCCTTAAATTATAATACCTTAGCCCACCAGCTTTTAACGCTAGCCGACCCCCAGACCCGCCTCGATATCGTAGACCTTTGCTTACAACTCTCCCCCTCTTGCCCCGCCGCATTCGAGGCCCTCAACTCCCTTGCTTTCACCCTGAAAATTGACCATCCCGCCTATCTAACGCTACTCACGCAAAAGCTTGGTAATCAAGTACTTAGCTCACCTCAGCTCATGCTCGGCATCGTCCCAGAAATGGATTATCAAACCGCCTGCCGGATCTTAAATGACGAATACCGCCGCTGGAACAGCCGAGTCACTAGCTTCGACCCCATCCTCCGCACCCGAGCAAAACAAATGATCGACCTCATAACCCAAGCGCGAGAAAACACTTACCAACCCGCTTGAACTAACATTTCTATTGCTTTGCTCATCCGATTATTGCTACAATCATTTCAGAAGTTATGAACACGCACATCAGAAATCATGCAGTCGCGCACCGGAGCTAATCATGAGTAGAATACGCTGTTTTTCAGCTATTGCAGCCATGTTTCTGGCCTCTGTAACATTTATTGGCTCCGCCCAGGCATTGGCATTAAAGGGCGCAGCAGGCTTTACCAATCAGCGGACCGGCCAGCAAACCCTGGCCCTTACTTACGATACAGGCCTTATGGAATTTCGCTCCTGGACCGGTGCTTTACTCGCGTCACGCACGGGCCTTGGCACTATCACGGCTATTGATTCCTACCGCTCCAGAACCGCTGCTACACCGAGGCTTTTTGTCGGCTCATCCGACGGAACCTTGCGGCTGATCAATCCAACTGCCATAACTTCCGATGTTAAAAGGATTAAGCTGCCGGGATCCATAACATATATATGGACTTGGGAAAAATATGTATGGGTCGCAACTAAAGATACTTTGGGCAAAGGCACCCTGTACCTTCTCGATAATGCCACCCTGGCGACCGTGAAATCCCGTGCTTTTACTGGCGCGATCAAATTTATTACTGATGTCGAATGGTATGTAAACGATCAGTGGGGCGAGGGCGTTGCCGTTGCAAGCACCGACGGTGGCGGAACCGTTAGCATTGTGCGGATCGTCTACACCGATAGTACCGTAACCGGACTCTCTTCTGTAAGGACTCCACGATCTGGCCTTGGTACTATAAACGGCCTCGGCGCTGCCGATATTGATGATGATGGTAATTCCGAGATCGTTGTAAGTTCCAATAGTAACAGCGGTTGCATAATAATTTTGCGGGCCTCTTCTCTTGCGACATCGATTGGATTAGCCAAAAGCCTCGGTACAACAGGCTTGGTGGATATTTCAAACAATGTCGATATTTACGGCATGCCTATGATCACATTGGCACTTGCAAACGGTTACGTCCGCACGTTTGACGTAAACGATGATGGCGACGGCACTTTCACTATCGCCGGTTTTTCCCAGCGCAGTGGGTTTGGCAGGGTGGCGGCTTTGAGATATGATGAAATTTATGGCACTGGATGCGATCTTGTTACGCTTGTCTCAACCGACAATACCAAGGCTGCTTTCCACGTTACCGGTGAAAGCGTGACAACGGATCTGACCCTTTTTCGAGTTGCGCAATAAATAGACAGTACCCACTGCCGTTCGCTTAAGGGCTGCTGGAGGAGGCAGCCCTTTTTGTTGCGCGGTGATGTGTCTTTTATCTTGCCCATCTTCTAACGAAAAAGCAGCATGCAGGCCGATAATATTAAAATAGATAGTTTTGAGGTGTCATATAGTATCTGCTCCTGAAATATTGCTGAATTTTGAACGTACAGCTTACCAATTTGATCCGGCTGTGCTTGTGTGGCCCGGGTTAATGATGGTAGGGGCGGGAATTGTACTTTGGCTAGCCGGGCTGAGGATGTCGCGCGTTTGTGCGGTCGTGCTTGGCTCAATTGCTGGCGGTTTAATAGGTTACGGCATTTTTCCCCAATCGCGCATTGAAGGTTCGCTTTTTGGAGCGACGATAGCTGCGGTAGGTGCATTTATTTTTGATAAGTTCATTATCGTGCTGCTAGGCTCATTAATTGTCGGGGCGATCTTGCTGGCCGTGATGTGTTCGGGTTACCTTGATAAAGTTGACGTGCGGGCATTTCCCTCAGCCAACCAGGAAACCAAACTCGATGAACGTCAGAGCTTTTCGCAGATGGAGGCGGTAGTGGACTACTGCTGGGCTGGTATGTCAACAGTTTTGATTGCTGTAAATAAGTTACTTATGCTGCCGGCGGTGGCAGTTGTACTGATACTGTGGTTTATCGGCATATTTCTGGCCAGGTTTGTGGTGGCTTTTGCATGCTCAACAGTTGGAGCAGCATTGATCTTTGCCGGGATGACGTGGCTTTTGTTATACAAAGGCTCGGGGCCGTTGAGTTTTATGTACCAGAGGATGTGGTTTTTCGTGTGTATTTTCGCGGTTATGGCAACTGGCGGGACGATAGTGCAAATTCTGTTGTGTCCGGAAAGTAAGGCAGCTGTTCAGCAGGAACCGGTCGGGCAGGAAAAAATGAAAGATAAGGTGAAGTATGTTTGAATTATTTAGCGGAGTATTGGCGGAAACTTCCAGGCTAGCGGCAGATTCGAAGAACCCGATGGTTTCTCCGGGGATTTTCTGGCAGCAGATCGTTTCCATAGGTCTGCGCGAAGCGCTTGGGCTTGTGGCGTTCGGGTTTGTGTGCGTATTTTATGGCTGGCGCATATATCGAGGGCTGGTAGTGATTTGCGCGGCTTTTATCGGGATGATAGTCGGCATATCGGTTGGGGCAAAGCTCGGCTCGGAAATGTGGGGCGGGGCAGTGGGATTGATAGTGCTGGCGATTGTGGCGTTTCCGCTTACAAAAGTGGGCGTAGCGATACTTGGGGCATGCGCCGGCGGGATAATAACTGGTGGTATTTGGTATGCGCTGAGACTGCCTTATGAGTATATCTGGGCTGGGGCGTTGGTCGGGTTTGTGGCGGGAGGGATGGTGTCGTTTATTGTTTTCAGGATCTCGATCATGCTTTTTACCAGCCTGGCGGGGACTGCGATGGTGATCTTCGGGTTATTGGCGGTGTTTAATCTATATCAGCCCACGAGCCAAACCATACATAATATGGTGATTGAATACCAGTGGTTCGTACCTTTAGTGTTGATATTACCTGCGCTGGGATGCTTGTTCCTTCAGAATAAGCTAATCCAGAATGGGTCGAGTTTTTCGCTGGAAGGCAATTAAAAGGCGTGGCCAAATGTGATTTTAGGGGGGCTGCGGGTATCAGAAAGTATAAGGGTATCATTGACATACTCACGCGATATTCAAGACGATTTGTCTGTTTAAAAACAACTCTATCTTTGCATCTTTGGTCATCCAAAACACACATAATTTTCGTGGATAATCTATAACTTTTAATCGGTAAGTATTACCTCAGCAGACCGTCAACGAGATCGCGTCGATGTACGAAGTTCATTCCACACAAGTGGCCAATAGAAAAAGAGGCTCTGAGGTTTGTCAGGCACTCAAAGTGCTTATGCCCGCTATCCCGCGAGATGAAAAAGGCAAGCCATTGTCACTGCACATTACAAGCGGCAGGCCATAATCCCGAAATATATACGCAAACTGCCGTTTTACAGTATCATAGCCCATTGTATCAATATGCCTGCAGCATAGCAGATACCTTTGCGTGATCACTTATGCCAGCGGACTGCATCTTCGGCCCTCACCTGTGGCGAAATGACCTTTGAAATCACAACACCATACATCGTTGGCCCTCATACCATTAGTGAGCTCAAATGCTGTCGGGCTTGCTTTTCGATTACGACGTTTTGAAACAAGCCCCCCCCTGCTTGAGCAACGCACCTATTGTGCTTTTGGCCGGATAATGGATCCCATTGCGGATACTCCTTGCCAAGCTGCCAGGCGATCTTGCGAGCGCCCCAGTATGCAAAAAATCCTTGATGTTCAATATCGCCGCCCTGACATTACTCACAGCCCGCGGATGATTATGAGGAGCCCGGCTCATATCCGTTAAGCGACATGGACCATGGGATTCATGTCGCGCCAGCCATTTATAACCGGTCTTGCGAGACACTTTATAAATTCACATAATTCGGTCATACTGTATTCACCAGAAACTAATTCACTGATAAACTTCATCCCTTATTCACAACACAGGTCTCCTGCCATGCCATAATAGCCTCAATAGCCTCCTTTCAGGAGGCAAATTATATTCACAATTGTTACCTAGTGTTACCGGTACGTTTTGTTACCTATGTTACTGGTTTGTACCAGGTGCCTATGGCGATGGTTGATGGATGACTAAAGTAGCCGCAATGCAAGTCTGCTAATGAGGAGCACCTTGATCATAAAATCGGTCAACAAGCATCGAGATAGTTTTAAAAAAAATGCGTCATTTGGGATTGCTCAAAACTAGAGATGATCGAGAAGCACAATAAGTTACGCGTTCGTTATCATTGTCATCTGCTGGATTGCAGTGAGGACGGCTGTACTATCAACGTCAGCTGTAAGATGAATATTACTTTAAGGATTTGATTGACCGCCAATTTACTGAATATCCGACTCTTGGTGTTGATGTGATAGCTGAGTATATACTCCGTCACATGGAGCTATTGTCAATCACAAGCATGTGCTTAGATTCATAAATCCAAGCAAGGTGAATGAAATAACCAGTATCCAAGTTTTCGAACGTTATCAATCAATCAGATTATTTCTTAGTATTATCACGCAATTATTCATCTAAGTAGAAGACATGACAGGACCCGTAACAAAATGGCGGCGGATTAAGACATAATGGTGTTGCAATGAGCCGCAAAAAATGAGAAAAGAAAAAAATGGATTTGGTTTTAAACTCATTATTCTGGATGTAGCATTTCAAAGTTTCAACATTTAAGACAAATCGATATTCAATAATATTTGTTGCGGATATAATTTTTGTATGGAGGCATATTATGGAACGCACAAGCAATTACACACACTTCTTTGTTTAAGCTCAAAATAGGCGACAATCGCACAAGTGAGTTTTTGTCGCTAATTATATCCAGATGTATTTTGCATTAAATCAATAAGGCGAAGAAAAACAACAAGCTATACCCCGTTGTTTAACAAACATTAATGCACTTCACAGAATTTTGGGAATTTTTTTTATAAGGAGGTAACTATGATTTCCAAGAAGATGTATTCTAAAGTAACCTGCATTTTAATTTTGTTTCTGGCGATCAATATCGCTTACGCACTTGATCCTGATCTTGTCGCGTGGTATCAGTTCGATGAGAGTTCAGGGACGACACTTATTGATTCTGTCGGAGGCCATAATGCCACTATAAATGGGAGTGGTGGATCTTGGATAGCGGGTAAAGCCGGCGGCGCCTATAATTTTAACGCCACCGCTTACGCGCAGGCAAGCGGCTTGGCCGCGCCGGGCGGCACTGGGCAAACAGTGGCTTTCTGGTTTAATGGTAACGATAGTATCGTGAATGGTTCAGGTTATCCCGCCGGTCCCGCGTTTTACTCAAATTCCGGTACGGTCAACTATATGGACACCAGTTATAATACGGGGCTCGGCGCGGTAGCGGCAACGTTTGTGGCAGGCAGCGGTTATAGCAACCAAACTTCGCCTGTTGCGCTTAATGCCGTAATTAAATACGGATGGCACCATCTCGCGACGGTTAAGGATGCAACTGCCGGTACAATGAAGATGTACCTCGATGGTGTACTGATGACCACCGCTACCGGAATGACCGAAAGCATTCCCGCTTCCACTAATTTATTTATTAGCTCGAGCATCTATGGTGGCGCTATTTGGAACGGCGCAATTGATGATATGCGGATTTACACTCGTGCGATGACGCAGACGGAAATAGCCGCCGTTATGAACACATCAGGTTTTGACCCTCATCTTATAGCATGGTATAAATTTAATGAGGGTTCAGGGACGACGCTTACTGATTCCATCGCGGGCCATAATGCTACCATAAGTGGGAGTGGCGGGTCTTATGCAACGGGTAAACTTGGCGGCGCCTATAATTTTAACGGCACCTCTTATGCACAGGCAAGCGGCGCGGCAGTGCCGGGCGGCACCAAACAAACTGTGGCTTTCTGGTTTAATGGCAACGATAGTATAGTGAATGGCTCTGGCTATACCGCTTCAGCATTTTACTCGAATTCCGGTGCGGTTAATTATCTGGACACCGGTTACAATGCGACTCTTTCCGCAGTAGCGACAACATGTATCGCAGGTAGTGATTATGCCGACCAAACTTCACCAGTGGCACTTAATTCGGTAATTAAATTTGGATGGCACCATATTGCAACAGTTAAGGATGCAACGGCCGGCACCATGAAGGTGTACCTTGATGGCGCACTGATGACCACCGCTATCGCGACTACTGAAACGATTCCTGCTTCCACCAATTTCTTTATCGGCTCCACTATCTCTGGCGGCTCTAAGTGGAACGGCGCAATCGATGATATGCGCGTTTACGATTGTGCACTGACACAGGATGAAATAATCACGCTTGCCAACACCTACGATTCATCCAAGGCTTACTATCCGAATCCGGGTGATAACGCAATTAATGTTGATCCTGCCGTAATTCTTACCTGGAACCCCGGCACTTTCGCGACTTCGCACAGGGTATATTTTGGCACCAGTTTTAGCGATGTAAACACCGCTACTACCTCTTCGGCTGCATACAAGGGAAATCAGACTGTCTGCAGCTATGATCCGGTTATGGATGCAAACCAAACATACTATTGGCGCATTGATGAGGTCAATGACACCACTGTATGGAAAGGCGATGTGTGGAGCATTTCGACATGGAAAGGTGCAACGTTCTATGTGGCCACTAACGGCAATGACGATAACGCAGGCACCTCTACGGCATGCCCGTTTCAGACTATTGCTAAAGCTCGTGATACCATCCGTCTCTACCCTTCATTACCCGCAGGCGGTATAACAGTCTGGATTCGCGGTGGCACCTATTATCAAAACTCAACATTGACTTTTGAGCCGCAGGATTCAGGGGAAGCGACAAAACCCATTAGATATCTTGCCTATCCGGGCGAAGAGCCTGTCATCAGCGGCGGAAAAGTCATTAGCGGGACATGGTCATACGCCGGTTCGGGTAAATACACGATTACAATACCCGATGCCGGCAGTTGGACGTTTCGTCAATTATGGGCGGATGGCCAGCGCTGCCAACGAGCCCGATGGCCCAATCCTGGCTCAACGTTGAATATTAATTCTGTTTCCGGCGATTCTAAGACACTTACGATGAACCAGTCTATAATCGGAACTAATGTTTATAATAATAAAACTGAAGTTGTTGTGTACGATTGGCATTCATCGCAGCGGGCTTTGCTTAATAGTTATGGTGGAACTTCAGTGACAACTACCACCGTCTGTGGCGCTGTCGACGATCCCTATAATCGAGCGAATGTAAATGACCAGGCCTTTTTGGAAAATAACCCAGACTATATCGATCAGGGCACCGAGTGGTTCCTCAATTCCAGTACTGGCTTACTTACCTATCAGCCTCCCTCCGGTATAGATCCGAGCTGGAACACGTTTGTTGCGCCAAAATTGAAGAACCTTATCGTAATTCGGGGAACCGTAGGCGATAAGGTACAGTATCTTGTCTTCAAAGGACTCTCTTTCCAGCACACAAAATGGGATATGCCAAGTTTTGGTTTTGTGAATACGCAGGCAGGGCAATACACCGACAATGTCGGCACCAGTTACCTTCTGCCCGCGGCCATACATCTTATCAATGCGGAGAACTGTTCCTTTAACCGATGCTATATCGCCAATACCGGCGCCAGCGGAATAGGATTCAGCGAAGGTTGTAATACCAACCAGGTCACCGATTGTGAGATTTATGATATTAGCGGCACCGCTGTCGTAACCGGCGAACGAAGCGCACTCAATACCGAACTCGTTTATATATGGCCGGAAGCCGCTGCCCCAAACACCAACACGATTTCAAATAACTACATGCATACTATAGCAGACGAATGGTTTGGTTGTGTGGGTGTATTTGATGACTTCTGCAAGTTCACGCATATTTCAAACAATATCATAGCATATCTGCCGTATACGGGCATCCACATCGGTATCGGCCAAAGCGTAAGCAGTCAGCAGGGCGCGGTGGTATCCGCGAACCATGTTCACCACGCCATGACAAATCTTTGGGATGGCAGCGGCATATACACAATAGGACCTCAAAACAACGCCAGCATTACAGACAATTGGGTTCACGACATCTACGGCGG
>Ga0079306_1000551_pt1 | contig 33339 bp, 29 predicted proteins | sample Methanotroph_Enr_FD_79181 | JGI IMG/M metagenome (GOLD analysis project Ga0079306, IMG submission 79181) | Enriched soil microbial communities from Old Woman Creek wetland in Ohio, USA - Methanotroph_Enrichment_5 | ecosystem: Environmental > Terrestrial > Soil > Wetlands | place: USA: Ohio... | reverse complement strand
TATCCGCACGGCAAGCCTCCGGTAGAGGTGAAGGGGATGGGCGTGCGCCTCAGGCGCGACTACCAGAAGACCATGGGCGACTTCTTCAAGGGGATGTTCGCGGAAGGGGAGATGGACGCGGCGCAGTACCAGCGGATCGTCCATGAAATCGTGATGGGCGGGCGTTCGCCGGACCACGAGGCCGCCCGGCAGGCGCTGCAGATCCTGTCGGCTGCGGACCTGCGGCAGCAACTTCCGGAAATCGACCGGCCGGTCCTCCTGGTACATGGCGAGCTCGATGACATCTGTCCGGCCGGTGCCTCGGTGTACATGGCGCAGCGGTTCCCGCAGGCAGTGCTTAAGCTCATTCCCGGTTGCGGCCATGCTCCCTTTATGACGCGGCCGGAGGAGTTTAACGGGATGGTTCGGGAGTTTTTGGCTCAGGTGGGGTAGGGCGCTGCCAGGGATTATTCTGCCTTTGCGGGTAGGAACAGATAGCAAACGGATGGTTTTTGAATGGTTGCAAACATAGACAGACGCAAGGTGCAGGGTTCGTTTCATCGGCAGGCGGGAGATTACGACAGTCACGCGGTGGTACAGCGCAGGGTGGTCGAACGGCTCACCGGTTTGCTGCAGGCGCAGGAACTGCATCCCACGCGCATCCTCGACATCGGCGCCGGCACCGGACGACTGCTTGCCACGCTGCATCGGCTCTATCCGGGTGCGCTTGCGGTGGGTGCCGATCTCGCCTTCGGGATGTGTCAGACAGCCTCGGCGAACCTGGCAGACGCTGGAGTCAGCCTGATCAATGCGGATGCCGAGCGGCTGCCCTTTGCCTCAAGCGCCTTCGACCTCGTGCTCTCCTCTTCGACCTTTCAGTGGCTCGCCTCTCTCGACGCAGCCTTCTCGGAAGTGAAACGGGTATTAAAGCCGGGTGGCGTCTTCTGCTTCGCGCTTTTCGGGGAGCAGACGCTGTTCGAATTGCGGGAGTCGTACAAGAAGGTCTTGGGCGGCGCCGCAGACCGCAGCCACAGCTTTCTGACCCAGGCGGCTGTGCTGGGCGCGCTGCAGCGCGGCGGTTTTTCCGACGCCGGGGTGAGTTCAGAGCTGGAGGTGGAACACCACCGGGACGTGCCCGAACTTTTGCGTTCGCTGAAGCGGATCGGCGCCGGGACTGCAGCACCCGTGGCCGCGCGCGGCTTGTCCGAGCGACGGGTGATGCTCGACATGATGGAGCTGTATCGGAAGGAATACGGCAGGGACGGGCAGATTCCGGCGAGTTATGAGGTAATCTACGGCTGGGGGGGCGTAGCAACGAATCTGGGTGCGTAGGTGGTTGCAGGCTAAGGGGCGAGGGAGTGGCGCGGTGAGTGTGAAGGGACGCTCGGCACTTCTCGCCGGCTTCACCCACCCCCCGACCCCTCCCGTCAAGGGAGGGGGAGAGCTTGTTAAGAGCTGAAACAAAGAAGGGGCGCCTTTTATCTGAGGCGCCCCTTCTTCGTTTGCTTTGGCTGCTTTTATCTGACTGATCTGACCAATCCGACCGATCAGGCTGTTACCGGGTCAACTGCCGATACCTGATGCGGTGCGGCTGGTCGGCTGCGGTGCCGAGCCGCGCGTGACGGTCTTCCTCGTACTCGGAGTAGTTCCCCTCGAACCAGACCACCTTGCTGTCCCCCTCGAAAGCCAGGATATGGGTGGCGATGCGGTCCAGGAACCAGCGGTCATGGGAGATGACCACGGCACAGCCGGCGAAGTTCTCCAGCGCCTCTTCCAAGGCACGCATGGTGTTCACATCGAGGTCGTTGGTCGGTTCGTCAAGCAGGACCACGTTGCCTCCCTCTTTCAGCATCTTGGCCAGGTGGACGCGGTTCCGCTCGCCCCCGGAAAGCTGCCCGACCTTCTTCTGCTGGTCCGAACCTGAGAAGTTGAACCGTGCCACGTAGGCGCGCGAGTTGACCAGCTGCTTGCCAAGCTGGATCTGCTCCTGGCCGCCGGAAATCACTTCCCAGATCGACTTGTCAGGATCGAGCGCCTCCCTGCTCTGGTCGACGTAGGCCAGCTTCACGGTTTCGCCGATCTTGAAGGTGCCGGAATCGGGCTTCTCTTCGCCGGTGATCATCCTGAAGAGGGTGGTCTTGCCGGCGCCGTTGGGGCCGATCACGCCGACGATACCGCCCGGCGGCAGGCGGAACTCCATCCCCTCCATGAGGAGCTGGTCGCCGTACCCCTTGTTGACGCCCGTCGCCTCGACGACCACGCCGCCCAGACGCGGCCCGGGCGGGATGAAGATCTCCAACTCGCGCCCACGCTTCTCGCTATCCTCGGAGAGCATCTCCTCGTAGGAGCTGATACGCGCCTTCCCTTTGGCGTGGCGCCCCTTGGGGGACATCCGGATCCATTCCAGCTCGCGCTTGAGGGTCTTCTGCCGTTCGGTCTCGCTCTTCTCCTCCTGGGCCAGGCGCTTTTCCTTCTGCTCAAGCCAGGACGAGTAGTTCCCTTGCCAGGGAATCCCCTGGCCGCGGTCCAGCTCAAGTATCCAGCCGGCCACGTTGTCCAGGAAATAGCGGTCGTGGGTGACCGCGATGACGGTGCCGGCGTAGCGTTGCAGGTGCTGCTCCAGCCAGGCCACCGACTCGGCGTCCAGGTGGTTGGTCGGTTCGTCCAAAAGGAGGATGTCCGGCTTCTGCAGGAGCAGGCGGCACAGGGCCACGCGGCGCTTTTCACCACCGGAGAGGTTCGCCACGTTGGTGTCGGCGGGCGGGCAGCGTAGCGCGTCCATCGCGAGTTCGAGGCGGCTGTCCAGGTCCCAGGCGTCCAGGTGGTCCAGCTTCTCCTGCACCTTGGCCTGGCGGTCGCAGAGCTTCTCCATCTCGGCGTCGGTCATCTCCTCGCCGAAGCGCATGTTGATCTCGTTGAATTCATTCACCAGATCGACCGTCTCCTGGACCCCTTCCTCGACGCACTGCCGGACCGTCTTAGTCGGGTCGAGCTGCGGTTCCTGTGCCAGGAAGCCGACCGTGTAACCGGCGGAGAGCACCGCCTTGCCGTTGTACTCCTTGTCGACGCCGGCCAGGATGCGCAAAAGCGAACTCTTGCCCGATCCGTTCAGGCCGAGGACGCCGATCTTGGCACCGTAGAAGTAGGAGAGGTAGATGTCCTTCAGCACCGGTTTCTTGTCGTAGAATTTGCTCACTCCTATCATGGAGTAGATAACCTTGTTCGGATCGATCGCCATGCTGTGTCGTTACCTCCGCCTATTGGTTTGATTTTTCCCATTCTTACATGCAACGAGCCCGCCGTGTCAACTGCCGAATCTTTACAAGTCGATCCTTGACTTTCTCCAGCAGGTATAGTTAAATCCGCAGGCTCAAATAAACTGACGAGGGGACTCTTTACATGGAAATACGCAAAACCTCGGGCCTTCTTGGATGCGCCTGTCTGCTGGCCCTGGCCCTATTCTCCGGATGCGGCGGATCCTCCAGCTCGAACAGCATTCCTTCTACCGCAACCATCTACTATGCACACAGCGTCGTTTTTAATAACACCAGCACGATGGCCATGGGATACAACGCCTTCGGTCAGTTGGGCGTTGCTGATCGTAATACCCATGACTCGGCCACCCGGGTGAGCATCGGTCCCGTGAACGGCGTCTCTACCGGCGGTGATCACACCCTTGCCTTCGCCTTCACAAATCTAAGCTCGGTTTACACCTGGGGCTCCAACTACTACGGTCAATTGGGCAACAGTACCATCGCGACGACCGGTAGCTCCGCCTACAGTTCCACCCCTGTTCGGGTTCCGCTGCATGGCACTAACAATATCCCGCTGGTGACCGGACAGGTCACCGATGTCTCGGCTGGCTGGTTCCATTCTCTTGCAGTGGTCGATGGCACCGTCTTCGGCTGGGGATACAACGGCTATGGCCAGTTGGGGGACAGGGGGGAAGCGACCCTCACCACCAGCATCATTCCGAAACAGGTTCAGTTCAACGGGGGCAACCTGAACAATGTGGTCAAGGTCGCTGCCGGCGGAGCGCACTCCCTTGCCCTTACAAGTGCGGGGCAGGTCTATGCCTGGGGGGACAACACCTACGGCGAACTGGGCACCAACCCGACTAACCTCCACAATACCTACAGCTCTACACCGCTGCTAGTTAATGGAGCCGACGGCCTGCCCCTTTCGGGCATAACTCAGATAACAGCTGCGGGCAGCAACAGTTACGCTCTGCAGGGGGGCACTGTCTTGGCATGGGGGTACAACGGTATGGGGCAGCTCGGCCTGGATCCGACACTCCCCGTGAATACCTTCAAATTCACGCCGCAAGTGATCCAGCTGAAACACGCCGACGGAACCGCTGCCACGGCTCTCAGCATATCCGCCGGGCTCGACCACGTGCTGGCGCTGCTCGACGACCATACGGTGGTCGGCTGGGGCTTGAACGAGTACAGCCAACTTGGCGACAACTCAACAACTAACCGCTTTACTCCCGTTGCCGTGCGGAAGGACGGGACGGCCAGCAACCTTTTGACCGGCGTAACCGCGATCATCGCCTTCGGCAATCATTCCCTGGCAAAGGTTGGAACCAATCCCGGCGTCTGGTACGGCTGGGGCGACAACGGCTATGGCCAGTTGGGTCGGCCGATCTCGAGCGATTCGATCGGGTACCTGCTGATCCCGGCGGTGGTTAAGGGGTACTGACCGCGAATCTGCTTTGCTGACGCAGGTTTCGGTGCTCTCAGGGCGGGTCGTGACGGGGCATTTTCCCTTGACTTGCTTTGGCTAAATAGTTTAATTTGACGGATTGCTTTTCAGGCTATCGGTTTAAGAAAGGTTACTTACAACATGGAAGAGTTGAGCGAACTTTTGTTGCAGAGAAGACGCAAGGTCGATGCCTTGTGGGAAGCAGGAATCAACCCCTACCCGAACGATTTCAGGCCGCAGCACACCTCGGCGGACGTACGCGCCGCCTACGGTGATGTGGAGGTCATAGAAGAAAATCCCGCCAGCTTTGTGGTGGCCGGCCGCATCCTGATGCGCCGCTCCTTCGGCAAGGCCGCCTTCGTCCAGTTGCAGGACCGCAAGGGTCGCATCCAGCTCTACCTGAAAAAGGACGTGCTGGGCGACGAGCTCTTCGCCGAGTTCGAGAACTACGACTTGGGCGATATCGTCGGCGCCACCGGCGTCCCGTTCCGCACCAAGACCGGCGAACTCTCCCTCGCGGTGAGCGAGATCCGCCTCTTGACCAAGTCGCTTTTGCCGCTTCCCGAGAAATTCCACGGCCTAACCGACGTGGAGACCCGCTACCGTCAGCGCTACGTCGACCTCATCGTGAGCCCCGAGGTGCGCGAGGTCTTCTTCAAGCGTTCGCGCATCGTCCACCTGATCCGCGAGTTCATGACCCGGCACGACTTCCTCGAGGTGGAAACCCCGATGATGCAGCCGATTCCCGGGGGCGCCACCGCCAAGCCGTTCATCACCCACCACAACGCGCTCGACATGGAGCTCTTTTTGCGCATCGCGCCGGAGCTCTACCTGAAGCGCCTGGTCGTGGGCGGCCTGGACCGGGTCTTCGAGATCAACCGCAACTTTAGAAACGAAGGGATCTCGGTGCGTCACAACCCCGAGTTCACCATGATGGAGTTCTACCAGGCCTACGCCACCTTCGAGGACCTGATGAACTTCACCGAGGAGCTTCTGTGCCATGTGGCCCAGGAACTGCTCGGTACCCTCGACTTCAGCTACGGCGGCGAGCCGATCAGCTTCCAGCGCCCCTGGGCCCGTTTCACGGTGAAGGAGGCGATCCTGCACTACGGCGACATCGACGCCAAGAGCCTCGAGGACCGTGACCTCGCCTACGCCTACGCCCAGAAGCTCGGCCTGCAACTTACCGAGGACGTGGGCTACGGCCGGCTGATCACCGAGATCTTCGAGGAAGTGGCGGAAACCAGGCTGATTCAGCCTACCTTCATCACCAACTACCCGACCGAAGTGTCGCCGCTTTCCCGCAAGAGCGACCAGGACCCCAACTACGTGGACCGCTTCGAGTTCTTCTGCGCCGGTCGCGAGATGGCCAACGCCTTCTCCGAGCTGAACGACCCGCGCGACCAGAAGGAGCGCTTCCTGGCCCAGGTCGCAGCCAAGGCGAAGGGGGACGAGGAGGCGCACTACATGGACGAGGACTACATCCGCGCCCTCGAGTACGGTCTGCCCCCGACGGCGGGCGAAGGGATCGGCATCGACCGGCTGGTCATGCTGCTCACCGACTCCCCGTCCATTCGTGACGTCATCCTGTTCCCGCAGTTAAGGAAAGAGGCGAAGTAGATGCCCTTCGAGCTTTTTATCGGGTTGCGCTACCTGAAGGCCAAGCGCAAATCGACCTTCATCTCGCTGATCACCCTGATCTCGGTCGCCGGCGTGGCGCTTGGCGTCATGGCGCTCATCGTCGTCCTCGCGGTCATGACCGGGTTCGAGGAGGATCTGAAGGACAAGATCCTGGGGACCAACGCGCACATCGTGGTCCTAAGCGGCAGCGGCGCCATGCAGGGCTACCAGGACACCATGAAGCGGCTGCAGGGCATGGACGGCGTGGTCGCCGCCACCCCCTTCATCTACAACCAGGTCATGCTCTCCAGCGGCCGGAGCGTCTCCGGCGTCGTCTTGCGCGGCATCGACGTGGTGAGCGACGCCAAGGTGACCAACCTGCACAAGTCGATGGTGGAGGGGAGCCTGGTCCAGTTGGAGCAGCGCTCGCTCAAGAACCCGGGGGTCGTGATCGGCAAGGAACTCGCCCGGAACCTGGGGCTCATCCTGGGGGACTCGGTGGACGTCATCTCGCCGATGGGAAACATCACCCCGTTCGGGATGATGCCCAAGCTGCGCCACTTCCAGGTGGTGGGCATATTCAATACCGGCATGTTCGAATACGACTCCACGCTCGCCTACGTGAGCCTTGCCGAGGCGCAGCAGTTCCTCGGCCTGGGTGACACGGTGACCGGGATCCAGCTCAAGGTGAAGGACGTCTACCACACCGGGGCCATGGTCCAGACCATCGGCAAGGAGTTGGGACCGCTCTACAACGTCCGCGACTGGATGCAGATGAACAAGAACATCCTGTTCGCGCTGAAGACCGAGAAGAGCGTCATGTTCATCATCCTTACGCTGATCGTCCTGGTGGCGGCCTTCGGGATCGCCTCGACGCTCTTCATGGTCGTCATGGAGAAAACCCGGGACATTGCCATCCTCAAGTCCATGGGGGCGACCAGCCGGAGCATCATGCGGATCTTCGTCTTCGAGGGGGTCATCATCGGGGTGTTCGGCACCGTGATCGGCGTGTTGAGCGGGCTCTTGGTGGCGCTCAACCTGGAGCCGATCGTCTCGGTGGTGCAGAAGGTGACCGGCTTCGAGCTCTTCAGCAAGGACATCTACTACCTGGATCACTTCCCGTCCCTCGTGATCCCGTCGGACGTGATCCTCATCAGCGTGACCGCGGTGTTGATCTCCTTCGTCGCGACGCTGTATCCTTCCTGGGCTGCTTCGCGCCTGGCCCCCGCGGAGGCGCTGCGCTATGAGTAGTCTTCTCCAGGTCCGCGGCATCTACAAGTCGTACGGCAACGCAGCGGCGACGGTCGACGTCCTTAAGGGGATCGACCTTACCGTCGAGGCCGGCGACACGGTGGCGCTGGTCGGCCCGTCCGGCGCCGGCAAGAGCACGCTGCTCCACATGATGGGGACCATCGACCGGCCGACCAAGGGCGAGGTGCTCTTCGACGGGCAGAACGTCTTTTCACTCTCGGAGCAGCCACTGGCGGCCTTTCGCAACCGCTCCATCGGTTTCGTCTTCCAGTTCCACCACCTGCTCCCGGAATTTTCGGCGCTGGAAAACGTCATGATGCCGCTTTTGATCGGCGGCACCAAGAGACGCGAGGCCGAGGTGCCGGCCCGCCGGCTTTTGGACGACGTGGGACTGTCGCACCGCATTACCCACCGTCCCGGCGAACTCTCCGGCGGCGAGCAGCAGCGGGTCGCCATCGCGCGTGCGCTGGTGCGGGAACCGCGGATTCTGCTGGCAGACGAGCCGACCGGGAACCTGGACATGAAAACGAGCGACGAGATCCACGCGCTGCTCTATGCCATCCAGCAGCGGACCGGAATTTCCCTGGTCATCGTGACGCACAACGAAAAGCTTGCTGCAGGCATGGGGCGCACCGTCCGCATCGTCGACGGCAGGATCGTTTAGTTGACGCGCCCTCCCCGGCACCGGGGGGGACGCACTAGCCGTATCTCGATCAATTCACTGTTTTTATAGCGCTCTGCGCTCGTTGGGGGAAATTTGCTCCGTAAACCAGTCTCAGCCATACTCGTCGGACAACTCGTGGTCTGTTCCGCAATCGCCTATGCCGAGGCCGACAACGCCGCCGCCAACAAGGGCGCTGCCGGAGCGGGCACTTCAGGCACCGCCACGTCTGAAAAGACAGCCCCCAGCAAGACTGCCCCGAACACGACGGCTGCAGAAAAGGCGACTGCTGAGAAGGCTGCCGACGCCGGCATCGAAAAGATCGCAGGCGCCAAGGTGGTTTCGGTCAAGATCAAGGGGAACCGGCGCATCGAGGCTGCGGCCATCATGCAGGTGGTCAAGGTGAAGGCGGGCGATCTGCTGGATCAGGCCGAAATCGACGCCGACCTGCGCGCCATTTACAAGCTGGGGCACTTTCGAGACGTGAAGGCCGAGGTCGAGAAGGCTGACGGGGGTTTGAGCTTAAACTACCTGGTGCAGGAGAAACCGGTCATCCGGGAGATCAAGATCGAAGGTGCCAAGGAGATCAGCGCCGACAAGGTGCGCGATGCCCTGGAGGTCAAGGCCAACACCATCTTCTCCCAAAAGGACCTGCAGAAGGGTCTCAAGAAGGTGAAGAAGCTGTACGCCGACGACGGGTACTACCTGGCCGAGGTTGAGGGAAGCACCAGCATGCGTTCCGATACCGAGCTGAACGTCCTGATCAAGATCAAGGAAGGCGACAAGGTTCTGATCCGTTCCATCAACTTCGACGGCAACCACGCCTTCACGAACCGGAAACTGAAGAAGACCATGGAAACCGGCGAGAAGTGGATGCTCTCCTGGCTGACCGGCGCCGGCACCTATAAGGAAGAGGTGCTGAAAAACGATGCGGCGCTCCTTACCGAGTTGTACATGAACAACGGGTATGCCAACGTCAAGATCGGCGAACCGAAGGTCGAATTGCTGCCGGACAAGACCGGCCTCAAGGTGACCATCGGCATAACCGAGGGGGAGCAGTACCGGATCGGGACCTTGGGCTTCAAAGGGGAGTTGCTCGAGAGCAACGACGTCCTCATGAAGAAATTGACCACGAAGAGCGGCGCACTGTTCAGCAGGGCGGCGCTGAGAACCGACGTCTTCGGCCTAACCGATCTCTACGCCGACAAGGGTTACGCCTTCGCCAATGCCACGCCGATCACCCGGCTCAATCAGGAAGCTCATACCATCGATATCACCTTCGAGATGGAGAAGGGGACCTTGGTGCACATCGACCGGATCAACATCGCCGGGAACACCAAGAGCCGCGACAAGGTGGTCCGCCGGGAGCTGAGGCTTGAAGAAGGCGAACTCTACAACGCCACGGCCTTAAAGCGCAGCAAGCAGAACCTGATGAACACCGGATATTTCGAGGAAGCGAACCTGGTGACCGTCAAGGGGAGCAGCCCCGACAAGCTGGATCTGAACGTCGACGTGAAGGAAAAACCGACCGGCACCTTCAGCGTAGGTGCCGGCTACAGCTCGCTGGACGGCGTCATCGGCCAGGGGTCGGTGCAGCAGGCGAACTTCCTCGGCTTGGGGCTCAAGGCGAGCGCCGCGGTCTCCTTCGGCAGCAAGTCCCAGACCTACAACCTGGGTCTCACCGACCCGTACTTCATGGACACCAAGTGGACCGTCGGGGCCGATGTCTACCGCAGCGAGCGGCAGTACCTGGACTACACCCGCCGCGCAACCGGTGGCGACATCAAGGCAGGGTATTCGCTTTCCGATACGCTCAGCACCTTCTGGCTCTACAAGTATGAAGAGAAGGAGATCTTGGACGAGTCGACGGGACTTTTGCAAAGCATCCACATAGGTTCCGTCATCGCTCCGGACGTCCATTCCTCCACCAGCTCGATATCTGCCAGCCTCACCAGTAACACCACGGACTACCGGATGGACCCCTCGTCAGGGATGATCGATACCATATCGGTCGAGTTCGCCGGCCTGGGCGGAAGCAACCGTTTCCTGCGCTACGTCACCGAACATACCCTGTTCTACCCGGTGGGGTTTGGCACGGTGGCTTCGCTGCGCGGTACCCTGGGCTACGTCCAAGGCTACGGGGGCAAGGACGTGCCGATCGACGAGAAATTCTACCTCGGCGGGATCAGCACGCTGCGCGGGTACTCAGGACGCACGGTATCCCCGTACGTCACCAGTACCCACACTTCACAGACCGGCCTGGGTGTAGGCAGTCCAACCACCAACTTCGTCTACCTCGGGGGCGACATGGAGGCGGTGGCGAACCTCGAGTACACCTTCCCGCTCCTTAAGGACGCGGGGCTCAAGGGGGTCGTCTTCTTCGACGCGGGCAATTCCGCCAACAACCCGAACGCCACCTTCAGCAACATCCTGACCAGTTACGGGGCAGGAATCCGCTGGTTCTCGCCGATCGGCCCGTTGCGGCTCGAGTACGGTGTTCCCCTCAGCCCGCGGTCCGGGATCGACAGGTCCAGTGGCAGACTCGAATTCTCGATTGGGAGCATTTTCTAATTCCAAGGTACGACAAGGAGCAAGTCATGAAACGTTTCATCGTCGCTTTTTTCCTGTTACTCGCAGTTCCCTTCTCCGCCCTGGCTGCGGACGGTGCCAAATTCGGCACGGTCGACATCCAGAAGGTCCTCTTGATGTCGGACGCCGGCAAGGATGCCAAGGAGCAGTTGAGCCAGAAGGCAGCCAAGTACGAAGCGGACAAGAACTCCAAGGAAGACGAGCTGAAGAAGCTCAAGGGCGAGCTGGAAAAACAGGGGCTCGTGCTCTCCGAGAGCGCACGCAGCGCGAAAGAGCGGGACTACCAGCAGCGCCTCAAGGAGTACCAGCGCTTTTTGAAGGATGCTCAGGAAGACCTGCAGGGGAAAAACGACGAGTTCACCAGCAAGATCGTGGACGAGATCGTCAAGATTGCCCAGGCGTACGGCAAGCAGCACGGCTACACCGCCATCTTCGTGAAGAGCGAGACCATCGTCTATCTCGACCCGAGCGCGGACGTGACCGAAGAAGTGCTGAAGACCTTCAACGCCTCGCGCAAGAAGTAGCAACCGCTGCCACGTCATTACCTTTCGGGCCCAGGGTTCGCTGCCATAAAGACTCCCGCTGCCGGAGTGCTGCCCTTGCGACGCTGCCTGACGTAGGACGTGGAACGGTTTCCGGGAGTTCCTCATGAAAAGATCGCTGAACGAAATAGCCCTCCACCTGGGCGGCCGGGTAGCCGGCGACGGTGAGACCCTGATCGGCGGGCTCGCCACGCTGGACGACGCCGGCGAGGGCCAACTCACCTTCCTGGCCAACCCGAAGTACGCCAGCAAGGTGGCTACCACCCGCGCCTCAGCAGTGCTGCTCCCCGAGGGAGCCGAGGCCCACGGGCATAACGCCATCTACCACGCCAACCCGTACCTGGCCTTTGCCAAGCTTTTGACCCTCTTCTACGTCCAAAGCACCCCGGCGGCCGGCGTCATGCCCGGCGCCCAGGTCGCCGAAGGCGTGCGCATGGGGACCGGGTGCACCATCCATCCCGGCGCCGCGGTGGCTGCTGGAGTGGTCCTTGGCGACCGCGTCGTGCTGCACTCCGGTGCGGTCCTCTACCCGGGCGTGACCCTGGGCGACGACGTCACCCTGCACGCCAACGTGAGCGTCAGGTCGGGGTGCCGCATCGGCAACCGGGTCACCATCCACGACGGGACGGTGATCGGCTCCGACGGCTTCGGCTATGCGCCGGACGGCAGGAACTGGTACAAGATCCCGCAGATCGGCATCGTCGTCATCGAGGACGACGTGGAGATCGGCTCCAATACCGTTATAGACCGCGCCGCCCTCGAGGTGACCCGGATCCGCCGCGGCACGAAGATCGACAACCTGGTGCAGATCGCACACAACTGCGTGATCGGCGAGGACTGCATGATCGTCTCCCAGGTCGGCATCTCGGGTAGCACCCAGGTGGGCAACCATGTTATCATGGGCGGGCAAGTCGGGGTCGCCGGGCACCTGAAGATCGGCGACAACGTAATGCTGGGCGCCAAGGCTGGCGTCCCGGGCAACGTGGCCGCGAACCAGACCCTGAGCGGCACCCCCTGCATCCCGCACCGCGAGTGGCTCAAGGCCTCCGGCGTCTTTCCGAAACTCCCCGAGATGAAAAAGAACGTGAACTCTCTCGAGAAGAGGGTGACCGAGCTGGAAGCGCTGATAGCGAGACTGCTGCCGGCGGAGACGGAAGAGTAGACCGCCCGGGCGGTACCCGGCCTCGCCCCGTATTTTTTCGAAGGGGGGGAGGGGGCTTCAAACGAGGTTATTTCTGATCGCGCGCCTCGCCGCAGTCGCGGCCGAGCACGAAAATTTTCTTGCAGTACGAGGAGTTGGCATGCTTGATATTAACCAGATCATGGAGATTCTGCCGCACCGCTATCCCTTCTTGATGGTGGACAGGGTGCTTGAGCTCGAGCCGGGCAAGCGGGTCGTCGCCATCAAGAACGTGACGATGAATGAGCCCTTCTTCCAGGGCCACTTCCCCGGGCACCCGGTCATGCCGGGGGTCCTGATCATCGAGGCGATGGCGCAGGTGGCAGCGATCATGGCGTACCTTGCCACCACCGACGGCGACAAGGACAAGGTGAGCTACTTCATGGCGATCGACAACGCCCGCTTCCGGAAACCGGTGAAGCCGGGCGACACCTTGAGGATCGAGATCGAGACCCTCTTCCACAAACGCGGGATCTGGAGTGTCGCCGGTAAGACCTACGTGGGCGACACCCTGGTGACCGAGGCGGAACTGAAGGCAACACTGGCGGACAAGTAGGTCCCCGCCGCCAGTTGCATCATGGCCGCATCGCACGAGCATGGGGCAGAGCCGACAGCACTCAGAGGAACCGAAACACACCGCACTGCGCGCTGCACCATAACAATCGGAGAAAACCATGATACACCCCACCGCTATTATTCATCCCGGCGCGCAGATCGACCCCGGGGTCGAGATCGGTCCCTATGTCGTCATCGGCGAGCACGTCAAGATCGGCGGCGGCACCAAGGTCGGGCCACACACGGTCATTGACGGCTGGACCGAGATCGGCGAGAATAACACCATCTTCCATATGGCCTCGGTCGGTGCGATCCCCCAGGACCTGAAGTACCACGGCGAAGAAACCTACCTGCGCATCGGCAACGGCAACACCATCAGAGAGTTTGCCAGCCTGCACCTGGGGACGGTCACCGGCGACGGCGAGACCACGGTCGGCGACGGCAACCTCTTCATGGCCTACTCGCACGTCGCCCACGACTGCCACATCGGCAACCATGTGGTCATGGCCAATGCGGCGACCCTCGCCGGTCACGTGACGGTCGAGGACTTCGCCATTTTGGGCGGACTCTGCTGCGTACTGCAGTTCACCAGGATCGGAGCGCACGTGATGATCGGCGGAGCAACCCCGGTCGCCATGGACGTGCCTCCCTACACCATCGTCACCGGCGACAACAGGGACGCGCGGCTCAGAGGGTTGAACCTGGTCGGCCTGAAGCGCCGAAACTTCTCCGCTGAGACCATCAACGGGCTGAAAAAGGCCTACAAGCTCTTGACCATGTCGGGGCTCAAACAGGTTGAGGCGATCGGGCGGATGAAAACGGAGATTCCTTCCTGCCCCGAGGTCGACTACTTTATCTCCTTCATCGAGTCCTCCAAGAGAGGGGTGTGCAAATAAAGCAGGTCGTGATAAAGCAGGTTGAGGTCGGGGTTAAGGGTGAGAAATCCGCCGCCGGGGTGCTGCCGATGCACAAGGCGGTTTCCTTCGCAACCTCAGCCTGGACCTTAACCTTAACCTGTTTCTAGCCCTTCGCCCCGCTGCCTCCCGCCGATGTCTTGTACGAGGATAACCAATTTGTCTGGTAGAAGTGACACAGTGATGATCGTTGCCGGAGAGGCTTCCGGCGATCTTTACGGCGCCACGCTGGCGTCGGAGTTTCGCTCCCTCGCTCCGTCCACCCGCCTCATCGGCATGGGTGGGGACCGCATGCGCGCAGCCGGCGTCGAGACGCTGGTGGACGCCAACGAGATGGCGGTGATGGGGCTTGTTGAGGTGCTGGGGCACCTGCCGGTGATCGTCAGGGGGTTCACCAGGCTGAAGCGCCGGCTGCTCAGCGACCCGCCTCGGCTCTTGATCCTGATCGACTACCAGGACTTCAACCAGCGGCTCGCCAAGGTCGCCAAGCGCGCGGGGATCAAGGTACTCTTCTTCATCAGCCCCACCGTATGGGCTTGGCGCAGTGGTCGCGTCAAGCAGATCGGCGAGGCCGTGGACATGATGGCGGTGCTTTTCTCCTTCGAGGTCCCCTACTACGAGCGGGAAAACGTCCCGGTCAGCTTCGTTGGCCATCCCCTGGTGGACATGGTGCCCCCCGCCTTGGACCGGAACCGGGCCAAGACGGAGCTGGGGCTCGATCCGGCGCGCCGTTGCGTCGGGCTCTTTCCCGGCAGCCGCAAGAGCGTCCTCAAACGGCTGCTTCCGGTCATCCTGGAATCGGCGGCGCTCCTGAAATCGCGCATGCCGGAGCTTGAGTTCGTCTTGCCGCTGGCCGCTTCGCTGCGTCCGGAAGACATAGAGCCTCAGCTCAAGGAATCCGGGCTCAGCGTCACCATGATCTCCGGCAGGAACCACGACGTCATGTCCGCCTGCGACGCGGCGATCTCGGTATCGGGCACCGTCATCATGGAACTGGCGCTGGTCGGCGTGCCGACCGTGCTCATCTACAAGGTTTCTCCCCTCACCTACCAAATCGGCAAGAGGGTAATCAACGTGCCGCACATAGGCATCTGCAACATCGTTGCGCAAAAGAGGCTGATCAAGGAATTGATCCAGGACGAGGCCAACGCCCAGGCCATCGCCGCCGAGGTGGATGCGCTCTTGAACGACGCCGCCTACGCCAGCCAGGTACGCGCCGGACTCTCCGGAGTGCGCGAAAAGCTCGGCAGCGGCGGTGCTTTAGAGCGGCTGGCCCGCTTGGCCATTGAGATGATCGACAAGGATGCAACAAGATGAGTTCGTTTAAACGTTTGCTTAAATACTGCCGCCCGTACTGGTGGCGCATAGCCCTGGCCGCCGTCGGATCGCTGGGAGTCGGCAGCATGGACGGGGCCTTCGCCTATCTGGTCGAGCCGGTGCTCAAGAAGATCTTCTCCGGCAAGGACATGCAGATCTTCGTCCTGCTCCCGTTCGGGATCGTCGGCCTCTACGTGCTGCGCGGCCTGTGCCGTTTCACCAACGACTATTTCATCCGCACCGCCGGTCAGCTGGCGGTCCAGGACGTCCGAAACGACATCTACCGCAGGAACATGGGGCTCAGCATCGGCTTCTTCAACCGGCAGCCGACCGGTGCCCTGATGTCCCGGATCCTGAACGACGTCTCCACCATGCAGGAAGGGGTGGCGAACATCATCACCGGTCTCTTCCGGGACGGCATCTCTGCGGTCGGCCTTTTGGGCATCATCTTCTACCGCAACTGGAGACTCGCGCTGATCTCGTTCCTGGTCATACCGCTCTCCGTCTATCCGGCTCAGAAGATCGGCAAGAAGATCAAGAACTCCGCCAGAAAGGGGCAGGGCAAGGTCGGCGACATCTCGGCCATCCTCCAGGAAACCTTTTCCGGGATCAAGGTGATCAAGGCGTTCGGCCTGGAGAGCCGCGTGGTCGACAAGTTCGAGAACACCAACCTGGAACTGTACTATTACAACAGGAAGAACATCAAATACGAGGCCATCTCCACGCCGCTCATGGAGCTGATCACCTCCTTTGGCATCGCAGCGGTGATCTGGGTCGGGGGCACCTCCGTCATACAGGGCCGGATGAGCGCGGCGGAGTTCTTCTCGTTCATAACCGCCATGGTCCTGGTGTACAACCCGGTCAAGAGGCTGATCAGCTCGTACAACACCCTGCAGCGTTCCCTGGGTTCGGCAGAGCGGGTCTTCGAGATCATCGACCAGGTTCCCGACATAGCGGATGCCCCGGGGGCGCTCGACCTGCCGCGCTCGCTGGGCGAGGTCGAGTTCCGCGAGGTCTCCTTTGCCTACGACGACGATTACGTGCTGAACAAGGTGAGCCTCAAGGCACGCAAGGGGGAAGTGGTCGCCCTGGTCGGACCCTCCGGCGGCGGGAAAACCACGCTGGTTTCCCTGATCAGCCGCTTCTACGACCCCAGCGAGGGGGCGGTCCTGATCGACGGTCACGACATCCGCACCCTGTCGCTTAAGAGCCTGATGGCCCAGATCGCGCTGGTGGATCAGGAAACCATCCTCTTCAACGACACCGTCGCCAACAACATCCGCTACGGTAAGGGCGACGCCACGGACGAGGAGGTGGAGCGGGCTGCGCGGGATGCCTTCGCCCATGACTTCATCCAGGAGTTCCCCGAAGGGTACCGGACCAACATCGGCGATCGCGGCGTGATGCTCTCCGGAGGGCAGCGGCAGCGCATCTGCATTGCCCGCGCCATCTTGAAGAACGCCCCGATCCTGATCCTGGACGAGGCGACCAGCGCGCTCGACACCAAGAGTGAGCAGATGGTGCAGGCCGCCCTCAACAACCTGATGGCCAACCGCACCACCTTCGTCATCGCCCACCGTCTCTCCACCATCACCCACGCCGACCGGATCCTGGTCCTGGAAAAGGGGCAAATTGTCGAGATGGGGAGCCACGAGAACCTGATCGCCCAGGGCGGCAGCTATAAGCGTCTGCACGCCCTCCAGTTCGGGGAGTGATCCCATGCCCGTCACGGTGGCCTACCGCCTATCCATCCTTCAAGTAAGCCCGCGAGGCCATTTCCCGGGAGCTTGCCGGTGCTGAAAGAGATACGTTGGCATCTGGAGTCCGGGTTATTTCTGGTGCTCTCCAACATCGTCGCCCGGTTTCCGGCCCACTACGCCAGCCAAGCCGGGCGCTGGTTCGGACGGCTCGCCTTTTTCCTATTGAAGCAGCGCAGGCGGGTCTGCATCGACAACATCCAGGCCTCCCTGCCGTTTCTCGAGCGCCAGGCGGGCTGGGTGCCGCGCACCGCGCTCGAATTGGCACGTGAGACCTTCGAGAACCTGGGTCGCTCCCTGGTGGAGGACTGCACGATCTACCACGGCCGGGGGAGCCACCTCATCGAGGGGGTGCAGTTCCGGGGCCTGGAGCACTTCGAGCAGGCTCGGGCGAAGGGGAAGGGTGTCGCCTTCATCACGGCCCACTGTGGCAACTGGGACCTCCTGGCGATCGCCTTCGGGGCGCGTGTGCAGGAGATCTCCGTCGTGGCCCGGCGCCAGGACAACCCGCACCTGAACGGCGTACTGGAGCGGATCCGCGAGGCCTACGGCAACAAGGTCATCTACAAGAGCTCCGCGCTGCGCGCCATGCTGGCTGCCTTCAAGCGCGGCGAGGTCGTGGGGATGCTCGTCGATCAGGCGGTGGCCGCCGACGAGGGTATCCTGGTGAACTTCCTGGGACGCCTCGCCTGGGCCACCAAGCTGCCGGCCTACATCTCGCGGAAGAGCGGCACCCCCCTGGTGCCTGCCTTCATTCACCGCGAGGGGGAGCTCCAGGTGATGACCTTCTACCCCGCGCTGGTCCCTTCGACGGCACTCGACCCGGATCAGGCTGCGCAGGAGGATGTCTCCAGCCTGAACAGCAGCATCGAGAGGTACATCATCGAGCACCCGACCGAGTGGTACTGGATACACAGAAGGTGGAAGAACGTGCCGGCTGACCTGCACAACGCGGAGAGCGCACCGGGAGAGAACCATGCGCAGTAGGACCATAACGCGGGATTTCCTGCTGGCCTTCCTGGTGCTGGCGCTGACCACGGCGCTTTTGGCCGCGACCGGTCTCGACCTCGCGCTGGAGCGGCGGTTCTATTCCGAGGCGGCGGGCTGGGCGCTGGGCGATCTCAACCCCTGGCGCTTCCTTTACCGTTTCGGCGTCTGGCCCGCCTACCTCATGAGCGCGGCTGCTTTCGCCCTCTTCGTCACCGGGTTCTTCTGGGCCAAGGTCTATCCCTTCAGAAGAACCGCGCTTTTCCTGGTCCTTCTGATGGCGCTTGGGCCGGGCCTCCTGGTGAATGCCGTGTTCAAGGACCACTGGGGGCGGCCGCGACCCCGCCAGGTGCAGCTCTTCGGCGGCGACCGCCAGTTCCACCAACCCTGGGAGCGGGGCATCGGCGGCGCCGGCCGCTCCTTCCCCTCCGGCCACGCCTCGGCGGCCTTCTACCTGATGGCACCCTACTTCGTGCTGCGGGCCCGCAACCGGCGCCGCGCCAGGATAGCGCTCGCCTGCGGCGCAGGCTACGGGTTCCTCATGGGTTACGCCCGCATGGCCCAGGGAGGACATTTTGCCAGCGACGTGCTCTGGGCCGGCGGCATGGTCTACCTGAGCGGGCTCGCCCTCTACTACCTCTTGCGCCTCGACGCGGAAGAACTGCCTGATGCCGAGGAGCCGACCGCGCCGTGATCCGTCTCGTCTACAACCTCATCCTGATCCTCATCTTGCCCGGGGTAGTCGCCTACCACTACTACCGCTCCAGGAGCCGCGGCAGGCGCTCCGCCTTCCGCGAGCGCTTCGGCTTCATCGCCGGGGAGGAACTCGCCCCGGTCCGCGGCGAACGGGTCGTCTGGGTGCACGCGGTGTCCGTGGGCGAGACCATCGCCTCGTTCCCGCTTTTGAAGGGGCTTAAGGCCCGCTATCCCGGCCACCGGCTGGTGCTCACCAACATGACCGAAACCGGGCGCAGCGTGGCGCTTAAAAGCGGACTCGCAGACCTCTGCCTCTACCTCCCGTTCGATTACCGCTTCGCCGTCGATGCCGCACTGGCCAAGGTGCGCCCCGAGCTGATCATCCTCATGGAAACCGAACTGTGGCCCAACTTCATCGCGGCCGCGGCCCGCAAGGGGATACCGGTCCTTTTGGCCAACGGCCGGATCTCGGACCGCTCCTACGGCAGGTACCTGCGACTTTCCTGGTTTTTCCGCCCGATCCTTGAGGACATCTCCGCACTCTGCATGCAGTCCGCCGAGGACGCCGCGCGCATAACTGCGATCGGCGCCGCCCGGCAGACGGTGCATGTGACCGGGAACCTGAAGTTCGACGTCCCCCTGGCCGACTCCACCCCGGAGCGGATAGCCAAGCTCAAGGCCGCCTATGGCATTCCCGGCGCGGCCTTCGTCTTCACGGCTGCCAGCACCCACCCGGGCGAGGAGGAGGCCGCGCTCGACGCCTACCAGGGGCTCCTCTCGGGGCCGGGCTTGCACTTCCTGGTCCTTGCCCCGCGCCATCCCGAGCGGGCTGCGGTGGTGGCCGAGCTTTTGGCGCAGCGCGGCATCCCCTACCTTTTGCGCTCGCAGCTCTCCGGCGCGGGACGCGCGTTGGGTCCGGGCGAGGTGCTGTTGCTCGATACGGTAGGCGAGCTGGCCGGCCTCTACGGGGCAAGCGACCTGGTCTTCATGGGCGGCAGCCTGGTCCCGGTGGGCGGACACAACCCGTTGGAGGCCGCCTCCTGCGGGGTGCCGGTGCTCTTCGGCCCGCACATGGAGAACTTCCGGGAAACCGCGGCGCTCTTCATCGCCTCGGGTGCTGGCGAGCGTGTGCCGGACGCGTCGGGGCTCGTTGCCGCGGTCGCCCTCCTTGCGGGTTCCCCGGCGAAACGGCTCGAGATGGGGCGCTGCGGGTTCCGCTTGTTGCAGGAAAACTCCGGCGCCACCTCGCGCCACCTCGATATCGCGGCCGCCCTGCTTGCCGGGACGCCAGCGCGGAGCGGCGCCGCGCCGGAAGGCCGCACGCCATGACGGACCTGGCCGGCTACTTCACCGAACTGGCCAACGCTGGCCCGAAGAGGCCCCGCGACCGGGCCCTCTGGGCCGTGCTGCGGCTCGTTTCCCACCCCTACGCCTGGGTCTTGCGCCTGCGCACCCTGGGGTACCGTCTGGGCCTGCTGCCCAGCCACCGGCTCTCCTGCCCGGTCATCTCGGTGGGCAACCTGGCCCTGGGCGGGACCGGCAAGACCCCCATGGTGGCGCTCTTGGCCGCGGAACTGATGGGGCGCGGCTGGAGGGTCGCGGTACTCTCCCGCGGCTACGGCGGATCCACCCGCGGCGAGTTGGTCGTGTCCGACGGGACCCGGCTGCTGGCCACCCCGGAGCAGGCGGGGGACGAACCGTGCCTGCTGGCGCAGAAGGTGCCGGGGCTCATGGTGGTGATCGGCGCCGACCGCTATCGCGCGGGGCTACTGGCGCTCAGGGAACTGAATCCCGACCTCTGCATCCTGGACGACGGCTTCCAGCACCTGCGGCTCAAGCGGGACCTGGACATCCTCTTGCTGGACGCCTCCCGCCCCTTTGCCAACGGCTACACGCTCCCCGCCGGGTTCCTCAGGGAGCCGGTTGAGGCCGCCCGGCGCGCGGACCTGGTGGTGTACACGCGGTGCGCCCAGGCCGGCCTGCCCCGTCACTTCCCGGAAAAGCCGGCCTGCTGGACCAGCCACCAGATCAGCGGACTGAGGCCGCTCGACGGCGCAGAGCGCTGCGGCTTCGAGCCGCTCAAGGGGGTGCGGGTGACCGCCTTCTCGGGGATCGCGGCTCCGGCGTCTTTCTTCGACCTCCTGGAGTCGCAGGGGGTACCGCTGGCCGCAACCCTTCCTTTCACGGACCATGTCGTCTACGGGGAGGACGAGATCGCCGCCATCTGCCGGCTGAAAACGGCCTCGGGCTCCGCCGTGCTGGTCACTACCGAAAAAGACGCCGTGAAGCTCGCCCCGTTCGCGGAGCGGATTGGCCCGTGCTACGTCGCGTTCCTGGATCTCGTCCGCCTCGATGTGGCCGCACTGGACCTCGCCCTGGAAAAATTCCCGCCTCGCTAGCTCCGGTTTCCGTCATTTGCCGCTCGGACGGCGATTACTCTTTATTAAAAGGGCGTTCCTGTGGCAGAATATGCAGCTGGCTTCGGCCTAAGCGGCAGGTCTGACACGCTGCGGAGTGACCGGGCCGATTAAGAGACACCCTGAGCCGGAGTCTGCCGGTTTTTGCGTGGGGGAGTGAATGGCATTATCAAAGGACGTCCTTAAGCTTTTGGCCTGCCCGGCGTGCCGGGGAGGGCTCGACCAGGTGGCCGAGTTCCTGGTCTGCCCGGCGTGCCGGGTGCAGTTCCCGGTTCGGGACGGCATACCCGTATTACTGCAGGAGGCGGCGCAGTCCTTGTGATGGCGAGAGACCTGGATCCTGACCAAATACGCACCATCCTGGTGCGGGGCACCAACTGGCTCGGCGATGCGGTGATGAACACCCCGGCACTGGGCGCCATCCGGCGCAGCTTCCCCGCGGCCCGCATCAGCATCCTGGTGACGCCGCTGGTGGCGCAGCTTTTCACGCCGCACCAGTGGGCCGACGAGGTCATCGTCTACGACCGCCAGGGGCGCCACAAGGGCGTGGCCGGACGGCTGCGCATCGCGCGCGAGCTGCGGGGGCGCGGCTTCGACCTCGCCATACTGCTGCAAAACGCCATCGACGCAGCACTGATTGCCTGGCTGGCGGGTATCCCGCGCCGCATGGGCACCCGCACCGACGGACGTGGTTTCCTGCTGACCCACGGCTTCGACCAGAAGACGCTGGGCCGGGTGCACCATGTGGATTACTACCTGGAGATGCTCAAGTCCTTCGGCATAACCGGCGACGAAAAAAGACAACTGCTCTGCCTGACCGAAACGGAAAGGGAGAGCGCCCGCATGCGGCTGGCCGAGGCCGGCATCGCCCCCGGCGACTACCTGATCGGCATCAACCCCGGCGCCGCCTACGGCTCGGCGAAACGCTGGTACCCCGAGCGCTTTGCGGCAGCCGGCGCCGAGTTGGCGCGCCGCTGGGGGGGGAAACTGCTGATCTTCGGCGGACCCGGTGAGGTCGCCATCGCCCAGGACATCGAAGCTGCACTAAACGGGAAGTGCCTGAACCTGGCCGGGACGCTGAGCGTCAGGGAGTTGCTGGCGCTGATCGAGCGCTGCGACTTCTTCATCAGTAACGATTCGGGGCCCATGCACATAGCCGCCGCCTTCGGGGTCCCCCTGGTGGCGATTTTCGGCTCGACCGACCACCGCACCACTTACCCCTTCTCGGACAACTCGATGGTGGTGCGCAAGGAGGTCGCTTGCGCCCCTTGCCTGAAGAGGGAGTGCCCCATCGACCACCGCTGCATGACAGAGGTGCAGGCCGAGGATGTGGTGGCTGCGGCGGAGCAAGTGAAGGCGCGCGGGCCCGCCCGGCGTTGATCTCTTTGTTGCCGACCGCCGGCTGACACACCGGGCCCGTCCCCGCCTGCAGCGCAAAAAAAACCTTTAACGCCGGAAGCTGAAACGGAACTGCCGGCCTTTATAGAAACGGAAACTATGCGTGTTCTTATCGTAAAAGTATCGGCGCTGGGTGACATCATCCATGCGCTCCCCGCGCTTGACTACCTGCACCAGGTGGTGCCGGGGATCGAGATCGACTGGGTGGTCGAGGAGCCGTTTCGCCAGATCGTGGAAGGCAACCCGCTCATAAGCCAAGTGCACCTGGTCCGGACCAAGGTGTGGCGCAAGCGCCCCTTCGCCGCCCAGACCTGGCGGGAGATCCGGGCGCTGAAAGAGACCCTGGTGGAGCGCGACTACGACATGGTGTTCGACGTCCAGGGGAACCTGAAAAGCGGGTTGATCTGCTGGCTCACCGGCGCGGCCGAGCGCCTCGGCTTCAACCGGGACGCGGTACGCGAGAATTTGAACCTGCTTTTCACCACGCGCCAGGTGCCGATGCGGCAGCTCGACTACCACGTGACCGAGAAGTACCTGCGCGTGATCAGCGTCCCCTTCGGCAGGGATTTCAGGGCCATGGAGCTGGCCTCCAGCATCACCACCTCTGCCGAGGACGACGCCAACGCCGAGGCACTGCTCGCCACCGTCTCCGACGGCTTCGTGTTCCTGTTCCACTGTGGCACCTCCTGGCAGACCAAGCTCTGGGCGCCCAAACGCTGGGTTGAACTGGGGATCACGGTCCTGGACCGCTTTCCCGACGCCACCATACTGCTCAGCTGGGGCGACCAGGCGGAACGCGCCCGCTGCACCGAGATCGCCCGCGGCATCGGTCCCGGCGCACGGGTCATCGACCGCTTTCCCCTGAAGGCGCTCACCGCCATCCTGAAGAAGGTGGACCTGGTGGTGGCCGGCGACACCGGGCCGGTGCACATCGCGGCCGCCGTCGGGACGCCCACCGTTTCCCTGTACCGGGTCACCGACGGCAAGCTGACCGGCCCCCGGGGCGAAGGGCACGTCACCATCCAGTCCCCGCTGCACTGCACCAAGTGCAAGCGCAAGCAGTGCGACAAGGACGAGCCCTGCAGCGAGAGCATCAAGGTCGATCAGGTGCAGGCCGCCGTGGAGCGGCTCTTGTGCCAGGGGGAACTGAACTCATGAAAATTTCCGCCACCATCATCACCCTGAACGAAGAGGCCAACCTCGCCGACTGTCTGGCGAGCCTCGACTTCGTCGACGAGATCGTGGTCCTCGACTCCGGGAGCACGGACCGGACCCCCGAGATCTGCCGTGCCGACTGCCGGGTGCGCTTCCACCGGCAGGAGTGGCTCGGGTACGGCAGGCAGAAGAACCGGGCCGCCGAACTCGCCGCCAACGACTGGATCTTTAACGTCGACGCGGATGAGCGGGTCTCCCCGCAGTTGCGGCAATCCGTGCTCTCGCTTGCCCCGGGAGGGCCCGCCAGCTACCGGGTCGCCCGGGAAAACTACTTCGGCGAGCGCTGGATCAGGCGCTGCGGATGGTATCCCGATTTCAACGCCAGGCTCTACGACCGCAGGGAGTGCGCCTTCAGCGAACGGAGCGTGCACGAGTCCCTGGTGAGCCGCGGAGAGGTGGGGCGTCTTGCGGGAAACCTGGTGCACAAAACCTACGCCGGCCTTTCCGATTACCTGAAGCGGATGGACCGCTATTCGGGTCTCGCCGCGGAGGAACTGGTCAAGGCCGACACAAGGGTCAGCCTGCCGCAGCTCTTCTACAAGCCGTGCTTCACCTTTTTCAAGATGTACGTCCTGAAACTCGGGCTGCTGGAGGGGTACCTCGGGCTGCTTTTGAGCCTGCTCTACTCCCAGTACACCTTCTACAAGTACGCCAAGGCCATCGAACTCTATCGGGCGCGGCGGCCGCGCAACTGAGCACCGGAGCGCCAGGGGAGCTGGTGCGGTCGCCAAACGGGGGGCTCATGAGGCTAAAATGCTTCTCGGATACAAAATTCGTTCCCGAGGGTAAAAAATATGTTATATCTCTGTATCCGTTTTGGGGCCCTTTGCCGGACCGGGACGGAGACCCGGACCAGGGGCGCTTCGCCGGGTTCGTAAGCCAGGGCGGGGATCTGTTCAGCTTGGGAAAAACGCCTTCCGAGGCGGACTGTGCCATCTTCCCCCTGGAGTGGCAGCAGGCCGGGCATCCCGATCTACCCATGATCGAGGAGGCCTACCGGGCGTTCCGGCGCGAGATCGGCGACGACCTCAAAGCGGTCGTCTTTTTTAACAACGACTCCGATGAGATGCTGAGCTTCGAGGGGCCCACGGTGGTTTTTCGGACCTCCTTCTCTGGCAGCACCAGGCAACCGACCGAGCACGCCCTTCCGGGTTGGTCGGTCGATTTTCTGGAAAAGTACTTCGGCGGCGAACTCCCGCTGCAGAAAACGAAGAGATCGCAGCCGGTGGTCGGCTATTGCGGCTATGTCGACTACGACCACCGCAGCCTCATAGCCAAGGCTCAGGGCGTGCTGAAAAACGCGGCCGGCATGACCCAGCCGCATGAACGGCTCAGGGGCAAAGCGGTCAGGCTTTTGTGCGGGGAAAAAAACAGGCTGCGGGCGGACGTCGTCATCAGGAACGGTTTCTGGGGCGGCGGGTGCGCGGATCCCCGCAGGCAATACGTGGACAACATCGCCGCGTGCGACTACGCACTGGTGGCCCGCGGACGCGGCAATTTTTCCTACCGGCTTTACGAGATTCTCAGTTGCGGAAAGATCCCCGTGTTCGTCAATACCGATTGCGTGCTCCCCTATGATCGGTGGATCGACTACCGCGACCTTTTTGTCTGGGTGGAGGAGCGGGACCTCGATCGCATCGTCGATATCGTCGCCGAATTTCACGAATCGAAAAGCGAGGCCGAGCTTGTCGAACGGCAGCAGCACCTGCGCCATGTCTACCAGCAATGGCTGAGTCCGGTGGGTTTTCATAAGAATCTCTGGAGGCTGCTGACCTAACACTTCCAGAGATGACGCCAACGATTCAGGACGTGGCGGCGATCAGGATACCTAAGGCAAATGCATGAAGTTACTTAAGATAACGTCGTATTATTCCAGCTACATAGAAGAATTCTTTGCAGCACGCCCCGAACTGGCAACCAAAAGCTACGCACAACAGAAAGCTGCCCTGGATTTCGACGCATTCGGCTGGTCCGACGCCTGGAGTCTCGCTCTCGCTCCCCATGGCTTCGAGGTAATGGAAGTTACCTACAACGTGGAGCAGATGCAGCGGGCATGGGCGAAGGAAAACTCGGTTCCGGATGCACAACGGCTCGATGTGCAGGACATAGCGCTCGTTCAAATACGACGCTTCCAGCCCGAGGTCCTTTGGTTTGACGACTGCAACATCGACCTGCTCAAACGAATCCGCTCCGAAGTTCCTTCCATAAAACTGGTACTGGGGTGGGTGGGGAGCGCGCTGCCTCCGTCCGACATCTGGCGGCACCTCGACCTCACCTTGTCCTGCGCCCCGGAATCCGTCGAGTACCTGCGCGGCAAGGGTTTCCAGGCTGAGGTCCTCTCCCACGGCTTCGACCCGAGGATTCCCGGGCGCCTGGTCGCGCGCGACAAACGCATCGATTTCTCCTTCATAGGTCAGCTTCTGCGCGGCAGCCAGTTCCACCTGCAGCGCGAGAGGATACTGACGGAGCTTGCCGCCATCTCCCGCATCGAGATCTTTTCGCCCAGCGCCCGTTTCGGCTGGCAGGACGATCTGAGCGCGCTTTGGAAGGCGGCGGTCTTTGACGTGCGGGAAACCCTGAAGAAGCTGGGATGCTCGGACCGGTCGCTCAGGTCGCTGCCGGTGGTGCGGAACTCCTACCGGTTCGAGTCGCGGCCGCAGCGCCCCGTCAACCCCAAGCTGAAGGCCTTCCTGAAGGCGCCGGTTTACGGGCTGGCGATGTACCAGGTCGTTCGCGACTCGAAGATGACCCTCAACATCCATGCGGATTCCTCCCCCAGGTTCGCCTCGAACATGCGCCTTTTCGAGACCACCGGCCTTGGGACCTGTCTCGTGACGGACTGGAAGGAAAACCTGCCGGAGCTGTTCGAACCGGATGCCGAGGTAGTGGTCTACCGTTCGGCCGAGGAGTGCGTCGAAAAGGTGCGCTGGCTGCTCGACCACCCCGAGGAGTGCGAAGCGATCGCACGGGCAGGCCAAAAGCGTACCCTGCGCGACCACAGCTTTACCCCGCGGGCCGGGCTTTTGGACCAGATCATCAGGAAAAGGGTGTGACCCGTTGAGGCGGGAGCCGGGAGCGCGCGGGCGGTTTGCGGCACCGCGCCCGGTAACGGGAACAGGACCGTCATTGACAAAGAAGCACCCCGAGGAGCACGATGCCAGAGCAGGCCGGCGGACATAGGATGCAGGAGAGCGGGAGCGGGCCCCAACCGGTGGTCTCGGTGGTCACCGTCGTGAAAAACGATGCCGAGCGCCTGCGCCGCACCCTTTCGAGCGTGGCGCGGCACAAAGGCGGCAAGGTCGAGTACGTCGTCATCGACGGCGCGTCGACGGACGAGACGCAGGCGGTGCTCGGCGCCGGCGGGGCGCTGATCGACGTCTGTCTGAGCGAGGCCGACGCCGGCATTTACGACGCCATGAACAAGGGGGTGGCACTGTGCCGCGGCAGGTACCTCATGTTCCTCAACGCCGGCGACGAACTGCTGGCCGATGTCGGTGCGCTCGCCGAAGCCTCACCCGAGGAGTGCGTGGTTCTGTACGGCAGGGCCAACATGCTGCACGGCGACGGATCGTTGAGCTACGTGAAGGGGAAGCGCCTTAAGAGCCCCGCCCGCTTTTTGAAGGGGATGCCGCTTTGTCACCAGGCGATCCTGTACCGCCGCGAGCTCATGCCGAGCTACGACACCAGTTTCCGGATCATGAGTGACCGGCTGCTCACCTACCGTCTGGTCCGGGAGTTCGGTCTGCAGCGGACGCTCTTTCTGGATGCGGTGCTGGTGAACTACTACGAGGACGGCTTCAGCAACTCGATCTCCCCGGAGCAGTGGAACCGCGAGCAGGACCGCTTCTACCGTGAGGTCGGCAAACGCCACTACATAGCCATCAAGAAGGTGAACGCGTTGTTCAAGAAGTACGTCAAGCTCCCCATCAAGAAGCTCTATGCGGGGTGGGGGCGCTGACGCCCCCGCAGGCAGCAGGGCCGCCGAACGGGCGGGCGAGACGAATACGGGAATCCGGAGAAGCGAATGTCAGGTTGGTTTAAGGCGGCCAAGGTCGCGCTGTACAAGAAGCTTGGTGTCTACCACCGCTATGCCATGCACCGTGCCAGCTATCTGGACGAAACCGGGTGGAACCGGAGCGCCACGCTCGGTTCCTGCGTGGACGGCGAGGGGAACCCGGTTCCCTGGATCACCTATCCGGCCATCGATTTCATCGGCCGCCGGGTGCGCCCGGAGATGTCCGTTTTCGAGTACGGCTGCGGGGCGAGCACCCTTTGGTGGGCCTCGCGGGTGAAGGAGGTTGTCTCCTGCGAGCATGACGAGGCCTGGCATCGCGCCATTGCCGCACGCGTTCCCGACAACGTCCGGGTGAACTTCGTCGCGCTGGAGCCGGGGGGCGCCTACTGCCAAAAGGCCGCCGAGCGTAGCGCGGCCTACGACGTGATCGTGATAGACGGGCGGGACCGGGTGAACTGCGCGCTGAACGCGCTCCCGGCGCTCAAGGCCGACGGCGTCATCGTCTGGGACAACAGCGACCGGCCGGATTACACCGAGGGGTACGAGTTCCTCAGGCAAAACGGCTTCAAGAAGATCGAGTTCACCGGCATGGCCCCGCTTTCCGGCGCCACCTGCGAGACCTCGGTTTTTTACCGGGACGACAACTGCTTCTCGATCTAGCGGCCACTCGGTCTTCACCTTTTATTTAAAGCTTCATGAGGTCGTCGAAAATGTCCCTTTGGAAAAAAGCCTCCGCTCGGATCAAAACAAAGGTAAAGGGTGCGCTGCAGGGAGGCGGCCGTGCCGGGTATACCGGAGACTACCGAAGCTGGGAGGAGGCACGCCACGCCTCGACCGGTTACGACGGCAGCGCCATCCTCGGCAAGGTGCGGGATGCCCTCTTGAAGGTCAAGTCTGGCGAGGCGGTCTATGAGCGCGACTCGGTGCTTTTCGACCGGATCGAGTACGCCTGGCCGGTGCTGGCGGCCCTGCTCTGGGTGGCATCCCAGCGCGGCAACCGGTTGAGGCTCATCGACTTCGGCGGCTCGCTCGGGAGTACCTACTATCAGAACCTCGGGTTTCTCGATCATCTCGAGGAGCTGACCTGGAGCATCGTGGAGCAGGAGAACTACGTGGCCTGCGGCCGGGAGCACTTCGCCGACGCGCGGCTCGGGTTCTTCCTGAGCATCGAGGAATCCCTGCAGCAGCGCCCCTGCGACGTGGTGCTGCTGGCGAGCGTGCTGCCGTATGTCGAAAAGCCGTACCAGCTTTTGCAGACCATCGTGGAGCAGGGAATCGACTTCATCGTCATCGACCGCACCCCGGTGCTGTCCGGGACCGAGGAGCGGCTCACCGTGCAGACCGTTCCGGCCGAGATCTACCAGGCCAGCTACCCGGCCTGGTTTCTGAGCCGGCCGCGGATCCTCGCGTTCATGGCGCCCGACTATGACCTGGTGGCCGAGTTCGACTCCCTGGTGCCGCGCATCGATCTGGGAGGCGCTTGCGCTCAGGAGAAGGGTTTCATCTTCAGGAAAAAGGGCACAGGTCCTTCCGGGGGCACCTCCCATGCGTAGTTTCTGCACGCTTTTCGACTCGAACTACCTGACCCGGGGGCTGGCGCTCTACCACTCGCTCAGGAAAACGGGCGCCCGGTTCACCCTGTACGTCTACTGCTTCGACGAGCTGTGCCACCGGCTGCTGACCGAGATGGAGCTCCCCGGCGTGGTCCTGGTAACCCTGGAGCAGTTCGAGAGCCCCGAGCTTTTGGCGGTCAAAGGGGGGCGCAGCCGCGGGGAGTACTGCTGGACCTGCACCTCTCAGATCGTCCAGCATGCGCTCGACTGCTTCAAGCTGCAAAACGTCACCTACCTGGATGCCGACCTCTACTTTTTCGCCGACCCGGCACCTCTGTTAGAGGAGTTCGAAGCGGCCGGGGCCTCGGTGCTGATCACCGACCACCGCTACACCCGGCGCTACGACCAGAGCCAGTTGAGCGGGAAGTACTGCGTGCAGTTCGTCTCCTTCAACGCGGACCCGCGGGGGCTGACTGTCCTCAAGTGGTGGTCAGAGCGCTGCCTCGAATGGTGCTACAACCGACACGAGGACGGCAAGTTCGGGGATCAGATGTACCTCGACGACTGGACCGAACGGTTCGAGGGGGTGCACGTGCTGCGGCACCTGGGTGGCGGCGTGGCGCCCTGGAACGTGCAGCAGTACGCGGTCGGCCCGGGTCCGGCGCTTGGCCAGGTCCCCGTGGTCTTCTACCATTTCCACGACCTGGCGTGGTACGCCGGAGGAAGCTTCCATCTTGGGCGCTACCGGATCTCCAGCAGGGCCGTCGACCTGCTGTACCGTCCCTATATACGGGCCCTGCAGGAGGCGCTCGGCGAGGTGCGCCGGCTCAGGGAGGACTTCTCTTTAGGGCAGTTGGCGGAGTCCGCCCCGCGAGCGTCCCTGTGGAAGAGGATGGCAAACAAGATAAAGGGGAAATATCGTGTCATTCAAGGATAAGAAGGTCCTCATAACCGGCGGTGCCGGGTTCATCGGAAGCAACCTTGCTCTGCGGCTGGCAGACCTCGGCGCCCGGGTGACGGTGGTAGATTCCATGCTGCTCGAGTACGGGGGCAACCTATTCAACCTGGAGCCGGCGCGCGACCGCATCGCCGTCAACTTCTCGGACATGCGCGACCGCTTCAGCCTCTCGTACCTGGTGCGCGGTCAGGACTTCATCTTCAACATGGCGGGACAGGTGAGCCACCAGGACTCCATGGTCGACCCGCTGATGGACATAGAGATCAACGTGAAGGCGCAGATGGTCCTCCTCGAGGCGTGCCGCCACCACAACCCTGGCGCGGTGATCGTCTATGCCAGCACGCGGCAGTTCTACGGGCACCCGCAGTACCTCCCGGTGGACGAGAAACATCCCATCAACTCGCCCGACGTGAACGGCATCAACAAGTTCGCCGGCGAGCAGTACCACACGCTCTACGCCAAGGTCCACGGCATGAAGACGGTCTCGCTGCGCCTGACCAACACCTACGGCCCGCGCCAGCTGATCAAGAACGCGCGCCAGGGTTTCATCGGCTGGTTCATGAACCGGGCTGTGACCGGCGAGCCGATCCAGCTCTTCGGCACGGGCGAGCAGGTGAGGGATTTCAACCACGTGGACGACGTCGTCGACGCCTTCCTGACCGCCGCACAGACGCCCGACTGCTTCGGCGGCGCCTATAACCTAAGCGGCGAGCACGCGACCCTGAAGAGCGTCGCCGAGAAGCTGATCCAGCTGACCGGAAAGGGGAGCATGGAGATCATCCCCTTCCCCGAGGAGCGCAAGAAGATCGACATCGGGGATTTTTACGGAGACTCCTCGTTGTTCCGGGGCAAAACCGGCTGGCAGCCCCGGGTGCCGCTTGACCGCGGACTGGAGCAGTCGGTCGCCTACTACACCACCTATCTGCAGCATTACCTGGGAGACAACAGATGAAGGTCCCGTTCCTGAACCTCTATCAGATCAACGCCGGCATCGAGGACGAACTGCGCCAGGCTATCGACCAGGTGATCCGCAGCGGCTGGTATATCCTGGGCGCGGCAGGGCAGTCGTTCGAGGCGAACCTGAAGTCCTACCTGACCGGCGGCAACGCTGGCGCAGCGCTTGGCTGCAACTCCGGAACCGATGCGCTGATCCTGGCGCTTCTGGGGGCGGGGGTGGCAGCAGGCGACGAGGTGGTGACGGTTTCCCACACGGCGATCCCGACTATCTCCGCGATCTGTGCCGTCGGAGCGCACCCGGTCTTCGTCGACGTCGATCCGCTGACCTGGGTGATGGACGCCGCCCGGGCCGCGGCCGCCGTGACGCCCAAGACCAAGGCGATCGTCGCCGTGCACCTCTACGGCAACATGGCCGACATCCCCGGCATCCGCGCCGAACTCCGCCGGATGGAACGCGAGGATGTCGTCGTCATCGAGGACGTGGCGCAGGCCCACGGCTCGAGGCTCTCGCAGCGCCAGGCAGGAACCTTGGGCCACCTGGGCGCCTTCAGTTTCTACCCGAGCAAGAACATCGGTGCACTGGGGGACGGCGGAGCCGTCTTCTGCGCCTCGGAGGACGTGGCGCAAAAAATCCGCATGCTGCGCAACTACGGGCAGCGCGACCGCTACAATGCCGAGATCGGCAGGGGCATCAACAGCCGCCTGGACGAGATGCAGGCCGCCATCCTGGACGTGAAGCTTAGGTACCTCGACCAGTGGAACGGTAAGAAATCCCGCTTGATGGAGATTTACCGCCGCGAGTTCGCGGGTCTGCCGCTCAGCTTCCAGAAACCGACTCCAGGGTGCGAGCCCGGCTGGCATCTGTGCGTCATCGCCCTTAGCGAGAGCGGGGAGCGCGATGCGCTGATCGCCCACCTGGCCGATCGGGAGGTGCAGACGCTGATCCATTACCCGATCGCCACCCACCGGCAGAAGGCGTTTGCACATGCCACGGTCGGAGACCTTGCGGTGACCGAGTCGCTGGTGGACCGGATCGTCTCCCTTCCGATGCATCCCGAACTGACCGACGCCGAGTTGGAGGCGGTGGTCAACGGGGTACGGAGTTTCTTCTCCGGGCGTTAGGCAGGGGCTGGCTATCGCGCCGGCGCGGGCCCGGCAGTCAGCCAGGCAGGTAGCATTTTGCAGTGCAGGGGTTTTCATGGTCATCATCGGCAACAAGTCAGGGCAGCTTGCCAATCGTCTCTTCGTCTTTGCTCACTTCGTCGGAAACGCACGGCAGTACGGCTACCAGCTGGCAAATCCGAGCTTTTACGATTACGCACCGTATTTCGACCAGCTGCGCGGAGACTTCTTCTGCCGTTACCCGGCCCAGTGCTCTCCGTTGGCAGGCTGCCGGGCGCTGCAGGGGGCCTATTTCCGTACCCTGGCGACGCTGGTGAAGCTCAAGAAAAAGCTGGGATTCAAGGGGGAGACGCTCGGGCTGTTCGAACTTCCCGCCGGGTCGGATGATTACCTGATCGACTCACCCGAGTTCATCAGGATCCGGGAGGCTGCGCGCAATCTGGTGGTCAAAGGATGGACCTTTCGGGATGAGGGGAACCTGGCCCGGCACGCCGAAGAGGTGCGCCGGTTTTTCCAGCCGGTCGCCGCGCACGCGGCAAACGTGAGCCGGCTCATGGAAACGGCGCGGCAGGGATGCGATTTGCTGGTGGGGGTCCATATCCGCCAGGGCGATTACCGGACCTGGCAGGACGGCCGGTACTTCTACGAGACCGGGCAGTATGCAGAAATCATGAGGAACTGCCTCGCCTTGGCCGATGGCCGGCGCATCAAGTTCCTGGTCTGTTCCAACGCGCCGCAGGACGAGACGCTGTTCCAGGGGCTCCCCTACCTGATGGGGAACGATCACCCGCTGGAGGACCTGTACTCCTTCGCGCGCTGCGACCTGCTGATCGGCCCTCCCAGCACCTACACCATGTGGGCTTCCTTCTACGGATCGGTGCCGCTCTTCGTGGTGAAGTCGCCCGGGGAGCCGGTCCTGGCCGAGGGGTTCAAGGTCTGCACCGGGTGAGGC
>Ga0079306_1000550_pt1 | contig 33343 bp, 26 predicted proteins | sample Methanotroph_Enr_FD_79181 | JGI IMG/M metagenome (GOLD analysis project Ga0079306, IMG submission 79181) | Enriched soil microbial communities from Old Woman Creek wetland in Ohio, USA - Methanotroph_Enrichment_5 | ecosystem: Environmental > Terrestrial > Soil > Wetlands | place: USA: Ohio... | reverse complement strand
GGACCGGCTTTTTGGGCCAGCCGCGGAAGGTGAACGGCAGGTTTACATCTCGCCTTCCTAGCAGGGGATGGGTGGAGCGGCTGGACCGGAAAGCCGGTTCGGGCGGCAGGACCCCGAACCCTTCGCATCTCGCAGCCCCCCAAAAAAAAGAAGGGCGGGGTTTTAGGCCCCGCCCTTCCGCGAACTTTCAGTTCTTGTTTATTTTATCCACTTGGTGAAGTCGTCCCAGTTGGAGTCCTTCGCCCATTCCAGGTCGTCGTAAGCCGCGGTGTAGTAGCCCGGGATGTAGATCGCGAGCCCCTGCGCGTTGGCGTACTTGGAGCCGGTGGCGCGGTTGTGGTAGATGACGGAGCCGGACAGGAAGTTCAGGAGCTCGGCGCTCTTGGCCTTCACGTCGGCGTTCTGCGAGCCGTCGCTGACCAGCTTGATGAAGTGGGGCAGGTCCTTGTTGCTGGAGTAGTAGAAAGCCTGCGCCTTGGTGCGGGCGTTCTTGACGTTGGCGACTTCGCCGGAAGCCATCACCGCCGAAGTCCAGCCGTTCAGCATCTGGCCCAGCTTGTAGAGGTTCTCCGTCTTAACCGAGGACTGCGTGGCGCCCTGGCCGATGGACTGGTAGTGGTCCGTGTAGGAATCCACCATCGTCCTGGACAGCTCGGCCTGCGACATCAAGGGCTTCGCCGCCAGGGGGGCCAGCCAGGTGTTGTAGGTGTAGCCGTCGCCGGGCTCGGTCTCTTCAGAAGCCACGATATAATCCGCGCCGGTGCGGGCCTCGTAGGCCACTTCCAGCATCTGCATCAGGCAGGCGTCCATGGAAAGGATATCCATCTTGCCGGTAGCGGCGAGCGCCTGCTTGAGCTGCTGGGTGGTGATGTGGTTGCCCGACTCGTCGTCGTAAGAAATGCCCTTGCCCGTCTCGGCGGAAAGGTTCTTGTTCCAGCCGGAGCCGTGGTTCCAGATCACCAGCACGTAATGCTGGGCGGGGTATTTGCCCTGCGACCATTTCACGAATTCCACCAGGTTCTGCCAGCTGCCCATGTCGGACTTGGGGATCTCCATGACCACGGGAGAAGCGATGGTAGAAGTGTCGGCGTCCTTCTGTATCAGGTAGCGGCGGGAGCCTTTCCAGTCCCCGTCGGCGTCGGAATAGCCGTCGATGCGGCCGAGTTCGGCCACGATGTTCATGTCGGGGGTCGACCCGACGAGTTCCATTTCGTTAACGTCGCCCAGGCCGTATTCCTCAAGGTTGTTCTTGGCGTTAACGTAGACCATGACGGTCCATTTCGCCAAGGCCTTCGGGTTGCCGGGAAGCGGAACTATTTCCGAGTCCGGGTTCGCATTCTTCAGCTGAGCGACTATCTTGGTAACGCTGCCCTGCTGGTCGAAGGTTACGCCGGCGAATGCGCCGGAAACCATTACGAGGCAGAGGAGCGCGCCGAATAACTTATTCTTCATGAATCCTCCTGTGCGCGGTTTGTGTGTAAGGCCAATGTTAGTAAAACCCTCCGGTTAAAGTCAACATTTTTTTCCCCGTCGTTTTCTTGCGCCAGGCGCCCCTCTTATAATATAATTAATTAACTATAATCAGACTTTCGGGGGATCCTTTAATGATTAGACGCCTACTTTTAATTTCCATCCTGGCCCTGCAGGCTCTTGCCGCGGGACCGCTGCTGAACGCCCAGTCCGGCAAATCCTCCTCGCTCGAAGTGAAGCTGGCGCTGGAGAGCTCCCTTGAAAAAAGAGTGCGCATGGTCCTCTCCGAGGCGCTCGGTACGGAAGACGTCATCGTCATAATTTCCGCCGAGCTGCAGGAGCAGGAAAAAAGATCCTCGGAAATAATGCCGGGCATCCCCGAAAAAGAAAAGATGGGCGAAGCCTCCCTTTCCTCCACGCTCACGATGGTGAAGAAAATTTCCGCAAGCCTTATCCTGGACAGATCCGTGACGGACGCGGACACGCAGCTGGCGAGGAAACTGGCCGCGGGCCTGCTCGGCCTGCCGCCGGAAAGGCAGGACCTCGTCACGGTGGAAAAGATGGATTTCAGGAAAGCCAAGCCGCTGACCATGTCGGACCTTTTCCTCCCCCCGAACCTCTGGAGCGCGGCCTGGATCCTGGTGGTGGCCCTGCTCGCGCTGGTCACGGTGATCGCTTTCCTGGCCCCCATCTCGAAAAGCGCGAAAGCCTTCGTCGAGGCTTTCAGCGCGAAGAACGCGGCCGCCCCGGCCGGCGCGGAACGCTCCGAAAGGCATGAAGCCGAACTGGGCCAGGCCGCCGCCAAAACCGCCGAGATCCCCGCCGCCCAGGCGATAGAAGGCAGGAAGCCCCCGTTCTGGTTCCTGAACTCCGGGCACCTTGCCAGCCTCGCTTTCATAATGAAGAACCGCCCGGTGGAAGACCTGACCATCCTCCTCAGCTACGCGCCCGGCGATTTCGCCGCCAAGCTGGCCGAAGCGCTCTACCCTAAAAGCGCCGAAGCCATGGCCGCCCTGCCCAAAATAACGCTCATGCCGGAAGCCCGCATCAGGGCCCTCGAGGCGGAAATACTTTCCTCCCTGGATTACGTCGTGGGCGGCGAAGAGAAAATGGTGAACCTCATAAGCGGCCTGGACGAGGCGGTACAGGAAAAAGCGCTGGCCGCCTTCAGCAAGCTCGACCCGGTCATGTCCAGGAAACTGAATTCCCATATCGTAAGGCTCTCCAACATCCAGGACGTCGAGCCCGCGCAGGCCCAGGCGCTCGCCCGCAGGCTGCCCATGAGGGTGCTGGCGGCGGCGCTGAAAGGCTCCGCGTACTCCGCGGTTTTCCTTTCCAAGCTCACCGGCGGCATGAAAGAGCGCTTCCAGCAGGAACTGGACCTCACCCGGGACCTGCCCGGCGAGGCTTACAAGGCCGAACGCGCTAAGCTCGTAGAGACGATCCGCCAGATGATAAAAGAAGGCTTCATCACGCTTAACGCGCACGGCGCCCAGCCCGCGCCCGCCCCGGCGAAACATACCGCGCCCCAAGCCGCCGCGGCCGTCCCGGCCAGACCCGCCCCGGCCCCCGCGACGGGCGCCGCCAGGCCCCTGGAAACGCCGCCGCCGGCCGGCATACCGGCCCCGGCCGCAGCGGCCGTGAAACCGGCGCTGCCGGGCGCGAAACTCTGATCCGACATTAAAAGGTAAACAACATGGACTTGATGACATTATTCGGCGGCATAATCGGGATCGGCGTGATAGTCTTCGTGCTGTCGGCCGGCGGCATGTTAAGATTCCTGCTCAACTGGGAAGCTATCGTGCTCATCTTCGGCGGCACGCTGGGCTCGGTGATGATAGCCTACCCCTGGGCGGCGCTGAAGTGGTCCAAATCCTCCTTCGTGATGGTGCTCTTCCCCCCCAAGCGTCCCCCGATCTCTGAACTGATCAGGGCGCTCGTAAGCCTTTCGGAGGTCGGGAAGAAGAACGGCATCGAATCCATCGCCGGCGAGCTCCACCGGCTGCCCCACCCGTTCATGACCGACGCCTGCCAGATGATGGTGGACGGCGTGGACATGCACATCCTCCGCGAGCGCATGGAGAACGACATCAACACCACGCGCCTCCGCCACCAGCAGCAGACCAATATCTTCAACTCGGCCGGGACCTTCGCCCCGATCTTCGGCCTGCTCGGCACCCTGATCGGCGTCGTGCAGGTGCTCAGGAACATCTCCAACCCCCAGATGATGGGCTCTTCGATGGCCATAGCCATGACCGCGTCCTTCTACGGCATTTTCTCGGCCAACTTCCTGTTCCTGCCCATCGCCAGCAAGCTGGGCTTCTATTCCGACGAGGATATCCTGAGCCGGGAGATAATCGCCAAGGGCGTGCTCGCCATCTACGAGGGCGACGTGCCGTGGCTGGTCTCGAAGAAGCTCGAAGGCTACCTGTCCCTGGCGCTCCGGCGCAAAGCAAAAATGGCGAAATGAAATTTTTCATCGAGCGCTATTCGAAGAAGGCGGAAGAAAATCCCCTCTGGCTGGTCGTGCTGTCCGACATCATGACCAACCTGATGCTTTTCTTCCTGATCCTTTACGTCTTCAGCATCCAGCCGGAAACCGAGGCCAAGGCCATTTTCATGAGCGGTTTCGACAAGGAAAAGGCCCAGGAGATGAAGGAAAAGGAAGCCGACAAGGTCATCCAGAAATTCAACGAGGAAGACGTGGCCAAACGGCTGGCGGAAGAGCTGCTCAAGGCCGACATGAAGGATATGGCCGAAGTGCAGATGACCGAGAAACAGATAAAAGTTAACATCGCCGCCCCGGTGCTTTTCGCCTCCGGCAAAGCGGAGCTGGGCAAGTCCTCCTCCGAGGTGCTGGGCGCGGTGGCCAGGGTGATAAGCCGGCTGCCCAACGACATCATCGTGGAGGGGCACACCGACAACGTCCCGGTGAAGTCGGGCGACTACGCCACCAACTGGGAGCTCTCGGCCGCGCGCGCCGACGCGGTGGTGGACCTGCTGGCGCACAAGTGCGGGCTGCCGCAGGAGCGCCTGGTGGCGGCGGCTTACGGCGAGCACAGCCCCGTGGCCTCCAACGATACCGCCGCCGGCCGCGCGCGCAACCGCAGGATAGAGATAATCGTTTCACGCAAATGAGCGAACACAAGAACAATTCCCAGCTCTGGATGGTGCCCTTCGCGGACCTGATGTCCTGCCTGGTCATCCTTTTCCTCGCGCTTTACGTCTTTTCCTTCAACATGAAGAAGTCCGACTACGAGATCGCCATCGCCAACCTGCAGAAAGAACTGGGCGTGAAAAGCGCGAATAAAAAGATCGACGAGCTTAATGCCACCAAGCAGGTGGAGGCGGACCTGAAAAAACAGATCGACGAGGGCAGCCTGGGCATGGAGGTGACCACCTCCAGGATAAAGCTCACCTTCTCCTCCCCCATCCTTTTCGATTCCGGCTCCGCGGTCCTGAAAGACTCCGCCAAGGGAGTGCTGGACCCGGTGTCGGTCAGCCTGATGAGAATGGGGACCAAGGTCATAGTGGAAGGCCATACCGACGCCGCCAGGATGCTGGGGAAAAAATTCGCCTCGAACCGCGAGCTCTCCATCATGAGGGCTTTCTCGGTGATAAATTACCTGGTGCAGAAGGGCGTGCCCCCCGCCCGCATGACGGCTTTCGGCTACGGCGAATTCCGCCCGGCCGCCCCGAACGACAGCGAAGCCAACCGCCTGAAGAACCGCAGGATCGAGATAATCATAATGAGGCAGGCGGAGGAAGGAAAATCATGAGAACTTATCTTTTAGCCGCGGCGCTTTTCTGCTGCGCCGCCCCCGCCCGCGCGCAGGACGCCGCGCCGTCGGAGAACGCCGAGATGAAAGGACAGTACGACAAGGCCTTCGGCTACTATGTCGCAGGCGACTATCCCAAGGCCATCGAATACTGGAACATGGTGCTGCGCGCCGACCCCAAACAGACCACCGCGCGCAACATGATAGAGGACGCCCGCCTGAAAATGTCGGGGTCCACGGCGGCCCTGAGGAACTCTTTCAGCCGGCTGCTTGAAAAAGGCCGCTACGCCGACGCCCTGATCAAACTGGAGGAGATGCTGGGCACCGACCCGACGGCCCCGTACTACCTGAAGGTCCAGGGCAGGCTGCGCAGGATCTCCGCCCTCGCCCCTGCCAGGCCGTCCTCTTCAAAAGCCTGGAACGCGGCCTCGGAAGGGATCTCCGCCTGGCTGGGCGAGAAAGAGGACCTGCCCTTCGCCTACGACGCGCTGCGCTACGCCTCGGAGCTGGCGCCCGCCGACAAGCTGCTCCCCAGGCTCACCGCTGCCCTGGAGGAGGAAGCTCCGCAGCTGAAGCTGAACGACAGCAAGCCGCAGAACACCGGCGTCCTGGAACATAAGAAGCAGCTGGCTCTCGATTACATCTACGATTCGAAATTCTACCTGGCGGTGAAGGAGCTGGAAGGCGTGCTCAGGCTGGAGCCGGGCGACGTCATCGCGCTTAAACGCGCCGGCTCGGCGTACCTGCAGCTGAAGGATTACCGCCTGGCCAGGCGCGCCTGGCAGAAAGCCCTGGCTATTTCTCCGAACGACGAGCAGCTCACGGAATACCTGCAGGCCCTGGATAAGGCGGCGCCCGAAGAAGCGGCGCAGCCCAAGCCCCGGACCTCCCGGAAACGGAAAGGCTGAGCTCGCGCCCGGCCTTTCCATAGTTCCTCCGTCTCACACTTATTCCGGCAAACAAAAAGCGGGGCCATCGGGCCCCGCTTTTCGTTCCCTGCTTATGATTTAAGGCTGGGTTTTGGAAACCAGGTTCTGCGCGTCGTAGGAAAGATCGCGCACTTTCCAGGTGAAATCCCTGCCGTAGCGGGAGATGTCCATCGCCTGCCACTGCGCGTTATAGCCGATCAGCTCGGGCTTGGCGCCGCGCACGGCCCATTCAAGGCGCTGCGTGGAATTCTCTATGTCGAACTGGGCGCGGTTGAGGAGGCTGCGGGCGTCCATCTCGATGTCGCGGGCCAGCCTGTTCAGCTCCTGGTCCTTCTGGGCGAGGTTAAGGAGGTTCTTCAGGTCCATTCCAAGGCGCTGCGCGCTGCTGTTATAGCGGTTCATATCCATGGCCATGCGCTGAAGATCGTTCTGGAAGAAAGCGTCCGCGCTGTTGGTCTGCGCGATGCGGCGGGCCGTGCTTTCAAGGCGGTCGATATCGGAGCGCAGCCAGGTGGTGTCGCTTTCCAGCTTCCAGATGTCGTTCTTGACCTGGTTGAATTTATAGACGAGGTCCTGGGGGACCTGGGTTATCTCTTTTACGGGCGCGGCGGGCAGCGGCACGACGGCGGCTTCGGTTTTCACGCCGATGTCGGAAGCTTTCATAGCCGCGAGTTTAGAGAAGTCCGCGGCGAAAGCCGAAGACGAGAGAGAAACGAGTACCAGCGCGAATACTGTTTTTTTCATTCTTAATGACTCCTAACCCGTCGCTTAAACCTTGATCAATTATACCTTGGCCCGCGGCCGGGCGGTAGCGGCTTAAGGCCTATCCGCGGATAGGCCGAAAGTCCCGCTCCCCCGGTCTACAGGTCGAGCCGAAGCACCGACAACGAGAGCGGCTCTACGGTGAAGGCGGCCGAGACCGGCGCGCCCGGCTCCCTGACCAGGCCGACGGAGTCGAAAGCTTCCAGCCAGCTGCCGGCGGGAAGGGCGAACTTGTGCGGAGTTTTTTCGGGGTTGACCAGCACTACTATGCGCCGCCAGGTATCCCCCGTCTTGTCGCCGTAAAGCATATAGGCTATGGCCGGGGGCGCTATCTTCAGGCCCAATTCCTCGTAGAATTTAAGGTTCTCCCTGACTTCGGCCGCGGTCTTCATGCGGAAAGCCGGGTGGGCTTTGCGCAGGGCTATCAGGTCCCGGTAGTAGGAGTAAACCGCGAAGTTCTTCTTCTTCCGGGTCCAATCCAGCCGGTTGATCTCGTCCGGCAGGTTGTAAGAATTGTCCTGGCCCTCTTTAGTGCGCAGGAATTCCTCCCCGGCCTGCATGAAGGGGATGCCCTGGGAGGTGAACACCAGCGCGTTGGCCAGCTTGTCCATGGCCACCTTGTTCGCCAGCGGCTCGTCCTTGACCGACAGGTCTATGCGGTCCCACAGGGTATGGTTGTCGTGGCTGGAGACGTAGTTCATGGTCTCGAGCGGCCCGTCGGTGAAATCGTCCACCGAGCCGCGGATGCCCCGCATCACGCCGTCGCGGTTCTTCGCGGCCTGTACGTAGCCCAGGTCCGCCACCGAGAAGACGCTGCCTTTGATGGAGTCGCGGAACCCGTCGTTGAACACCGCGAAGCCCTGGGAGCGCTGGCTGCCCTTGTGAACCCCGTGCGTCGGCGTGGCGCCGGCGGCCCAGGGTTCGCCGTATACGAAGATATCGGGCTTCTCCTTTTTAAGGGAGCGCATCAGTTCCGCTACGGCGTCGGTGTCGATCAGGCCCATCAGGTCGAAACGGAAGCCGTCCACCTTATATTCGCGCACCCAGTACAGCAGGCTGTCGACGAGGAACTTGCGCGCCATGGGCGCCTCGGTGCGGAACTCGTTGCCGCAGCCCGAGCCGTTGGAATAGGTGCCGTCGGGATTGAGGCGGTAATAGTAGTCCTGCGCGGCCGCGTTGAAATTATAAGTGGAGGCGCGAGTCTCGGCCGTGTGGTTATAGACCACGTCCATGATGACCTTGAGCCCTTTGCGGTGAAAGGCGTCGATCATCAGCTTGGTCTCGCGTACCCGGGAGCCGTCGGCGGGGTTCGAAGCGTAGGCGCCCTCGGGAGAATTGAAATTGACCGGCATATAGCCCCAGTTGTAAACCGAGGTGCTGTCGCCGTTCTCGAAATCCTGGAAGGGCAGGATATGCACGGTGTTCACGCCGAGCTCGGCGATGTGGTCCAGCCCGGTGGTTAATTGCGGGAACTCCGGGTGGCGGGTCCCGGTCTCGGCGGCCCCCAGGTATTTGCCTTTGTTCTTCACGCCGGAAAACTCGTCCATGGTCAGGTCGCGCAGGTGCACCTCGTAAACCATGGCCTCGGAAAGGTCGAATGACGGCCCGGGATAAACGGGGGTTTCATCCTTCAGGATCAGGGCTTTGCCGCCCTCGCCGGTGACGCAGCGCGCGTAGGGATCGAGCCCCTCGGAAACCTTCCCGTTCTGCTCTATCCGCAGCCGGTAAGACTTCCCCTCCAGCGACCCGCCGAATTTCTTTTCCCAGATGCCGCCGGCTTTGGCGTCCAGCTGGTGGACGTAAGGCTGCGCCCCGGGAAAGTCATAGACGAGGGCTTCGACTTTGACCGCGTAAGGAGCGAAAACGCGCAGCACCGGGCGGCCTTTTTCAGTGGTCATGCCCATCTCGAGAGGGCTGTAAAAGCCGGCTCCGTAGACCGCCCCGCCGAGCCGCAGCGCGACCGGCTCGAAAGAGGCGGAAGACAGTTTGTATTCGCCGGCGTTCAGCGCCTTGTAGTCGGGATTAAAACCGCTGAACTCCAGGCGGGCCGCCCGGGAGTAGGCCCCGCCGATAGGGGCCGCGGAAACGGGCCTGAAGGTCTGGGAGCCGCGGCTCACAGAAAAGTCCTGCCCGGCCAGGAAGTCGGCGGACAGCGGGCGCGTGAACGTTACGCGCACTTCGCCGGCCCCGTCCAGCCAGGCGCCGGTCACGGCGGTGGAGACCTCGGGCGGGGCGGAGTAGACTTTGCCGTCGCCTTCGACCAGGTACACTTCGCCCTGGCGGGCCGCCGCCAGCATCCTGTCCGGCGCGTCCTTGTTGGTCCAGTTGCCCTGCCGGGGAAGCAGGCCGGTCCGTTTCCCGGAGAGGCCGGAAGCGTCCAGGTCCAGCTCGTAGAAGACGCCGAAGGGGCCGTTCCCGGCGGGCGTGAGCTCGAAGCCCGGCGCCTTGTCCTCGTCGTTCCAGACCCAGAGGTTCCAGCCGGAGTACGCTTTATCCAGGCGGCTGTAATGGATGATGAGTTTGTCGGCGGCGGAAAGCTGCTGCGGCATAAGCAAAGCCCCCAGAAGGAATAGTTTAAAAAGTTTCATATTAGGCCCCTTTGGTCTCAGTAAATTGTAAAATATATGTATATGCTTCATACAGCGTTATTTTTGCTCCTCGCTTCTCACTCCCCCGTTTCGGCCGGCATACCCGCCGCCACCGAAACCGCCAAGGTCCAGATCTCGACCACGACCCTCAAAGCGGCGATCATGGCCGACCGCCATGTGCGCGGGATACACCTCACCTGCTGGGGCGCCGGCTCCGCCAAAAGCAGGAAAGAGCTGATCCGTAAGATCTCCAATTCCGTCGTCAATACGGTCGTCATAGCCATTAAGGAGACTGACGGCAAGGTTTACATCCCGGGCATCGAGAAAGCCCACAAGTTCGGCTCCTACGAGGCCGCCATAAGCGACCCCGAAGCGATGCTGGCTGATTTCAAGGCGGCCGGGCTGTACACCGTGGCCCGCATAGTCGTCTTCAAGGACAAGATCGTCCCCAAGGTGCGCAAGGACATGGCGGTGAAGACCCCCGGCGGCGACCTCTGGCGCAGCCGCAACGGCTCCACCTGGCTGGACCCGTATAACCACGACGTCTGGGAATACACGCTCGACATCGCCGAGCGCTGCGCGAAACTGGGGTTCGACGAGATCCAGTTCGACTACATACGCTACCCGTCGGAAGGGAACACCTCGCTCTGCAGGTATTCAAAGCCGAACAACCGCCAGACCGCCACACACAACCTTAAAAGCTTCCTCGACTACGCGCGCAAGCGGCTTGAGCCGTACAAGGTGAAGATATCCGCCGACGTGTTCGGACTCACGACGACGGTGAAGGACGACATGGGCATCGGCCAGGATATAAATACCCTGGCCTCCGGCGCCGATTACGTCTACCCGATGATGTACCCGTCGCATTACGCGCCCGGGGAATATAACCTGAAGAGCCCCAACGCCAGCCCGTTCAAGGTCATAAACCGCGGGCTTAAGGACGCCAGGGCGAAGCTCGGCCCGGACTACGCCAAGCTCCGCCCCTATCTCCAGGATTTTTCGCTGGGGTATAAATACGGCCCGTCGGAGGTGCGCGCGCAGCTGATGGCCGCGCGGCTGAACCTGCTCGAGAGCTGGGTGCTCTGGAACCCCGCGAACAAGTACACCTGGTCCGCCCTCACCCCCCAGTCCTACCGCGCCTTCGTGGACCCCGAATACAAATAGCCGTACCGAAAAAAGAAGAAAGACCGGGATATCCCGGTCTTTTTTATTTATCCTGCAACATCATGAGAACTGCGCGACTGACGAGGGGACCGGGTTAGCAAAACCCTCCCGGAGGCCGAGGCTTGCGTAAGCGACGAGGCCGAGGGAGGAGGGGCGGGCACGGTGTGCCCGACCCCGTGTTTTGCGTTCCGGTCCCCTTGGCAGTCGCGCGAAATTTAGAGTTTCACTATCTTCTTATACTCCGCCTGCATGCCGAAGTACTGGGCGAACACGCTGCCTATGTCGGCGAGCCCCGGCAGCTGGCCCGTCTTCAGGCCGCCGAGCTTCCTGTCGCAGCCCTTCCTGTAAGCGATGAACGGCAGCGGCTCGTTATTGTGGTAGCCGTAATCCTCGCGGTGGAGCATGCCGTGGTCGGCCGTGATGCCCAGCAGGTCGCCCTTGGCCATGTTCTTCTCGATGAGCGGCAGGGTCCTGTCTATCTCCTCCAGCGACTTCAGCGCGCCTTCCACGTCGCGGGTATGGCCGTAGACGCTGTCGGTGTCGACCAGGTTGGAGAAGATGAAGGTGCCCTTGGGGCGGTAAACGGAATGCGCTGCCTGCAGAGCGTTGATGGTCCCCTGTATCGAGAAGGGGTTGGTGTCCTTCTTCTTGGCGTGGACGAAGCGCAGCCCCAGCGACGGGTCTATGAAGACCTCTTTATTGAGCTTGACCTTGGCGTGGTAGGCGGTGTTCACCAGGTCGCTGGTCTTGCCCACGGCCACGGTCCAGACCGCGCTGTCGTGGAGGATATCCACCAGGGTCTTCTGCCCGATGGGCAGCACGGCGTCGTGCCGGTTCGAGGTGCGGATGATCTCGTTCTGCGCGTTCCTTATATAAGAGCGGGCGATGGCGCGGGTTATCGGGATCCCCATCTCCATGGCCAGCGCGAAAGCGATGTCGGCGATCTTGTGCTGCTCGGGCACCGGGATCACGGCCTCGTTCATGGCCAGCTGGATGAGCGGGTCGCATTTGCTGGCGTAGGCGATAGGCTTGCCGGTGCGTTCGTGCTCGGCGGCGTTCAGCTCGATGGCTTCCATGCCCCCCGCCATTTTATTGAAGAAGGTCTTGCGGCCTATGCGCTTTTCCAGCTCGGAGAGATACGCCTTGCTGAACCCGTCATTAAAGAGGTCGTAGGTGCGGTGGTCGATCACGCCCATCATCTCGCGGTGGCCGACCAGGCTGTCGGCGGTGGCGGAGACCTGGCTGACGCGCGCGGCGTAAGCTTTCCCCGAAGCCTTAACGGGCAGGCGCTTTTTAAATTCCGGGAGCACTATATCGCCCAGGCCCAGCCTGCAGAGGTTCGGCAGCTTCACTTTGCCAGGGTACTTCGAAAGCAGGTATTCAAGAGTGGAAAGGCCCACGGCGTCGATCACCATTAAAAGGGCTGTTTTTTGCGGGTGTTTCATAGTCTCTCCTTAATTTCGTTCAGAAAATTATAGTATATCTGTAATTATGCATATGAGCGCAATTTTCGCTTTTCTGTTCGCGGCGTTTCTTTTTCCCCGCCCCGCCGCGGGGGCGCAGCCGGAGACCGCCAGGCACCGCCTCAGGGCCGAAATAGATCCGGCGGCGGGCAGGCTGACCGTCTCCGACCAGGTTTCCTTCGACTCGCCGCGTGCGGAGTTCGTTTTCACGCTCCATCAGGGGCTCAGCCCTTCCGCCGAAGGGGCGGCTCTCGAAGAGCTTCCGGCTGAAACCGCCAGGGAAAGATACGGCATCAACTCTTCCTCCGCGGCCGGTGTCCTCACTGCTTACCGCCTGGTTCCTAAAAGCCCCTCGCGCGGCTTCACGCTCAGCTACGGCGGCATAATCAGCCACCCGCCCGGCGAGCAGGCGCAGGAATACTCGCGCAGCTTCTCCGAAACCCCCGGCACGATCTCGCCCGAAGGCTGCTACCTGTCCGCCTCCTCCGGCTGGTACCCGGATTTCGAGAACGTCCTGGCGTCGTTCCGCCTGGAGACGGTACTGCCGGCCCCCTACGATTCGGTCGCCGGCGGCGACAGGACGGGCAGGAAAAACGCGGGCGGCAGGAACATAACGGTCTGGGAGACGGAGAAGCCGCTCGACGAGATCGCTATGACCTGCGGCAAGTACACCGAATATTCGCGCAGGGACGGCGCGCTGACCTATTACGCCTTCCTGCGCTCGCCGGACGAAGCCCTGGCGGAAAAGTACCTCCAGGCGACCGGGAAGTACATCAGGCTTTATTCCGGGCTTATCGGCCCGTACCCTTACGGCAAGTTCGCGCTGGTCGAGAATTTCTGGGACACCGGCTACGGCATGCCGTCGTTCACCCTGCTGGGCCCAAAGGTCATGCGTCTGCCGTTCATCATAAATTCCTCCTACCCTCACGAGATCCTCCACAACTGGTGGGGCAACGGTGTATTCGTGGATTACGAAAAAGGCAACTGGTGCGAAGGCCTTACCGCCTACCTGGCCGATTACCTGATAGCCGAGAACCGCGGCAAGGGCCGCGACTACCGGATGACCACCCTTCAGAAATATTCGGATTACGTCTCATCGGGCAAGGATTTCCCGCTTACGGAATTCCGCTCCCGGAATTCCTCGGCGTCGGAGGCCGTGGGCTACGGCAAGGCCCTGATGTTCTACCACATGCTGCGCGGCCTGCTCGGCGACGCGAATTTCCGCGCCGGCCTCAAGGCTTTCTATTCGGAGAACAAGTTTAAATACGCTTCTTTCGAGAACCTGCGCGCCGCCTTCGAGACGACCACCGGCCCGGGACGGCTGAAGCCCTTCTTCGAACAATGGACCGCGCGCGCCGGCGCTCCCGCGCTGGTTTTGAAGAACGCGAAGGTCATCCGCGGCGGGCTCGAAGACTATTCCCTGGAATTCACCCTGGCCCAGACGCAGGACGGGCCGGCCTACAGCCTGGAAGTCCCGGCGGCCGTCTACCTCGAGGGCGCGGCGGTCCCGCGGATGAAAGTCCTGCCGATGACCTCCAAAGAGGAAACCTTCAGCTACAGCGCGCCCTTCCCGCCCGTGCGGCTCGAGATAGACCCGGAGTTCGATCTTTTCCGCACCCTTAGCCCGCTTGAAACCCCGCCGACGCTTTCCCGCGTCCTCGGCGCCGCCAAGCCGGCCATAATCCTGCCGGCGGGTCCGTCCGGGCAGCCCTGGCGCGCCCTCGCCGGGGCCTGGACCAAAGACAAGGAGAACCTGCCGGCGGTCTCGGACGACGCGGCGCTGTCCTCGGCCCCGGCCGGGGCCTACTGGCTCTTCGGCGAGAACCGCCTCGCCGCCGGTTTCGAAAGCGGGCTCGGGACCTACGGCGCCCGCTTTACGGCGGACTCCGTCACCATAGACAACCGCCGTTTCCCGCGGGAGGGGCACACCTTCGTCTTCGCCGCCTTCCACCCGGCGGACCCGGCCTTTTCAGGCGCCCTCGTTATTTCAGGGACCCCCGACAAGCTGCCGCTGCTGGCCGCGAAACTGCCGCATTACGGAAAATATTCCTGGCTAGTCTTCGACGAGGGGATGAACTCGCTGGCCTCGGGGATCTGGACCGCGTCCCGGTCGCCGCTCGCGATGGACCTGCTTGCCGGAGCCCCGGCACAGCGGGCCTACCCCGCCCGCCAGGCGCTGGCCGAGCTCCCGTCGGAGTTCTCAAGGGCGAGGATGATGGATTCCGTACGCGCTTTATCTTCGGCAGCCGGGGGGCGCGCCCCGGGCTCGAAAGGGCACCGGGAAGCCGAAACTTTTATCGCAAAGGCGTTCCGCGCGGCAGGGCTTAAACCTTTCGCCGGAAGGGACTTCGCCGCCGGGAAGGATGGACAGGGACGCGTGAATATCCTCGGGATAGCGGAAGGCTCGTCGAAGAAGGAAGAAGCGGTAGTGCTCTGCGCGCACTACGACCACCTCGCCCCGGCCGGCGGCGCGGTCTTCCCCGGCGCCGACGACAATGCCTCCGGAGTAGCCCTGCTGCTCGAGCTGGCCCGCCGCTACGCGAAAGATCCCCCCGCGCGCACTATCATCTTCGCCGCCTTCGACGGCGAGGAACAGGGGCGCGCGGGCTCCCGGGACTTCCTGGCCGGCCTTACGCCCGCCGCCAGGACGAAGATCGACGCGGCGCTGAACTTCGACACGGTCGGCCGGCTGGACGGAGGGAAGATACTGGTGCTGGGGTCAGGCTCCTCGGATAAGTGGGTGCACATCTTCAGGGGCGCCGGTTTCGTGACCGGCTCCGACTACGAGCTGGTCAAAGAGGACCTGGACTCCAGCGACCAGGCCAGCTTTATAGAAGCGGGGATCCCCGCGGTCCAGTTCTTCAGCGGCCCCAACGCGGATTACCACAAACCGTCGGACACCGCGGACAAGATCGACGCGGCCGGGCTGGTAAAGCAGGCGGAGTTCGCCGCCGAGATCGTCGACTACCTGGCCGGGGATTCCGACTTTCTGACCCGCCCCGCCGGCGGGCCGGCCCCGCAGGAGCCGGGAGGGCAGGCCGCCCCCGCCCCCCGCCGCGCGTCCACCGGCCTGGTCCCCGACTTCGCTTTCCAGGGCAAAGGCGTGAGGGCCCAGGAGATCGCGCCCGGCTCGCCTCTGGCGGCCGCCGGCTTAAAACCCGGAGACGTGATAATTAAGCTGGACGGGATGCCCACCGGCGATCTCCGCGCGTATTCCGCCGAACTGAAGAAATTCAGCCCCGGCCAGAAGATAAACGTGACCTATCTTTCGGACGGGACGGAGAAAAGCGCCTTGATAGAACTGGCCGCGAGGTGATCGGCTGTCAGTGCGCCGCACACAGATAGTTCCATCCAAATAAAAAAGGCATCCGGGGGGATGCCTTTTTTATTGACGGGCTCCGGCTTCAGCGCAGCACCTTGAGCACGCCCATAAAATCCGGCGGAGGGTCCGCTTCGACCGACATGGTCTTGCCGGCCATATCGGTGAACCTCAGCCTCCACGAATGCAGCATCAGGCGCGGGAACTTCGCCTGCTTGGCCGCGTCGCCGTACATGCTGTCGCCCAGCACCGGGTTGCCGATCGAATAGAGGTGGGCCCTTATCTGGTGGCGCCGCCCGGTCACGATAGAGACCTCGAGGAGCGTAGCGCCGCGCAGCCGCTCGAGAACCGAGTATTTGGTAAGCGAGCGCTTCCCGTCGAAAGCCACCGACATTCTCCCCGACCCGCGCTGCTTGAGCGGCTTGTCTATTTCCCCCCGCTCTTCCGTCACTTTGCCTTCAGCGACCACCAGGTATTTCTTTTCGATGGCGCGCGTCTCGAAAAGCCCCGAATAATAGCGGTGGGCCTCCGGCGTGCGGGCGAAGATTATCAGGCCGCTCGCGTCCTTGTCCAGCCGGTGCGTGACGTAAACCTTCCCGAATTTCTGGTGCAGCAGCCCCACCAGGTGCCGTTCTGTCGCCAGGTCGCCGCGGCCCGGCATGGTAAGCAGGCCGGAGGGTTTATTTATCACAAGGAGTTCGGGGGTTTCGCGCACGACTTCGAAGTTTTTCATAAAGAGTTAAGGAGCCTCCCGGCTCATGCCTCCACAGGGTAAACGGCGCCCGGCGCGGGTTTGCCGTGGAAATCTTTTTTATAAGCTTCACCCGCCAAAATAGAGGTGACCCCGCCGAACAGCAGGTAGATCATGGCGATGAACATGGCCACCGGCAGCCCGGCGGAGTCGGAGACCACGCCCAGCAGGAACGGCGACACGGCGTCGCCCAGCGCGTGGATCAGGAAAATATCGAAAGCGAAAGCCATGGAGCGCATCGTGACCGGGACCACTTCCACGATAGCGGCGTGGTAAGGGCCGGAGTAGGCGAAGATGAAGAACTCGGCGAAGAACATCATGGCCAGGCACATGTTAAGGCTGCCGGACGTCACCGCCGCCACCCCGAAAGGGACGCTGAGAAAGAAGCTCATGTAGCCTACGACGAAATAGGCCCGCTTGGTCCGCTTATGCAGCCAGTCCGCCGCCCAGCCCCCGGCGAAGTTGCCCGAGAGGCCGGCCAGCACGGTGACGAGGCCGAAGAGGAAGCCAGCCCTGGCCACGGAGATCTCGAAGGTCCTGACGAAAAAAGAAGGCATCCACGCCGCCAGGCCGCCGACGGAGAACGTGCCGATCGACTGGGAGAGGCAGATCAGGAGGAAGGTGCGGTTCTTGAGCAGGGCCGCGTAGCCCTTGAAAGGAATATGTTCCGAACGCAGCTTCTTCTCCGGGGTTTCCGTCAGGAACAGCGCGGTCACGCCCAGGATCATGCCGGGGATGGCGACGATAAAAAAAGCGTTGCGCCAGCCGAAATGCTGGCCGAGGAAGCCGCCCAGCAGGTAGCCGACGGCGCTGCCGGCGGGTATGCCCAGGGCGTAAAGGGCCATCACGCGCCCGCGGCGCTCTATGGGGAACCACTCGGCGAGATACGAAGGCGAGACCGTGCCGTAGCCCGCCTCGCCTATGCCCACCGCGGAGCGCGTGCACAGGAGCTGCCCGTAGGTCCGGATCAGGCCGCTGAAAAGCGTGGAGATGCTCCAGAAGATCGCGCTCACCCCTATGATCAGCGGACGGCGCACCCTGTCGCCGAAATAGCCGACGAAAGGCGCGAAGCACATATATACGATCATGAACGACGAGGCCAGGAACCCCAGCTCGGCGTCGCTCAGCTTAAGGTCCGTCTTGATAAGAGGAAAAACCGCGTAAAGGACCTGGCGGTCGATATAATTGAAAAGGCTGAGACAAAAGATCAGGAGCAGGACTTTACGGGGATAGGGCAGGTTCTTCATCTCTTTTACAATGATAGCAAAATGCTAATATATCAAAAACCGGCAGCGCGCGTTTTTGATCCCGGATTTTCTTTCTTAACGGGATACCTTAATGGAGGAAAAATGAAAAAGACCGCTAAAAAGACCGCTCCCAAGACCTCGGACCTCACCTACGCCAACAAGAACGGCTACGAAAAGATCTCCCCCGCCGACCTTAAACACTCCGAAGAGATAAACAAGCTTTACCTGGATTTCATCGGCAAGGCCAAGACCGAGCGCGAGGCCCACGACGTGGCCGTCGCCCTGCTGGAAGCGGCCGGCTTCAAGAACATGGCGGCCCACGAAAAGGACGGCACGCGCCTCGCGCCCGGCGACAAGGTCTACCGCTCCTGCGAAGGCAAGACGCTGATGGCGGTCACGATAGGCAAACAGCCCCTCGAGGCCGGCATGCACATCGTCGGCGGGCACACGGACGCCCCCCGCATCGACCTGAAGCAGAACCCGCTTTATGAGAACAGCGACCTGGCGCTGCTGGACACGCACTACTACGGCGGCATCAAGAAGTACCAGTGGGTGACCATCCCGCTGGCGCTGCACGGCGTCTTCGTAAAGCCGGACGGCCGGAAGATAACCGTCAGCATCGGCGAGGACCCCTCCGACCCCGTGTTCTGCATCACCGACCTGCTGCCGCACCTCGCGGCGGACCAGTACAAAAAGACCGTCGGCGAAGCCATCCCCGGCGAAGGGCTGGACGTGGTAGTCGGCTCCATCCCGGTGGACGAGAAGGACCGGAAGGAAAAATTCAAGTACAACGTGCTCAAGCTGCTGAAGGCCAAGTACGGGGTGACGGAAGAGGACTTCCTGTCGGCGGAACTCGAGATAGTCCCGGCCGGGCGCCCGCGCGAAGCGGGCCTGGACCGCTCCATGATCCTGGCCTACGGCCACGACGACCGCGTCTGCGCCTACACCGCCCTCAAAGCCCTGCTGGACCTTAAGGCCGCCCCGGAATACACCTCCTGCGTGCTGCTCTGCGACAAGGAAGAGATCGGGTCCGTCGGCTCCACCGGCATGGCCGCGAACTTCTTCGAGAACAGCGCGGCTGAACTGCTGAACCTCACCACGGCCTCCTACAGCGAACTGACGCTGAAGCGCGCGATGCATAACTCCTGGATGCTGTCGGCGGACGTGAACGCGCTGTTCGACCCGATGTTCCCCTCCGTCTCCGAAAAGCGGAACTCCGCCTTCCTGAACCACGGCGTCTGCGTGACCAAGTACTGCGGCTCGCGCGGCAAGTCGGGCTCCTCCGACGCCAGCGCCGAGTTCATGGCGCATATCCGCCGCATCTTCGACAAGAACGGCGTGATCTGGCAGACCGGCGAACTGGGCAAGGTCGACCAGGGCGGCGGCGGCACCATCGCCTACCTGATGGCCCGCTACGGCATGCAGGTGATCGACTGCGGCGTGGGGCTCTTCTCCATGCACGCCCCGATGGAACTGGCCGGCAAGCTGGACATCTTCATGGCCTACAAGGGCTACCTGGCCTTCCTTAAGGACGGCAGGAAATAACGCTCGCCGGGCGGCCCCGCGGCCGCCCGGAAGCTTTAACCTATGACCATCAAACTGCTGATCACCGGCGGGACTTTCGACAAGGAGTACAACGAGCTCAACGGCGAGCTGTTCTTCCGCGAGACGCACCTGCACGAGATGCTCAAACTCGGCCGCTCGCGGGTTCCCGTCGCTGTAAAGACGCTGATGATGATAGACAGCCTTTTCATGACCGGCGCCCACCGCCGCAAGGTGCTGGCGGAATGCCTGGCGGCGAAGGAAACGCGCATAGTCATAACCCACGGTACGGATACGATGCCGGAGACGGCCGGGCTGCTGGGCCGGAAGATAAAGGACAAGACCGTGGTGCTGACCGGCGCCATGGTGCCCTACAAGTTCGGCTCCTCCGACGGGATGTTCAACCTCGGGTCGGCCCTCTCTTTCGCCCAGACGCTCCCGCCGGGCGTCTATATCGCCATGAACGGCAGGTACTTCACCTGGGACAACGTGCGCAAGAACAAGGCCAAGGGCGAATTCGAGGAAGTTAAGTAGGCGGACCGCCGCGCGCTAAAAAGAAAAACCCGGGACCTCCCGGGTTTTTCCTTTTCCGCCGGCCCGCGGCGTCAGAAGAGTTTTTTTGTCTTTTCCCAGCGGGCGCCGCTGGCTTCGTTCGCGAACACGCTTTCTTTGCCGGCCCCGTCGATCCAGACGGCGGCCGAGCCCTTCATCTTGGAAAGCAGGGCGAAGGCCTTTTCCCTCCCCATCACGGCGAGCACCGCGGAGGCCAGGAAGTCGTCGCCTTCCAGCTTCGGGAAATAAACCACCAGGTTGGAAAAGTTCTCGAGCGGGTAGCCGGTCTTCAGGTCGAGCATATGGGAATAGAGCTTCCCGTCGATCTGCACGAAATGGTCCCGCCCGGAAGAGGACATCACGATCCCCCCGTTGAAATAGAACCTGCCGAAGATCTTGTCCTCGTGGAAGGGATCGAGGACCTCGTACACCCAGTCCCTTTTGCCGTAAGCCATCATATTGCTGCCCAGCCGCAGTTCCACCGGGTAGGCGGGGGCCCTTTCCTTGAGGATCCTGGCGGCGCGCACGAAGCAATAGCCGCGCAGCACTCCGCCCATGTTTATCTGCACCGGGCGGCTGAACCGCACCATTTTATTCGCCTGGTCCACCTGGACGTAGGAGGAGCCGATATTGGAGAGCGCCTTCAGGATCTCCTCCTTCGCCGGCATCTTGCGCGTGGAGGCGGCCTCCTTCCAGAGAGGCCAGAGCGGGGCGAAGGTTATATCGAAGGCCCCGTCCGAGAGCTTGTAATAATCGAGGGAAAGGAGCAGCAGGCGGAGGAACTCGTCGTCCACCTTCACCCATTGCCCGAACGCTTTCTTGTTCACCAGCGAGGTCTGGCTGTAGGGCTCGCTGAAGCTGAACTCGTCCGAGACCCGCTTCCATTCCGCCATTATGGCGTCCGCCAGCGGCTTGCCGGCCGCCTCGTCCGCGCCGTAGAGCCTGACCTCGGCGGGCACGTTCATGATAAAGCCGGATTGCTGGTAGGAAGGCGCTTCTTTGCGCCCGCAGCCGGCCGCGGCCGCCGCGAGTAAAAGTATCACTGGAAGTTTAAAATTCATTCTGGTAATGCCCCCTGGTGCCGATTATATTAAGCTACATATTTTTTAATAGCGCGGCAACTGTTTTTTCATTTCTTTTGCCTTCCTTTTGTTTTCTTTTGTATCCTTGATTATGACGGTCGGCGACAAGGGAGGAGTCTTGTGAAAACCTTTATATTTAACATTGTCATCCTTACGGCATTCTGCAGCGGCGCCCAGGCGCAGCCGCTCGACAAGCTGGCCGGCAAGCTGACCGCGGGCCTCGGCGACCGCCCGGCCATAAAACTGGCCGTGCTGGAATTCCCTTACACCGGCGGCAAAACCTCCGAGGGGCCTGTCGTGGTGCAGGAGCGGCTTACGACGGCCCTCGCCCAGAACAAAAAAATAACCCTCATAGAACGGGGGCTGCTTAAAAAAGTCATGGGCGAGCTCAACCTCCAGGCCACCGGCGCGATGGACGAGGAAACCGTGAAAAAACTGGGGAAAATGCTGGGCGCCGACGCCATCGTCACCGGCACGCTTAACGACATAAAGGAAACCCAGACCGAGATCAACGCCCGCATAGTGGAGACCGAAACCGCCAAGATACTGGCCGCGGCCTCCCTTTCGGTGAAAAAGACCTGGAAGGATTCCGCCCAGGTCACCGTCACTCCCCCCGTAAATCCTCCCCCGCCGGATTTCGGCTCGAAGCCCCTGGTACAGGTCGCGGTCCTGCTCGACACCTCGAATTCCATGGACGGCCTCATAAACCAGGCCAGGACCCAGATCTGGAAGATAGTGAACGAACTGGTCTCCGCCGAAAAGAGCGGGTCCAAGCCCTCCATAGAGGTAGCTCTCTATGAATACGGCAACTCCTCGCTTCCTCAAAGCAGCGGCTGGATACGCCAGGTGGTGCCCTTGACTACGGACCTGGACCTCGTCGCCCGCGAGCTTTTCGCTCTGAAAACGAACGGCGGCGACGAATTCTGCGGGCAGGTGATAAAAGACGCGGTGGACGGCCTTAAATGGAGCCCCAAGACCGACGTCTACAAGGCTATCTTCATAGCCGGCAACGAACCCTTCACCCAGGGGCCGGTAAGCTTCCAGGACGCCATCCTGAAAGCCAAAGCCAAAAACATCTTCGTTAACCCGATTTACTGCGGTTCCCGGCAGCAGGGCCTGGCCGAACAGTGGAAGGCCGGCGCGGACCTCGCCGAGGGCGACTACGCCAACATCGACCAGTCCGTCCAGAACTACGCCGTGGCCGCGCCCCAGGACGACAAGATCGCCCAGCTCAGCGGCCAGCTCAACGATACCTACGTGGGCTACGGCGCCGCCGCGGGCGGCAAGCTTGCCGAGAAAAAAGAGATGGAAACTTCGGCCCGCAGCGCCGGGGCCTCCGTCATGGCCGAGCGCGCCGCCTTCAAGGCGTCCGCCCCTTCCGCGGCGGCCGCGGACTCCTCGTGGGACGTGGTCTCCGCCCTCGAGAGCGGCTCGATGAAAAGGGACGAGATAAAGAAAGACCAGCTGCCGGAAGAACTTAAAAAGATGGATAAGCCGGCCCTGGACAAATATATCGACGGGAAGCTGGCCGAACGCAGGAAGATCAAAGAAGAGATCACCCGCCTGCAGACGGAGCGCAAGGCCTACATCGCGCTGGAAGAGAAGAAGAACGCTTCAGGCTCCAACACGCTGGACAAGGCCATGATAGAGACCATCCGCAAACAGGCCACGAAGCGCGGCTATAAGTTCTCGAATTAAGTTAAATTAATGCGCCGCCGGCTGCTGATCCTTTCCCTTCTTCTTACGCCGGCGGCCCGCCTGTGGGCCGCCGATCCTTCCCTTGAGGAAAAGGCGGCCCAGCTTTTGATAGTCTCGGCCGAAGCTTCGGATATCTCGGCGGCCACCGCAGCCGCGCGCGCCGGGCTGGGCGGGGTACAGCTCCAATGGGGCTCCTACTCGCTGGAGGAAACGCGCAAGCTCACGGAAACCCTCCAGGCCGCGGCCGCGGAGTCCGAAGAAAAGATACCCCTTTTCATAGCCGTGGACTACGAGGGCGGCAGCGTCTACGTGCCTACCACCCTGGGCCTGCTCGAACTGCCCACCAACATGATGCTGGGGGCGGCCAACGATGAGAATACCACGGCCACGCTGTTTTACCTCGCCGGCAAGGAGCTGAAGCGGGCCGGCATAAATATGGCTTTCGGGCCGGTTCTGGACGTCAACACCAATCCGAAAAATCCGATCATAGGCATCCGCTCGCTGGGGTCCGACCCGGCCGAGACCGCCAGGCTGGGCGGGGCCATCATCAACGGCCTCAAAGCCGCCGGGGTGATAGCCGTGGGAAAGCATTTCCCCGGCCACGGCGCGGCCGAGCAGGATTCCCACAAGACGCTGCCGGAGATCTCCATCTCCACGGCGGAGCTTCAGGCCACGCACCTGGTCCCTTTCAAGAGAGCCGTCGAGCTGGGCATCCCGGCCATCATGACCGCCCATATACTCTACCCGGCCCTGGACAAGCGCAACCCGGCCACGCTTTCGCGCGCGGTGCTCGCCGACCTGCTCAAGAAGGACCTTGGCTTCCGCGGCCTGGTCGTGACCGACAGCCTGGACATGCGCGCCATCACGTCGCGGATGCCCGTGCGCAAAGCCGCCGCCGCGGCCCTTAAAGCGGGCGCCGACGTGCTCCTGATAGGCCGGAGCGATCCCCGGGCCGCCGCGCGGGAAATAGCCGCGCAGGTGCGCTCCGGGGCGATAAACGAGACGCGGCTTAACGACGCCTACCACAAGGTCCTCGAAGCGAAACGCGCCGCCGGGCTTTTCGAGCCCTTCGAAACGGCTTCCCCTTTCGACAAGGCCTATTTGGAGATCACCGGCGAACTTTCGAGACGGGCGGTAACCCTGGTCCGGGGCGGCGGCCTGATACCGCTGCCGAAGGACAAGAAGATCGCCGTCATCATTTTTTCGCCGCCGCGCTTCGCCGGGAACGCCATCCATCTTTACCGCACCCTGCTCGAAAGCGGCTACCAGGCCAGCCAGTTCTTTTTCGACATCGGCGTGAAGAGCGGGGAATTGAAAAAGCTGACCCGGGCCGCCGCGGAAGCGGACGTGCTGGTGCTGGGCAGCTTCCAGTGGACCGGGGCTCAGAACGCCAGCCAGCGCAACGCCATCAACGTCCTGATAAACTCCGGCAAGCCTTCCGTGCTGCTGAGCCTCATGAACCCCTACGACATCCCCTCCTACCCGGGAGCGCCCGCGGTAGTAGCCCTTTACGGTATGACCGCCCCGTCCATGGCCGCGGCCGGGGAAATACTCACGGGGCAGCTGTCCCCCTCCGGAAAAATGCCCGTGGCGCTGCCGAAATAGGCCCTTTTTATGAAACCATTGAGAACAGGACTCATCGTCATTATCACCGTAGCCGCCGTAATGGGCCTTCGGGAATGGGTGGTCGCGCCCATCTACATCGCCAGCGATTCCATGGCCCCTACCCTTAAGGTAGGCCACCACCTCGTCCTGGACAGGATGACGTACCGCTTCCGCCAGCCGCGGCGCGGCGAGATCGTCGCCTTCCATTCCCCGGTGGGCGAAGAGCACGAATCCGTGAAAAGGGTGATAGCCGTAGGCGGCGATACCATCGAGCTGAAGGCGAAGAAGGTCTGGCTGAACGGCGAATCGAGCTACGAAAGCTACGCTTACTACGCCCGCCCCGACGAGAGCCTCGCCGGGGACACCCTGGCGCCGCTCACGGTGCCGCAGGGTTACCTGTTCGTCCTGGGCGATAACCGCGACAACTCGAACGACTCCGCCTCCTGGAAAAACCCCGGGACCGGGGAGCCCATGCCCTTCCTCCCCCTCTCCGTCGTCACCGGCAAAGTGCGCGGCGTCTATTGAGGCCGGAGAGGGAAATTATCTAAACTCTATGAACAGCTTCCCAAGGAGAACCTCATGAGACTCGTAAGCGTATTCGGAATGTTCGCCATACTCGGCATCGCCTGGCTCTTCAGCAAGAACAAGAAAGCGATCAACTACAAGGCCATCGCGGCCGGTACGCTACTGCAGATCCTGCTGGGCGCGCTGATCATGCGGGTCCCCCTCGGGCAGAGGTTCTTCCTGTTCCTCAACGACGTCATCGTAAAGCTGCTCTCGTTCACCAACGAAGGCTCCAGGTTCGTCTTCGGCGGCCTGGTGGACAACCCGTCGCTCGGCTTCATCTTCGCGTTCCAGGTGCTGCCGACGATAATCTTCTTCTCCTCGCTGATGGCCGTGCTGTACTACCTGGGCATCATGCAGAAGATCGTGAAGGCTTTCGCGTGGGTCATGACGCGCTTCATGAACGTCTCCGGCGCCGAGTCGCTGGTGGCCAGCGCCAATATCTTCGTAGGCCAGACCGAGGCCCCGCTGTCCATACGCCCTTACATGGCCTCGCTGACCGAGTCCGAACTCTTCGTGGTCATGACCGCCGGCATGGGTACGCTGGCCGGCGGCGTGATGGGCAGCTATACCGGCATGCTGCTGCCCTACATCCCCGGCATCGGCGGGCACCTGCTCGCGGCCGTCATCATGTCCTCGGTCGGTTCCATCGTGATAGCCAAGATCATGATCCCCGAGACCGACGAGCCCCAGACCCGCGGCAAGCTCGACATGAAGCTGGAACTGCCGGACAAGAACGTGATAGACGCCGCGGCCAACGGCGCCACCACCGGCCTGCAGATGGCGCTTAACGTCGGCGGCTGCCTGCTCGCCTTCATGGCGCTGCTCGCGATGCTCAACTTCATCGTGGGGCACGCCGGCACGCTGGTGAACGTCCCGGGCCTGTCCCTCGAGAAGATCTTCGGCTGGATCTTCACCCCGCTCGCCTGGATCATGGGCATCCCGATGAGCGAAGCCCCCCAGGTGGGCAGCTGGATCGGCCAGAAGACCGTGCTCAACGAGTTCGTGGCCTACTTCAGCATGGCGGACTTCCTGAAGGCCAACCCGGCCGCCATCAGCCAGCGCTCCCTGATCATCGGCGCGCACGCGCTGGCCGGCTTCTCCAACTTCCTGTCGATAGCCATACAGATAGGCGGCCTTGGCGCGCTGGCGCCCGAACGCCGCCACGACATAGCCCGCCTGGGCATGTACGCCGTGCTGTCGGGGTCGCTGGCCTGCTTCCTGTCGGCCGCCATAACCGGCTTTCTTCTCTGAACGCCGCATAAATAAAAAAGCGCGTGTCGGGCGACACGCGCTTTTTTTATTTAACCGCAAGTTCAGGGAATTTTCCAGACTTTAACCGTATTGTCCTTGGAGCCGGACGCAAGCAGCTTGCCGTCCGCCGAGAAAGCCAGGGCCTCAACGCTGCTGTCATGGTCCAAAAGTTCTTTAACGGGCTTCTTCTGGGCCCCCAGCAGGTTCCAGAGCCGGATAGCGCCGTCCGCCCCGCCGCTGGCGATCAGTTTCCCGTTCGGGGAAACCGCCACGGCCCTGGCCCCGCCGGGATGCGCCGCGAAAGAGTTGACCTGGGCGCCGTCCGACAGCCGCCAGACCTTTACGTCGCCGTCGAGGCCCGCTGAAACCACGTAAGCCCCGTCGGGGGAAAGGGCTACCGACCGGACCGCGTCCTTATGCGCGCTGATGGTCCTGGTGATCTTCCCGTCGTTCGTGTTCCAGACGGTGACCGTGCCGTTGCCGTTGCCCGAAACCACGTACGTGCCGCCGGGCATCATCACGATGGAGTTGACGGTCTCGACCGGGGCCTTCATGGCCCGCACCACCTCGCCCTCCGGGAAGGTCCAGACCCCCACGCAGCCATAGCCGCCGGAAAGCAGGTATTCGCCTCCCGGGGAGAAGGCTACGCTGTAAAGGCTGTGGCTCTGGCCGGTAAGGCTCTTGAAATTCTTGCCGCCGGGGATCTTCCACACTTCCACGGTCTTGCTGTCCGTGGAGGCCAGGTAACTCCCGTCGGGGGAAAAAGCCAGGCCCCAGACCGCATCCTTGTGCCCGATCAGCCTTTTCTTCAACTGGCCCGTTTTCACCGTCCAGAGCACGACGTTGGAGTCCAAACCGGCCGAGGCCAGGAATTTCCCGTCCGGGGAAAAAGCCACGGCTTCTACGGCCGCGCTGTGCCCCAGGAAGGTCAAAGGCTGCTCCGCGCCGGCCTGAACCGCCGCGAATAATAACATGAAGATAAAGTATCCCATTATTCCCCCTTCCTGCCCGCCGGCGCCCCCCGGGCGCGGCTGCGTATATTCTACACTATACGGCGCCGCCTGAAAAAGCGCCGCCGCCCAAAATATTCTAGAATTGCCTTATGGCCCTCAAGCTCCTTATAAATTCGCTGTTCCGCGGCGGCGCCGAAAAACAGTTCGCCGCGCTGGCGCGGCTGCTGCCCCACGACGCGCTGATACTGCTTGAGAACGAAATAGACCAGCCGGCCGACGTCCAGGCGGTGAAAGTCCTCTCCGGCCACACCGCTTCCACCAGTTCCCTGTTCAAAACAGCTTTCATCCCTGTTTACGCGCGCCGGCTGGCCGCCGCCGCGCGGCCCGGGGACACGGTGCTGTCTTTCATGGAGCGCGCCAATATCGTGAACGTGCTGGCGGCGAAGAGCAGCGGGCACAGGGCCGTGATCTGCGAGCGCACCCGCCCGTCAGGGGAGTTTTCCGGCCTGCGCGGGGCTTTCATGCGCCCTCTCATAAAGCGGTATTACCCGCGGGCGGACCTGGTAGTGGCCAATTCGGCCGGGGTAAAGAGCGACCTGGCCGACAATTTTTCCGTCCCGGCGGAGAAGATACGGGTGGTGCATAACGGCTGCGACGCCGCGGGGATAGCCGCGCTGGCGGCCCTCCCGCTCCCGCCCGGCTGGGCTCAGGTTTTTGAAAGGCCGGTGATCGCCGCCGGCGGCAGGCTGACCGCCGCCAAGGGCCACTGGCACCTGCTGAGAATTTTCAAGGAGCTTAAGAAAAACCTGCCCGGGACCGCGCTTGTCCTGCTGGGCGAAGGCGAGCTGCGGGACTACCTGCTTAAACTGTCCGCCGGGCTCGGCCTTAAGACTTTTTCCGGCCCCGGAGTTCCGCCCCCGGACGCCGACGTATATTTCGCCGGGTTCCGGGAAAACCCTTACCTGTTCATCGCTAAAGCCCGGCTCTTCGCCTTCACCTCGCTGTGGGAAGGCTTCCCCAACTCCCTGCTCGAGGCCATGGCCTGCGGAACCGCCGTAGCGTCCTCGGACTGCGACTCCGGGCCGAGGGAGATACTTTCGCCCGGGACCGCGTTAATGAGCGGGGCCCCGACGCCGGAACACGCCCCCTACGGGCTCCTCATGCCGGTTCTCTCCGGGACCAGGCTGCCGGCCCGGTCCCCTCTTGAGGCCGCCGAGCTGGTCTGGGCTGAAAAACTTTCGGAAATGCTGAACGCCCCCGCCGCGCTGAGAAGCTACGCCCGCGCCGGCCTGAAAAGAGCGGCCGACTTCGACCTCGCCAGGACCGCCGCGCAGTGGCTGCGGCTTCTCACCACATAAAGTAGTTATCGCTGACCTTTTTCCCTTTCTTTTTCTCTTCCTTTTTCACGGGGGCTTCGCGCTTTGGCGCGGGAGCCGCCTTTTTTTTCAGGCGGGCCTTCGGGATGTCGCCGTAAGGATGTTTTTTGACTTCCTGGGGGCGCGGCTCGCCGAACCTTAAAGCTACGGTAACCCGGTGCACGTCGCCCAGGTCGCCATAGGGGGCGAAGGCATAATCCAGCCGCAGGTCCCTGTTGATAAAGCCCGCTCCGGCGGTGAAACCGGGGCCCGCGTAGCGGCTTCGCCCCGTCTTATAGCCGGCCCTGAGGAAAAAGTATTCCCGGGGCCCGGCCCGCATGCGCCCCTCAGCGCCCAGCGCGGCGGCCGCCGCCGAGCCGCCGGCTTTTACGCCATCGGCGGAAACCATGAAATTATCAAGGAAGTTCCGGGAAATTCCCGCGCGCAGCATCAGCGGCAGGGGAAAGCTGCGCGAGCCGAACTTGAGCCTGCCGCCGAAATTGGCCGCCGAAAGTCCGAACCGCCATTCGCCGTCCACCTTTAAAAGCCCCGCGTCGCCGGCCCAGGCCATGGCGCGCGTGCCTACGGCCTGCTGCGAAAGCGCCTTGACGGCCGCTCCGCCGTAAAAATCATTTCCGAGCCCGGCCGACAGCCCCGCGGAGACGGCGCCCTCCATGGAGTTGAAAACGCCAGTCTTGTCCCCCTCGGGATCGTACCTGTTCATGCTGCCGCTGAAAAGCGCGTTAATTCCGCCGAAGGCGGTAAGGCGCGGGCCGAGCGGATGCACGTAGGCCAGGGTCTCGTTGCGTATCCCCTGCAGCCATTCGTTGTGGCCCAGCAGGATCTCTTTTTTATCCGCCAGGGCCGTCCCCGCCGGATTATAAAAGACGCTGAGCGCGTCGTCCCCCGCCGCGCAGTACGCGCCGGAGAGGGCCGCGCCGCGCGCGCCGGCGTCGAGTTTGAGAAAAGGCAGCGCGTCGTCCCCCGACCCCGCCCTGGCGGGCGCGGCTGAGAACAGAAGGATAAATAGCGCGGCGGTTATTGCCATATCACCAGATTATGAAGAACTTTCCGCTCCCCTTTCCGTAGTTGGAGGTTTTTACCAGGTAAAGATAGAGTCCGCTGGCGGCCCTGGCGCCGCCCTTCAGGCGTCCGTCCCAGGAAACCAGGTTGAGCCCGTCGATACCGTCGCCCGGCGCCAGCGACCTTACCAGTTCGCCCGCCTCGTTATAGATGAACACGCGCGTACCGGCCGCGTCCGCCGGGATCCCTTCGATCGTAATACCGGGAACGGAGCGGAGATCGCACGGATTGGGGTAGGCCTTGAGCGAGCCGATATCCGCGGCCGGGGCGCCGGCGGCCCGTACGGAATAGACGGAGAAATGTGAAACCGGCGCGGAAAGGGTATTAGCCGCCGTATTCCTGACAACCCCGGGAAGCGGCGTCCATTTTCCCGCGGAAGGGTCCTTGTAATAGAGCCACGCCGTGGACTCCTTGAGCAGGTCCATGTCGATCCGGCCGTCGCTGTCGGCGTCGGGATAGGACATCGTTATGGTTACCGGCGAGGAAAAAACGGTTACCGGGTTCCCGGCCCCGTCCCTCGCGCTGAATTCCCGCGCCAGGTCCGTGGAAAATATCTTTTTCGAATCAGCCGAGGCGGTGTCGGCGGCCGCTACCGAGCTTAACGGGACGGTAGAGATCGAGACAAAGATCGTTCCCGCGTACGAGCCGGCGGGCAGCGTTACGGAATCCCCGTCGCTGTTCGAGACGACGCCGCCGGAGCCCGCCGTCAGCGAAGGGTTGAGGTTAAAGGCGCCCCCGGCGGTTATGGAGGTCCCGGTATTGCCGGCCAAGTCGACCAGGCCGAAGTTGAAAGTCGCCGTGCCGGTAGAATAGTAGGATTCTATGTAGCCGGAAGCGGTCCAGGTGGAATCGACCAGGAAGTTCATGGCAAGCGGGACGGTGAGCCCGTTAAAGTCCGTGAAAGAGAGCTGCGGGGTCCCGGACACGGGGCTGGCTTCGTTGACGACAAGCTTTGCGCTGAAAGCGCCGGTCCTGACCGGGACAGGCGAAGTCAGCAGCACCTTGGCGGTCGGGCTGGTGGTATCCACGATCAGACCGTCGGAAGAAGTCACGCCCGAAACCACGCCGGTGTTCGGATAGGCTTTTACCGAGAAATAGTAGGTTCCCCCTTCCGTAAGGGCCGGGACGGCCGCGGTTACGCCCAGGGCCGTTCCCGCCGAAGTCCAGCCCAGGGTAGTGAAGCCGCCGGGAGAGGTACCCACGGCGTATTCGTAACGGTTAATTCCGCTTGGATGCGAGGAGGCCCCCCAGTTGGCGGACAACGAGGTTTTGGACCGCGTGTAATCGATGTCGGGGATCCCGGTACCGTCGAAAACATAAGGGATATCCAGGGCCTGACCGGTGTTCACGGTGAGCGAGTCCGAAGCCGGGGAAGCGTCATAAGCGCTGAAAACATCCTTCGCGCGCGCCTGTATAACGTGAGCCGTGGAGGCCAGAGAGGCGGCGGTAAAGGTGAAACTGTCCACGTAGTGGTTAAAAGCGCCGTCGAGCGGGGTCGCGGCGGTCCAGCCGGCGCTGTCGACGTTATATTCCACAGAGGCGATGCGGTTTATATTTATATCGTTGGGGGTGCGGGGAGCGCCCCAGTAATCGTAGTGATTTCCATTGTGATAAGCGGCGGTGGAATGGGCCATGCCGTAGTAGACCGGCGAGGTGTTGCTGGTGGGGTCCGGAGTAAACAGCTTAAGGGCGGTGGTCGGCGGCAGGTCGATTATGTCGAGGATCCCGTTAACGGGACTATCGTCGCTCCAGCCCAGCATCCGCGCGGTATGCGGGCAGACCGAGTGAGAGTCATAAGGCGGGGTGTCGCCGCGCATGATGCAGCTGTAGGGCGCGACCCCGCTGGTGTTTTCGCAGTTGGAATTCGGACCGTCGAGGTAGCCGGACCTTTGCGAGAGAGCGCAGGGGCCGTCGTACTCGTCCAGGGCGTAAAAGATATGTCCCATTTCATGGGCGGTCACGGCGGCGAGGTCGCCTATGCCGTAGCTGTCGTTGTTGTAGGTCATCACCATGAAGGGCCCGCCGATGTAGGCGTAGGCGAAATAAGCGTCGGGGAATTCCCCGTCGCCGTCGAGTTCGCTGTCCACCATGAAGATAGTGAAGGCCCAGTCGGTGTCATTGGCGGCGCGCATGTCGTTGTTATAGTGAAATACCCGGTCGCCGTAATCGGGCTCGGTATAGCCAAGTTTGCCCATCACCTGCTTGATCCAGTCCTCTTCGCCGTTGATACAGGGCAGGCTCCCTGAATCGACGTTGCAGTTTATCGGCTCATAGCCGGTGGTCAGAGTGGTGTTGTTGTAAACGAAGCTGAGGTTGGCCGCCGAGTTGCGGTCCACCCACCAGGACATCGCGTTCGTCACCCCGTTGATGACCGCGCTCTTTTTAGGGCCGGTCCAGCCGTTGATCTCCGTCCTCGGGGCGATGGATCCGTCGCTCTGCACGAAAACGATGTTCACCGCTATCTTGCCCATGAGATATTCGCTGGTGTCGTAAAAGCCGGCGCCGCGCGGGGCGGCGGCGGCCGGCCGGGCGAAGGCGAAGAGCAGGAGGAGGGCGGCTGTTCTTTTCATTTATTTTTTACGCTTCAGCGTGCGCGCGTCCCTGGCTATCGGGCCCGGCGGCTCGATCACGATCTCCGAAACCGGGGACCAATCCCCGGCGGAGGCGCCGTCGGACCCCTGCACGCGCATATAGTACGGGGTGTCGCGCTTTACGGGGAGGCCGGAAAGCTTGTAAGCGCAGGTGTCGGTGAAGACGTCGAGCAGCGGGGCGTCGAAATCCGCGGTCTCCGAAAGCTGCAGGCGGTAATACTTGAAAGAAACAGGCGAGGCCCAGGAAAGCGGCCTGCCCTTGAATTTACTCTTGGCCGGCAGCGGCGGCGCGCCCAGCTTTATCCCGGCCGCGCGGGCGGGCTTGGAGACGGCGAAGGAATAGGTTTCGGAGAAAGCCCCTTCTTTCTGCTCACCGGTGTTAAGGGTCAGGAGGCCGGCCACGTGCCAGTAATAAACGCCGTCTTTCCAGAAAGCGGGCACCAGGCGGTAATCGTTGCGCGCGAGGATGGTGTCCAGGATCACGGTCTCGAAATTTTCATCGGGGCTGATCTGCAGCCTGTAGCCGGTGGCCTTCATGACCTCGTTCCAGGTAAGCTTCAGGGCGTCTTTTGTGCGCCCCACCTGCTGTACCTGCGAGCTGACCACCAGCGGGGCCTCGGGCGGGTCCTCCACGAAGCGTTTGTTCCAGGCGTTGACGGCGTACACGGCGTTCTCGCCGTAGCGGGCGAAAGAGCTCCAGTCGTCCACCCTGTCGCGGTACACCTGCGCGCCGAATTTTTCGTTCAGCTGCTTGTCCAGTTCCTGCGGGATATAGCCCACGAAAACGCTGGGCGGGTGGGAATGCAGCAGCTTGGCGCCGTTCTTCTCGAGGAAATCCTGGAATTTCTTGTCAAAAGCCGTTCCGGCAGGAACGACCAGCAGCGCGTTGGCGGGAGTATCGGCCGCCCTGGCTGGCCCGTATAGAACAAAAACAGCCAGCAACGCCGCCGCCAAAGATGAGTGTTTCATACTTTTACTCCTGGATGGATGTCTTGATATTATAAATTAACCGTTTTGCGGATTTATTGCGTAACTGGCCGCTGTATCCGGCCGGCAAATCGCCTTATCTTCAGTTTTGATACAATTACAGATATGACAGAGAGGCGCTTAACGACCGCGGAAGAGTGCGTAGAGCCGGAGCTGATCAGCCCCGGCGGCTCCTTCAAGCCGCGCGGAGAAGAGCCCCGCAGACAGCGGCCGCCGGAAAAGCCCGGCCTGCTGACCCGCCTGAAAATGCTGCTCGCCGGCGGCCTGGCCCTCCTGGCCGTAGGCCTCTTCGCTATAGGGGCGCTTCTGACCTCCACTGTGATCGGCGCCATAATAGGCATACCGCTAATGCTGCTGGGAGCCGTGGTCTTCGTACTCCTCTTCAAACTCCTCTCCACCGGCTCCTCCCCCATCATCTTCCGCCGTTTCTAAACATTCCCATTTCGCCGACGAACTTCTGCAAAGAACCGCGAGATGCCTAGTCGGGGTCTTCACGTTTTCGGGCGGCCTACCGTGGGGACGGGGTCCGCAAAACCGCGGTCTCGCACACCGTGCTCGCCGCTGCCCCCCTCGGTCCTCGCGCTTACGCAAGCTCGGACCTCCGG
>Ga0079306_1000546_pt1 | contig 33562 bp, 28 predicted proteins | sample Methanotroph_Enr_FD_79181 | JGI IMG/M metagenome (GOLD analysis project Ga0079306, IMG submission 79181) | Enriched soil microbial communities from Old Woman Creek wetland in Ohio, USA - Methanotroph_Enrichment_5 | ecosystem: Environmental > Terrestrial > Soil > Wetlands | place: USA: Ohio... | reverse complement strand
TCAGGCCCGCAGCAAACGGGAACCGGCTTCTCCGGCAGGGCGGGCGGGGCAGGTGGCGTGTGCAGGTCAACAGCGCCAACATGGCCCGACAGGTCAAGCAGGTAAAGCAGGTCAAGCAGGTCCGGTCACGCAAGCCGGCCAGCCAGCGGAGCCGCCGCTACGCGGGTGGCGGCAGTTGGCGGCGCTTCGCGAACAGCGCAAAAGCTTTCCGCCCTGCCCGTTGTGCGGCAAGCCCATGGTGTTGCGTACGGCACGGCAGGGCCGAAACGCCGGCTCGCAGTTCCTGGGTTGTTCAGGCTATCCCGCCTGCAAAGGCACGGCACCAATTTAACGCCGGCGTCCGCCGCTGTCGCTCACGATCGGTCCGATCCGTCCGATCCGTCCCAAAACCAAACAGGAGAAACTCCCGCATGACCCACCCAATAACGACCGAAATGACCCGCCGCATTCTGGTAATCGACGGCGCCATGGGGACCCAACTGCAGGAGCGCAACCTCTCCGCCGAGGATTTCGGCGGTCCCGCCTTTGAAGGCTGCAACGAAATGCTGGTGCTGACCCGCCCCGACGTCATCGAGGCGATCCACCGCGGCTACCTGGAGGCGGGTGCTGACATCGTGGAAACCAACACCTTCGGCGCCACCGACATCGTCCTTGCCGACTACGGCATTGCCGACCGGGCCGTCGAGATCAACCGGGTCGCAGCCACGCTCGCCCGCAAGGCCTGCGACGCCTGCAGCACGCCGGTGCGCCCCCGCTTCGTGGCCGGCTCCATGGGCCCCACCACGAAAAGCATCTCGGTCACTGGCGGCGTCACCTTCGACCAGCTCTCCCGCGCCTTCGAAGGACAGGCGCTCGGCCTTCTGGCCGGCGGGGTCGATCTCCTGCTCCTGGAAACCGCCCAGGACACCTCGAACCTGAAGGCCGCCGGCGACGGGATCGCCCGCGCCTTCGCCCAAAGCGGCCGCCGCGTCCCGCTCATGATCTCCGGCACCATCGAGCCGACCGGGAGCATGCTGGCCGGCCAGGGTGTCGAGGCGCTCTATGCAAGCGTCTCCCACCTCGAAGACCATCTGGGCCTGATCAGCATCGGCCTTAACTGCGCCACCGGCCCCGAGTTCATGACGGACCATCTGCGCAGCCTCGCCGCCCTCGCCACCTGTGCCGTGTCGGTCTACCCCAACGCCGGCCTCCCGGACGAGAACGGCCACTACGCCGAAACCCCAGCCTCGCTGGCCGGCAAACTCGCCCGCTTCGTGGACGCCGGCTGGCTCAACCTGGTAGGCGGCTGCTGCGGGACCACGCCGGCCCACATCAAGGCCATAGCCGAGATGGTCCAGGGCAAAACCCCGCGCATTCCGGTCTCCACCAGGCGTCGCGTGGTGGCGGGGACCGAGCCGCTCTTCGTAGAGGAGGACATGCGCCCGGTCCTCGTGGGCGAGCGCACCAACGTGATCGGCTCGCGCCGCTTCAAGAACCTTATCGTCGCGGAAAGTTTCGAAGAGGGGAGCGAGGTTGCCCGCGGCCAGGTGAAGGGGGGCGCCCAGGTGATCGACGTCTGCGTCGCCAACCCGGACCGCGACGAGGCGGCCGACATGGCGCGCATCCTCGACTTCCTCCCCAACAAGGTACGGGTCCCCATCATGATCGACTCCACCGATGCCGCGGTCATGGAACTCGCCCTGAAGCGGCTGCAGGGCAAGTGCCTGCTCAACTCTATCAACCTGGAGGACGGCGAGATCCGCTTCCAGCAGGTGGCCCCGCTCATGCACCGTTTCGGCGGCGCGGTAGTGGTCGGCTGCATCGACGACGACCCGCAACACGGCATGGCCCTCAGCGCCCAGCGGAAACTGGACGTGGCCCGGCGCTCCTACGACCTCCTGGTCGGGAAGTACGCCCTGCGCCCGACGGACATCATCTTCGACCCGCTGGTCTTCCCGGTGGGGACGGGCGACGAGAACTACATAGGCTCCGCCGAGCAGACCATCGAGGGGGTGCGCCTCATCACCGAGACCTTCCCCCAGTGCTCAACCATCCTCGGCATCTCCAACGTCTCCTTCGGGCTGCCGCAGGCCGGCCGCGAGGTGCTCAACGCGGTCTTCCTGTACCACTGCGTCAAGGCCGGGCTCACCTACGCCATCGTCAACACGGAAAAGCTGGAGCGTTACGCGAGCATCCCGGAGGAGGAGCGGCGCCTGTGCGATGACCTCATCTACTGGCGCGGCGCGGACCCGGTGGCCGCCTTCGCCGCGGCGTTCCGTAACCGTTCGCCGGTTGAACGGACGCCGGCCGAGGAGCTGACCCTGGACGAGCGGCTGCCGCGCTACATCATCGAGGGGGCCAAGGTCGGGCTCACCGACGACCTCGCTGAAGCTCTTGCGCGCGGCGACCGGCCGCTCGACATCATCAACGGCCCGCTCATGGCCGGTATGGCGGAGGTGGGCCGGCTCTTCAACGACAACCAGCTGATCGTCGCCGAGGTATTGCAGAGCGCCGAGTCGATGAAGGCGGCGGTCGCCTACCTGCAGCCTTTCATGGAGAAGAGCGAGAGCCACTCGAAGGCGAAGCTCCTCCTGGCGACGGTGAAAGGGGACGTGCACGACATCGGCAAGAACCTGGTGGAGATCATCCTCTCCAACAACGGCTTCGACGTGGTGAACCTCGGTATCAAGGTGCCGCCCGAGGTGCTGATCGAGGCCTGCCGCCGTGAAAAGCCCGACTACATAGGCCTCTCCGGACTCCTCGTGAAGAGCGCCCAGCAGATGGCGGTCACCGCCGCCGACCTGCGCGCCGCCGGGATCGAGCTGCCGCTTTTGGTGGGGGGGGCCGCGCTCTCCAAGAAGTTCGCCGACACCCGCATCGCCGCCGAGTACGGCGGACCGGTGCTCTACGCGAAGGACGCCATGAACGGGCTCGACCTGGCGAACCAACTGACCGATCCCACCCAGCGCGAGGCGCTCTTGCAGGAACTCGCGACGCGCCAGGAAACAGCCGGAGCGGCCGCACCGGTGCGAAGCCAGGCGGCCCCGGCGGCCGACCCGACCCGGCGCTCGGCGGTGAGCCCTGACGCCCCGATCCTCAACCCGCCGGACTTCGAGCCGCACATCCTGAGGGACATCCCCGTCGGGCGGGTCCTTCCCTACCTGAACCGGCAGATGCTCTACAGCAAGCACCTAGGGCTCATGGGGGTGCTCGACAAACTGCTTGAGGTCGGAGAGGAGAAGGCGGTCAAACTGCACGCCACGGTGAACCGGATGCTGGAGAAGATCGAAGCCAACCGGCTGATCCGCCCCCAGGCGCTGTACCGCTTCTACCCGGCCTCGGGCGACGGCAACGACCTGATCCTCTACGATCCCGCCGGCTCCGGTCGCGAGATCATGCGCTTCAGCTTCCCGCGTCAGGCCGGCGGCGAGCGTCTCTGCCTGGCCGACTTCGCCCGTCCGGTCGGCTCCGGCGCGCTGGACAGCGTCGCCCTCTTCACGGTGACCTGCGGAATGGGGGTGCGCGAGGAGGCCGAGCGCCTGAAGCAGGTCGGCGAGTACCTCGAGTGCCACCTGTTGCAGGCCCTGGCGCTGGAACTGGCCGAGGCGACCGCCGAGTGGTTGCACCAGCGTCTGCGCGACGCCTGGGGCATCGTGGACGACCCCACCCTCACCATGAAGGGAATCCTCAACGCGGACTACCAGGGGATCCGCGTTTCTTTCGGCTACCCGGCCTGTCCCGAGCTTGCCGACCAGGAGAAGCTGTTCGCGCTGCTCGACCCGTCCCAGATCGGGGTGGCACTCACCGAGGGGTTCATGATGGACCCGGAAGCGAGCGTCTCGGCGCTGGTCTTCCACCACCCGGAAGGACGCTATTTCAGCGTAGTGCGCTGAAGTCGCCCCAGATGCCCCTTCGACTGCCGTCAGCGCGCCTCCTACAGTGTCCGATAGCTTCTAATTAGGATTGCGATCAGGGAGGAATCTGTCATAATGAGAACCCGCAGTGTCGCAAAACTTCTGGGAACAGGGTGCAGACTTGCATGAACGATCCGATAACCGTAGGCATCAGCTCGTGTCTTTTGGGTGAGAAGGTCCGCTACGATGGCGGTCATCGCCACGATCACTACATAACCGATACTCTGGGAAGGTTTTTCAGCTTCGTCTCGGTCTGCCCGGAAGTCGGCAGCGGGATGTCCATTCCGCGCGAGGCGATGCGTCTGGAGGGAAGCCCGGCAAGTCCGCGCCTGGTAACCGTAAAAACCCGCCTGGACCTGACGCAGCGGATGCAGGACTACTGTCGCGGGCGGGTGGCGGCGCTGGAGCACGAAGAGCTTTGCGGCTTCATCTTCAAGAAGAACTCGCCGAGTTCCGGCCTGCATCGGGTCAAGGTCTACAACAACGGCATGCCGACCAAAAACGGCCGCGGGCTCTTTGCTGCCGAGGTGGTGCGCCAGTTCCCTTTCCTGCCGGTCGAGGAAGAGGGGAGGCTCGCCGACCCGGTCCTCAGGGAAAACTTCATCGAACGCGTCTTCACCTACGCCCGCTGGAAGCGGTTCCTGGCAGCCGGGCCGGAACTGGGCGATCTGGTGCAGTTCCATACCGCGCACAAGCTCCTGGTCATGGCGCACAGTCCGACCATCTACCGTGAGCTGGGCGGCCTGGTGGGTAACGGCAAGCAGCTCAAGAAAGTCGAGCTGTTCCAGCGTTACGAGGAACTCCTGATGATGGCCATGGCGCTCATAGCGACGGTGAAAAAGCACACCAACGTCATGATGCATATCATGGGCTATTTCAAGGGGGCCCTGCCCCGGGAGGAGAAGGAGGAACTGCTGGAGCTGATCCGGCAGTACCACGACCATTTGGTGCCGCAGGTCGTCCCCATAACCATGCTGAAGCACTACTGCCTGAAATTCAACGAACCCTATCTGCGCGGGCAGCTCTACCTGTCGCCGCATCCCGCCGAACTCGCACTGAGGAACCATGTCTGAAGAGCGGCAGCTCGACTTGGAGCGGGATGAGAAGCAGATGAGAATGATCGCGCTCACCGCCTGGCGCGAAGAGATGGCCACCGGCAACGAGGCCATCGACAGCCAGCACCGCGATCTGCTGAACACGGTAGAAGACCTCCTCCTGGCCTGCAAATTACAAAGGATGGAGGATGAGATCGCCCAGCTGATCTGGTTCCTCAAACGCTACGTCCGCAAGCATTTCCGCGACGAGGAAAAACTCCAGAGGGAAAGCGGATTTTCCGGATACCAGCACCACAAGGCGGAACACGACGCCTTTTACCTCGAGGTGCAGCACCTGGAAAGCCGCTACAGGGAGGAGGGGGCCAGCACGGTCTTGGTGGTGGGCTCGCTGCACATGATGTGCGACTGGCTGCACACACACTTCAAGCAGATGGATCAGGCATTGCCGACTATCTGCACGACATTGAATACGAACACAAGTTGTAACTGAAGAACAGCCGATGCGACTGGATGCCGTCGTATACGCCGGTGGATGTAGTTGCGGTTTGTTCCTTACCGAGCTTCTGTTATACTGTACTAGGTGCAGCGAGTGCAGACCGGGTCGCTTCTTGCTGCTCCCAAAGTTCCGTAATCTGTCGCGACTTTTTTCTGTGGTATGAATGGCAATTGCGCTCTCCAAGAGCGCAGGAACCTGTAAAATAAGCAAACCAAGGGAGGTTGCTAATGCTTGTCCGAGACAGAATGACACTCAACCCGATAACCGTCACGCCGGAGGTGTCAGTGACCGACGCGCTCCGCCTGATGACCGACAAGAAGATCCGGCGGCTCCCCGTGCTCGATCCCCAGGGGCGCCTGGTCGGCATCGTCTCGGACCGCGACCTCTTGCAGGCCTCCCCGTCGCCGGCGACCTCGCTCGCCATCTGGGAGATCCACGAACTGCTCGCCAAACTTACGGTTGACAAGGTGATGACCCGCGAGGTGATCACGGTCCAGGAAGACACGCCGCTCGAGGAGGCTGCGCGCATCATGGCGGACAGCCGGATCGGGGGCCTTCCGGTGAAACGGGGCGACGCCCTGGTGGGTATCATCTCCGAGTCCGACCTCTTCAAGACCCTTCTGCAGCTTTTGGGAGGCCGCCGTTGCGGGGTGCGCATCACGGTTGCCACCTCGGGCGCCAAAGGGACCCTCGCCGAGATCACCAGCGCCATCTACGCTGCGGGCGGCGACATCGTCGGCCTTGGCTTCAGCGAGGTCCAGGGCTCCGCAGAGGGGACCTGGGTGAACACCTTCAAGGTGCAGGGCGTTGCCAAGGACCGCCTGGTCGAGGTGATGCGCCTTCACGTGCGCGAGATACTGGACGTGCGCGAGACCCAGTAGGAACGGCACCATCACTCGGAAACGCCTGTAGGGGCGAACCTTGCGGTTCGCCCCTTTTTCGATCTGAACCTAAGGAGCCCACAGACCATGCACCTGATCCAGATCCTGCTGCCGCTGTACGATAACGAGGGTAAGCCGTTCGGGCAGGACCAGTTCCTGCGGGTGCGCGACGACCTTTCGGAGCGCTTCGGCGGCATCACCACCTATATGCGCTCCCCCGCCCGGGGCCTTTGGAAAGAAACCTGCGAGACCACGGTCCACGACGACATCGTGATCTACGAAGTGATGACCGACGACCTCGACCGCAACTGGTGGCGTGCCTACCGGGAACAGCTGACCGCCGTCTTCCGCCAGGCGCTTCTCATCGTGCGGGTGAGCGAGGTGCAGCTGCTGTAAGGGTGGGGGAAACGTCGAGTCGTTGGGTGGTTGAGTGGTTAGCTCCTTAAGTGTTAAATCGTAGAGTGGTTACACAGTTGGGTGGGGTAGGTGACGGTCTGGGCCGGGAACCGGCAATGTGTGCGTATGGTCCCGCAGCTTCCATATCTCCGGTACCGCTTCCCCCGAGAACATCCATCTCAAATGCCAAAAGCCGGGGCCGCCTGCTGACCAGTGAAGTCAGCTGCGGCCCCGGCTTTGTATCTGCAGGTACTCCCAACCGGTCCCTAGAACATCATGGAGGCACCGTCTTTCACCTCGTCGGTCGAGTCGTTCCGGTCCATATCGACGCCCCCGGACCTGGTGGTTTTCGGGGCTCGCGCGGCGCTGGCGGTTGCCCGGGCCAGTTTTTGGGCCGGAACCGGTCTGGTCCTCTGCACCGCCTGCTGCCGGTGCGTCCCGCCTCCCACGTGAAAAAAGGCGATGCTCGACTGCAACTGCTCGGCCTGGCTCGAGAGTTCCTCAGCGGTGGAGGACATCTCCTCGGCAGCCGACGCGTTCTGCTGGATCACCTGGTCGAGCTGCTGCATCGCCTTGTTGATCTGCTCGGCACCGGTGTCCTGCTCGCGGCTGGAGGCGCAGATCTCCTGCACGAGTTCCGCCGTCTTCTGGATATCCGGCACCATGACGGCCAGCATGGTACCCGCTTTCTCGGCTATCTGGACCGAATTGGACGACAGTTGCAGGATTTCTGCGGCGGCCTGCTGGCTCCTTTCGGCCAGTTTCCTCACCTCGCTTGCCACCACGGCGAAACCCTTGCCGTGTTCGCCGGCGCGGGCCGCCTCGATGGCCGCATTGAGCGCCAGGAGGTTGGTCTGGCGCGCGATCTCCTCGATGATGTTGATCTTTACCGCGATGTCCTTCATGGCGGTGACCGTTTGGGCAACCGCCACGCCGCCGTCCTTGGCGTCGGCCGATGACTTGACTGCGATCTTTTCGGTCTGGACGGCGTTGTCCGCGTTTTGCCTGATGTTCGAGGACATCTCTTCCATGGCGGAGGAGGCCTCTTCCGCGGCGGCCGCCTGCTCGGTGGCGCCCTGCGACATGCTCTCGGCGCTTGCCGAAAGCTCGGTGCTCCCGCCGGCCACGTTGTCCGCGGCTGCGGTCACTTCGGCGACGATCTCCCTGAGCTTGTTCACCATGTTTCCCATCGCCGTGAGCAACTGGCCCGTTTCGTCGGAGCTGTCGGCGGTAACGTCCATGGTGAGGTCACCCCGGGAGAGACGATTCGCCACGCCCACCGCCTGCAGCATCGGGCGGGTGATGGAACGGGCCAAGAGGACCGTGATCAGGGCCGACAGAACGAGCGCCGCGGCTCCCAGCCCGAGCATCAGGTTGCGCGAGCCGTGGTAGGCCTCTACCGCCAGCTCGTAGCGCTGCTTGTTGCGGTCTTTCGAGTGGATCATCAGTTGGTCGACATCGTCGAGCAAGGTCTGGACCGCGGGCCCCGCTTGGCGGTTCATAACGTCGATCGCCTCGGCGTCCTTTCCTGCCAGCGCGAGTTCCGACACCTTGCTGTTGAGCGGCCGTGCCGCCTCGAGCGCGGCGGCCGCCTTAGCGTTCAGCTCCATTCCCTTGGGATCGTCCTTACTGGTCAACTCCTGTACCTTTTTGGCTGCTTCGCCATACTTCGCCCGGTACTCGTTGACCTGTTTGAGGTACCCCTGGCGCTTCTCCATGTTGCTATCCAGAAGGAGGTTGCGCAGGTGGATGGAGATGCCGGTCACGGCGTCGTTCATCTCGTTGGCCTGTTCGATGCGCACGTTGTTGATCGTGACGATACGCTCGACGTTTTCTTCGATGCCTGCCATGCTGGAAAGACTGATCCAGATCAAACCGGCGATAATCAGGAGCAGGATCCCGTTTGCCGACCCTAGTCTCATGGCGATTCTCATGTTCTTCAACATCGATCACTCCCATTACGATAAGTGGTCTCGTGGTTTTCTGGCTCTGACAGTCTTTCCTTTGCTTTGAAACTGAACCTGCCGGGGAAAGGTCACGCAATGCTGCCGCATTCGACGCATAAAATGCGGCAGCATTGCCGGCCTGTAGACCGTCGGGTTTTAGCAGGTCAGGCGGCGGCGTTCAGGGACTCGTTCAACTCCTGAGTCATGGACAGTTCCTGTGCCGAGAACACCGAATCTATCTCCAGGATGATGATGAATTCGTCGCCGCGTTTCCCCATCCCCCTGATGAAGTCGATGTTCAGCTTGGTGCCGATTTTGGGAGGCGGCTCGATCTGGTCGGGCTCCAGGTCGAGCACCTCCTGGACCGAGTCCGCCATGGCGCCCACGATCACCGTTTCACGGTCCACCTCGATCTCGGTGATGATGATGCAGGTGTTCACCGTCTTCTCCGTTTTGGGCAGGCCGAATTTCAGCCTCAGGTCCACCACCGGGACGACGTTGCCGCGCAGGTTGATCACACCGCGCATGAATTCCGGCGTCTGCGGGACCTTGGTGACCGTGGTGAAGTCCAGAACCTCGCGAACCTTGGCGATGTCGAGTGCGAAGGTTTCACCGTCCAGTTTAAAGGTCAGAAACTGATTTGCTTCCGTACCGATCTGTTCACTCATCTTGTTCTCCTTTCCCGGTCGCGGCGGACCAGAGGCCGCGGGCGCTAGTATCGTTCGAAGACGTCGTCGAGGTTGCTGGCATCGAGCTGCAGGTCGGTCCCTACCGCCTTGGCGCCCTGCGCCGTGTTTTCCTTCCGGGGAGCCGACTTGGTTTTCATGTGCGCGACCTGGGAGGCCGCCTTGTGTGCTCGTACGACCGTCCGCGAATGGCTCCCGTCTTGGCCGGTCTTGAAGAAGGCTATCGTGCTCTGCAGCTGCTCGGCCTGGGATGCCAGTTCTTCCGAGGTCGAGGACATCTCTTCGGAGGCGCCTGCGTTTTGCTGGATGACCTGGTCGAGTTGCTGGATCGCCTTGTTGATCTGCTCGGCTCCGGTGTCCTGCTCTTTGCTGGAGGCGCTGATCTCCTGCACCAGCTCCGCGGTCTTCTGGATGTCCGGCACCATCTTGGACAGCAGGTCCCCCGCCTTGACCGCGATGTCGACGCTGTTGGAGGAGAGTTCGGAGATCTCGGCCGCCGCCTTCTGGCTCCGTTCGGCAAGCTTCCTCACCTCGCTTGCCACCACGGCGAAGCCCTTGCCGTGCTCGCCGGCCCTGGCTGCCTCGATTGCCGCGTTGAGCGCGAGGAGGTTGGTCTGGCGTGCGATCTCCTCGATGATGTTGATCTTGCCGGCAATCTCCTTCATTGCCACCACCGTCTCCTCGACGGCCTTGCCACCCTCGCGGGCGTCTGCCGCCGATTTGGTGGCGATCTTTTCGGTCTGCAGCGCGTTATCGGCGTTCTGGCGAATGTTGGAGCCCATCTCCTCCATGCTGGAGGAAACTTCCTCGGCTGCGGCCGCCTGCTCGCTGGCGCCCTGGGACATCTCCTCGGAACTCGAGGAGAGTTCCTGGCTCCCCGCGGCGACGTTGTCGGTGGCCGATTTGACCTCGCCGACGATCTCGCGCAGCCGCTCCACCATCTGGTTCATGGCCTGGGCCAGTTTCCCCACCTCGTCCTTTTGCTCCAGCTCGATTTTCTGGGTCAGGTCTCCGCCGGCGACGGCGACGGCGAAATCGACACCCTTTCTGAGGGGGCGGCTGATGATGGCCGAGATGAAGAAGCCCAGGCCCAGGGCGATCAGCGAACCGGCCACCACCAGTATGATGGTGAACTTGATGGCGCCTTTGGCCGTTGCCGTGTTGATATCGTTCTTATCCTTTGCGTCTGCAACCTTCATGTCGGAAAGCTTCTGGATGGATTCGTCCACCGCCTTGGCTATCGCCATGTTGTTCGGGTCGCGCAGGACAGCGTAGGCCTGATCGGGTTTCCCTTCCATGATAAGAGCCGTGATCTTATTCCAGACCGGGTCGTAGTTGTTGAGGGCGGTCTCGGCGGCTGTTACCGCCTTCTTGACCTCGGCCGATTTAGAGTGCTCGTCCACCAGCTTCAGGGAGTCGTTAATCTGCTTGTCCAGCTCCTTGATAGCGCCCAGGACCTTAGCGCGCTCCTCGGGGGTCTTCACGATGAAGATCTCTCGGACGTTGACCCTCTGTCTTTGGTAGAAGGTCGATACGTCGATCAGATCGCCGAGCGGCTTGGTGTTCAGGTCGTACATCGCTTCGCTTGCGGTTTCCAGCTCGCTGAGTTTCGTCACCGCGACATAGCCGATGGTTGCGGAAATCAAGGTGACCAAGATGAAACTGCCGATAAGTTTCGCGGAAATCCTCATGTTGTAAAACCACGTCATGGCGTTTCTCCTTCTTTTGAATGGGATGTGGTGAATGCAGAACAGCTTCTTTCTTTGGTATCCTGGGCAGGGGGCAGGCAGGTAGTTTCAGGGGTAAGAGCCCTCTGGATTGGCTTTCGAGGAAACGGTGCACCAGACGCGCGACTGACAGCCTCGGCGAGATGTCATAGTCATCGCTTCAGCGTGCATTTCTTCATATATCGGTATTACCCTTGTAGGACTTTACTAGAATCTTGTAGAAAAATTTGGGTTTGTCTGACGGGGGCTTGTAGGAATAAAAGAGGGGTGCGGCAGCCCGGGTAGGAGGTAGTGCCACGGGCTGGGGTGGGTTAGGTGCGTTAAGATCGGTCGGACCGGTCGGCGGGCGAACAGAGTAGAGTAGAGTAGAACAGGGCAGGGCAGTTGCTGGTCCGCTCCGCGCAAACAGCCGCGGGGCGGACCCTGGTCGGTCAGGGGGCCTCAAACTTGTAGCCGACGCCGTAGATCGAGTGGATCAGTTCCAGCTCGGGTGCCGCAGCGGCGATCTTCTTGCGCAATTTCTTGATATGGCTGTCGATGGTCCTGTCGCTCACGATGCGCTGGTCGGGGTAGATCCGGTCCATGAGCTGGGTGCGCGAGTAGATACGCCCGGGGTTCTGGAAAAGGTAGTGCAACAGCTTGAACTCCACAGCGGTCAGTTCCAGCTCCTGGCCGTTCAAAACCGCCCGGAACTTGTCCGGCTCCAGGGTGAGGCCCCCGCTTTGAGACGGCGGCTGGTGGTCGCCGGACCGGCGCAGCACGGACTTCACCCGGGCCACCACCTCGCGGGGACTGAACGGCTTGCAGATGTAGTCGTCGGCCCCCAACTCAAGGCCGAGCAGACGGTCGATCTCCTCCACCCGGGCCGTGATCATGATAATCGGGACCTGTGAGAAGGAACGGATCTCCTTGCAGATCTCCAGACCGTCGCGCCCCGGCAGCATCAGGTCGAGCAGGATCAGGTCGGGGAGGCTCTCCCGCACCCGGGGCAGCACCGAGAGCCCGTCGGCAATCCAGGCCGGTTCGAACCCCGACTGCCTCAGGTAATCGCCCAAAAGGGCGGCCAGCTTTTCCTCGTCCTCGACGATCAGTACGGTTTGGTTCATGTCCTTTTCCCCTCAAGCGGTAGTTCGATGCTGATGAGAATACCCCCCTTCTGGGAAGGGAGGGCGCGAATGCTTCCCTCGTGGGCCTCGACGATGTTCTTGCAGATGGCGAGCCCAAGCCCCGCGCCGCCCAGGGCCCGGTTGCGCGAATTCTCCACCCGGTAGAGCCGGTCGAAGAGCCGCTCCAGTTCCTGGCTCGCTACGCCCGGCGCGCTGTCCTCCAATTGCACGGTGGCAATTCCGCCTCTGATCTCGAGCCTGACCCAGAGCCCGCCGCCCGCGTCGGTGTACTTGAGCGCGTTGTCGAGCAGGTTGTCGAAGAGCTGGTGCAGCCGGCCCGGATCGGCGAAGATGAGGCAGCTTCCGCCGACCGGCAAATGGGCGGTAAGCGAGATCTCCTTCTGTTCGAATTCCGGGCCGAAGGCGGCAAGGGCGTCGGAGAGTAGCGCACAGAGGTCGAGATCCGTTTTCCGGTAGGTGAGCGCCCCCACGTCGGAGAGCGAGAGCTGGTACAGGTCGTCCACCAGGCGGCTTAGGCGCATCACCTCCGCGTGCAGCGAGCGCATGGTCTCCGGCACCGGCTCTCTGATACCGTCCTGGATCGCCTCGATCTCGCCGCGCAGGATGGAGAGCGGGGTGCGCAGCTCATGGGAGATGTCGGCCACCCAGAGGCGCCGCGCCTTCTCGTTTTGTTCCAGGGTGAGCGCGAGCGTGTTGAAATCGCGGGCCAGCTGCCCCAGCTCGTCCAAGGGACCCACGGGGACCCGGGTGCCGAACTCGCCCGAGGCGAGCCGGTGCATGGAGGCCGCCAGCCGCTTGATGGGGCTCACCAGGCGGTTGGCCATCGGGAGCGAGAGTGCCGCCGAGATGAGCAGCATCACGCCGGCGATCATGGCCATGGTGAGCTGCTGCTGCTGCACGAAGAGAAGCTGGTGCGACTCGGTCAGGCGCTGCCGGGGGAGCAGGCCGAGGTAGCCGACCAGCTCCCCGTTCACGTTGAGCTTCTTGAGGTGGACACGGTCGGGCGGTATCGGGGATCCGGCCAGCAGGTTTTTCCGGGAGTGGTCCAGCAGCTGAACCCGCGTCTCGAAACGGTTGGGCCGCGGCGGTAACCGCTGCCCGCTCGCGTTGAGAAAGCCAGGAGACCCTTGCCGCTGCTGCCCCGACAAGCGGCGCTGCTCGCGGCGCTCCCGGCGTATCGCCCGCTCCCAGCCGGCCGCCTCGCGCGGCAGGGTCGATTCGACCAGGATGGGCCAGGCGCTGGGATCGTCGCGCAGGAACTCCCAGCCGCCCCGGGTGGTATAGGACTGCTCCAGTACGTCGGCGAGCTTCTCGAAACGCTCCTTTTCGATCGTGTTGATATAGGCGAGGAAGCCGCGGCCGATGCTCCACTGCATGATGAGGAACATGCAGATGACCACGGCACCGGTTGCGGCCAGCATGGCGAGGAAGAGTCGATATTTGATCATGAGCTTCATGGCGGGCTCGCTTTAAGGAGGATTGGGTACCCTCTATGTACCACAGCCCGGGCAAAACCGCTACGGCATCCTGCAAAAAGATGAGGCAGACCGGCTATTTCCCTATTTCTTCCTCAATTTCCCTCCGCGCCCTCCTGGCCAAAAAAAAGGCAGGGGGGCCGAAGCCACCCCTGCCTGGAGTTTGCGTTTTGGTCGTGCCGGCCTAGCGGCCGTAGCTGTGCAGCCCCGAGAGGAAGAGGTTAACGCCCAGATAGCAGAAGATGGTGGCGGCGAACCCGATGACCGAGAGCCAGGCCGCGCGCCGGCCGACCCAGCCGCGGGTGATGCGCGCATGCAAAAAGGCCGCATAGACGAACCAGACGATGAGCGACCAGGTTTCCTTGGGGTCCCAGCTCCAGTAGGTGCCCCAGGCGTAGTTGGCCCAGGCGGCGCCGGTCACGATTCCCAAGGTCAAGAGCGGGAACCCGACCATGATGGCGCGGTAGTTCAGGTCGTCGAGCACCTTGACCGGCGGGAAGAAGGAGACCATCCCGTTGCCCCCGGCTTCCCCGGCTCCCCCGGCGGCAACGGCTTCCCCGGTGACGTCGCGGATCAGGTACATGATGGAGATCCCGCAGGCGACCGCGAAGGCGGCGTAGCCCAAAAAGCAGGTGATAACGTGGTACAAAAGCCAGTTGCTCTGCAGCGCGGGGACCAGGGGCTCGATGCCGCTTGCCAGCCCGAGCTGTGCCCAGGTCATCCCCAAGAGCGCAAACGGCATGACGAAGGCGCCGATCACCCGGTAGCGGTAGCGCAGGTCGAGCAACAGGTAGATGAGGACGATGGTCCAGGAGAAAAAGACCACCGACTCGTACAGGTTCGAGAGCGGCGCGTGGCCCACCCCCATGACGTACGACTCGCGCCAGCGCAGGCCGATGGCACCGGTCTGGATGATGAGGCCGGAAAGGGCTATGAGGCTCCCCAAAAGGCCCAGTTTCTCGACGCGGCTGGCCAGATAGGCGAAGAAGATCAGCATCGAGATGAGATAGGCGATGGTGGTTACGTTAAAGAGCAGCGAACTGTTCATTTATCCTCCCCGGGTGCAATTTCACCCTTGACTCGTTGTACCAGGCGATCGAAGGCCAGCTCGAAGCCGGCCGGGTTTTTGTTGGCATTGCCGCCGATGAGAAGCTCGCCGTCCTTCACGAGCACCCAGACCCTGCGGTGCGACATGAAGAAGGCGACGTAGACGCCGACCACCATGAGCAGGCAGCCCAGCCAGACGATGGCGACCCCCGGATCGTGGGTCACCTGCAGGCCGGTGAACATCGCCTCGCGTGCCCCCACGTACCTGAAGAGCGGGAGCCCGGTTTTCTGGGCGGCCTGCAGGTTCAGCTCGGGGTAGTTGGCGTAGACCACCATCTTGTGGGTCTGGCCGCCTGCCGTGTGCACCTCGATGTTGGCGGCCGGGCCGGTCTTGCCCGGTTCGTAGGGAGCCACGTCCGGGGTCGCCTCCAGGACATGAACGCCGCCGCCGTCGGGGAGGTTGGCCGAACCCTCGCTGGGGATCTTAAGGCTGACCGGCTTGCTGCCGTCGGGGTTACTCACCACGAAGTCGTGCTCCCCGGCGTTGCCGTAGCTCGACTGGTAGAAGGTGATCCCCTTGTAGGTCAGCGGGTCGTTCACGATGACCGGGACATGGTCGTAGCCCGGGACCGGTTTGCCGTTCTCCACGACGGTGAGCAGGCTCTTGAACTCCTTCGGGGCGCCGGTGTCGTAGAAGGAGACGGTGAACTTGTCGCAGCGCAGCGCGAAGCCCAGGTCCCGCACCTTACCGCTGCGGGTCTCGAAGCTGGTGACGCTGCCGGCCTCGGGTATGTTGACGTACCCCTTGAAGCCGAAGAGGGAGCCGGCGATGGCGCCCGCGAAGATGACGATGATGCTCAGGTGCACCACATAGACGGCGAGGCGGCACCAGGGGCTCTTCTCGGCGTACAGATGGAAGGCCCCGTCCTTCTCGGTGACGCGCGGTGTGGCGAAGGCGGCGCCCAAGGAGGCGGAGACCTTCTCCTTGATTTCCAGCGCGGAGCCCGGGACCTTGATGGAGACCAGGTTCACCAGGTTCTTGCGCAGGCCGTCGTCCATGGTGAGCGTGGGGCGGGTGACCACCTTCCAGATCTGGGGCAGGCGCTTCAGCGAGCAGGCGACGAGGTTAGCGGCGAGCGCTCCCAGGAGCAGGACGAACCACCAGGAGTGGTACATGTCGAAAAAACCCAGCGCCTGGTACAGCTTGAACTTGGTCTGGCTGATGGTCTGCAGGTATTCGGGGGCCAGGTTCCCCTGGGGGATGATGGTGCCGATGATCGAAGTCACGGCGAGGCTGAGCAACAGGGCCATGGCCAGCTTGAGGGAAGAGAAAAAGTCCCACGTGGCCTGAGGCAGGGTGCGTTCGTTGTTCACGGTTGAGCTCCTTGGTTGCGGGCCGGCAAAGAGCCAGGGCGCGAGCTCGGGGAGCGCTGCGCCGACTGGTCGGGCCGGGCTGGTCGAAATAGCATGATTGCAGGTGGTTCAGTACGGGCGCCAGGGTCCGCATAAAAATTGATGCAGGTAAGGGTTCGGGCGACCGGGGTCGGGCTCGCGCTTCTTCAGCCGCGGTTTTGCGGCGGTACGAAGATGGGGAGGTAGACCTCGGGAAGCCGTTGGAAGGAGTCGTACAATGAGAACGCGGGGCCGGGCTGGATCGGACGCCTGGCGATGGTCGCGGGAAGGGGAGCGAAGAATGAGCAGCAGGAACAGCAGGAGCAACTGGCGTCGCAGTCCTCGGACCCGTGGCGGTCCGAGCAGGGGCAGTGCGACCCGGAAGAGTGGCTGGTGGAAAGGGATGCCGTGACCTGAGCTGCAGGGGAAGGGGTACTCGTAGGGGACGCGTGCGCGTGCAACACGGCATCGCCTAGGAGAAAGGTGTCGCCGTGCGGGGACGTGCCGTCAGTAAGGGAAGGCTCGAGGTTGGCAAAGCTGTCCAGAGGGAGGATCAGATAGGCGCATACCATGAGCAAGGCTATCAGTCGTCGAAATTGCATTGCCGGCCTGTCTCCGTACCGTGGTGAGGCTTCGTGGATAGTAATTGAGTCGTCCGGCGCCTGTCAACAGTAATCGCTGTGTCCGGAAGTTCCTCGTGAGCAATCAGTGAGGCCCGGCGTCCTGCGCCGGAAGAGCGGCGCGCGGCGGGGAGTTTTTGCTCTTTGTGAAGAAAAAACGTCACCTTTACCGCCGTTTGTGGTATTGTTGGCTTGCTTAACAGTCAGCGGACCCCATGGGCCTTTCAGGCTTCTGGGGTTTTTTGTGTGAGAAAACAGAAAGATAGGAGTATCAGTGGATTTCAAAGAGTTTAAGTTGCACCCCCAGATCCAATCAGGCGTAGAAGGCCTTGGTTACAGTACCCCGACCCCGATCCAGTTGCAGGCGATCCCGCCGGTCATGGAAGGGCAGGACGTCATGGGGCTCGCCCAGACCGGGACCGGCAAGACGGCGGCCTTCGGCCTGCCGATGTTGCACCGCCTGATGCAGGGTGAGCGCGGCCGGGTCCGCGCCCTGGTGCTGGCACCCACCCGGGAGCTGGCCGAACAGATCAACGAGGCGCTGACCGCCATGGGGAGCTTCTCCCGCCTGAAGAGCATCACGGTCTACGGCGGCGTGAACATCAATCCCCAGATCAAGAAGCTCAGGGAAGGGGTCGAGATCGTGGTGGCCTGCCCCGGCCGCCTGCTGGATCACATCTCCCAGGGGACCGTCGATCTCTCGAAGATCGAGATGCTGGTATTGGACGAAGCGGACCAGATGTTCGACATGGGCTTTCTGCCCGACGTGCGCAGGATCCTGAGGGCGCTGCCGCAGGCCAGGCAGACCCTGATGTTCTCCGCCACCATGCCGGACGACATCCGCAAGCTGGCCCACGAGATCCTGAAAAAGCCGGTGACCGTGCAGGTGAGCCGGACCGCGCCCGCCGCGACCGTTTCCCACGCGCTCTACCCGGTGGCCCAGCACCTGAAGACCCCGCTTTTGTTCGAGCTTTTGAAGCACACCGACACCGAGAGCGTGCTCGTCTTTACGAAGACCAAGCACCGCGCCAAGAGGGTAGGGGAGCAACTGGAGAAAGGCGGCTACAAGGCGGCCTCGCTGCAGGGGAACCTTTCCCAGAACCGCAGGCAGGCGGCCCTGGACGGCTTCAGGGACGGCAGCTTCCAGATCCTCGTGGCAACCGACATCGCCGCGCGCGGCATCGACGTCTCCCTGGTTTCCCACGTCGTCAACTACGACGTTCCGGACACCCCCGAGGCGTACACCCACCGCATCGGCCGGACCGGCCGCGCCGCCAAGACCGGCGACGCCTTCACCATGGTGACCCGCGAGGACGACCAGATGGTCCGCAGCATCGAGCGGGTGCTCGGTACCAAGATCGAGCGGCGCACCCTGGAGGGCTTCGACTACAACGTGCCCGCGCCGCACAAGGACGCCGAGTTCGCCCGGGCCCCGCGCGAGCCGCAGCGCCGCAAGGATCAGCCCGGCAAGGGAGCGAAGCCTGCAGGTCAGGGCGCCGCGAAGCCCGCGGGACATTCCGGCGGCAGGCCCGCGCAGGCAGGAGGTAGTCCGGCACAGGCAGGAACCCGTCCGGCGCAGGCAGGAGCGCGCCAGGGAGGCAGCCCGGCTGCCAAGCCCGCCAGCCAGCCGCTGTCCGGCCGCCACGCCGTCGGTGCCGGCACCAGCGTGTCGCGACCCAGCTCCCATCCGTCCCGCCGCAGCGGGAGATAGTCCGCCCGGGAAGTCCTGCCCACACAGGGGCAGGCGGGGAGCTTTGGCCAAGCCGGTTTGCGGGTTGGCCCACGGCAATGCATCCGCACCGCACACCGCGTCAGCCAAATAGGACAAAAAACGAGGGGGATGGCTTTTGCCATCCCCCTCGTTCGTTGCCGTTACCGGTTTTCTTAAAGCCTAGGCTTCAGCGGCCCAGTGGCCGTGCAGGTTGCAGTATTCGCGTGCGGTGACCTTGGTGGCGCTGATCGCGAAGGTCGCCTCGGGAGCCTGTCCCGGCTGGAGCTGTGCGCGGTACACCTTGCCGTCGGCGATCAGCTCGATCCACTCGATGTAATGGGCGCTCTCCATCGGGTGCGGGACGCTCCCGACCTTCACGGTGATGGTGCCGTTGCCCTTCTCGATCACGGGCACATGTTTTTCCTTCGATGCCTCTACGGTATTCGCCGTCTGCAGCGCCATCGGGCTGCCGCAGCAGACCAAGTCGCCGGGACCCGCGTGGAAAACCTCTACGATATTGCCGCAACTTTCACATTTGTATACTTCCAAAGCCTGTGCCATGTTCGGTTCCCTCCTTGATTGTAGTGCTGCCTGAATTGGATGTTGGATAGTTTGCTTGCTGGATTAAATGCTTACGGCAGACGAGGTAAGCTTTGCCTTGGTGCCCGACTTGAGCCACTTAGCCAGGCTCGCGGCGAGCGCCTTGTTGCCGGCGTCCAGGAACTTGTTCTGGAAGATCGCGTCGTCCCCGAACACCAGGAAGCTGCCCTTGCCTACGTCGCCGGCGCACACAACCGAGAACGAGGCGGTCTCGTCTTTGGTCTGAACCTTGTCCCGCCTGAGGTCGACCCAGGCCTTCGGGCTGGTCGAGGCGATGCTGCGCGACCGGTCGTCGTAGCACATGAGCCCCCAGGCTCCGTACAGGCTGAAGTTGCTGATCCCCTCAAGCACCTGGTGGCTGCCGAAGCGGTTGACCCGGAAATCCTGGGGCTGGTTTTCGATGATGTTCTCGTGCTCCTGGATGACACCGTTTGTGTAGGTGATGCCGAAGCGGTCCAAGAGGGGGCCCAGCGGCGGGGCGATGTGCAGCATGATGGCGAGCTTGCCGCCGCGCTGCATGAAGCGGATCACCGCTACGATCTCGTCCTGGGTCAGCGGTTGGAACGCGCCGGAGATCACCAGTGCGTCTGCGCCTGCCAGACTCGCCTCGCTCAGCGGTACCTTGACGGTCGCTATCTCGGCGCCGGCGTTCTGGATGACGTCGGCCAACCCGGAGAGCTGCAGGGGGCCCTTCTCGCCAACCATGAAACGTTCTCCATGCCCGGTGTCGAAGAGCACCGTCTGCCCGGCCTCTCCCCGTGCCGTCATCATTAAAGTGACCAGTACCATTATACACATTAATTTTGCAATGCGAGCCATTCCAACCTCCATTAAATAAAATGTAAACAAGACTATAATGGTCCTGTTGGTCCTTATAGCAGCATTGGCTGCAGCACGCAACATTTTTTATCGACATTTTTGGCCGTTGCGGGCGGCCGGCGTTGACAGGATGGCGGGCGCCGATGTATTAAGGTGGTACCGGTTTGGCAATAATGAATTCAGGAGAAAGAAATGATAACACATATCGTGCTTTTCAAGCTGAAGGAGCGCACCCCCGAGGGGATCGAGGCTGCCAAGGAGAAGCTTTTGAGCATGGAAGGCAAGGTGGGGCTGTTGCGTCACCTTGAAGTCGGGGTCGACCTGATCCATTCCGAGCGTTCCGCCGACATCGCCCTGGTCACCAAGTTCGACTCGATGGAAGACCTGCAGGCCTACCAGGTGCACCCCTACCACGCCAACGAGGTTGCTGCCTATCTGAGGAGTGTCTGCTCCTCGGTGACGGCCGCCGACTACCAGAGCTGATCGATCGAAAAATACCTTAGATACTGCACCAAGGAGGAGTAAAAGATGGAGTTGTGTCCCTGTGGAACCGGCAGAGCTTACGCTGAGTGCTGCGAGCCTGTGATCAAGGGGGTTCGCCCTGCGGAGACCGCCGAAACGCTGATGCGCTCGCGCTATTCGGCCTACGTGAAGGTCGAGACCGATTACATATTCGAGACCACCCACCCAAAGCACCGCGAAGGGTACGACCACGCCGGCACCAAGGAGTGGGCGGAGAGTGCCGAGTGGCAGGGGCTGGAGATCGTCTCCACTACCGCCGGGACGGCCGCCGACACCACCGGCGAGGTGGAGTTCGTCGCGCGCTACGCCGAGAAGGGCGAGGCGAGGGCGCACCACGAGCTGGCGCTCTTCAAGAAAGAGGGCGCGACCTGGTTCTTTACCGACGGCAAAAGCGCGGGGCAGAAGCCGATCGTGCGCGGTCCGAAGATCGGGCGCAACGACCCCTGCAGCTGCGGCAGCGGCCAGAAGTACAAGAAGTGCTGCGGGAAGTAACAGCCGCTCTGTCGGCGGTTCGGCAATAAAAAAAGGGGATCTGGTTTTTTTCGACCAGGTCCCCTTTTCGTTTTACGCTGGAACGACTTAACGACTCAACGCTTTGCTATTCCCCTCCTCATCTACCGACTGGCCTTGAGCGCCTGGTCGACGTCCGCCTTGATGTCCTCAATGTGCTCTATGCCTACCGAGAGCCGGATAAGGTCGGGCGTGACGCCCGAGGCGATCTGTTGCTCCTCGGAAAGCTGCCGGTGCGTCGTGCTCGCCGGGTGCAACACGCAGCTCCGGGCATCGCCCACGTGGACCACCAGTGCCACCAACTGGCAGCTCTCCATGAATTTCTTGCCGGCCTCGGCGCCCCCCTTGATGCCGAAGGTGAGCACGCCCCCCGCTCCCTTGGGCAGGTACTTTTGGGCACGGGCATGGCTCGGGTGGCTCACCAGGCCGGGGTAGCTCACCCAGCTCACGCAGTCGTGCGCCTCGAGAAACTTGGCGAGCGCCAGGGCGTTCTCGCTGTGGCGCTGCATCCTCAAGGGGAGCGTCTCCAATCCCAGGTTGAAGAGGAAGGCGTTGAGCGGAGCCGGGCAGGGACCCAGATCGCGCATCAACTGTACGCGGGCCTTCAGCATGTAGGCGAGCTTGCCGAAGGTCTCCAGGTATTTGAGGCCGTGGTAGCTGGAATCCGGCTCGGTGAGTTCCGGGTACTTCCCGTTGCCCCAGTTGAAGCTCCCGCCGTCGATGATGACGCCGCCTACGCTGGTGGCGTGGCCGTCGATGTACTTGGTGGCCGAGTGTATCACGATGTCGGCGCCCAGGGTGAGCGGCCGGCACAGGTACGGGGTCGGGAAGGTGTTGTCGATGATGAGCGGCACCTGCATCTTTTTGGCGACTGCGGAAAACTTCTCGAAATCGAGCACGTTGAGGCCCGGGTTGCCGATGGTCTCGCCGAAGAGCGCGCGGGTCTCGGGACGGAAGGCCGCCTCGATGGCCGCCGCGTCAGCCTCGGGGTCGACGAAGGTCACCTCGATTCCCATCTTCGGGAAGGTGTTGGCGAAGAGCGAATAGGTGCCGCCGTACAGGGTGCTGGCCGCGACGATGTGCTGACCGGCGCGGCAGATGTTCATGAGCGCAAGGCTGGTAGCCGCCTGCCCGGAAGAGGTGGCCATGGCGGCCACGCCGCCTTCCATGGCTGCAATCTTGTTTTCAAACCCTTCGGAGGTCGGGTTGCTGAGCCTGGTGTAGAAGTGCCCGCCAGCCTCCAGGTCGAACAGCTTCGCCACGTGCTCCGCCGAGCTGAATTTGAAGGTCGTGCTCTGTATGATCGGTAGGATGCGCGGTTCCCCGTCCTTCGGGGTGTACCCCTCCTGAATAGCCTGCGTTTCGATGCGCCAGTCCTTGGCCATGGCTTACCCTCCTTGTGTGTTGGTGATCCTTCGTGAGGCACGCATCATATCAGATTGTCCCCCGAATCAAAGGGGAATTTGCCTGCGGGCGTGCGTTGGGCCCCTTTTTAGCCGCTGGCTGAGCACCACTCCTCTCTTCTCACTGTGGCTCCTCCCGCTCTTTTCCTCCTTTCGCGCCTCTACTGTCTTCTCTAGCCTGGCATCCTCCCTCCCCCCTGGCGGGGGAGGGCCGGGGAGAGGGGGAAGCTGGCTCGACCGGTCATGTCGCGCTGCGTGGCTGCTTCACCCACCCCCCGACCCCCTCCCGTCAAGGGAGGGGGAGTCGAACTGTCGTCCTTTAAATAATAGAGGCCGAGCGGTTCGGTGCGGTTCAGTGCGGGGCGGGGCGGGGTCACCCCAGGTGAGGCAGATGACCGACTGCACCGCACTTCCAAATCCGCCCGCGGCCATTAACGCCTTCCCCTGCCGCCAATAATGTGCTAAAAAATCTAAAAAACCAGCAAGGAGTGCGCTCGCATGGCAGTAGCCCGCAAGATCGCCGGATTTATAGCCAATTCATCGTGGATCAGGAAGATGTTCGAAGAGGGGGAGCGGTTGCGCAAGGAGTTCGGGGCGGACCAGGTCTACGACTTCACCCTCGGTAACCCCGACGTCGAACCGCCGGCCGAGTTTCACGGCGAATTCCTGAAGCTCGCCAAGGCACCGCTGCCCGGCATGCACCGCTACATGAACAACGCGGGATACGCGGAGACCAGGAGTGCGGTCGCGCGCCTTTTGGCCGGCGCCTCCGACCTGCCGGTCAAGGCAGACCAGGTGGTGATGACCTGCGGTGCCGGCGGCGCGCTCAACGTGGTGCTGAAGACCATCCTGAACCCCGAGGACGAGGTGATCATCCTCACCCCGTTTTTCGTCGAGTACCGCTTCTACATCGATAACCACGGCGGCAAGCCGGTCGAGGTTTGGACCGACCGAGACACCTTCCAGCTGGACATCCCGGCCATCGGCGCCGCCGTCACCGCGAAGACCCGCGCCATCATCATCTGCTCCCCCAACAACCCGACCGGCGTGATCTACCCGGCCGAGAGCCTGGCCCGGCTGGGCGAAATGGTGAGCGCCAAGGAAAAGGAATTCGGCCGCCAGATCTGCGTGATCTCCGACGAGCCCTACGCGCGCATCAGCTACGACGGCAAGAACGTCCCCAACATCTTCCGCTACGTGCAGAACTCGGTGATCGTCACCTCGCACAGCAAGGACCTGGCGCTCCCCGGCGAGCGCATCGGCTACCTGGCCGCGAACCCCAACATGCGCAACGTTGAGCATTTCATGGAGGGAGCGGTCTTCTCCAACCGGGTGCTCGGCTTCGTGAACGCCCCTGCGCTCATGCAGCGCCTGGTTGCCGAGCTGCAGCACATCTCGGTGGATATCGCACTCTACCAGAAAAAGCGCGACCTCCTGTACGACGCACTCGTCGGCCTCGGCTTCGAGATGGTGAAGCCGGACGGCGCCTTCTACTTCTTCCCGAAGTCGCCGCTTGCCGACGACGTCGAATTCGTGAAGCTCGCCCAGAAGCACCGCATCCTCCTGGTGCCCGGCGCCGGCTTCGGGGCCCCCGGCTATTTCCGGATCGCCTACTGCGTGGACCTGGGCATGATCGAACGCTCGCTTCCCGCCTGGCGGGAATTAGCCAAAGAAGTGGGGCTTTAGCGCCTGATCCATCCATCGGAACCCAAACCATGACCGAAACCATACTCATCGTTGACGACGAAGACGGCATCCGCTCCTCGCTGGCCGGCATCCTGGAAGACGAGGGATACCGCACCGTCTGCGCCGCGGACGGCGTGGAGGCGCTCACCCTCTGCAAACGCGAGCTTCCCGGGCTGGTGCTCCTGGACATCTGGATGCCGCGCATGGACGGTCTGGAGACCCTGAAACAGTTGAAGGAGCTCTACCCGTCCTTGAACGTCATCATGATGAGCGGTCACGGCACCATCGAGACGGCGGTGAAATCGACCAAGCTGGGCGCCTACGACTTCATCGAGAAACCGCTCTCCCTGGAGAAGGTGGTGGTCACGGTGGAGAACGCCCTCGCCATGACCCGGCTCAAGGAGGAGAACGCCTCCCTGCGCGGCATGGTGCTGCAAAGCCACGAGATGATCGGCAATTCCGCTGCCATCCTGAGGCTCAAGGAGCAGATCCAGATGGTGGCGCCCACCAACGCGTCGGTGCTCATCACCGGCGAGAACGGCACCGGCAAGGAGCTGGTGGCGCGCTCGGTCCATTTCTACAGCCTGCGCCGGGAAAAACCGTTCATCGAGATCAACTGCGCGGCGATCCCCGAGGAGCTCATCGAGAGCGAGCTGTTCGGCCACGAGCGCGGCGCCTTCACCGGCGCGGTCGCCCAGAAGAAAGGGAAGTTCGACCTGGCCGACGGCGGCACCCTTTTTCTGGACGAGATCGGCGACATGTCGCTCAAGACCCAGGCCAAGGTCTTGCGCATCCTGCAGGAGAAGAAGTTCGAGCGGGTGGGCGGCACCCGGACACTCGAGGTCGACGTCCGGGTGGTGGCCGCGACCAACAAGCACCTGGAGGAGGAGATCAAGAACGGCGCCTTCCGCGAGGACCTTTACTACCGGTTGAACGTGGTCCCTTTCAAGGTCCCCTCGCTCAAGGAACGCAGCGACGACATCCCGCTGCTGGCCAGCTTTTTCCTGGACTCCTTCTGCCGGCGCGAAGGGCGCGAGCTGAAGCGCATCGTCCCCGAGGCGATGGAGACCCTGCAGCGCTACGACTGGCCGGGCAACGTGCGCGAGCTGAAGAACATCGTCGAGCGCCTAGTCATCATGACCGCCGGGGGAACCATCACGCTGAACCACCTGCCGGACTACTTCCGCGTCGAGGCAAACGGCCGGGAGGCCGGCGGCGGCAAGCTGGACAGCATGCTCGAGCTCTCCTCTCTCAGGGAGGCGCGCGAGGAGTTCGAGAAGGAGTTCATCATCCAGAAGCTGGAGGAGCACGACTGGAACGTCTCCCGCACCGCGGAGGCGATCGAACTGGAGCGCAGCAACCTGCACCGCAAGATCAAGACCTACGGCATCGACATGAAGAAGTGACCCCTTGTTCAAGCTATTCCTCCTCTTTCTCAGCGTCCCCGTCATCGAAATCTACCTCCTGATCAAGGTCGGCTCCCTTGTGGGTGCCCTCCCCACCGTGGCGCTGCTCCTGGCTATCAGCCTCTTGGGCGCCTACCTGGTGCGCAGCCAGGGGTTCCGCATCATCACCGAGGTGCGCGACGAGCTGTCACAGGGCAGGCTGCCCGCCGCCCGGATGCTGGACGGCGCCCTGGTCCTGATCGGGGGGCTTTTGCTCACCACCCCCGGGTTCTTCACCGACTTCATTGGTATCTTCTTCCTGATCCCCGCCACCCGTCGCATAATCAAGCTGTGGCTCGGCCTCTGGCTGCAGGCCCGGCTCGCCCGCGGCGGCTTCGTGGTGCGGCGCCACTTCTGATAATCTCTCTCCGGTAGCTCTCGATTCCTTCCCAGTCCCGCTGTCCCGGCCGGTGCGCCTGCGCCGATTCCGCTACCCCGCGTTGCTACAATATTTAATTAGCGTTACAATTGCCCTCGGGGATTTACTCGGTGTGGTGGCTGCGACAGAAAGGAGGCGGTCATGATCCTGGTGGAGCAGTACAAAGGCATGAGCGTTACCGAGCAGAGCGTGGAAATCGTGGAGCGCAAGGGCGTGGGGCATCCGGACCAGATCTGCGACTGCGTCATGGAAGCCATCTCGGTGGCGCTCTCCCAGGCGTACCTGAGGGAGTTCGGCGCCATCCTGCACCACAACATAGATAAGGGACTCCTGGCGGCCGGCCGGGTTAAAAAGGATTTCGGCGGCGGCGAGGTGCTCGAACCGATGGAACTCACCATCGGCGACCGGGCCACCTTTTCCGCCTCCGGCAAGGAAATACCGGTCGAGCAGATCGCGCTCGACGCGGCGCGCGGCTGGATCCGCACCCATCTTCGCGGGGTCGATCCGGACCGGCACCTGAAGTACCGTTTCAAGCTGGCAGCGGGGTCGCAGGAACTCACCGACATCTTCGCCCGCCCGGGAAAGGTGCTCGGCGCCAACGACACCTCGGCGGCGGTCGGCTACTACCCGCTCAGCCCGACCGAGCAGGCGGTGCTCACCCTGGAGCGGGAACTGAATTCCGACAGCTTCAAGCGCCGCTTCCCCGAGACCGGCGAGGACGTCAAGGTGATGGGGCTGCGCCTGCGCGACGAGCTGGACCTGACCGTCGCCATGCCGCTTCTGGCCGCCAGGGTCGGTTCCGAGGCAGAGTACTTCGCGCGCAAGGAGACGATCCGTTCGGAGATGTACCGTTTCATGGCGGCCCAGGGCGGTTTCGGCCGCGTGTCGCTGCACTTCAACACGCTGGACCAGCAGGGGAGGGGGCTCGGGGGCGTGTACCTCTCGCTTCTGGGCACCTCGGCCGAAGATGCCGACTCCGGCCAGGTCGGCCGCGGCAACCGGGTGAACGGCCTGATCCCGATCGGCCGCCCCATTGGAACCGAGGCCGCTGCGGGCAAAAATCCCATGAGCCACGTGGGGAAGATCTACAACATCTTGGCGCACCGAATCGCCCGCGAGATCTGCCTCGAGGTGGAAGGTGTGAGCGGGGCCTACGTGCTCCTTTTGAGCCAGATCGGGGACCCGGTGGACCGGCCGCTCATGGCGAACGCCCAGTTGCTGCTGGCGAGCGGCAGGCAGCTCTCCGAGGTGTCCGACCGCGTCGAGGAACTCTTCGAGCGCGAATTCGCCGGTATCACCGCGTTCTGCCTCGCCCTGGCGCGGGGCGAGTACCCGGTCAGCTGATCCAGGGCTTGAACGCAAAGGCGCGATAGATGCCAGGACGCAAAGGGTAAAACTATACGCCATGTCTCCTCGTGCCCTCTTCTTCCCGTTGGGTGAAATAACCAGTCCCGTATAACTCATATTCCCGCCTTTCTTCGCACCGTTGCGTCCCTGCGCCTTGTAGCTGAAAGCGTTGGCCTCGCTCCCCGTCTCTCCCGGGCACGGCCAATTTTTTAAGCGAGGCTCTTTTTTTTCCCCTGAAACTGGGTAGACTCTAGCTTCATTAAGTCAAAGGAGGGGTGACGAATGGGGTTGGATGCTGCCGTCTTGCGCGAAGCAAACCTGACGGAGGACGCGGTCAGGGAAAAGATAGCCGAGATAACCAAAGGGGTCTTCTCAACCATGGTGATGCTGGAGATCGTGGACCAGTATCCCCTGACCGAGCCGGTCACGAGCTTTCATGAAACCTTGACCGCCATGGTGGGACTGGCCGGCAGCCACACCGGAATCCTGGCGATCCATTGCCCGAAAACCCTGGCGCTGCGCATCACCTCGAACATGCTCGGCATGGAGGTAGCAGACATCGATGACGACGTGAACGACGCCATGGGGGAAATCGCCAACATGGTCGGCGGCGACGTGAAGCACATCTTCTCGCCCAAGGGGGGCGACATTAACCTCTCCATCCCGACGGTGATCTACGGCAGCGACTATCAGTTGGAGAGCGGGTCGCAAACCGAGAGCCTGGTCATGCCCTTTGAATGCGAAGGGGAACGCTTCCTGCTCTCCTTCAAGATCGCCAAGTGAGCCCTGCCGACTGAAACCGCCCGGCTGGCGCTCGTTCCCGCCGGGCCGGTGGGGCTACAAAAGGTTGACATTAAATGATTTACCGGTAAAAATGAAAACCTGCAGAGGTAGCCCCCGCCGCTGGGCCGGTTGTCCGCAGCTGTCATGATATTTTTTCCGGGAGGGGAGTTGGATACCGAGTTGGATACCGTCTTCATAGAGCTGTTCGTCGTCTTCATCCTCATCATCCTCAACGGATTTTTTTCCTGTTCCGAATTCGCCATCATCTCCGTCAGAAAGAGCAGGATCGCCCAGTTGGTGAGCCAAGGTGACCCGCGGGCCAGCCTCGTGGAGGCACTGCAGCGCGATCCGCACCGCCTCTTGGCCATTGTGCAGATCGGGGTGACCGTGGTCGGCTCCACCGCATCCGCGGTAGGCGGCGTCATCGCGGTCGATTACATCCGCCCGATTTTGCAGCAGTCCCAGGTGGCGGTGATCCGCAACGCAGCCGAACCGCTTGCCCTCACCGTGGTGGTCACGGCCATCTCCTACCTATCGCTCATCCTGGGCGAACTGGTCCCGAAGACCCTCGGCCTCCAGTATGCGGACACGGTGGCGCTTAGGGTCGCGAAGCCGATAACCTTCCTCGCCCGCGTGGCCGCCGTGCTTGTCACGGTGCTCACCTATTCCAGCAAGGCGGTCTACGCCCTTTTGGGCCTCAAAGGAGAGGGGAGGGCGTTCATGACGCGCGAGGAGGTGCAGCACATCGTGGCCGAGGGTCACGAGAGCGGCATCTTCTCCGAGACCGAGCACACCTTCATCGACAACATCTTCGACTTCACCCATACCGCTGTCCGCGAGGTCATGGTGCCGCGCACCCGCGTGGTTGCCTTCGACCTGGATCTCCCCAAGGAGGAGATCCTGAACGGCGTCCTGGACAACATGTACTCCCGCTACCCGGTCTACCTCGGGAGCATCGAGGAGACCGTCGGCTTCATCCACGGCAAGGACCTGTTGGGCCGGATGGTGCGGGAACCCGACTTCGACATTCGCTCCATCGTGCGCCCCCCTTTCTTCGTCCCCGAGGGGAAGAAGGTGAGCGAACTCTTGAAGGAGATGCAGAAGACCCGGGTGCACATGGCGTTCGTGGTGGACGAGTACGGCGGGATCAGCGGCATCGTGACTACCGAGGACCTCCTGGAGGAGCTGGTCGGGGAGATCGAGGACGAGCACGACGTCGGCGAGCCGAGCACGGTGCAGGTGCTGGCGGACGGGAACTTCCTGGTGGACGCCCTCATCTCCATCTCCGACCTGGAGGACCTGCTCGAGATGGATCTGGGCGACGACCTCCCCTACGACACCCTGGCGGGACTCATCCTGGACCGGCTGGGACGCTTCCCGGAGCAGGGAGAGAGCATAGGGTTGAACGGCTATCTGCTCACCTGCGTGGAGGTGACCCGAACGGCCATCTCGCAGGTGAAGATCAGCAAGAACGAGGGTGACGGGGCGGCGACCGGCGAGAAGTAACTGCTTCATAATTGACGCTGGCCAAGGGACCAGGGAGAAAAGGAAACGACGAAAGGCGAGGGATTGCTCCTTCGCCTTTTTTGCGTCCAATTAAACCTTCAGCTGGTTTTTCAGGTTACCGGGTGGGGAGCTTCGGGGGCTTTTTGCCCGCGATGGTGATGGAGGCCAGGATTGATACCGTCAGGGTGCCGACGATGATGCCCAGCGAGAGGTGTAAGGGGATCTCCACCAGGTCGACCAGCAGCATCTTCGCCCCCACAAAGGTGAGGATGATCGACACGCCCAGCTTCAGGTAAGCGAACATCTCCATCACGTGGGCCAAAAGGTAGTAGAGCGAGCGCAGCCCCATGATGGCGAAGACGTTCGAACTGTACACGATGAACGGGTCGCGTGTCACCGCGAGGACGGCGGGAATGGAATCCACGGCGAAGATGAGGTCGCTCGTTTCCACCACGACGAGGGTCAGAAAGAGCGGCGTGGCGGCCAGGATGCCGCGCCGCCGTACGAAAAAGCGGTCCCCCCGGATCCTCTTGGTGATCGGGACCACCCGGCGCAGCAGGCGCACGGCCAGGTTGTGCTCAGGGTCGATCTCCTCGTCGCCCCCGAAGGCCATCTTGAACCCGGTGTAGACCAGGATTCCGCCGAAGATGTACACCATCCAGTGGAAGTGCTCCAAAAGTTCGATCCCCACTACGATGAAGACCGCTCTCATGACCAGCGCGCCGATGATCCCCCACTTAAGGATCTTGGGCTGGTGCGCCCGCGAGACCCGGAAGTAGGAGAAGATCATGATGAAGACGAACAGGTTGTCGACCGACAGCGACTCCTCGATCAGGTAGCCGGTCAGGAACTCCAGCGCCTTGCCGTGGCCCAGGTAGTACCAGACCCCGCCGTTGAAGGCGAGCGCCAGCCCCACCCAGACCAGGGTCCAGGTGAGAGCCTCGCGAAACCGTATCTCGTGGCTCTGCCGGTTGAAGACGCAGATGTCCAGGATGAACATGACGGAGATGACGGCGGCAAAGATGAGCCACATGATGCAGGTGGATGACAAAAGCTCTCCTTTCGGCAGCCGCTTAGCGCGTCGCCGCCATCCGTTCCAGTCGGGCGATCCGGTCCTCCATCGGCGGGTGGGTGGAGAAGAGCTGCAAGAGCCCGCCGGCGGTCAAGGGGTTCACGATGAAGAGGTGCGCCGTCGCCGGCCGTGCCTCCTGCATCGGGAGCATGCGCGAGGCGCTGTCCAGTTTGCGCAGCGCGTTGGCCAGGGCAAGCGGCCGGCCGCAGATCCTGGCGCCCCCTTCGTCGGCCAGGTACTCGCGCGACCGGGAGACCGCCATCTGGATCAGCATGGCCGCGATCGGCGCGATGATGGCCATGGCGAGCGCGCCGAACAGGCCGCCCCCTTCCTCGTCGTCGCGCCTGCCGCCACCCAGGATGGCGCCCCACTGCAGCATGTTGCCGAGCATCGAGATGGCGCCGGCGATGGTCGCCGCGATGGTGGAGATCAGGATGTCGCGGTTGGCGACATGGGTGAGCTCGTGGGCCATCACCCCTTCGAGCTCCTCGGGGCTCAGGATCCTCAGAATCCCCTCGGTGGCAGCGACTGCCGCGTGCTCGGGGTTGCGCCCGGTCGCGAAGGCGTTCGGGCTGTCCGACGGGATGATGTACACCTTGGGCATCGGGAGCTGCGCCTGGAGGACGAGTCTCCTCACCAAGCCATAGAAGGCCGGCTGCTCCGCCTCCGTGACCTCCTGCGCGCCGTACATGCGCAGCACGATCTTATCGGAGAACCAGTAGGAGAAGAGGTTCATGCCACAGGCCATCAGGAAGGCCAGGTACATGCCGCCCCGGCCGCCGAGGGCGCTACCCATCGCCACCATGAGCAGCGTAAGTGTCGTGAGGAGCATTGCTGTTTTGAAACGGTTCATGTGGTACCTCCTAACGTGATGATATATCGCGCGCGGTAAATAAAAAAGACCTTTACCCGGGCGCGAAGCTTAGCGCTGGATAAAGGTCTTGCATGCACTGACGTGGTTGTCATTGCCCCGTGTCCGGGTCCGCTTGGACCGTCTTGACGAAATGCACGGGTCGACTCCTTTTCATGAAGCCGATAGCTACTCCCCTCTACTGCCTAGAAATATAAGTACTGGCCGGGCCGCTGTCAACTCCTTATTTTCATGGGAAGCCGTGCCAGCCACCGGAATGCCCGGTTCGGAGACGGCTTTGGGGACGGCCGTGATCCCGGAGGGCCGCCCGCTAGTTCCCGATCCGGTCGGTCAGGAGGATTGCCTCCGCCAGTTGGCGCATGGAGATGCGGCGGTCCATGGCGAGCCGCTGCATCCTGCGGAACGCCTCGGCCTCGCTCAGCCGGTCCCGCTCCATGAGCCGGCCCTTGGCCTTCTCTACCACCTTCCTGGTCTCGATGCTCTCCTTGAGCGAGCTGATCTCCTCCTTCAGCTGGTCGACCCGGCGCGCCGCGGCAACCGAGAGCCTGAGCGCCGCCATCAGCTCGTCCTCCCGGACCGGCTTGGCGAGGATGGTGGAGAGCATCGATTCCCCCCAGCGCTGCACGCCCTCGAGGTCGTCGCTCTCGGCCAGCATGATGATCGGGATGCCGAGCTTGTCCCAGAGCTTCTTCACCGTCTGGCTCACTTCCTTTTCGCCGGAGGAATATTCCAGAATCGCTACCTCCGGATGGGTCTCGATGGCATCTGCGTAGAGTTCCTCGACGCTGGCGGACGCTATTATTTCAGCACAACCCTGGTCCTTCAGCCTCTTTTTTAGGCTCCCGAGGAGCTCTTCGTCGTGTATGCACAGGACCGTTTTCCTCATAAGTTCCCTCCCTTACGCTGCCGCGGATAGCTACCAGCTGGCGCATGACGTGATTAAAGAGCATATAGCGTTCCAAAAACATCGAACTGGTGCTATAAGAATTTAGCGTTACGGGAGGTGCCAGTGAAAAAGGTGGTTCTGATCGGGGTCTTGTTGCTCCTGGTGGTTGCCGTTGTGGTCTACCTGCGCCATGCCGCACCGCGGGATTCCGCGGGCGTTTTGCGCATCTCGGGAAATATCGAGCTGACCGAGGTCCAGGTGAGTTTCCAGGTCCCAGGGCGGGTCGTGTCGCGCTCGGTCGACGAGGGCGCGCAGGTCAAGCAGGGAGACCTGGTGGCGAAGCTGGACGACGCGGAACTCTCCCATGCGCTTGCGCTGGCGCAGGCCGACGAAAGCGCTGCCGCCGCCACCTTAGCCGAACTGAAGGCCGGTTCGCGGCGCGAAGAGGTGGGCCAGGGCGAGGCCCTCCTGGCGCGTGCCGAGGCCGAGTCCAACCGACTGGCGACCGACTACCAGCGCGAAGCGGCGCTTTATGCCAAGGAAGTCATTCCCAAGCGGGAGCTGGACGCGGCACGCGCCGCGAGCGATGCGGCCCGGGCCTCGGTGCGCGAGCGGCGCGAGGCGCTCACCCTGTTGCGCAAGGGGGCGAGGCGGGAGCGGATTGACGAGGCGCAGGCGCGGCTGGAGGCTGCCCGGGCGCGGGTGGCGACCGCCCGGGAGCGGCTGGGCTATGCCACGCTCAAGGCGCCCATGAGCGGCGTGGTGCTCTCCAAGTCCGTGGAGCCCGGCGAGCAGGTCGCAGCGGGGACCCCGGTGATAACCCTGGGCGATGCGGTGCAGTGCTGGCTCAAGGGGTACATCCCGGAGTCGGACCTGGGCCGGGTGAAACTCGGACAAAAGGCGCAGGTGACGACCGACAGCCATCCGGGCAAGGCGTACCCGGGGACGGTGACCTTCATCTCGAGCGAGGCGGAGTTCACCCCGAAAAGCGTGCAGACCGAGAAGGAGCGGGTCAAGCTGGTGTACCGGATCAAGGTCACCCTCGCCAACCCGGGCCTGGAACTGAAGCCCGGCATGCCGGCCGACGCCGCGATCCAAGTGGGTGCCCCCCGGTGAGCCGGCGCGCTGTAGCACGAGCCGAAGCCGGAGCCTCACGTGGCTGAAGAATTCACGATAAGGACCGAGGGGCTCACCAAGACCTTCGGCGCACTCACCGCGGTGGACCGGCTCACCCTGGAGATCCCGCCCGGCGAGCTGTTCGGCCTGGTCGGCTCCGACGGT
>Ga0079306_1000540_pt1 | contig 33756 bp, 27 predicted proteins | sample Methanotroph_Enr_FD_79181 | JGI IMG/M metagenome (GOLD analysis project Ga0079306, IMG submission 79181) | Enriched soil microbial communities from Old Woman Creek wetland in Ohio, USA - Methanotroph_Enrichment_5 | ecosystem: Environmental > Terrestrial > Soil > Wetlands | place: USA: Ohio... | reverse complement strand
GTCAGGCTCGCGGCCAGTAACGCCAAATTTCTGCCTGTAATGCTCATCAGGCGGAGTGGCACCGTTGCTGGTAGTCTCGATATTGATCCTGTTTTTGCCGTCATCCCATCGCACAAAGAAATGCCCCGGCACGACAACACCGTAAATAGGCAAATTGAGCCGCTCTGCAATTGAAAGATACAGTATCGATAAACTGAGGCAATAGCCCTGACGGCGGTCTATGACGCTGTCATAAAAAAGGTCTTGCGGATCGTCTGCATAAGGCACAGCTTTGAAGCCGAGTTGGTTATAGAGATAGTCGTTTATGACATTTATCGCAGCAGGTTCAATTCCGATGCGTTTACGGGCCATACGCTGACGGATATTCAAAGCCATATTATCGATCTTGGCCCGGTATTTTATTATGCTTACATCGGGATTCCACTGCTTTGCCAGCAGCAATGATGCTGTGGCTATATCGACATCTTTTGCCGGCATAACCAGAACGGCATCAATTGATCTTGCCGCAAGGCCGGCTTTGCCCTCATTGGCAAAACGTCCAGGCGCAGCGGCCCCGACGAGTCCAGGGACTATAAGGGCTAACAAAATGGAGAATAGAATGTTCTTTTTCATTACAACCTCAGCAAAAAGGACACTCAGATAATTCCGCGGTAATTACACTTGTGCCGCGGACCTTTAATTAAGGTTTCAATTGGTTACAACCGGATTGCCTCAACAACGATGTAAAAACGAGGTCACAACCTAAAAACCAAGTTTTTGCCGCACTTTTTCGACCGTCAAACAACAGGCCCTAACCTGTTTAACTGGGCTTGTCTGGCCCGAAATCACGGAAAGATCGTTCTTTTTTACACCCAAACGACCTGCCAGGAAATCAATAAGGCATTCGTTGGCCTTGCCTTTTTCCGGCGGTGCGGCGATTTTTATTTTTAGTCGGCCGTCAAGCAGTCCCGAAATCGCTGTTTTGCTTGAGCCGGGGACAATTTTCAAATTGATTATCACATCCGAACCGGCCTGCTCCACAGGATCGCCCATTATGCGTTTTCCCGGATGTTTTTGCCTATGGCGAACTGGACATATTTTTCGATCTGGGCAGCTAAATCACCCATATTGGGCAGTTGGAAATCCTCGTAATGGCCCGGCACAAAGTCACCATTGAGGGCTTTTTTGAATACCTTAACGCGAACCACCGGCGAAGGACTTGAAATATTGGTAAAATCCGCGTTTTTATGCTCTGTAAGTTCCACACGCCAGTCTTCACTGATGAAAACAAGGCTCCTGCCGGTAAAAACCGAGGTCGGAAAATAGTCACTTAACTGCTTAAGGGTATCCATCAGATTTATTATACCAATCGGGCCAGACCAGAAGTTAAAATTTCAAAATTAATCCACAGAGCCAATCAACTGCTCAACACCGCTAAATTTATGGCGAAGACAATAATTTTTTATGCCTTCTATAACGTTGAGGCAGCAATTTGGTTCGGAAAAAGTTGCAGTTCCTATCGACACAGCGGTTGCGCCTGCCAGGATGAATTCAATCGCGTCGGAGCCGGTTTGTATGCCGCCAAGGCCTAAAATGGGTATTTTGGCCTGTTTTGCGACATCATTGTAGACCTTATTGACCAGGTAAACGGCCATGGGCTTGATCGCCGGGCCTGAAAGGCCGCCAGTGCGGTTGGCCAGGACGGGTTTTCGCCGCTCGATATCGATTACCATGGCGGTGAAGGTGTTTACCAGGCTAAGAGCATCCGCCCCGCCGTTTATTGCTGCTCTTGCACTGTCGCTGATCTCGGTTACAGTGGGGGTGAGTTTGACGATAAGCGTCTTGTCGGCGCAGAGTTTTTTGACCTGTGCGGTGATGCTTTCGATCTGTGCAGGGTCTTTGCCGAAGGTTATGCCCCCTGCTTTGACGTTGGGACAGCTTATGTTTAACTCAATTCCGGCCAAGGCTTTGCATTTGCACAGGGCCTCGGTAACGGCCAGGTACTCATCCAGAGTCTGGCCGGCGACGTTGACGTAGACGGGGATAGAGAGTTTTTCAATGAGTGGGAGTTTTTCGCTCAAAAACCGCTCTAGGCCTATATTTGCAAGACCTATGGCGTTGAGCATTCCGGAGTCGGTTTCGACTATTCGGGGGGTTGGATTGCCGAGGCGGGGCTTTAGAGTGATGCTTTTGGTTATAAAGCCTCCGAGGCAGTTGACATCCATAAAATCGGAGAGTTCATCTACATAGCCGCAGGTGCCTGAGGCGGTTAAAACAGGGTTTTGGAGACGACGGCCGGCGAAATTGACTGAAATATCGACGGAATTGTTCATTTCCAAACCACCTCTCGCGAATCGAAAACGGGGCCGTCGGTACAGCATAGTTTATATATCTTCTCCTGGGTACCGGGTTTATAGCATTCGATAGCACAGCTTTGGCAAACGCCGAAGCCGCAACCCATTACCCGCTCGGTGCTTACCTGGCAATCGATATTGAGGTTGGCGGCTAATTTGGCAACAGAGGCAAGCATGGGATCCGGGCCGCAGGTATAGATGATCGTTTGGGCTGGATCGATATTGTTTTTGGTGAGCCAGTGCTGGAGGAGGTCTGTTACAAAACCTTTGTAACCCACTGAGCCGTCATCAGTTGCGATATGGGATTCGATATTGTAGCGGGCGAATTCCTCAAGGCAGAAGCTAAGTTCCGTTTCGGCGTGGGTTTTGAGCAAATAAAAGGGTAAATCGGCTTTGGAACGGGCGCCGGCAAAGGCTATGACGCGGATTTTGGGGTGTTTTTCGGCTAAATATGTGCCTAAGTGCTGCAATGGCGGAGCGCCCATACCGCCTGCTAAAATGAGGGCAAGTTTCTTGTTTTCTGGCATCCAAAAGCCGTTTCCGAGGGGTCCTACGAGGGAAATTTCATCGCTGGCGGCGATGGTCGAGAGGCGAAGAGTGCCGGCGCCCAGGACGAGGTAGAGGGCGCGGAGGATGACGCTATCTTCTACGATCTCGACATTATAGAAGCTGAAGGGGCGACGTAAGATGTTGTTTTTGCGGGACTTATCCCGCATATCGGCTGGAATTTCATTTTTTGCAGGTAAAGCGAGATCGCGGACTTCAAACTGGGCGAACTGGCCTGGTTTGAAATCGGCGAAGGCTTTTGCGCCCAAGCCTTTTAGCTGTAACGTGATACGGAAGATGCGCGGGCCGAGCTTTTCGTTGGAAAGCACGGTAGCTGATACGAGAGCTTTAGTTTTACAGGAGCAACTGTGTTTCATAAGTGCTTATTTATAAAGGTTATAGCACAGAATCATGCAGTTGGCAAAAAAAAACTTCCGGAACATTCATCCACTGATATTCCGGAAGTGCGCCACGGCTAAAAGCCGCAATATACGTTCAAAAAAGCGGTTTTCGTAACGGTTTGGAGTATAGCGGAGGTGGTGGTTTAAGTCAATGAATATAGAGCCTGGAAAAAAATAAATGTTGAACCAAAAAGTGATTTCAGAGGGTGGACTGAGGGTGGTCTGAGGTATGTTCTTCGGGTGTAAAATGGTGTATAGGAAGAGCGTATAGGTATAGTAGAGGATTGTTGCGGGTTGCGCGTTTCGAGTTACGCGTTGAAGACAATGCCTGCATACGCGATGCGTCATATCCAATTAAGAAAAACTATGCCTCTGTCATGGGGAGGAAAAATTCTGGGATGTTTTTGAGGCTGTGACAGCGGTGTAGGAGCGTGAGGTTGGAGTGAAGGTGCGGCCGGTTTTTGTGGGGGTGATCTTGCCGGTCCAGTTATATGGCACTTTGAGGGCGTAGTAGCCGGAGGTGTTTGTGGTGGTGACTCCCCCGCCGCTGCTTGCGGTTATTGTGACACCGGAAAGTACGGTGCCGTTGGTGGATTTTATGCAGCCTGAAATTGTCGGTCTGATGTATGCGGTGAAATTTTGAGAAGTCTTGCTTGCGGTAATACTTGTATAGGATAAATAAGCCGGCACGAAGCTGTAGCCGGTTTTTGTTGGGGTGATTCTGCCGGTCCAGTTATATGGCACTTTGAGGGCGTAATAGCCGGATGTGTTTGTTGTTGTTTTGGGGCCGCCGCTGACTGTTACTGTAACGCCGGGCACGGCTGAGCCGCCGGATGTTTTGACATAGCCGGTTAAATTCACTGTGCGTACCGTTAATGCTCTTTTATCGATTCCCACGCCGGTGTTGTAGTTGTTCGCTTCGTTTGGTTCCACGACGGTATTTTGCGAATCAACTTTCATGCCCAGATAGATCGTTGTCGCGGCGGTATAGCCTGCCGGGGGCGAGGATGGCAAGGTCAAAACAGCGGACGTTTTTGTTTGGTATGCGCCTGCGGCTAGGCCTGCACTGTAAAAATCTGAAGCGGAGAGCTTATAATCATCCCCGTCGCCAATGATCGAATCGTTGGAGAGATAAAACGAGACGGTGAATTGCCCTGCTCGCCGGGTTCCTAAATTCTTTACCATGTACTTGATCTGTATCTGCTGGCCATATCGGATCTGGGTTAAGAGTGCTTGCGTTGCGGCATCATAGGCTTTGAAGAAATACGCATCCTGGCCAAGCTGCTGGAAACCGGCAAGGTCAATATAGTATGTAAACGGTGTGCCTTCTTCCCAAGACAGTTTGGGATAGCCGTCGCCGCCGATGCACATTTTCCAAATATCCTCTGTGCCATTAGCGGTTTCGCCATAAAAATCCCAGCCTGCGGAAGCGAATGTCGATATGCTTTTCATCTGGGCTGTGGTTTTGCCTGTTCCGCCATCGCTGATGATTTTGCCGCTGGTCTGCGCGTCCCAGAAGGACGCAGATATTGAACCAGCAGCATTATCGCCCAACAACCCTCCTACATAATACATTCCGCCGGTTACCGAACCGGTTGAATAGCAGTAAGCTATTGTACCATTTGGACTATTCCAGCCTGTAAGCCCACCGACATCCCAACCTCCCCTAACCGAACAGGTCGAGTAATTGTTAGTTAGTTCGCCTCCATTCCCAGCTACAAAGCCGCCAGTATAGTCATTTCCATAAACAAGCCCAGTGGTGTAGCAGGACGTGACCGTACCATGGCAAAAACCCGCCAAACCACTGATATAATAACCCCCTTTTACATTTACATCCTCAACGCCAAGATCGCAGACATGCCCGCTGCTTTCGATAACGGCAAAGAGGCCGTTGAAGTTGCCACCAGTATTTATAGTGAGATTTGAAATTACAAATCCCCGGCCATCGAAAACTCCTGAAAATTGGGGCACAACAGCAGATGACCATGATATGCCTGTGAGGTCAATGTTGGTACCAAGACGATAGTGCGCATCAGGCCTTAGCCAAACTTTGCCCAAATCTTCGGAATTAGTAACCATGTAAGGATCGGCAGAAGTACCCTCACCGGTAAGCGTCCAACTCTGAAGGGCAAAGTATGGGTAACCATCAACATCCATCTGCCAATAATCATTTAGACCATTTGCGCTTTCACCTACAAAATCCCAGCCGGCGGATGTAAATGTCGAAAGCGTCTGCATCTGGGCGGTTGTTTTGCCTGTTCCACCAGCACTGGCAATTTGGCCGCTGGTCTCTATATCCCAAAAACATGAGCTTATTGTGCCGCGATTGTCACCTGCCAGCCCACCTACTTCTTCGCTGCCACTGACTAACCCCGTCGCATAGCAGAACGGTATCCTACCCCCATTTATCCCTACCAGCCCACCGACATAAATGTCTCCTTCCACCGAGCCGGTGGCATAAGAAGAACTTATTTCGCCTGAATAATTATTCCCTACAAGTCCGCCGACGTTGTTGAGTCCGGTAACATCACCAGTTGCATGACAATTTACAATGCGTGAACTGATTCCATAACTGTATCCCGTCAGCCCGCCAGTATAAGTACCCATTCCTGAAACTGTACCCGTGGCGTAACTGAAAAATACTTTATCGAAGTTAGCCCCGGTGAGGCCGCCGACATAATTGCCCGTTCCAGCAACGGAGCATGCGGCATTACTGAAATTTATTTCATTTCTATTCTCGCCAACCAATCCGCCGATATCTGTCACTCCGCTCACAGCACCGGTCGCATAACAAGAATAAATTATACCATAATTATCTCCAACCAGACCACCGACTTTGGCAACTCCATTCATATTGACATCTTCCACCCCCAGGTTCTTGATCTGCCCGTACCACCACAGAGATCCGAACAAACCCACGGAATTGCTGGAAGGCATATTGATATTAGCATTGCGGATGACATGATCATTACCATCAAAGATGCCGGTGAATCTTGTAGTGCTGTTTCCGACCGGGGTTAAATTTACATCGGCCAAGTCGATATCGGCAGTTAGGATGAATTGCTTGTTCCAGTTATTTGGGTCGTTTGTGAGCAGGAGCCAATCATTGGCGTCGGCTATTTGATAGGGACTATCAGCTGTACCATCGCCGCCGCTGTACGCCAATGCACCAGAGATTAAACACAGGAATAGGCACAGCGTAGAACGCACAATGACGTTAAGAACGGCATCGAAATTATTCATCTGTTCACCATATAGGTATAAAAAGCTTGTATTTACAAATTTTTATTTATAGATGGCTTGGGAGAGCCTTTTGTTACACAAAATTATTGAAATATTTTTATGGGTCTTGCTCTGAACCGTTTTACTGGATGAAAAGTGCGGGGGCTTTTCTCCTCCAAAGAGACCTAGTATACGGTTTTTAGCGGGAATTGCAAGGCGATATTGGAATCAACGGGGAGTGAGAATTCGAGTAATACGGAATTGTTGTTGCGGGTTGCGCGTTTCGAGTTACGCGTTGAAGACAATACTGTATATGCGATGTGCAGCATCCAATTAAGAAAAGTATTCCCTATAAGTGGCGCGGGATTGGAGGGCGTGAGAACTGACAAAGTATAGGAATAGCGTATAGGAATAGGAAGAACTGAAAGACTGATCCCCGCCTCCGCAGTCACTTTTTGTGCTCAGGGTAATCATCATTTCAGGAGTAACGGAGCGATAGCTCTACACGGCCTAGTTGGCGGGCTTGGTTTTGGATCAGCTTCGATCCTGCTGGCCTTTTGCGAGTTCATACATGCCGTGGCCGCTGCTGCGAAGTTTGCCTTGTCTGGCTAGTTCTTCCCATACTTCACGCGGGAACTGGTTTGGAGGAGTTATGGCGAAGATGCCGGTGTGGCCACTGGAAAACGCTCCTTTGCCCAGCCGAGAATCGTCGTCTAGTGAAGTGAGCTTGAGCCGCTTTTTGAAGGCCTTAAGCGCACTTTTGAGGGTTTCTGGCGGAATCTGCGAAGCCTGAGGGTCATTTTGTGGATTTTGCTGCTCTTGCATAATCGGGGAGACTGTCCTTCGTTTTGAACCTTTACTGGATTCTTTTATGAACTCTTTATGAATAATAACTCAGAAATCTATATAGCACAAGAACTTGCGGGATAAATTCTAAAGAATACCGGTTTGCAGAGCCATAGATACCTTAAAGGTTACATCATCAGTTTAGATCCTAAAACTTGTAAGTTTGCTCTGTAAAAGCTAAAGTAATGATGAAGGCTATTGCTTATTAGAAGCCATTTCATAACCTCAGATCGGGCTGCAAATGGCTTGGGGGTAAAACAGAAAAGCTGAATCAAATATTGTTGCGTACTATTGAGATAGCTTCATGTACAAAGCCATCAAAAATTATGGGATAATCGGCAACATGCATTCCACCGCACTTGTGGCAAACGATGGCTCTATCGATTTCTGCTGTATGCCACACATGGACTCACCTACGTTATTTGCCGCTTTACTGGATGATGAAAAAGGCGGTTTTTTTAAAATCGCACCAGTCAAAAGCAGTGATGTCGGGCAAGAATATATCGAGAATACAAACGTGCTAAAATGTGTTTTCAAGAACAATACCGGCAAAGCCGAGCTTGTTGATTTCATGCCTGTTAAGCTAAATGCCGAATACGGCGTAGTACATATGATCAGAAGATTCCTGCATGTAACAGCAGGCGAAATGGAATTTGAAATAATATTCGCACCTCGCCCGCAGTATGCGACTGTCAAGCCTGATCTTGAACTCGGAAAAAACCGGATAACGGTAACGGCAAAGAATGAAACATTTACGCTTTTGATCGAAAGCAGGGACGACCTGAAATATTCAGTCCGTGAGTCGACGGTATTCATGAGAACCAAGCTGCGCCAATATGATCAGCTGTCCTTTTCTCTGATATATGGAAAGCCAGGTTTTGAAAGCGGTGATATATCTGTTGAGGCTACGATCTCGTTCTGGCGGAAATGGCTGGCAGAATCGTCAGCAGCAGACGAGCAGTTATGGAAAGAGCACAAAGCGATGTTGAGCCGGTCGCTGCTGGTTTTGAAGTTATTAACATTTGAACCGACCGGGGCAATCGCGGCTTCAGCTACCACGTCTTTGCCGGAAGCGATCGGGGCAGAGAGGAACTGGGATTACAGGTATACATGGCTTCGAGATGCCAGTTTTACATTGCAGGCGTTTTACGGTCTGGGACATTTTTCTGAGTCGGTTAAATTTGAGGAATGGCTTTTCGAGACATTTAAAAAGCATGGAAGCATATCTCTGCAGACGATCTATTCCATTAGCGGCAATACAGAATTGCCAGAGCGAGAGCTGGCCATGAAGGGATATTGTGATTCACGGCCAGTGAGAGTTGGAAACGCGGCGCATGTGCAGAAGCAATCAGATATTTACGGAGAAGTGCTCGACACAGTATGGACAATTTCGAAAGAAAAAAATGAAATTAAGCCTGAGTTCTGGGATTTTTACAAGAAGATATGCGATTACGCGTGGGAAAGCTGGCAAACGCCTGACAGGAGCATATGGGAATTCCGAACGGAGCCGAGACACTATGTGTATTCGAAATTAATGTCATGGGTAGCAATGGACAGGGTTATAAAAATAGCTGAAAAACATTCGCTTGATGGGCCGGTAAACGACTGGTCCGAAATGAGAGAAACGATCAAGAAAGACATAATTAATAAAGGATATAATAAAGCGCTAGGCAGTTTTGTACAAAGCTATGAGTCAGATTATGCCGATGCAAGCTTGCTGCAGCTTGCTTTGAAGGGCTTTTTGCCGATCGAGGATGAACGCATCGCCGGGACAATCCGATTCTGTAAGAATAAGCTGATGCGCAACGGATTCATGCTTCGGTATAACAGCCCGGATGGACTAAACGGGAATGAAGGTTCATTTATTTTGTGTAATTTTTGGTTGATAAGATGTCTTGCAATGCAGAAACAATACGATGAGGCATCCGATCTGCTTGACAGGACAAAAAAAGCGGCCAATCATCTTGGGCTTTTTTCTGAGGAAATCGATTACTCAAAGGGCGACATGCTGGGTAACTTTCCCCAGGCGCTTGGCCATATCGGGTTTATTAATTCCGTTATTTCACTTTTCGAGGCAAAACCGATACCTACGCATTCCGCCGTTTAGCATTTACAGCCAACCAGATTACAGCAGCCCCAGCTAACACTGAAGCAGCCCCGACTGCTTTGGCGTGTTTGGAAAACCAGGTTTCGATGCTGTACTTATGAGCTCTCTTATCAAACCTTCCATGTGCTCCGAAATCACCTTGCAACGGGTTATAAAGATTATCGGGGCGATCAGCGTTTTCAAGTTCGTCTGTTTGCTGAGCTTTATACCCGATTTTGCCAAGGTAGCGATCTATGAGTCCAGCAAAGAATTTGTTGGCCCACATTGCTTTAACGGTAGGGCCACCCACATACATTTCACGTTTTTTATGATGGGCCGCATAGAAAATCGCATCGGCTGCGACTTCCGGCTGAAAAATCGGCGGCACCGGTTGAGTTTTATGTTTCAGACGAGATCTCTCCCACTCGAATTGCGGCGTATTGAGGGCAGGCAGCTGAACCATGCAGATATGAATATTGCTGCCGTCATGGTACAACTCTGAGCGTATCGAATCAGTAAAACCTCGTACGCCGTGCTTAGCACCGCAATATGCACTTTGAAGCGGAATGGAGCGGTCGGCTAGCGCAGAACCTACCTGGACGATCATGCCCCTATCCCGGGTCAGCATGCGTTTAAGGGCTGCCATAGTTCCATATACCTGTCCCAAATATGTTACTTCTGTAACTCGCTTGAACTCCTGCGGGGTCATATCCTTAAAAGGAGAAAAAACCGAGACCATCGCGTTGTTTATCCAAATGTCAATCGGGCCCAAAAGTTTTTCAACTTGCTGGGCCGCATTTTCGACTTGATCCGGCTGGGCAACATCAGCCTGAAGCACCAGCGCCTTGCCCCCAAGTTGTTCGACTTCTTTTTTAGCTGCATTTAAGCCATCGATTCCCCTGGCCAAAAGTCCTACCTTTGCGCCATGTCGGGCAAACACCCTTGCCGTTGCGCGTCCCACTCCGGCCGAAGCCCCGGAAATCACTACCACTTCGCCTTCTTTCATTGTGTCACTCCTTAATCAGTTCCAAATGCAATAGTAGTTAGCAACGCGTTTTCTGCCTGCCTGGAATCGAGCCTGGTATGCTGAACTACAACCGGAACATCCGACTCGATCAAAGATGCATAATCAGTGCCTACGGGTATTGGCTGAGGGTCTTTTAAATCATTGAAACGCAGATGCAGTGTTCGTTGCGGCGCGACAGTTACCTTATAAGGCCCTACAGGGGCACTATCTTTGAAGAAAATCATGATCTCGATATGGGCTTCCATCTGAGAGGTATTTAAAATGCATGCTGTTTCATGGCTTAGCATCTGAGGCTCTGGACCATGACTATATGGAGGTATGTAGCCTTCGGCAATCGACCATCGCTTATGACCTATCGGTTGTATATCCATAGTTGATCCTTTTTAAAATATATACCGCTCCCAGCCTCCGTAATGCTGAAGTATTTTTCCTCGCGGCAGACTCAAGACCGCTATTATAAATCCACATACGATGCTCGATAATTTTCCCGTCGGGCCGCTCGATTGAGTGAAAATGGCCGCAATTACAAGTATCACACAAATTATAATATTCACAAACCTTGCCGTTCTTATGATTTCCGCCATGCTTATGACACTTACAGTAATGATCAGTGCGCCGAGTATATGATCGAAATCAGCAGAAGTTCCAGACTTGGAAAAAATCGCCGGCGAAAACATCAAATATAACCCCATAGCAGCAGTTATTACAAGGTTTGCCGGCGCGGACATTCCTAGTATTCCTGCTCGAAATGTCGCCAGTGGTTCTTTGGCAAAATGCGTTATCTCAAGGTCGTTATTCTGTGATGTCCCGCCTTGCAGCGTATCGCCCAGCCAGAAAGTTCGCCAAAATGCCTTGCCTTCGCCTCTGGCCTTTACCATGAATTGCAGCATCGCCACAACCTCATCCACTTCCAATGGTATCATCGGCAGCATTATTGCCGCTGCCAGTAAACACAATGTGCACCAATACCCAACGACGACCGGCTGACTGCTTACAAGCAGAATGTGCACAAGCCCAAGCGGTATCACCAGTATGCCAAAGAACGTAACCATCCAAGGCATAGTCCGCCATCTCGCCTGCGAACCCATCCATCCCATGAGAAATTCGAATGTATATGCAACAGCGCCAAGGCCGGCATCAGAAATCGGCAATGATCTTGAAATACTGGAATCGAGTACGCTTTTAGTACCATGACCAAATAGTGGGTCCCAAACACGATCCAAATAGCCTAACTGGTAAAAAGCTAAATAGCGTGAAACCATCCAGCCGAAAAAACCGAGTGCGATCATCGGGGCTCGCTGCGGCCATGAGGAAGGATTGTAAGACCATCCAGGCTGCTGCGGGTTCGCCTGCATGAAAGCAACCATATTGGGCATTCCTGGAATCAGAACTGATAACGTAATTACAAGTGTTCCGACAAGCGTATCATTCAAGTAGATGAAAGCAGTTGGAGCCCAGAAAAGCAGAGGAGCAAAATTGAGCCATATCCCTGTAAAGCAAGCGGCCCACAATGAAACCGGTCTATCAGGCGAGAGTGCGCGAAACCCGAATATAATTAACGCAATTCCGCTAACAATATCACTGATCTTGAGCACTTCGATCCGGCTTTGAAGTGATATCCAGATTTGCCTTGCGCCTGCGGGTTCTACGGGGTTTAGGGCATAACTGGTGCTTAGACCGCAAAATATAAGCCATAATCCGGCAAACACAATAAACCAATATGCCCAAAGGAACTTTTGGTGGTGTTCAATCAACAACTCAAGCCTGTTTTGTTTTTGATCAGGTGGATTCATTTCGGCTCATTCCAAGTAATTCCCCGCACTGCTGAAATCCCAATAAAAGCAATTCTGAAATATGGAGAGCATGCCTGCCGGTGCCCTCTAAAATCTGGGTGCGGCAACTGAAGCCGTCAGCAACGATATAAGTATGCTCATCAGATTCCCTAATTGCCGGTAACAGATGCTCATTTGCGATTTGCATAGATATATCGTAGTGCTCAGATTCGAGGCCAAATGATCCTGCCATTCCGCAGCACCCCGGCTGAGGCTCTATGAAGTCGAGACCTGCTTTCTTTAGAACATCTCGCGCGGCTTGAACATTTAGAACAGCTTTTTGATGACAATGGCCGTGAAAGACGGCTTTTCCGTGCATTTTCGGCAGCGGCAGTTCGCTCTTATTCACGAATTCACTGAGCAGAAATACCTGGCTGGCGAGGCGTTTTGCATCTTCATTATTCGGAAAAAGCCCCAGCATGTCATCCCTGTATACAGCTGCTGTGCTGGGTTCAAGAATAATAACCGGTATGCCGGCCTCGATCTCCTCCTTGAGTTCATCGAGAATTTGGGCCAGTTTTCGCCTGGCATACGCCAGATAGCCGTAATGTATTAACGGCCTGATCGCGGCAGGACGTCTGCGCGGCAAAATTACATTATATGCCCAGTGTTCAAGAAGCATCTTTGCGGCTTTTAAACTATTGGGGTAAAAATAATCATTGAACGGATCGGGATAAAGCAGCACTTTTGGACTTTTGCGTTCTCGTTGTTGACGATCTTTAGCCCATGAGCTGAATGTCTGGCCGGCGAACATCGGCATATCACGTTTTTGGCTGATACCGGCAACGGCTTTGATCAAATTTCGCAACAAAGGGGCATGTGAGATAAAATTCGCCAGCTTCGGTATTTTCCCGCCTATCGGAGCCCATATCCCAATGAGTCCCATCGAATATGCGCTAGATGGTCTTAATCGGTGATGATAATAATGCGCAAGGAATTCCGCCTTATACATCGCGATATCCACATTGACGGGACATTCTGTCTTGCATCCTTTGCATGCCAGGCAAAGTTTAAGGCAATTAAAAACTTCCCTGCTTTTCCAGCCGGTCTTAATGAAATCTCCCCTGAACATTTCCCAAAGCACATGCGCCCTGCCCCGGGTAGTATGCTCTTCTTCACGAGTAGCCAAAAAGCTTGGGCACATAAAGGCATCGTGAGTTCGCCTGCAATCGCCAACACCAACGCACCTTAAGGTCGCCCGCGCAATGCTGCCTCGATCCTCTGGAAATTTGAAATAGGTCTCGCCAGTCCAGGGTTTATACGAGCTTCCAAATTTGAGATTTTCATCGGGCAGGTACGGTTCGATCACTTTTCCTGGGTTCATTTTCCACTGGGGATCCCATATCTTCTTAAATTCAACGAATGCCTCCATCAGTTCGCGTCCATACATTTTGGGCAGGAAAATTGCTTTTGACTGTCCGTCACCGTGTTCAGCTGAAAATGAACCGCCGTATTTGACGACAAGGTCCGAGGCTTCGTCTATGAATTTGAGATAATTCTTTATTCCGTCTGCCGAAAATAGATCAAATGATATTCGGCAATGAATGCAGCCTTGGCCGAAATGCCCATATAGTGACGCAATAAGATTGTGCTTATCAAGCAGTTTGCGGAAATCCCGCAGATATTCCCCAATCTTGTCCGGCCGAACCGCCGCATCCTCCCACCCGGGCCAGCTCAAAGGCATGCCCGGAACATTAGCCGTAGCACCGAGCCCGGATTCACGAACTTTCCAGATTATCTTTTCTTCCGATTCATCAGTGAACAGCTTCATGCTTGGAGGATTGGACCTGGATCTTAAAACGTCCATTGCTGCTGCAGCGATATCGTCTGCCTCTTTCTTAGTGTCTGCGCCAAATTCTACGAGCAGCCAACCTTTACCTTCGGGCAGAAGCTTTGTGTTTTCGGGATGAAGGTTCTTTCGGATCATGAATTGCACAAGCATGTCATCGAGACCTTCGAGTCCAAGAGGTTTAAATGCCATAATTTCAGGAATATGGTCCCCCGCTGAAAACACATCATGGTAGCCCAGCACAAGCAGGCTTCTTTTTGGCGGGCTGTGCACGAGTTGAACTGTGGCTTCGAGAACAATAACACAAGTGCTTTCACTGCCGACAAGCGCACGAGCGACATGAAATCCATTTTCCGGCAGAAGATTGTCGAGATTATAGCCACTTACGCGTCTTGGAATTTTTGGATACCTGCTTCGAATAAGATCGGCATTTCGGTTTGTCAGATCGTTAAGGTTCCTATATATCTCACCTTGCCTGGTGTTACCGGCGATTATCCTGTGCAACTCCTGGGTATTTGTTTGGCCGACTTTAACTCTAAGGCCATCATAAGTGAGAATTTCAAGTTCATGCACGTTATCGACAGTTCTGCCAGCCATGACGGAATGTATGCCGCAGGAATTATTGCCGATCATTCCGCCAAAGGTGCAGTGAGTATGCGTCGCGGGATCCGGGCCATAAGTGAGATTATATTTTTGTTGCGCTTCATCTCGCAAATGATCTAAAATTGTGCCTGGCTGCACAACGGCAAGCTTCTTTTGCGGATCAATGTTCAGCACTTTATTTAAATATTTTGAAAAGTCTATGACCACGGCTTTATTAACTGTCTGACCGCAAAGACCCGTCCCGCCGCCGCGAGAAACTATTGGCGCACCGAATTTTCGGCATATAGCAACGGCAACCTCAACGGCATCTTTAGTTCTGGGCAAAACGACGCCGTATGGAATATAACGATAATTTGAGGCATCGGTCGCATATAATGCCCTTGAGCCTGAATCAAATCTGACTTCGCCGTCAACTTTTCTGGTCAGTTCTGAATTGAGCCCCTGGACGTCAATATTGTTAGGGTCATTGGCCATCTTGTCTCGCTATTTCGAATTTAGCCACGTCGCTTTCTTTTAATTCGAGACCTGTACCGGGTCTACTCAGGTCTGGTTTAAGAATTCCGTTTGATGGCAGTGCTACTCCGTCAAAAAGCATATTCTCAATTCGCACATGATCGTGGAAGTACTCCATATGCCTGAACTGCTCCAGCGAACAGGCCGGATGTAAATGAATAGATGGGGCACAATGCGATGAAAGCCCAAGGTAATGTGCCCGGCACATGGCGCCAACGGCCAGAAATCCAGTTATTCCACATCGCGTGACGTCAGCCTGAACCACATCAACCGCTTCTGAAACAAGTAAATCTCTAAAATACGCGATATCGAAACCATATTCGCCCACAGCTATATCCATGATTGCAGGAGCACGATCTCGAATAAGTTTCAGACCCGCGGTGTCACGGTGGTAAACCGGCTCCTCGAACCACCTGACCTCTGATTCGGCAAATGTATCAGCCATGGCCAATGCCTGTTTGCGGCTATATCCGCCATTGGCATCAACAAACAATTCCACGTTATCGCCGATCGTTTTTTTTGCCGTTTTGACTCTTTTCGGATCATCTTGCGGCCGACGTCCCACTTTCATTTTAACCTTTTTGATTCCCATACTTGCCCAGCCATAAAGCTGGTCGGATAATTTTTCGAGTGAATACGATGTAAATCCGCCGCTCCCATAAATTTCAGCTTGTGGGCTATAAACACCGAGTAGTGACGCCAGCGGCTCATTCAACAATTTACTTTTCAGGTCCCAAAGCGCCGAGTCGACAACTGAAACCGCTGTCATACAAAGACCGGTATCGCCAAAATTCCGAATGCTGTTGAGCATTCGACCCCAACACGCCGGAATATCCATCGCGCTTACTCCGTTGATACATGGGAATAACACATCGTGAATGATATTCGCGGCAGATCGGTGAGTATATGAATACCCGATGCCCCAATGCCCGCCGGCAAAAACCTCAGCGAGCACCATTGTAGTGCTATCCCATTTCAAAGTGCCGTCAGATTCCGGTGCATCGGTTGGAATAGAAAATACGCGTACGGTTATCTTTTCAATCGGCACAGTCGATATCGCAATAACGCTCATGGCACCCCCCGTATGTTAGAATCAAAATCAACTGTGGGCAAGCCATGTACTCATCATCTGTTTAGCCGATTGTTTTGCCATGCCCAGCATATTTGGATCACCCTTGAACATGCTGAACATATAACCTTTGGCCTGCTCAAAAGTGATATGCGGCGGCAGCGGCGGCACATCCGGATCACAATGCGCATCGATCACAACCGGCCGGTCGGCACTTAACGCATCCTCCCATGCCTGACCGATATCATCCGGGTTATCCAATTCTATGCCGCCAAGGCCGAGCAGTTCGGCGAATTTAGCATAAGACATGAACGGCAGATCCTGCGACGCATCGAATTTTGGATCCCCGTTCATCACTCGCTGTTCCCATGTGACCTGGTTAAGATCTTTGTTATTCAGAACCAATACTATCAGATGCGGGTTTGACCACTCCCTCCAGTATTTTGAAATAGTGATCAGCCCGTCGTTGCCCAGCATCTGCATCGCTCCATCTCCCACAAGTGCTATCGCGGTGCGGTGCGGGTATGTAAATTTCGCAGCTATCGCGTATGGCACCCCCGGACACATCGTCGCCAGATTGCCGGAAAGCGAACTCATCATACCCCTGCGAATCTTAATATCCTTTGCAAACCAGTTCGCTGCCGAACCGGAATCGCATGTGATAATACAATTATCAGGCAATCTCGGCGAAAGCTCCCAGAAAAGCCTTTGCGGGTTTATTGGTTCAGCACTCATCAGTGCCCGGGCTTGCATTACTTCCCACCATTCCTTGTTGTTATTTTCAATTTCCTCTCGCCAAGCGCGATCAGTTTTACGCTCGAGCAGCGGCAACAACGCCTTTAAAGTCAAAGCCGAATCGCCGTGGAGATTTACTTCCGTCGGATATCTCAATCCCAACATAGACGCCTTAATATCAATCTGTACCCCTCGGGCATTTCCTTCCTTAGGCAGAAATTCTGAATACGGAAAACTTGTGCCGATCATAAATAACGTATCACAGTCCGCCATAAGGTCCCAGCTCGGTTTCGTGCCAAGAAGCCCGATAGTTCCTGTCACATACGGCAGATCGTCGGGCAGCACTGCTTTGCCCAGTAAAGCTTTTGAAACTCCCGCCCCAAGGACCTGGGCCGTTTGCATTAATTCATCGGGGCAGTGAAAACATCCAGCGCCCACCAGCATCGCAACTCGTTTACCTGAATTAAGCACATCAGCTGCCCGCCTAAGGTCGTCATCTTTGGGAATTATGTTGGGCATTGAATACCCAATCCCCGAAAATGCAGTCCCATGCACTCGCGGCGGAGATGCCACTGCATCCATTTCCTGCACGTCATTGGGTAAAATTATGCAAGTAACCGTTCTGTTTGCCATCGCTATCCGCATTGCGCGGTCCACAAGATGACGTATCTGCGTGGGGCTGCTTGCCATATTAACAAAATCCGATGCCACATCTTTGAACAATGACATCAGATCAACTTCCTGCTGGTAAGCTGCGCCCAACGCAGTCGTTGCCTGCTGACCGACTATTGCCAATACAGGACGGTGGTCCATTTTAGCATCGTATAACCCGTTTAAAAGATGTATCGCGCCGGGACCACTTGTGGCTATACAAACGCCCACTTCGCCCGTGAATTTTGAATGGGCGCACGCCATAAATGCTGCGTTTTCTTCATGTCGTGCCTGGATGAAACGTATCTTATCCTTTGCACGATTCAATGCGCCCATCACTCCATTTATGCCATCTCCCGGATAACCATATATGATTCGAATACCCCAATCATGAAGTCTGTTCACAAGGAAATCACTTGCAGTGGCCATCGCTTTTGCCCTTTCAGATAAAGTGACAACCTCCAGCCCCATCTCACACCTTAAAGATATTGCAAAGAACGTTCAAGTAATATTTAGGCTTGATGAATTTTCAGGGAGCAGAATTTGAATCGCTAAATGTCCTGATGTATGTAACTATATACCAGCCGTAATCCTGAGGTATTATTCTGGTAAGCATGGGACTGTGACCTGTGCCTGTAACCATTTTGGAATAGACCTGACTATCCGAATATTCTTTAAGCCCAATTTTTCTCAGATTTGTCGGTGCGGGAATATAACTGTAACCAACCGGCCCATAACCGTCGCCGTTTTCGCCGTGACAAAATGCGCAATAATAACCGTAAAAGACCTTGCCTGTCCTGAGGGCTTGAGCAGTTGGTTTAATGCTGTCTACGACATTTAAAGTATTGACATCTATTATGTATTTGCCTGTCGGTACACTGTTTTGGGGTGATTGGATCATGCTAAATTTATAAGTTCGGAGATTGGGCTGAATTCGCATTCTAGGCCCGCTGAACATAAGGTATAAGATAACGCCCCCGGAGATCACAATCAATGCCAGCATTGCCTTGATCAGGTTTTTTTTCATTGGGTCACCTGGTATAAAGGCTTGCCGGTGTTGCGGTCCCAACCGGCGCCAGGCAAAGGCTCGGTTTGCCTTGGAATGTTGGATTCCGGTATATATTTGTTTGTTGAATAAACAGATTCGGCAGGTGTATCGGATATGGTGCCAAAGTCCCACTTGCGCGGCGTTTCGAGTACCACCATGTGAACAGCCATACCCCAACCAAATAAAACTGCGCTGAAGGCTATCAGAATTACCCAGCCCCAGAATTGATTTTTTAATACCAAATATTCTTCGTATTTTTCCATTTTCACCAGTTTGGCGGATACATGCTCACTATAATAACATAGATCAGGTTATATAAACCCGTCGCGATAAAACTGAAAATCAAGAACCATGGCATATACCTCCATGCATCTCGCCATGTGCCCTGAGGCTCGGTCAGGCCTTCGTTTTCGCGCGGCCTCCACATACCCATGTAGGCCAGCAGGATCAAAAGCAAAGTAAGTATCCCGCCTGCCAGCGACAATATTACCCATTGTGTTTGCAGTATTTCCAGCCTGTACATATTTCACCTGTTTTTCTCGTCTAAAGCAAGATACCGGCTGTGATCCATATTACGAAATTGACCCGAACGAATCGCCCACATGAGGATAGGTATTATAAAAAGCAGATTCATTACCAGTACCGCTGTCCAGAGTACTATAAGCTTAATTTCATTTTCAGGCCCGTTCATTCGTTTGCCTCCCCCGGCAGAATTTTAATCAGATGCGGATTTTTCCAAAGCGGCTCATAAGCTGCGTCTATTCCTCCGGGATCGATATCGGCATCCGTATAGCCGATGAAGTTTACGGCTATGTAGTTGGAAACATCCCATATCTTTTCAGATTCAAGTGCTCGTTTGAAATATGGCATGGCAGTGCCGGTTATACCGTTCATGACCTGGTAATATAAAATTCCGCCTATGTATTTATCTTCGACAAGGTGTCGCTTAAGGGTCGTAAAATTCAGCGGTGGCGGCTGTGTGTATATCATCGCCGGGCCCTGGCCGTCTCCAATATTGCCGTGGCAGCCGATGCAGAACTGCTGATATATTTTTTTGCCCCGAAGCAGTGCCTCTTCTCTGGCCGGATATGGATTGGGCATAGCACGCCATGGAGCCGGCACTTGTGCGTGTATCCATTCTATATTTTTATCAGGACCCAGTTTGTAAGCTTCAGTTGCGGGCGATTTCCATTTATTCTGTCGTAACACCCTGTAATCGGCCATTTTGCCACCTTCGGCCTGCATATACGCGGTAAGCTTTTTGATATTCTCTTTGCCAAGGAATTTCCAGGACGGCATTACCGATACAGGGCTTGTAAACCGCGGATTCGTGAAATGCGCTAAATGCCAATCATCCGGATGCTCACCTCCTTCCTGCGAAAGATCTGGCCCGGTGCGCTCGGTGCCAAGTATAGGAGCGGTAACGGCGTAGTAGTCACCCGGCTGGGCTATTCGATAAGCCCCATGGCCCCAGTCGATCGTCCTTATATATTGTGAATGGCAATAGCTGCAGCCATTCTTAATATAAAGGTCGTGACCATCAAGCTCAGTTGAAGTGTAAGGTCTCCAGATATCGGAGGGCTTGTCATGTATAGAAGCGACGGGAATCGCAACCATGATGGAAATTGATGCCCAGAAAACAAGCAGCGAGCCTATTATCAAAAATGCCGGTGTCATTTTCATAAACTGCTCTCCAAATCGGTTATATCCGGCTCTCCGTATCTGGCAGTCATATACATATTATAGAAACCAACAATTGCCGAGGCGATTATGAAAACTCCAAACCCTGCCCTGAAAGCCATATATGGGAACATTTCCGGCACGACCCTGTATACTATCTCGCCATTATACCATGCGCTGCCCTGGATCAGTCCTGCGATTGTAAGCACAAAAAAGAAACCCGTCAGCCCCGTGGTGATGAACCAAAATTGCAGGTTGGCCAGCTTAATCGAATACAGTTTTCGCCCGACTATTTGAGGCAAGATATGCCACATTGTACCCAGCGCGATATAGCCTGCAAAGCCAAGTACCGCTATATGCGAGTGACCTATCGTCCAGTTATTAAAATGCGTAATCCTCTGAACGAAAGGCAGCGATTGAAACGGCCCCTGGATACATACGAGCAGGTACCAGATCAAACCGGAAATAACAAATCTGCCGCCCGGATCAGACCAGACAAGTCCGGCACGGCCGCGAGTTGTTATCAACAGATTAAATGTGGCTACAAAGACCGGCAGGATCATTCCTACCGAGTCCATTACTGAAACCGCTTTGAGCCAGTTTGGAATCGGGGCCTGAAGAAGGTGATGGCCGCCGATATGAGAATATAATGCCACAAGCGTCCAGAAGCCGATCAATGATAATAAGTATGAATATAGCGGCGATTTGGAAACGCGAGGAATAACATAGTATGCCGCTCCTACAGCTAACGGGGTAAGCAGCAGACCGGGAAGATTATGCCCGTAAAACCAGAGGAATATGGAATCCAGTATGCCGGTTGTCGCACCCGAGCGGGGATTCCACATAACATTTCCGATCGGGTACATACCAGCAGTCCACAGAAATGCACCCGCGAAATACCAGATCGAAACATATAACGTGTTCTCTACCCTATTGACGATTGTCATCACGATATTAAAAATGCCCGCAAGCACAGCCAGCATCAGTGAAACATCGAAGATCCATATATATTCAGTATATTCTCTGCCCTGCGTTATACCGAACCAGAATCCGACCGGTCCGCTGAGAATCGTCGCGTTCCACAGGACGAAACTGAGCCATCCAAGCGGCTCTGACCACAATTTTGTCTTTAGCAGAACAGGCAAGTAGTAATAGCCGCACCCAATGAGCATCGTTGTAACAAAGCCGTACAGAACCGTATTAACGTGCGCGGGTCGTTCCCTGCCGAAAACCAGCCATGGAATATTATTGAAGAATTCAGGCGAAACAAGATGAATCGCCGAGATCATTCCGTAGCTCGTCCCCACTATGAACCATACCCCGGCGGCGAAGATGTATGCCATTGCGGTGCTTCCGGGTTTATTTATTATTTCAGAGACTCTATTTGGCATCATTTTACCTGTGACATATCAAGCAATCATGAGACGCATTTTCCTGCCGATGACAGCTTACGCAATATCCCATCGTGAAACGCTCAGGTTGTCGCACCCTATCCATTTGTGCAACATTACCGTGACATCTGCCGCAATCAAACCCGCTGCGAATATGCATCTGGTGACTGAAATATACAAAATCCGGAACGTCATTGATCCGCACCCACTCTATAGGTTTTTTTTGTTTATAATACTCCTGTACACGAACGATCGGGGGATAATATATAGCCACTCGCCGATGGCAAAGCATACAGGTTTCCAGCGCCGGTATTCCGGCGTGATCGGTATTGATCGCCTGGGAATGGCAAAAATAGCAGCTTATTTTCTTATCTGTCGCATGGACACGATGACTGAATGGAACCGGCTGAGACTGCGCTGAATTTATTGCTCCCCTTGGGTAAAAGATCGCATACGCGCCCGCTGCGAGCATCAGCAACAAGATCATAATAATTGCAATCATACGAGTGAACTTACGACGGCTTCTAAACCGCTGTTCGGATGTTGATTCAAAGTCGTTATTTTGCTCTGCCATAATCTATCCTCGAAAGGTTATATATAAGCAGAAATAACGACGCAAAAGCCACCCCGGAAATTAATTCCAGTAATCCTGGCCGGGGATAGCCGCCCTGTACCCCGGGCACCACAAGCCACCATCGCTCAAGCCAAAGTCCTGCAAGCAGGATCACACAAACGATTTTTACAAACATGCGGCTCGTCCTGGCCCGGCGGGTTAAGAAAAGGACCAATGGTCCCAAATACACAACCCCAAGTATCCAGGCACTAAAATATTTCCAAGGTTCCAGATTCAGACGCATTAATATAAAAGGTGTTTCACCGGGAAGATTTTCGTACCAGATCACGATCAGCTGAGAGTACATCAGATACGTCGTCAATAAACTGAATGTAATTATAAGTTTTGTCAGGTCTTCCAGTACCTCGGTTTTTAATTCTTTTGCAAATGTGTAAGCAAGCGTCCAGGCCGTGATTGCCGCATAAAGACCGGAGATGAAAAAATAGCCTCCGAATAAGGCGCTATACCAGTTCGGCTTGGGCCCCATCACGAAATCAAACCCAATGATCGTAAACGCAATGCAATAGGATAAAATCAAAAACGTACCCAGGAGCTTATTGCTGTATCGCTTCACAAAAAACGTCGCCAATAAAATAAAAACCATTAACGCAACCGCTGCTCTTGCAAAGATAAATTCGCTGCTGAGCCATATCGGATGCATCGCGACCATTTGAGGCCATGGTGCCCAATAAGCTTTTCCGAACCACAAAAATATAAGCAGGAGCATGGAAACAGGTACAAACCAGAATGCTCTTAATGCCGCTCTCTCCATGCCATCGGTCCATGTGCCGCGCGAACAATAAATGATCGCAGGCCAGGTAACCATGCCAGCAGCGAGCGGAACAAAAAATATAAAATTAACGAGAAGCGTCAGCCATATCCGTTTATCGCTGAAGAGGAAAGCATCGCTATAAAGTCCAAGGCAAACTGTTGCCAGAAGCAGCAGCAGGACAACCCCGTTTTGCCTGGCTTTTTTAAGTGCGGTATACATGAGTTTCCTCAGGATTGCCGCTTTGCAGAAATTTTTCAGCGGCTTTGAGTTGTTCCCTTGTACATCCGACAAACAAACCGAACCGATCGCTGCTGAAGCGCCCATCGTAATAGCGCGGCATTTCTGAAAATTTTAACCTTGTGTGAATTATCAGCCCTATCAGATTGAAAATGCTCCCCACGAGCACCGCACCCTCAAAAGCGATAATACAATATGGTATAATGGATACGGGGTGTTTGCCTCCCACTATTAAAGAGTTCACTTTCGCACTCCAGATCGCTAGTGCAAATCCCGACGCTGCGCCCAGCAGCACACCCGCCAAAGTCCAGAATCTCACAGGGCTGAAGTGTCGGCCTGTAAGTTTTTCCGCCTGGGCCAGTCTTATCGGCGAAAAGTAATCAAAGTTGTTGAAAATGCTTTCATTCAGACGAGCTATGGATGCTAACAATTCCTCCGGCCTGGAGAATATCGCCAGCACTCCGGTACTGGATTTTACTGGCGATTGCAATATGCTGTGAATGATATTCCGCGAGGACTCACCCGCAGTTTCAGATTTAAGATCCGCTATCGCAATCGTCGGAAACAGCCTCGAAAACGCCATAAAGCAGAAAAGAAAGAACCCAAGAGCACCCAGGAAAATATTAACTTCGACTATTGTTGGCCAATATGCCCCCCAGTTATGCGGTAAAAAATCATGCCATGTCGCCCCTATCACGATCATCAGTCGCTCGAGCCACATCCCCGTTATCACCATCATCGCCATCGCGAAGAGCCAGAAAGTATTTGTTCGCACTTTCTTGAATGCAAAACTCAGCGGCGCAAGCACATTTAGCGGAATCAAAAGCCAGTATATCCACGCAAGCGGCCCCGCAGCTCGCCAAACCGAAAACTGCTTATCGAAAACCCCGTTCGAATACCAGTCCGTAAAAGGTTCGGCTATATACGAATAGCCCATAATGCCCGTCGTCACCAGCATCGTCAGCGCAAGGGCCTCAAAATGCACCGGCTGTATAAGATTTTCCAGGTGCAGCAGTTTCCTCATCGGGATCAAAAGCACCAGCACCATCGCCAGTCCCGAATGTATCGCCCCGGCTACAAAATAGGGTGCATACAACGTAACATGCCACCCAGGCAGTAAACTCACCGCGAAATCCCACGACACCACCGAATGCACAGATACAACCAGCGGCGTTGCCAATGTGGCGAAATAAAGATACGCGCGCCCATGGTGATGCCACTGCAGCGAATTCCCGCACCAGCCCAGCGCCAGGTTTTTATAAAATCTGGTTCGAATATTGCCCGCGCCAAGTCGCTCTTCAAATCTATCCCTCGCCGCCGCAAGATCCGGCAGAAGACCAACATAAAAGAAAATCAGGCTCACCGTAAAATAAGTCCCTATTGCAACAACATCCCAAACAAGCGGACTCTGAAAATTGGGCCAAAGCTGCCTTTGTGACGGATATGGCAGTATGTAATAAAACACCCACAGCCGCCCGAGGTGTATCAGCGGAAACATACCCGCAGTTGCTATCGCGAAAATCGTCATAGCCTCAGCCGAACGCGAAACACTCGTGCGCCATCGCGCCCGCACCAGCAGCAGGATCGCCGAAATCAGTGTGCCTGAATGAGCTATTCCCACCCAGAAAACAAAATTCGCGATATACGATCCCCAGCCCACTGGATGATTTACGCCCGCAACCCCCATCCCCACCCGAACCTGGTAAGTCCAGTTCAGTGCGCCCCACCCCGCAAGACCTGCCGTTACCAACAGGAATATCCAATACAATGCGCCCGGCTCGCGCATTGGTTCCAGCACGTCATTATTGATCTTTTTTAATGTAAGCTGCTCCACAGCGCCTCTCACATATCGTTTATCACTCGCTTAAGATAAGTCACAGCCGGTTTTGTGTTGAGTTCCTCCAGCACATGGTATCGCCGAGCATCACGCAGAGTAAGCTTCGTCACCTCCGAATTTGCGTCCAGCAGATCACCGAATATCAGTGCACGCGTCGGACACGATTGAACGCACGCCGGCTGTACCTCGCCGTCTCGAATTGAGCGGTTCTCCCGCCTTGCCCTGTGTTCTACCTGCCTTATACGCTGAATGCAAAATGTGCATTTCTCCATCACCCCTCTGCTTCGCACCGTAACCTCCGGGTTTAGCTGCATCTCCAGCGGCTTGGCCCATTGCGTATTGAACCAATTGAATCGCCTCACCTTATACGGGCAGTTATTTGAGCAATACCTTGTGCCTATGCATCGGTTGTATATCTGCGCGTTTAGCCCTTCTTCATTATGCACCGCCGCGAACACCGGGCAAACCGGCTCGCATGGCGCAGCATCGCAATGCTGGCAAAACATCGGCAAAAACGCGATCCTGCTTCCACCCTGCTCTTTATAAGGCACAACTTTAATCCATGCCATTTCTCGTCCTTTACGAAGTGCCTCCTTTCCCATGACCGCAATATTGTTTTCCGCATAGCACGCGATCGCGCACGCCTGACATCCTATGCACCTGTTGATATCCGTAACCATCGCCCATCGATGATTCCGATGTTCATGCGGCTTGTAAAGATCACGACCAGGCTTGTACCCCGCCGGAAGCGGCAAAGTTACATCCTCACCTTTAGTCTGTCCTGATTTCAATTCAGATATCCTGGCCCATCGTATCGCCTCGCTGTTATACTGATCCATTGTCGCCTGCAGCAAAACACCACTGCTCTTATGTGCTGTTTGCTTAATAGTTATCGATGGGAAAAACCATTCATCGTTATGATTTTCAGTGACTGCAAAAGCGTTTGCTCCTTGGGCCTCCCCATATCGAACTGCCACAACATCTTCTGCGACGTTTTCAGATATCAGCACTCCACAGCGCATTTTTGCTGTTCCTGAAGTTATTTCGATTTCATGCTCTGCGTCGAAACCTAATTTCGCCGCAGTCTTCGGATTTATTTCTGCAAAACTGCTCCAAACCGCCGAACTCAGCGGTTCCGGGTTCTCCTGCAGCCACGGGCGATTCGCTACCCTGCCGTCGAAAAGCAGAACAGACCCATATGCGTAAAAATGCAATTTGCCCGCCTTATTTTGCGCCTTAGCAAAGTTGAATTTCGCGGTCTTTGGATGCGTATTAAGCTGCCCTTTATCAACGGGCACTTCGACAAAACCCATCTTCAGAACTTCCTGAGAACCGCCCCAGCTCTTTTCAATTTTCTTTGGCCAGTCATTTGGCGGGGCCTGTTTAGAACTTTGCGCCATCAACTCCGTAAGTATTTCGCTGAAATTGCGACTGTCATAAAGTCTCTGCATAACGGGCTGAATTATCGAAATAAGCCCATTATAAGGCTCGTAATCTCCCCACGTCTCCAGAAAATGGTCCAAAGGCAAACTGTAATCCGCGAGTTGCGAAGTCTCATTGTGCATTACACCTGCGTAAACGATTGTTCCGGCCTTGCGCAACTGTGTAAATGCTACGGGCCTTACATATGCGATATTGCAGTTGCAAATCAGCACGACATCATCGGCTCTCACTTGACTTATAACTTCTTCAAATGTTGAACGCTCGCCAACATCGCTTAAAGCATATCGCCGTGTCGGTTCGATTACTTTACCCATTGCTCCTATCGCATTATTCATCACAGTGGTTGCAATCCCAAGATTATCGCTGTAAGAACCCGCAGCGCCGTTTGGCCCGACAAGAAATACCGGGCTTTTGCTCTTCATGATCAATTCAATCGTGCGTGAGACAGCTTTGTTATCCGCAGTTCCCCAATTACCAGAAATTAATTCATTGACATGGTCATCGCTCTTGATTCTATTTCGCTGTAAGAGTCCTCTTGTCACCCCGCAAACAAAGCCGATTTCGCTGCCAGGCATTAGTGTAAAAAATTCATCGCAGTTCGCGGCAGTCATTGATAATCGCGGCCCAAGATAAATACTTTTGCAAGCCCGGTTGAAATCCGCCTTAGCTTCCATGAACTGCCGCGCGAATTGTACATTAGAAATCCACGATTCAAGAAAATCCGCGTATATACTTATGATAAGATCTGCCTTGCTCAAATCGACATAAGGAATAATACTTTCGCCCAGTAACGTCATATATCCTTTGCGTAAATAGGGGTAATCGAATGGCTCATAAACCAGTAAATTGCTCTGGGGTGCCCCGGCCACCTTCAAAAAAGACTTGTTCACTTCGCGCTGTGTAGACGTCTGCAGGTCGGAAAGAATATAGATATTACCCTTGCGGCTGTTTATCAAAAGCGAAATATCCCTCAGAGCCTCATCCCAGCTTTGAAATTGTTTACTCCTGTTGTTATATGGCTTTTTCAATCTGTCGGGATGATACAACCCCTGAACCGATGACTGCCCCCTTGGACATAATCCGCCCATGTTAACCGGATGGTTTGGATTCCCCTCTGCTTTAAGTGCTCTGCCATCCCTGCACAACACATGCATACCACACCCAGCCGGGCACTCTCTGCAAGTTGTGGCATATGTAACCCATTCACCCGGTTCTATTTTCTCGGGTGGCGTAACATATGGGATCAATTTGTTTACCGCTGCCTGTGTAACTCCCGCTGCATGCAATGCCGCACCAGTAACGGTCGTTTTAAGCAGATCTCGTCTGGATACCCCCATTATCAGAAATCCCCATTGGGTCTGATTTTAATGCTACCTGATCCCAAGTTCAACGTTATTATTACGACAAACCGGGCAGTGCAGGGTTAGATGAATAAATTCACATTCCCTGACTCTGCATGGTCCAGGTACATGGCGACTCCGCCAAGTTCAACGCCATCGATAAGCTCTTCGTGCTTTAATCCCATTAAGTCCATGGACATCGAGCAGGCCACAAGTTTTATCCCGCTGGCCTTTGCCTTTGCGATAAGTTCTTCAAGCGACGACACATTCTTTTTCCGCATAATGCCTTTCATCATGACAGTACCAAGGCCGCCCATATTCATCTTTGAAAGCGTCAGCTTTGATGCTCCACGAGGCATCATAATGCCAAACATACGTTCGATCAGGTTTTTGTTCACCGGGACGGAATTGCTCCTGCGAAGCACGTTCAATCCCCAGAACGTAAAGAACATTGTCACTTGCGAACCCATCGATGCCGCCCCATTCGCAATAATAAAGGACGCCATCGCCCGGTCAAAATCATTACTGAAAACAACAATTGTCTTCTGTTTGCGTTCGGTATCGGCAATAGCACTGCTTTTTGCCTGTTGTTTAACTATTGTTGCTTTGAACATGCCATTTTCATTTACCAGCGCGGCAAGCTCGTTGCCGGTACTGTGACACCATCCCGGAATATCCGATGCAAATCCGGGGTCACGAGTTACAATCGTTAACGCCTGTCCTATGTCGAGCGTGTCAAGTTCGTTTTTCAGCTCAATGATCGGACCCGGGCACTGCAATTGGCACGCATCAATATGTTTTACTACGGTTATCCCGTCCTGTTTCTCCTTGCCTGGAGTGCTTTGCCGGCCTGCATCATCTTTCATTTCAGTTTTCTTTTCAGGTTCAACCGGTGCAGAACCATTAGTAACGGCCGCCCTGAATGTTTTATAACCACCTGTCAGGTTACGGCATTTGAAGCCATTCTGCTCCAGTATTCGACATGCAATGTATCCACGCAAACCCGCCTGGCAGAAAACCAGCAGTTCTTTATCCTTGGGCAGTTCACTCATACGGCTGCGAAGCTGGTCGAGAGGAATATTTATAGCTGAACCGATTGTACCCGCTTCCACTTCAGCTGGCGTACGAACATCTAGTAAAAGCTGATCCTCATGCACATTGAGCATGTCTTCCGAATGACAAATCTTAACCTTGCCGTCCAGGATATTGGAAGCCACAAAACCGGCATAGTTGATCGGGTCCTTGACCGAACCATATGGCGGAGCATAGGAAAGTTCCATATCCTGAAGGTCACGTACAGTCATGCCAGCCCGCATAGCAACGCTAAGCACATCTATTCGCTTGTCAATACCCTCTGAACCGACTGCCTGTGCGCCAAGTATTTTGCCGTCCTTTGGATCAAATATGAGTTTTAGACTCATTTGGCTTGCGCCAGGATAGTATGTTGCATGGCTGGCCGGATGGACATACACTTTTTCATATGACCTGCCCAGGCGTTTAAGTGTCTTCTCGCTTAAGCCCGTCATACCAACTGCCAAATCAAATACCTTACAGATAGCAGTGCCTTGTGTCTTGCGATAGCTGCATTTACCGCCTTCCATTACATTATCAGCCGCTATTCGACCCTGCCGGTTTGCCGGTCCCGCAAGCGGAATAAAGGTAGCAAAACCGCCCACATAATCTTCTACTTCAATCGCGTCGCCCACCGCATATATGTCTGCATCACTCGTCTGCATGCACTGGTCTACAACGATTCCTCCCCGTGAGCCTATGGTCAGCCCCGCATCTTTAGCCAGTTTGCTTTCGGGCTTGACTCCGATAGCCATCAAAACTATTGAACAATCGACGATATCACCGCTGCCAAGCCGTACACGCAATCCCTGCCCTGTCTCTTCGATTGACGAAGCTGATGTGCTAAGCCGCAAATCGACCCCATGCATTCGTAATTGCGCAGCTACAGGTGAAGCCATTTCCGGGTCAATTGGTCCGAAAACCTGCGAGCTCATTTCGACAATTGTAACATCTATTTTCTTCTGCCGCAGTGCCTCAGCCATCTCAAGCCCAATATACCCTCCGCCTACTATCAAAGCTCGACCCGTCAAGTTTGCTTCAACCGCATTTATGATACTATCCATGTCAGCAAGTGAGCGTAATGTAAATACGTTGCGCGAATTGATCCCTGGAATATTGGGCTTTATGGGTTCGGCGCCTGGGCTCAAAATAAGCTTGTCATATTGCTGGCGATACTCACGGTTCGCCGCCAGATCATGCACCAATACTTCTTTTGCCTGCCGGTCAATACTAACAACCTCAGACCGAGTACGAACATCTATATTGAAACGCGCTTTCATAGCTTGAGGTGTTTGGACCAGTAGTTTGCTCCGATCCGTTATTGTCCCGCCAATATGATACGGCATGCCGCAATTGGCGAATGAAATATGCTCTCCACGCTCGAAAATCGTTATCTCTGCGGATTCATTAAGCCTTCGTGCCCTCGCGGCAGCAGAAGCCCCGCCCGCAACACCACCAACAATTATCAATTTCATAATAACCCCTTTGTGGATTAGTTCCGTTAAAGTTTGCAGTGCTTTCGAATGCATTCAATAATACCGGTTGGCTGCGACATGGCGATGGTATAATAAACTGTCCGGCCCTTGCGTTTGCTGTCCAGGAGTCTATGTCCCTTTAAGAGCCGCAGATGATCGCACGTCTGATTGGGGTTAAGTTCACATATTTTTGCAATTTCGTGCACTGCAAACTCGCCTTGCATAAGGATGTCGATCATCCTCAAACGTATCGGGTGAGCAAGCAATCTCAGGCACTCTGAGGCCTTTTCAAGCACCTCAATGGGCAATAAGTCTAATTTCTGTTCAGATTTTTTTGCCATAGTAAACTCCAAAAATTACATATATCAATATATCGTAAGTTTTAGATATGTCAATAGTTCGATAAATATTTTTTAAAATTGCTTAAATCTTCGTATTTAAAATCGAATGTACCGTGATTTTCCGCGATATATGGATCAGAGCCGATGAGACTTCTTCAAAATGAATTATTTTGGTGCAAAATTTTCATTCGATAAAATGGGAAATGCCCTGTTATAATACGGCCGGATATTGTGCGACTCCTTTCGATATGCAAGTTCCTTTAAACTAAAACTTCCATATCGAAACGCGGCATGTTGTCTATTATTTTACTCAATATTCATCAACTTTTTTGGATAAGGTTATTTTAAGGACAAAAAATGAAATCAATGACACTCGTTCTCGCACTTATGACTGTTCTCCTGGCCAGCTGCTCAAAACCCCGCCCTCGCCTCGGCTCTTACGCCACCCCGGATGTAAAATTTGTCAGTGTCTCAAAACTGGGCAACCATAATTTTTCCAGTTCTTTAGGCGAAAACGATGGTATCGTATACACCTGCTCCGGCGGCGATATAGACCTCATGCATCTCCGCATAGCCGCCGACCACGCCTATTATTTATACAATCTCACCCGCGACGGGCTGGCCAAAGGCAAAACCCAATATACCTTTAATCTCACCGTCGACCCAACCCGCATGAGGTCCACAATCGAATTCCCCGCCAACTTCAATTCCATGTCCTCCGAGATGCAGCAAAAACTCATAGATCAAGCCTCGCTTGAACTGGCCCAGTATTACACCTGGTATCTCACTACCTGGCATGAAATAGGCACATGGTACGGCCGAGCCACCTTCTTCCCCGGCTCGGAATTCCACTCCGCCTTTTCATGGGAGGATTCCTACTCCAATCTTCTCGGTGCCCTTCGCGTCGCAAAAGCCGTCGAAGCCGCAGGCCCAACCCCCTCCACAGGCAAATATAACAAGGCAATGACTTCCGTCCTCGAAGCTGAACTGATACGCCTCGGCGCAATCCCCGCAAAACAGGCAAAAGCCGCTTCCGAATCAATGCGTGGCAAATGGTTTACAGGCCGCGTCTCCGTTGCTGTCAAAATGCTCATGCGTAACCTAGACGTAGGCGGCCCGGACAACTGCGTCTCCCCAGCCCTCATCCCCAGCGTCTGCCCAAGCCCCCTGCCCTATTGCCTCCCCGTACCAAATCTCGCTAAAACCCGCGCCGCCGGCTTCAAAGTCACTCTCGAAGTCCTCCCCGACAGCCTTGAACGGTCCAAAATAATGCCCATAATCTACGGCAAAGGCAACAAAGGACCCATCAACCCCGAAATTCACCTCCCCATCGTCGCGCACCGCATCGCCAATGAAGCCCACGAAAAAGGCTACTCCGTAATCGAATAAGAAGTTCTGCTTACCCACTAACAAAAACCCCAGGCTCTCCCTGGGGTTTTATTTTGTCTTGATCTCATCGCTGGCCATATCTGGAATTTAAATCACAATCACCAAAAACCAAATTACAAACAAATTCAAATTCCCAAATACAAACCACTAAAACAAATAAAAACGCATGGGCTGTTTCTGTTTTGGATTTCTTAATTTGTGCTTTCTATTTGTTTGAGATTTGGGTTTTGTTATTTGCTATTTACATCTATTCCCTCATTGCAACTGGCTTGCCCAGTATTTCCGAATAAATTATCGCCGTAGCAAGATCGATCTTTCCAAGCCTCGCCCCGACATGAGCCCGCTCTTTAATTTTCATTGCCGCCGCCATCCCATGCGCCGCGTCAGATGCCTTCAGCGCCTCGCTCGGCGACCGCCTGACCATGGAACTGCCGCCCATCTCACGCCGCCCAGGCATTATCTCGCCGCCGTACCTGCTCTTGCGTTTTAGCTCAGCCTGCCTCTGCAAATCGGCCCTGGCCGCCTGCTTTTCGGCGATTTCACGATCACGCTTTCCTTTTACCTGCCGGGCGATCTTCTCGCGATAAACCGTATCTCGCTGGATCTTTTCCTGGCGACCCTGCTTCTCCGTTGTTTCGTATTCCGTTTCAGCCCTGCCCATCCCTGATGGCTGTCGAACAGGTGTTTCCGTTCTAACAGCCCCCTGCCCGCCCGCAGCAATCGCCGCTTCCATTTTCTGCTTCGCCGCCCCGCGTGCTATTTCAAATTCCCTGTAAGCCTGGGCTTTCGCCTGCTCTATCTTGTAAAGAACCTGCTTGCGATGATCCTCATCAACCGCCATTTGGTCGAACTTATCCTTGTAGTCGCGAATTTTCTCAAGTACCTCGTCGAATCGCTCCCTCGCCAAGGCCACCTCGCGATCATATTCATCGCGAGGCGAACTACCCGCAGTAGCCATACCAGCCTGCTGTTGTCTCTGCGGAGCACTTGGTATTTCGCGCAATTCTTCATTCTGCCGTGCAGGCCCACGCTGACTCGGAGCAGGAGGCGTTTTCGCCTTCTCCTGCCCCGCCTTGAACAGCTTGCCTATCGCCCAGAAAACCGCCAGCACGATAAAAAATATCAGCCTCGGCCACTGGTCGCCGTTTTCAGCAAGAACTGGATTGTTCAGCAATTCAAGCACTCGCTCGGGCCTACTCTTTCTTATCAGGCTTGGTGATATTCTCTCGCATCTGCGTATCAGCCATTATGTTCTTGAGCTTGTAATAATCCATTATGCCCAGGTTGCCTTTGCGGAACGCTTCCGATATCGCCAGCGGTATCTCCGCCTCAGCCAGCACGACCTTGGCCCTGTTTTCCTGCACCGCAGCGACCATTTCCTGCTCGCGAGCCACAGCCATCGCCCTGCGCTTTTCAGCCTCAGCCTGTGCCCTTCTCGTATCAGCTTCAGCCTGGTGCTGTTGCAG
>Ga0079306_1000539_pt1 | contig 33854 bp, 27 predicted proteins | sample Methanotroph_Enr_FD_79181 | JGI IMG/M metagenome (GOLD analysis project Ga0079306, IMG submission 79181) | Enriched soil microbial communities from Old Woman Creek wetland in Ohio, USA - Methanotroph_Enrichment_5 | ecosystem: Environmental > Terrestrial > Soil > Wetlands | place: USA: Ohio... | reverse complement strand
CTTTCTTACCTTCCCCGTTAAGTATATATTTCAGGTTCGTTCTAAGCAGACGGAATGACTCGGTGATACTTGAATTTGGATTTTCAAGGACAACCAGATTCTTCTTACCCTTATAATGAATAATCATCCCGGCAATAGGCAAACTGGTCAAATCTTCTACATCCTCCTTCGACTGTATTGAACTATTAATGAAATCATTAAACAACATAATACTGGCCGGGAATAAAAAACCAAAAATTAACCCAAGCAAATAACTGATCATTTTCATTGGTCTGGTCTGTTTGCTGGTTTCAATGTGTGCAGGATCCAATACTTTTACGTCCGGCTGATTTGAAGCATAAGTAATTGCACTTTCTGCCCGCATTTTCAGGAGATAGGTGTATAATTCATTATTTAAGTCAAAACTTCGTTTCAGAGAACTTAATTGCTGCTCGGTTCTGGGCAAAAGGGATAACTGAGAGCTAAATCCGCCGGCACGGCGGATTAGGTTATTCAACTCATTTTCTGTAGTCTTATAAAGTGCATTGATATTTTGCACCAGCATATTATGGGTAAGTTGCAGCTCTTTATCTAACAAGATTAATGAAGGAGCTTTTTCCTGAACAGAAAATGAAAGCACTTCGCGCCTGCTGTAAAGGTCGCTCAATTTTGTAACCAATGTATTTAAGGTTTGATCTGTGATCCCGAATACTGATGGCACAACGACCTGTTTCATCTGTCTTGAATCATTTATATCATCACGAAGACCGCGCAAATATTCCAGGCGGCTTTCCAAAACTGCCCTTTCGGACTCCAGTGCCTCCTGTTTTTGCATAACGATTCCTCCCTTCTGGTTCAGATCAACTGATTGATTCCTGGCTCGAAAATTGGTAAACTTATCCTCCGAATAGGAGAGAGAATCTGTAACGCTTTTCAGTTGGCTATCGATAAATTTCATCGTATTCTCTGCCACACGGTTTTTCTCGTCAAGGCCATAGTCAATGTAAGTTTGCTCTAATCTGTTCAAAAAGTCGACACCACGCTCAGGATTCTCTCCCGAAAAGATCAATTCCATCAAATCTGGTTTTTTCTCATTTGTAATCACCTTAAGATTATTTTGATACACTGAAGCAAGCTTACTCAAATTGTTAATCACAAAATATAGTTTTTTCCCGGGAATAAATTGTTCCGGAGTTTTTTCCAGAATAAATCCAAAGTATTTATTCTCAAATGGTTCCCCAAATCTGCCTTTTTGAGAGAACTTCACCGGCACTTTTAACTTGCCGATTTTTGTATCTGCCTCTACCTGAAATTCAGAATCAGAGAGCCGTGTGACAATAACAGGGACACCTTCAAGGTTTGTTTTGCCAGGCAGCAGGATTACATTATAAGGTTCGTTTCCGTAAAGATCTTTGCCATAAAGTGGAGTTTGCTGATACCAGAAAATATTCCACCCCAGGCTCTTAAGCGTATTATAATTAAGTATATGTGATTTTAACCGGCCGGCATGATCTTGTCCAAGGACATTTACATTTCGTTCATTGCCTGAACTTTGAGACAGGCTCAACCGTTTGATCCCGCTTTCATATTCATTCACAATCAATGACGAAGTAATGCCAAATTCAGGGGGTATAAATGTATTGTATAACCAGGCTATCGTAAACCAGATAAATATGGAGATGGCAAACCAGTACCATCTTCGGACAATGCGATAAAAAAATTTCTTTAAATCGAATGTTATATGTTGTTCAGGATTAAAAGCCGAATTGTCTATCTCTTGTCTCATAGTATGAAAATTATTGAAATAAATTATTTATTTATATAACTCAAAATCAGAATGGTTGTCGAAATGGCAGCAAGTGTCATCGAAAATAATGAAGTGTTTAAAGCCTGGTTGATGTATTTGTCCGGTTCAACATATAAAACATCGTTCGGGAGCAGATAGAAAGCTTCAGAAGTCATTATATTTTTTTTTGTCAGATCTAAACGATAACTCTTGTTACCGGTCGCCGTGGTTCTTAAAACAAGCACTTTATTGATATTGGCATAATCAGTAGTACCGTTGGCCCAACCCAATGCCTCCAAAATGGTGATGCTTTTATTGTAATTGAAGTATACACCCGGGGTTCTTACTTGACCTAAAACAGTAATTTTATAAGTCAATATCTTAACATTTACAGATGCATCCTTGAAATACTCGGCGACTCTCTTCTGTATCGCATCTCTTGCGGCTTCTTCCGTCAAACCGACCACACTTACTTCACCGACTACAGGTAAAACAATTACTCCCTTTTTATTAACCAGATAGCCGTTCAGATACTGGCTAGATACCTGTCCAAAGTCAGATTGCGTTCCTGCGCTGTAATTGAGTGATTTCGACGGACTGAAAAGCTGATTCACTTCCATATTCATGGATTGTATATTGATATAGAGATTATCATCGACTCTGATCAGATACTCAGGTGCCTGTACAGGCGTACCCTTTTGTACTTCATCATACACATCCTGAAGATATTTCATATTTCTTGTCGATCTGCAAGAAATAAAATTTAGTGCAAGAAGTATAATCACCCCAGAAAGAAAGAATTTTCTCATAGAATTTAATTTTAAGCGTAAATACTAACTTGTATACTATTTATAAATCAATAAAGTTTCACATATTATTTAACAATTATTAATTTCAGTCAGAAAAACCATTGGCATTTACCTTTTGCTACATTTCAGATTTTAATAACTATTTCCCCTGCGACATCCACGAATCATAACTATTGCCCCCAAGGCATGCCCTGCTCATATCGGGTCATCAATGGATGTGGTATTCCTTCCCCTGAACAACAAATTCCCTTCTGTGGTTCAATTCAATTAATCGATTTCAGGAAACTAATACAGGAAAATCCTTTCTCAAGTGGTGATGGATTGAGTTGGTTCTGGTCATTCCATTTTCAAATATTTTACAAAATAATCCTCTTTTACAAAAATCTTTATAATTTTGTCCTATAGCATAGTTTATCTTTTTTATAGTTAATATCTTCATTAAGATGCCGGACAGTAGTAAAGAGAAAATTGATAAACTTGAACAAAAACAGCTAACTATGATTATAGACGAACATTTTAACCAGCTTAAACGAATTTTCGAAAAAAAATTCAAATTTTTAGAAGATAAACCGGAAGAAACTCTTGACTCTACATTGAAAGCCTTGTGGTTTACAGCTTCCGGAATTCCAAAATCTGCTGAAGAAGCGACTAAACTGCTTCTGCCTGAGCTAACCAATTTACAAATAGAACTATTAAATCAGCTAATAGAAAGACGGCTGAATAATACCCCACTGGCTCATATTACCGGAAGACAAAGATTTATGGGAATTGATTTCATTTGCGATAAGAGGGCATTAATACCAAGAAAAGAAACTGAAATTCTTGGCTGGAAAGCACTCGACCAATCAATTGAATCCGCCAAAGTGAAACAGAAAGTTAATATTATTGATGTATGCTGTGGCGCAGGAAATTTAGGTTTAGCCATAGCCTCGCTTAATTCAAGAGCGAATGTTTTTGCTACTGATATTTCGCAGGAAGCTGTCGACCTTACCCTCGAAAACATCAATTATTTAAACCTTTTACAATGTGTCGTTGCACGACAGGGTGATTTATTCTCAGCTATTGAAAATGATGAATACTTTGATAAAGCAGACCTTATTATATGTAATCCGCCATATATTTCAAAAGGAAAGGTTAAGAATATGAATCCTGAAATTTCAGAAAATGAACCTGTTCTGGCTTTTGATGGGGGTATTTTTGGCACCAAAATTATTCAGAGGTTAATTATTGAAGCTCCAAAGTTCCTGGTAAAAAATGGTTGGTTATTGTTTGAAGTTGGAATCGGACAGGGTGAGTTTTTTCTGAAGTTATGCCAGAGATCTGAACGATTCGACCACGTTGAATCTTCGACAGATCAAATGGGTAATATCAGGGTGATATCAGCCAGAAAATAACTCAAGATATTCGAAACTTCGGCTTAAACATTTAATTTCAATATCAAATTAACATTTATGAGCAGGATATAGACAATAAGTCAAATCATTGCTTTACGGTTTCGAACTGAACATTTAAAAGTGAAAGGTAAAAGTCAACAATGACGTCCCATTTCCTCATCTAAAACATAAATAAGGTTCGACAACATGCAGCTCGTCATTTCTCTTTATCAATCCCGTTTTTAACAGAAGTGTCCTGATTATTCATCCAATTTTCATAGCCAATATCTTTCCATGGCATTCCCCTTGAAAATCTGTACATCCATGGGTAAAGTCTCCCTTTACCCAACATGACAAATTTTCTGATATCCATGACAAATTTTGCAGGATTGCCCTTTACCAAAGAATAATCAGGGACGTTATGATTTACGACGCTACCTGCACCAACAAGACAATTGCTCCCTATATGAACGCCCGAAAGGATTGTAGATTGAGCTGCAATCTGTGTATAATCGGAAATGGAACACCCTTTCAAGTCAGAGGAAGGAGGGTATGGATCATTAGTCAGAACAACAAAAGCGTAAATACAAACATAGTTTCCAATTGAAGTCAACGGTGCTATAGCAACACTACTATAAAGCCTGCAATAATTACCAATAATAGCATTCCCCTGAATATCAACGCAGGAACCGATAACTGAATGATGTCCGATCAAATTGTTTTCCCTTAAATTAATTCGATGCCCGGTTGTTACATACTCACCCAATCTATTGCCCGCATAAATTATTGCATGGCTTCTAATCAGTGAATTGGCTCCAATAACAGTGACTGGATTTTCATAATCGGGATCTGAATAAAATGCATTAAGTGGTTCTCCTATAACACAATTGTGAGTAATTGTCACATTGTCTTCAATAACAACATTTTCAAAGATCACGGTATCGTCACCAATACGCACGTTTTTACCAATTGTCGCTTTGGGACTAACTCTTACATTTTCATTATTGAACATCATAAGTTTCGATTTATTTTTTAGGTTAAATGGGTTACGAAAATCTAAAAACAGATTATGATCTGATTTGATGTAAAAGTAGCAATTACATTCCTTGATTCATAATGTTCATCTTCAATTTACTCCTATCTATTTTGCCGTTAATGTTCTTTGGCATTTCCTCTAAAAAAATGATTTTTTGAGGAACCATAAAAATCTCTAAATTAGCCGAACATTCTCTTAGTACTTCCATTTCATCTAAATGAACATTATTATGAGTAGTTATAAAGGCGACTATTGATTCCCCTAAAATTTCATCCGGAATGCCGATAACTGCGACTTCTTTAATAGAGTTTATTTTATATACCACATTTTCAATTTCAACAGGACTGACTTTTTCACCCCTCGTTTTAATTATATCATCATTTCTTCCCAGAAAATATAAGAATCCATCAATATCCATTTTAAACCAATCTTTTGAACATAAGACTCTCTCACCCGGTAAATTTGCTGGTTTGAGCATTTCCATGCTTAAAGTCTCATTATTCCAGTATCCCGACATTAAATGTGGGCCCCTGATATGAAGAATTCCTCTTTCTTCCGGAGGAACAGGATGTCCTTCAGGGGATAAAAGAAAAACTTCGGTTCCAGGTATTGCTTTGCCCACTGAATCTGGCTTTAGGTCAATTAATTCCGGTTCAAGATAACAGACCCTTTTACATTCTGTTAAACCATACATTTTAAAAATAAGTGCGTTAGGAAATATCTGTTTTAAATCCGGGATATATTCTGCAGGTAAAGCAGCTGCTGTATTTGTTATTTTTTTAATGGATTCAAAAGCTAATTTATGCTTTTTATTACTGGCTATCATCATGGCAAATATGGTAGGCACTCCTGGAAATACAGTTGGTCTGAATTGTTCAATCTGTTTATATATCGTTGCAGTAAATATAAATGATTGTTCAACAATTAGTGTCGCACCAACAGTTACCGACATCAATAATTGGTATAATCCATAATCGAATGCTAATGGTAAAACCAACAGAATACGTTCCTCATCTGATAGTCTTAAATATTCAATGAGACTCCAGGACGCAAAAACCATTGCTTGGTGCGTCATCATTACTCCTTTGGGAAATCCCGTGCTTCCGGTTGTATAAATTATAGCCGCCAGATCATTAGGGATTACCTTCGGGAAATCTATGGTGTAATCACTTTTCATTTGAATACTTTCAAAGCTCAGGCATTCAATATTTTCAATGTTTATTTGCTGATCAGTTATTCCGGTATAAATAATTTCTACAATCTCTTTAGTATAGTCCAAAGCTTTTATAAATTCATTTTTAAAAAAAATCTCTGTAATCAGAATTTTTGTACCACTGTCATTTAAGATATATCCTAATTTATTTGCTTTGGTTTGCGGGTTAATAATAATAAAAACTGCTCCAGCCAAAGTTGCTCCATAAATCGAAACGATAGTCGACCAGGAGTTGTTCATACATATAGCAACCCTATCACCTTTTTTTATACCGGATTTTACCAGATATCCTGCAAGTTTTATTGAGCTATCGCGTAGTTTTGAATATGAATATTCTTCCCCTTTTATTATAATCGCAGTCTTTGAAGGACTTTTTTTTGCAGTAAACAATAAAGCTTCTCCGAGAAGACGTTGTGGAATATTAATCATAGTAAATATATTTTAGATTTAAATTAAGTCAGTTGATGCCTATTTGGAATTCAGGACATATAAATTATTTTAAAAGAATTTCCATTTTTCTTAATAGCCAAAAATGGGTGTCATTCTTAAGTATTCAGTAGCTTTACTTTTGCGCTCAAAATTGCGAAATATACCTTCGACATGATCCACTGATTCTCCCATAACTTCTGCAATATCTTTGGGTGAATACTCATTTTCATACCCGAACCAGTATATATCCATCAGTTCAAAAGGTATCTGATAAAAAAATTCTTCCTGAGTCTGTTCGGCAGAATAGGTGTCAGTGGTAGGAGTTCTGCGGATTATCTCCTCCGGAACACCCAGGTGATGAGCCAATTGATATACCTGTGTTTTGTATAAACCTCCAATTGGCATTAAATCAGCACCGCCATCACCATATTTAACAAAAAAACCTTGTTGAACTTCATGCTTGTTTGGCGTACCCAATACAGCATAATGAAGCGCTTCGGCATGATAATATAGAATGCACATCCGACTTCGCTGTTTGAAGTTTGAGGCCGCTACAATCTGCAGGTATTCGTTGATCGGCAACCTTTTGCTTACCGATGTTCCGTCAGCATGGACAACAGTTACATGAAAAACAGGGGGTAGATTTTTTCCGGTGATTTCCACTGGAATACCTATTTTCATCTTATCAGTTTCGGGGTTAAATTCCGGGATTACACGTTTTACTGCTGCGTCACGCCTGGAATAGCACTGAAATCCCCGAAGAGCTGAACTTATATCCTCAACAACTGTCTTAACACCAAACTTGTCAGCAAGATTCTGAGCCAATATCCGGCTCTCAGGGCTTGAATCTTTCTCCGGCAACATGACCCCTAAAATGTTTTCTGCACCAATGGCCCTTACCACTAAAGCTAAGGTAACAGAGGAATCAATCCCTCCACTTATCCCAATAACACATCCCTTACGGCGAAGAACATGAAAAACGTCTTCTTTGATTTTGGAGCATATGCTATCGACAACCGACTCAACATCTGTAAGTTGAATGATATCTCTTGAAAATTGTTTCTTCTTTTCCATATTTTGCATAGGTTTTATTTTGCAATGTTGTAATTTTTTGTCATTTACTTAGTCGTTTGTGCTTCATTTATTAACGTATTTTATTTCCATATTTTTCTTATTAGCGTATATTATTTCCATAATTTCTCTTGTCACATGAGGTCTATAATGAGATGACTCATAGTAATTTTTATAATTCATCGTAAATTTATTAATGCCGGAAAAATCAAAAACATTTTCAGTACCAAATAAACTTTTCAGGTACACTAAATCCATATCATTTAATTTTATTTGATCATATATTGGGCTAATAACGATTTTTACTTTTGTGTTGTGTTTCTTAAAAATAGACTGAATATTAGTCAGAATTGTCATTTGATTCTCCGTAATAGATTGGGGAGAAAACCTTTGTACGGTGTCTCTGTCAAAAAAAACAGATAATCTTTCTTCTGTATAATACTTATTCGCACTAATCAATTTTTCGAAATCGTCAAGCCGAAGTTCATTAGTTGAAATATCATAATTTTGAGGTTTATCGTCCAATAAATTATTTTTTTTCATATAAGGTTTAACAATGTTTGAAATTTTAAAATCTATAAATGCATAAAGAAATTTAGGGGACAAAAAGGCTAAGAAGAAAGTTTTGTGAAATTCAAAAATATTGGAATTATTAACTAATTCGGGCGATATGATAAATAAATGACCTGATTGGGGTTTATCCTGAATTAGGGTAACGTAATCCAAAATGAGCAAAACATTTTCAATATTCACACCCTTATTATCAAGAAATTCAATTTTTTTATTCAGTGCCCATAATGCTTCCCCGGAAGCGTCATAATGAAAACAGGCAGCATTTTGAGGTAAATGTTTTTTCCAATCTGAAACCTGATAGAATATTGAACGAGAATTGCCAAATATGAATGAATTGTAAGCTATCCTTTTACTATTATTATTAAAGGTTATTGTACCTACATAATCTTTGTTAATCCCTACCCTCCCTTTAGCTTTCGAATCATAGAACGTATCGTATGATTTTATTACTTTAAAAGGGTCTAAAAATAAATAAAGTATAAATAATATTATTATAGGGAGTATCCCAATAGATAGAAAACGAATTGTGTTAACTGATAATTTCCTCATATTTTAAAACTGAAAATAAATAAATTGTTGTTCTTTACCACCAAACCAAAATATTGCAATGATAATTGCATAATACATTGCGTATCTTAACGGGCGTTTCCATTTAATTCCTAAATGAGCAATTGCATATTGTCCTTCTCTTCCTTTCCACTCAATCGAAATAAATAATCCAACAAGAATTATTGTTATTAAAGCGTGTCTCATTCCGTCAAATTTCGGTATGGTAAACAGTGAAGGTGTTAAAATCCCGGAAATGTAACTTATTGCATGACCAATATTATTTGCTCTAAAAAATATCCAGGCAAAAACGGTTAAACCAAAAGTTAAGAGCATAAAGGATAATTCCTTTAGAGTGGGCAAATATTTTCCTTGTGCAACGATCTCCAAATTATTACGGTTATTGTTAGTCAATAAAAGAGGTAAAAAGTAAATAGCGTTTAATACGCCCCAGACAATAAAAGTCCAGTTTGCACCGTGCCAAAAACCGCTCACAATGAAAATAATAAAAGTGTTTCTCACTTTCATCCAAGTTCCACCACGACTTCCGCCTAATGGAATATAAAGGTAATCTCTGAACCATGTAGTAAGCGATATGTGCCAACGTCTCCAAAATTCAGCAATGTCTCGTGAAAAATAGGGAAAAGCAAAGTTTCTTAAAAGGTCTATACCAAATAATCGGGCTGTACCTAATGCAATATCAGAGTATCCTGAAAAGTCACAATAGATTTGGAAAGTAAAAAATAATGCCCCTAATACAAGCGTACTTCCTGAATAGTCTGCCGAATTATTAAAAATTGTATTTGCATATTCAGCACAATTGTCTGCGATGACAATTTTCTTGAATAAGCCCCACAAGATTTGACGCAATCCATCAACAGCTTTAGAATAATCAAATTCTCTTTTTTTAAGAATTTGAGGTAAAAGATGTGTTGCTCTTTCTATTGGACCAGCTACAAGCAAGGGGAAAAAGCTAACGAAAACAGAATAGTCAACAAAGTTTCTTTCAGGTTTAATTCTGTTTTTATAAAGGTCAATAACATAGGAGAGACCATGAAAAGTATAAAAGGAAATACCTACGGGTAATATCACTTGTAATGTTCCGAAATTTGCTTTGAATCCTAATAGTGATAATCCATCAGCAAATGAAGCAGCAAAAAAGTTATAGTATTTAAAAACTCCAAGAAAACCTAAGTTGACACCTATACTAAGCCACAACCAATACATTTTCTTTCGCTGGTTTATAGCCTCGTGTATTTTAATACCTGTAAAGTAGTCTAATAAGGTCGAAAAGATAAGTAAAAACATAAACCGCCAGTCCCAACATGCATAAAAAAAATAACTTGAAAAGAGCAGTAAAATATTTTGAAGTCTTAAATTTCCTTTTGTCGCAAACCAGTAAAGTATAAATACTATCGGTAAGAAAATCGCAAAGTCAATTGAGTTAAAAAGCATTCTGTCTGTCTATTATTTTAATGTTTGTTACTTGCACAGCCTTCTTTCAGCATGACACACAACGTTTCGCAGCAGCTGCAGACAGGGATTTTAACCGCTGAACCTCTTACGAAGAACGTAACCCACTTTATGAGCTACTTCTGATTCAACACCCTTTTTTATCTTTTCCATTCTTCTTCACTTAATTTTTTATCAAAACCCTGTTCCTTACCGCTCCCTTTAAAATTTCCAAAACATCCAGCGCCCTGAAATCTTTGACAAACTGATTGAATAATAACTGAGTTGATAATATTCCAACCAATGCCATATTATCCATTTCGGAAGGTAATTGTGCCTTTTTAATCTTGATGATCAGGTTATTTACTGATTCAGGACTAAAAACCCCACACTCTTTAATACGAACTTCAGAGAGCATTTCAAGGACATAATCGGGAACTTTTGAACCCGTAAAAGCTTCAAGAATAGGAGCGCGGTAGGCTTGCTTACTTCTATTCAGCACAGACTGAGGTAATTCATCCTTCATCAACTCCTTCAGAAGGAATTTCTCATTCATCCCTTTCAATTTAAATTCGTCCGGCAACGACGCAGCGAACTCCAGCAGGCGGTAATCCAGAAAAGGGTAACGCCCTTCAACTGAATTTGCCATAGCCATACGATCGCCTTGCGAAGAAAGAAGATAACCCGACATAAACACATTGGTTTCTATCAACTGGGCTTTTGCCAAAGACGAAATCCCTTCAACCTCCGGTCTGATCAGTTCAGCATATTGTTCGACAGGATCGTAATCCTCCAGATAGTCATTTAATTCAGTTGTAAAATGCTTCTGTATGTTACTTGTATTCTGCCATCGTAACAAATGGGAATATACAGGGGAATCTGTGGCTTCGAGCTGATATCCGAAAAACATCCTCAATATTCCCGGACTTGCCTGACTGATATTAGGCAGGTAAGGATAAAGTTTTTTCAACAAAAGCGGACGGATTTTGGATTGGGGTTGGCGGGCCCAAAACTGCCGGATCAGTGTCTCTTTAAAAATATTATACCCCGCAAATGCCTCATCTGCCCCTTCGCCTGTTATTACCACCTTGATCCCATTTTCATGAACTAGTTTTGACAACCCCATCATTGGGGCAGGCGAGGTCCTTAATAATGGAATTTCTGAATGCCAAACCACCTTTGGGAACCATTCTGCAATATCAGCAGCAGAACAGACGATGCTTTTGTGACTGGTATTAAAATATTGTGAAACCTCCTGCTGATATTTTGTTTCATCAAAAATGTTGTCAGCGAAACCAATGGAAAAAGTATTCAAATGACCCGGGGCCACCTTTTTGATCAAGGCAGTGGTTGCACTTGAATCCAAACCTCCGCTAAGATAGGCTGCTACCGGGACATCGGAACGTAAACGGAGTGCAACCGAATCGGATAACAGATACCTGAACTGATCCAGTGCCTCTCCGGGAGTTCCGTTAAACCGGGTCGAAGTGGTGGCATGTCGCATTGACCAAAACTTTTTAATCTCCAAATGACCATTTTTATACCTGGCGAAATGACCAGGAGGTAATTCATAAACTCCTTCAAAGAGCGTATTTGGAGAAAGCGTGGTCCAAAAAGTAAATACCTCTTTTAAAGCCTCAGCCGAAAAATGCCTTTGTATTCCGGGAAACTCAAAAATGGATTTTATTTCAGAGCCGAAAACCAATGAGCCGTTCACCTCAGCGTAAAACAAAGGCCTGATTCCAACACGGTCACGGGCAAAGAAACATTCCTTCTTCTGATTGTCCCAAATCGCGAAGGCAAACTGACCATTCAGGTATTGAAGTGCACCGGCACCATATTCCTCATACATGTGCAGGATTACCTCCGTATCGCTGTGCGTTTTAAACTTATGTCCCTTTTTAATCAACTCTTCGTAAAGCTCAATATAATTGAAAACTTCACCGTTATAAACAATCCATAACGATCCATCCTCGTTGGATAAAGGTTGATCACCTCCTGAAAGGTCGATAATACTAAGACGGACATTGCCCATGCCCATGCCGGTTTCCAGGTACAATCCACAATCATCAGGTCCGCGATGATGAATCCGGGTCATCATCCGGTTCAGAATCCATTCACCTTCTGCTTCAGATAAGAATTTTCCGGCATCAATATATCCCGCTATCCCGCACATTTTTCGCCTACTTTTAACTTCCTTTCGAGAAAGGATGCAATGGCATCGATGGATCCAAAATTGTCGGTCTCCAATTCTGAATCAGCCACTTTCACATTAAAATCTTCTTCCAAAAAGGAAATAAGGTTAAGCAAACCCATCGAATCAAAGATTCCCTCATCAAAAAGAAGCGTATCATCCTTAATTTTTTGGGGATTACTAAAGGTCGTTTTACAAACAAACTCACGTATTGATGTTTTCATAGCCATAAATTAAAACTTTAATCATTAATATGTACGAAAAACAGGATTGATTGGTTACCCTGTCAGGTTAGTTTAGTGTTAAACCAGTGCAATTAATATGCAGGATTATTTTTCTAATTTTAGGTCAACCAGGGGAAAGTAATTCCGGTAATATCCTAAAATATTTTTTTTTATCCTCCTCACAATATTCTTGAAATATAACGACCTTTTAATGGCATCAGTTGCAACAACCGTTTTTCCTTTAAATCGAACGGAACAAAAGTGATGACCACCCTCTGAATAATAGGCGTTCTTTGGAACAATGTCCGGATACAGAAGTTTCTCCTTATACTCATTAGCCGAAAGAATTTCAACTTTACACATCCCAACATTCCCTCCATAACGCACAGCGCAATTCTGAGCAGGCCGGTATATTTTATTATCAAAACAAAATATTGCTCCGCCATTCCTGGCGATCTCTTTACCAAGGGCAATAGGAGAAGAGGGATGCAAAATCCAATTTCCATATAAGGAATTGCTGTAATATAGATTCTGGACATAATTATGATCGGATGATTCAATCGGCGCAAATAAGAAATAGATTCCTTCCTGGACATAAACAAACGAATCAACATACTTCTCACCTTGCAATAAGGTTTTAATATAGACCCATTCTGTTAATTCTTCATTCGCCTTATATAATCTCACCGACAAATCCTGATAGGTTTCAGGAATCATATACACCTCACCATTATCTTCAAAAACAAAGGGAAATGAGAGATGAAACTTTTCCTGCAAAACAATAATCGGCTTGGTCCAGTCACGCATATTATCAGAACGGGTCATTCTGATAACTCCCTTACCCCCGTATGCACTAAGATCCTCATAGAAGAGAAACAATTGATTATTTTTCACAAACAAAAAGGGATCAGCCAAAACTTCATGGGTATCAGTAATTGAAATGGCAGGAGGTTTGATATTTTTTATCTTTTTCAAATGAGACAAATCAAAAATATTCCTGCCATCTTTTAGTTCACTGATCCGGATGCAGTAAATCTCAGTAGTAAATTTTTGCCAAAAGCTCATAATTCAATGTTGTTAATTAATGTTTGTTCAAAATGTACAGTAAATATTGAATGGTCCATGAATACACACGCAATGGATTGACATTCTTAAATATTTTAGCTGATTGGCTTATTTTGAGTCTGATAAAGTGAAATTAATCAAGATATAGCATACATGTTCTTAGTCTCTTGCCTTATAATTCCCTTTTATCAAGCCATGTAATATACCTATCCCATAAGTTAAATGTACGAGGTAGGTTATATAAATATATAATGGAACAAGTTTAATCATTTGTATTGAAAGTTTTGAGATTCCGGAAAGTAAAGTCAGTAAAAAATAGACAGTTAAGAGAAGCAAAAGGGCGAATTTAAAAAATGAATAAAAAAGAGAAAGCGATAATCCTAATCCAAGAGCTAAAATATACATTAAAGGAACCAGATGTCTGACACTAACTGATTCACGTGAAACCCTTAATAAAACGCCAATAGAGAATCCGTTTGAATATATTTTATTTAAAAATGAGTTTAAATCAGGTGGCCCGTAATAATAAGATATAATTTTTGGATCGAATAATATCTTATAGCCTTTTTTTCTAATCCTTGCATTGTACTCATTATCCTCACCCCTTGGCAGTGATTCGTCCATTCGACCAACAACTGAAAGTACTTTTTTTGTGAATGCCCCAAAAGGAACTGAATCTGTTAACATTATCTTTTTACCTACTCTATATGCTGCAGATCCTAGTCCAATCCTGGAAGAACTTACCAATGCTATTGTTTTTGCCATTATAGAATCTGAACCTGGTTCTATAGACCAGCAACCTCCCACATTACCATATTCAGACGACCTATGGTATTGGACACAATTATAAATATATTCTGTGTCATATGTACAATGAGCATCCAGCCGGATAAAAATATCTCCTTTAAAATTATCTATTCCAATGTTAAATGCAGCAGCTTGTATTTTTTTATTATTATTCAGTAAAAACAAATTTGGATGATCAGGACGAAGCTGATTAACAATTTCAACCGTTCGATCTATACTCCCACCATCAACAATAAATATTTCAATTATATTCGAATGATATGTTTGACAAAAAATAGAATTTAAACACTTTTCTATATATTTTTCCTCATTTAGCGTTGGAATTAATATAGAAATAGAAAATAAATCTTGCATACAAGTTTTTTGAGTAGGTAAGTAAAGTTGCTTTTTTAGTTTTTCTTTGAAGTAGTAAACCAGCAACAAATTGGTCTTTAACTTCCTCAGCATTTTTCTTTAAATTTTATTCAGATTCTAACATACTATCTTTATGCACTACGCTAAACAGATAGAAAATCAAAAAAAGTACTGATATAGTTAATGAACTTCAGTACAATATCGAATACTTTTATATATATCTTCGATAAAACTTTTAAGACCTGCCACTATCATTATTGATACAAAAATTAAATTGTACATAGGAGGAAATCTTAAATAAAAGGAAAGATATTTCTTAAATTCATAATATTTAGATTTCAAAATTTCGACGAAGGGTCTTCTTCTCCTTGAAGCTGAATCGTATCTAACTCTGATATAATATATTACATCATCCGAAGCTATTATGACATCCGAAATATTTCTTGATATTTCAACCATAAAAACAGAATCTTCGGCATTTTTCAATTTGTTTTCAAATCTGGTTTTACCAATAACGGAAATTGGAATAAGCTTTCCCCAGCAGGTTGAAAAAAAATGTCGTCCCCTTAATACGGATATTCTTTTTCTATTTTTACAACTATCGAATGCTAATCCAGTGTAATCTCTGCTGGTATAATTAATATCATCCTTAAATATTTTGGAATTAGAAATTACTATTGACCCGTTTTCTGCCAGAGAAAATAATCCTTCCAAATAACCTGTTGAAACGACATCATCATCATCAACAAAGACAATGAAATTAGATTTAATGTTATCGAGCGCTAAATTTCTTGCATTTGACACACCAATAATTTCGGAATAATAAAGTTTTGAGCAAAATTCAATATTCAACATCAAATCAGAAATCTTATCAAAAAAAGGTTCTTTGGGTCCATTCAGAACAATGATTACTTCAAACAAACGTTTATCAATAGTCTGTTTTTCAAGGCTTTTTAAGCAATCAATAAGATAATCTCCTGGTTTGTAGGTTGGGATTACAACGGATATTTTCGTCATTAAAAATGAAATTTTGAGCTACAATTAGATTATATCAAGAATAAAGTACCTGAGCAGTTACCTTTATCTTCCTCCAGTAATTAAATAATAAAAATTCGGCAAAATTCTTTTCAAACAAAACCCGCATAGTATCGCAATAAAAATAGTAAAAACTGGAGCAGATATAAATATTAAAAGAGAGTTTAATTCAGTATTTCCAACGATAATATACAAAATTCTTTTTATATTAGTTAATATTGGTTCGTGAAAAGCATATAAAAAGAAAGTGTATTGAAATAATGAGTAAAATTTTGTATCCGACACATTTTTATTTTCAAACAAATGGTCATATAAAAACCATATAGCAAGAATTCCAATTAATATGCCTGTTTTATGCAAACCGGTTATAAGATAATTATTTTCAAAACCGAAATAAATTAAGATTATTTTGAAAATAATAAGTATTATCCAACTGATACAAAATGGTAAATATTGATTTTTCAATTTTAAATTTTGAAGGTTAATCCCTTTTATACTAAGAAATGCCCCAATTGTAAAAAAGAGTAAAGCTTCATTAGAAAACACAACGTAGTCAAATTTCAATAACCAGGTTATAAAGAATATTAAAACAATAAAATATTTTGAATACTTAATTGACCAATAGATGACAGGAGAAATAAAAACTAAAACAACTAAATCTCTTATAAACCATAATTGATATGGAATAGGTTGAAGTATAATTGTGGATAGTAAATGAGTGATAGAATAATTTATAATTAAATCATTCATTGAAGAAGGTTTCGGATGAGTAACTGACTGTAAAATCAGAATAAATATAACCCCGTAAATAGACCAAAGTAAATAAGGTAAAACAAGTGTATATATTCTTTTTCTATATTTTGATAAAAACTCCCTTATAAATCCATTTTTAATGTTAATGAAAAATAAATACCCTGATATAGCAAAAAAAATCGGAACAGCAATTCTTGATATTCCCTCACTTACAAATAATTGAATAAATGAATTGTAATCCCACTTTATAGATGCAATATCTGCTTTCAAATCAATGATTAAATTATATGAGTGTACATATATTACCATTACAATTGAAAAAAATGAAATCGCTTTTAATTTAGCACTTAAGTAGTTATTCATAAGTAGTTTTTCTTCTTTTAATTTTGAGAACTGACGCAACGATGCTTTGAATTGCATGGTAATAATACCAATATTTGTATGCAGTCTGACAGAAAGTTTGTCAGTATTAATTGGATATCAATCGTTTTTCTGAATCGCATCCGATATTAAATATGCATTCAAGAGAATGACGGGGCCTAAATTTAAAAAACAGGTGTCAATTAATGGCTTAAATGATTTTATTGTAGTTATTGTAATCGTTAAAGATTTAGTCATGTACTCAGAGAAAAGATTTTAAATAATGACTTAAATTCTCAACCTGCTTTGGACGATTAAAAAGCGTGTTGGCAGCATTAATACAATTTTCCTTTTTTATTTCTAAATTCCCTTTATCAGAACATAAAATTTGAATATTCATTTTTAATTCCTCATAATTTTTGGAAGAAGAAGTCCAGCCAAGATCATATTCTTCGATTATTGCCCTCCCTTCACCTTCACCCGCAAAAATAATAGGCAAACCTGCGGCCATAGATTCATATATTTTTGAAGGTACTGCCCCATATAAATTTCTGACAAGTGGAATCAATGTAACTGAATATTGTGATAATACCGAAGGAATCTCCTCTCTTGAAACTGAACCATGATAAAAAATACCACAATCTGGATTTAGATTTAAAAATTGTTCTATACTTTTCTTTTCATTACCGGACCCATAAATATGAAATTCCACTCCAAGTTTACTGAAATTAATATTTAAGCATATATCTAAAATTCCCTGTGCTATGCCTAGTAGGCCAGTGTAAACAATTCTGACAGTTTTTCCTTTTCCAATTAGTCCTTTTTTCTCAAACCTTTGTGGATCAACACCGTTTCTAAATAAATAGGATTTTCCAGCTCCATGAGAATTTAAGTAATTCACAATTTCCTGTGATTGACCCATACAAATAAATGATTTTTTGTAAAGAAAACTTTCAAGTCTTTTTAAAAAACGATAAAAAAATCCATTGGAAATTACGCCTAACTCTTTAGCTGTCAAAGGCCATAGATCGGATATATTTAATATTAGTTTAGATTTTGAAATTCTTGAAAGTATATATCCGGATAAACAAAGAGTTAATGGAGGACTTTCAACAATAATATAATCATATCTTTCCTTCCATATGTGCCATGTAGAAAAAAACACATTGAAAGAAAAAGAAAGCATATTTAAAATCCTGGGGAATTTTTTAACACTATTTGAGGCATACAACCAATATCGTCTAACAGTAATATCATCAATACATTCTTTTAGAAAAAGTTTACCTCGATATTGACTATTTATTTCCCCATTTGGATAGTTAGGCATACCTGTGATTACAGAAATTTCGAAACCATTTCTTTTTAATCCAGTTGCCATTTCATAAAGCCTATTTTGAGGAGCACCAATCTCTGGTTTATAATACTGCGATATGATGGCTATCTTGATCATATTGTCATTTCTAACAAGTATTGAACGATTCGCTCCGCTGCATGGCCATCCCACAATTCAGGAATATTTCCCTTTTTCCACTCACCTAAAAATAACTTATTCAGGTAAGGCTTCAGATTTTTCGGATCTGTACCGACCAACTCATTTGTGCCAATAAAACATGTTTCAGGTCTTTCAGTATTATTACGCAATGTTAAACAAGGAACTCCCAATACAGTAGATTCTTCAGTAATTCCACCTGAATCAGTGATTACAGCTTTTGCATATTTAACTAAAAAATTAAACTCCAAATAGCCCAGAGGATCGATAATATGCAGATTAGGTGATTGAATATCCAGTTCTTCATATATCTTTTTGGTTCGGGGATGAATCGGAAATATAACAGGAACATCACCGACATTGCCAATAATTTCAGTCAATAAAGCTTTTAAGGTTTCTCTGTCATCAACATTTGCTGGCCGGTGTAGAGTAAGAACAATATATTTTCCAACTTCTAAATCTAAATTTAAAAATACACTTGGTGCCACCAATCGGTGTTCATTGGCTAATAAAGTATCAATCATTGTATTACCGACGAAATATATTCGACTATCATCAATTCCAAGTTTTAACAGGTTTTCGTTCGCTATATGACTTGTAGTGAAAAAGTAATCTGAAATTGAATCGGTCACCATCCTATTAATTTCTTCTGGCATGCTTATATCATAGGAACGAATACCCCCTTCAACATGAGCCACTTTTGCGTTTAACTTCTTGGCAACAATAGAACAGGCCATTGTTGAATTAACATCTCCAACGACAATTACCAAATCAGTAGGATTACTTAATAATTCTTTTTCAAATAATATCATAATATTGGCTGTTTGCTCGGCTTGAGTGCCGGAACCGACTCCTAAATTAACATCTGGTTCAGGAATGTTTAATTCATCAAAAAAAGTACCACTCATTTTAGTATCGTAATGCTGACCAGTATGAACTAATCTAAAAGACAAATTGAACTGCGTTTTTTGAGCGAGCTGTAAGCTGTGAATAATCGGAGCAATCTTCATGAAATTTGGACGAGCACCTCCAATAATTGTAATTTTCATAGCGCTATTATATATATTAATAAACTAAATTTTCTAAATAAAGCATCAAAAATTATTTATGGACAACTTTAATAAAAGATTTTCTATTTACTTTTAAACTCGTGAAAACTTCTAATGCTATAGCAAATAATCTTGAGAAATAAAACAATAAGTTATATTGGAACGGGTTGCTTAAATATATTCCGGTATATGAAATAATAGAATTTACAGCATGAGCTAATAATTCATCAATGCCGGAGGTACTTCTTGTCGCAGACCCATCTCTTAATCTTCTGTAATATATCGCATCCTCTTCGCTAAGTATAATTTTCTTAATTCCATTTGATATTGAAAAAATAAAAAGGCAATCTTCACCAATATTAAAATTGCGATTAAACCGATGTTTTCCAATAATTTTTACAGGAATAATTTTACACCAAACAGTTGAAAGGAATCCTCTATATTTAAATATATTATATTTTTGATTGTATCTCAACTTTATGAAACACTTTGATATATAATCATCTCCTAAAACGTTTAAATCATTCTTAAATGTCTTTACATTACTTACAGCTATTTTATTATCATCTGCATTTTTATGAAGCTCTGCGAGATAATTCGATGAAACAATATCATCATCGTCCATAAAAACAACATACTTAGTGAGGATAATGTCTAAGGCAAGATTACGAGCATTTGAAACCCCTTTAATTTCTGTATATAAGATTTGAATATTTAATGACCTGCTAGTTTCAGCATATCGTTGAAGAATATCATAAAATGGGTATTTAGGACCGTTTAATACAATGATAACTTTGAAATCTTCTTTACAAAAAGTCTGATTTTTAATTGAATCCAAACAATCAAAAATATAGTTTCCAGGTTTAAATGTAGGAATAACTACAGAAATTTCCATCTATAAGGAATTTTAAATATTGAATTAGCAGGAACCAGGTTGTTATTTACTTAAAATTCAAAAAACGATTATACAGACTAACCTTAATGAACACTTTCCAAAAGATTCATTATCCGTTTTGACTGGATAAGGTTATTCTTCTGGCTAAGAACAAATTGTTTTGCACAATTTCCAAAGTTATGTATTTCTTCTTTAGATTTCGAAAGCAATATATTTAGTGTTGAATATATTCCTTCAACACTTTCATCGTTAAGCAGATATACAAATTGTTTATATTCTTCCGGCATTCCTGGCAGAGGAGTAGTCACTAACGGAGTTCCGGATACCATATATTCCATGTTTTTTGACGGGAAAGAATATTTTGTAAACTCACTCGTGCTTGGGCGTGGATTAATCAGTAAAGTTGCTTCTATCTGTTTTTGAACAATAACATGATTAGGAACAATCCCCTGATAAACAATTCGCTTATCCATACCCGAATAAAAAGGCATATCTTTCTCCATTTCTCCCCCTCCATAGATATGAAGTCTCAAATCATCGTCAGGTAACTTCATAAAAGCCTCAATTAGTTTCTTCACGCCGTATTCTTCATAAATTAAACCCGCGTATATTAAAATTCTTTCAGCATCCTTTTGGTATAACCGGTTTTCGGAAAAATTCATTTTTATATCCACCAAACCCTCCATTACAATGTAAGGCTTATGATAATAATTTATTAACTTATTCATCTGTTCGGTCAAAAAAACATATCCATCATAATTTGACAATATTTTTAATCTTATTATATCATGCATTTTGGACTCCAAAGTATTTCCGTCCGATTGACTTGAAACGATCATTCCGGGTATATCAGTAACTATCCCAACTATTTTTGTACTTGTTAATTTACATGCAAGATGGGCACTAATTGTTAAAGCTAAATTTAGAACATCGCAATAAACTATTTTGCATTTACGTTTGCCAGATAAATTCCATAAAAATATTTTAATAAATGAATTAACAAAAACAGAAATGCTTTTAATAAAACGAAAATTGATCATCGGAACATAGTTATAACGAATATTATCTACAACTTCCTCCGGTAGATTCCAAAGTCGTCTTGTATGACTCCTGGGAACTACCGGAATGGCACTCAGGATATCTAATACAAAAGGATGCTCATTCTGGACAGATAATCCTTCAACAATCAAACGGTGGAATTTCTGCACCTGTAATCCCGGTTTAATTCTGGAGGTATTAAAAATATAGTCCAATAATCGGGGTGAACACAGATTACTTACATAAAGTATATTTTTAAGCGTTGACATATTTGGTGGATGTTTCCCCAGGTTAGTTTTGTATTCGACCTTTGGTTCGAAAGTTCCGATTATCAGCATAGCCGGATAATATACCTATAAATAAACAATAAATTAAAAAAAAACTCAGTAATCCTTCCATTATTGGTTCAACAAAGAAAACAGCATTAACTCCAATAAAATAAGATAGGATGGTGATATTGAAAAAATGGTTTTCTGGTGATCTTCTAATAATATTATATATTAACAAGATGTTCAATATTGTAAAAATACATAAAGACAAAAAAGGTAAAATTCCAGCTACTCTCGAAACATCAAGCCATAGATTATGGGCAAAGTTGACACCCCCACTATTCCAACCAAACGGGTACGAAAATACGTTTCCAACAGACCTTAACCAAATGCGTGTTCTTCCACTCCCACTCATTACATATTCCACATCCTCATTATTCCGCTCATTAAAAATATTAAAGATCACAGAATCTGAAAATGAAAAATAAACTACTACAAAAACAATAACTGAACTAAAAATCACAAATAGCAAGGGAATTTTTTTATTTAATGGTAACCTGAGAATTAAATATAATACAGAAAGAGTAAATGTTATTACCGAAATAAAAATTTGGGTTCTGCTTGCTAACCTTAAAATACAAAATAGGGAGATAATAAAGGCAACTATCATGACAAGCTTAATTCTGCGTTCTAATTCATTGGCTCCTGGTACAAATACAATTCCTAAAGAAGACATAATTAAAGTGAAATGAGCCGCTATAAGAGTTGCAGAAAGTTCATAATTAGTATCCCACAGAAGGCTTAGATTTCTATCGCCGGTAAACCCATTTTCTATTATATGTATAATTATTGATACGGTCGGAATAAAAGCATAACCTATGGCAAAAAAAACAAATAAAAAATAAAGAATTTCTTTTGAAGAATAATTCATTGAAAAATATCTCCCGATATTATAAAATATAAAAGGTGCAAGCGTATATATGATAAGCATTTGAGCTCCACCTAATGGATTAAGAGAGTAAAAGAGCGAATAAAATATGGAGAATAGCAATAACAGAAATCCTTTACCATCAAGTTTATAACTTAAAAAGCTAAGTTTGGTTAGAAAAAATAACAAGAGGATATAGAAAACGTAAATTCCTTTTGATAAGGGATCGATTAAGAATACTAAAAGCAAAAACAATAAAAAAAATTCTTTCTGAATAAATAGTTTAATATTGTTCATTAATCTCCGGTATTATATGATTATTGTAATTGTTTATGCTTAACCTTTGTGATAATACCTCATTATAAATTCTTACAGTCTGATCAAGATTTATTTGTCGGTTGTGCCGTTTCTCCGCTGTATCAATTTCATTCAATGATAATTGAACAGCCAACTTATTGTTCGTAAAAATCATACGTATATTCTCTGCAAGCATCTCCACCTCTTCAAATCGATAAAGCAATCCTGATTTACCATGAATGATCATGTCCGGAAGGCCACCAACATAAGAGGCAATTGTAGGAACTCCAATCAATTGGGCTTCTCCCACTGAATTGGAACTGTTTTCTATGCTTGAAGGGCATATAAAAAGATGCGCTTTTTGATATTCATTAATCATCTCTTCTTCTTTCAGCAGGCCTGTAAATTGGATATGCCCCCACAAATCCCATTTTTTTATAAGGCTCCGGAGATAGGAACCATAACCGCTGATTTTAATTTTTTCCATGAAACTGTTGTAATCAGTAATACTCTGACCTGCGACACGAATCTTAATATCCGGAAACTCTTTTTTCAATAACGCAACCGCTTTGATTACCTGGTGCAGCCCCTTAATTGGATAGGATGCCTGGCTCATAAAGATGGTATTCTGACTTATATTCTTTAATTCCCATTTTGAGGCAGAATAGAAACCTCTGCGAAGTACCTCATTACAGAAATGATAATTAATAGTCGGATTAATTGTCTTAGAATGGGTATAATCCCAGCTCGTCCTTCCAATAATATGGTGAGATTTCTGTAAAATTCTGTACTCTAAAAGGCCACGCATTTCAAATTTCCTTTGCCCCTGAAACAGCGTATCCAGCTTTACAATATCCCGGAAAGTAATGGATTTAAATATCTCCCATTTATTAATTCCAGCGAAGTAATACCTGTTGCATATTCCGATTAATCCCTGTATTGACACAACATAATTTAATTCAGGGCATGCCTGCATACACGTTAACCCATGGGGCCATTCTGTACCATGTATATGTACGATATGAGGAATAAACTCATCACATACTTCCTTCCATAAATCTTCTTTATCCTTTTGATATGAATATGTTGATTCTGAAGGAATTAAATAATAATGAATTCCTTTAATCTCAAATTTCATCAAATGTTTTCCATGATATGCGGTTGCAACAGCTAACTCTATCCCGGGAATCGACAGCATTAGCTTTGCCAGTCCATACATCCATCCTCCGGTTTCTGCAACCGGCAATCCTAATCTTTTACAGGCTTCAGGAAATATCGTATTCGTTATCCAAAGAATTTTCATCAATTACAGTAAACTTTTAATTTTCAATATAGATCCGATTATTTCGACCTTTAATAAAGACTTGAAGTCCTGGTTATACTGGCCACGCTGCACGGCCCCCTGTCAATCATTAGCTTTTCTCCATGAAGCTTACTGTTGGCTAAACGCAGGAAGTTTTTAGCTGCATTTTCAGGACTCCAAACATTCTTTAATGTTTTGTATGCATTGGTTCCCAACTCCTCTCTTAAGGATTTATTCAGAAACAATTTTTCAGTCTGTTGTAATATCGATTTTAAACTTTCGGATTTATAAATCATGCCGTTTTTCTGATGTTCAATCAGGAATGGAACTGCTCCAATTGCATCGGAGGCCACTACTGCGCAACCATTACTCATGGCTTCATTTAAAACTGCACCCCATCCTTCATGCCTGTCGCTTGTAAATAAAAAAACATTCGCATTTTTCATATATTGACAAACCTCTGAGTTTGGCATGTTCCCAGCTATAGTTACATAATTTTGAAGATCCAGCTCTTCTATTAATTTCCTAGTTGAATCGACTAATTCACCCGTTCCAATCATTTGTAAATTAAAGTTGTAACCCTTTTTTTTCAGCTCATATGCAAGTTGAATAGCCAATTCCGGATGCTTCAATTTAATAAAACGCGCAGTCCATAGTATATTTAATCTTTCGACCGGCTTTTGCGATATTAGTAATTGAATATCCATCTCCTTAACGGAGGTGAAATACCCCCATTTAAACATCTTTTTCGGGTAGGCGAAGACTTTGGTTAAATCATTTGCCAGGTAAGCACTCGAACAAAGCATATAGATATTTTTAAAGCGGTATCTTGCATGTATCTTCAGCAAACCATAAAGTACACGTGGTAAAAATAATTGCCAGTCTCCTTTTTTTAATAAACGTTCAGAATATCTGAAAGTATGCTTGTTTAGGCGAATTCTCTCTTCGATAAACTCTTCAGGAGCAGAACCGGTTATGACAATATCTGAATCTAATCCCAGTTCAAGTGCTTTTTGATAATGGGAATCATCTAAATAAGCGTTTAAATTATAAACATAATTTGAACAGTCAGGATAACCCATTTGAATGAATGAGTCAGGAATTTGTATTGTTGATACAAAGGTAAAATTCTCTTTTAACTGCTTGTACATTTCATCACAAAATGGACTTTGATGATGATTAAGAAAGTTCGAAAACATGGTGACTTTCATCAGAAAATAATTGAGTTAATAAATTGATTGTTTGATCGTTCTGATGGAACTCCCATGAAGGTTATTCCAGAAATTGATCTTATTTTCATTCCTTTTTATGCCGCCACCACTAAATTATTTTCGGCGGCATGGTCGTTTCATGGTAATGAATTGACTAATTTACTAATGGTCATATATTATCTCACTAATTCTCTTTTTTAAATACAAGACATCCGTAAATCGTATAAGATTGACCAAAATGAACGTTAAAAATATATTTTTTGATTTCCGTTTTTGGTAAAAAAGGAAGAAATCATATCGGATTAAGTAATCATAAATATTAAATTTACTTAGGTACGGCAACCGATATTTTTGGAAGCATATTTGTGTATCTGCTATCTGACCGTCAAGTCTATTAAACGTTTTTTGATTTGTTCTGTATCGTACTGTCGGGATTTCATTATAATAAATCTTATACCCGGCTCTTAATGTTTCCAATATGAAGGGAGTATCTTCTAATATTTTTAATGACTCATCAAAAAAACCAACCTTTTCAAATAATTCTTTTTTTATGAAAAGCGCCGGAGAATTAAGAAATACAGAATGTCTTAAATAGAATTCAAATTGACTGTCTTCTTTTTGATTAAAAAATTTCATTTGCTCCAGATAGATACTTTTGCTTAGTCTTACCGGTAAATTTTCATCACAAAATTCGCTTACTGCTGAAGTCGAGATAAATGTTCCTTTCGAAACCGAAAAATAAAGCATACTATCAATACAATGAGACATCAATATGTCATCTCCCGCAATGAACTTAATCCACTCGCCTTCCGAAGCTTTTAATCCCCTGTTGCAATTTGTTGGAGTCCCGGTATTTATTTCAGATCGAACTATAACAGTTCTTTTAAACCGTTTGTAATTATTTTTAATCCAGGTATCAACGATATGCAGTGTATTATCCTTTGAGTTGTCATCCGTAATTATAAGTTCAATATTCTGATAGGTTTGCGCTTTAGCACTTTCCAGTGTTTCAAGTACATACTGAGCTGAATTATAAGTAACAACAATTATTGATACCAGGGGTTGATTATTCTCCATAAGTTAAATTTATAAAAGCATTAATTTCAAGAACTGACACAATGAGCTTTATTTTTATGTCAGCTAATTGTTTGCTGCGTTAATATCCAACAGCTATTTATTTCCTCTTTGCATAAATAGAATTCACCAGAACCACAACCTCCTTCACTCCGTCGTTTTTCATCAGGTACGATGCAAACATAAAAATAGCTAGTCCAATTGGAATACAAATAAGAAGCTTCAAAAAATCACCGGGCAACACTTTCATCATCAAAAATACACAAACAGACATGATCAACGTGGCATAAACAGTCAACTTCATTTCCATTATTTGTTTTCTTGCACCAAAGCCAAATATTTTTCCCGGATAATAAGCATTAATAAAAAAACTTATAAACGTAGTGATAAAATGACCAATAACAACAGCCATTAATCCTAAAGGAATTGTGATAATTAAAGCTATGATAGCAAGAGGTATTTTTACCATATCTACTTTAAAAAACAAATCACTTCTTCCTATTGTATTTAGAATATTCATGTTTAAAGAGCTGATAGGTGTAATCATTCTGGCGAAGCACAACCATTGGATTAAGGGAATAACAGGCATCCACTTTTCTGTCAGCAGAAGCCTTACAAAAGGTTCTGTCAGAAGTGCGAATAAAGTTAAAACAGGAATAACAAAAAAAAAGATCATGCGCATTAATCGTCCATAAACAGAAACCAGTCTATTCCTATCATCCTGTATAGAAGTCATAATTGGGAAAGTTACTCCCTGAAGGATACTCGTGATCAAATCAGATAACAATTGAGGGAATTGCTTTGCTCTGGTATAAAATCCCACATCCCTTGCATTAAATATTTTCCCAATTAGCAGGGAATAAATATTATTAAAAATGGCACCAACGAATCCTGCCCCCAACAATTTTGAAGAATAACTAAAAAGTTGCTTAAATGAAGAAACGCTAAATACCCACAGGGGGACCCATTTATTAATGTAAAAGTACAGTGAAGTTCTAATAATACTACTTGAAATATTTTGTATAACTAAAGCCCACACGCCAAAACCTTGATATGCCATCAGAACCCCGATTGAACCACTAATAATTACACACAGAAGAGATACAAATGCCTGAGGTCTGAATTCCAGATTGATGGTCAGGCGGGTTTGTTGAACAAGCGACAAGGAATTAATAAGAATATTTAATGATAATACTCTTGTTAATAACGATAATTGTGGGGTATTAAAAAAACTGGCTATTAAAGGCGCGAGGAAGAAAAGAAGCACATATAACAAAACACTGACAATCAGATTAAAATAAAAAATCGTAGAGTAATCAACATCCGTTCTATCTTTTTTCTGTATTAAAGCACTTGAAAAGCCACTATCAATAAATAATTCTGTAAAAGCAAAAAATATAGCCAACATTCCAATCAAGCCATAATCGGTAGGCATCAATATTCGCGCAAGGATTACTCCTATAATAAAACTAATACCGGTACCTGAAATTTTCTCAACTGCTTTCCAAACCATACCCATTAAGGCTTTATTCTTCAACGACTCATTTTGCATTTTCTTTATTTTAGTAACTTCGGATCAAATATTATCCTTTAAACACAGATTGGAAATTAATTGAATTTATTTGAACAAATGAACAAACGCTACCGATAATTGTACCCGCCATCTACCGATATTGTCGCACCATTAATAAAATCATTCTCAATGAGCATCATGCAGGCCATAGAAACCTCTTCCACGGTGGCAAATCTTTTAAGAGCCGTATTGTTGTAAATATTGTTTCTTATTGCCAAAGGCTTATCTTTCTGCCATTCAGTTTCAACAAAACCCGGTGCAACAATATTTACAGTGACTTCTCTCTCAGAAAATTCTTTTACCAGGTTTCTGGCTAAAGCATGTACGGCTGCTTTCGTCACACCATATGCCAAAGAGGTAGCATGAGGAACTTCACCTAATAAGGAACCGATAAAAACAATTTTCGCCTTGTTTTGTATAGCAGAATTCAAATCGCGAACCAGATAAAAGTGCGAATGAACATTCACCTTGAATACATTTTCCCACTCAAAATTAGTAAGGGTATCAAAACTCTTCCTTGATGTTGAACCGGCGTTACATATAATGCAATGAATTTCTTTTGTTTTATTTCTGATAAAGCTGACAAAAGCTTCAATGTCGCTGTCTTTTGACTGGTCAATTTTTACCACATCAAATTCACTTGAATAGCCAGAAAAATCAATCCTGGCATTTTCAGCGCTTTGGTCATCACTGGCATAGTTGGTTACGACATAATAACCTTTACGCAATAAATCAATACAAATCTGTCTGCCTATACCCTTTGTTCCACCAGTTACTATAGCATACCTCATTTGCAGGTGTCTTATTTAATATCAGGGTTAGAATGAGAATCCGCATTTGTCTTAATCTTCTGATAATTTTCAACAATTTGCTTCTTGATACTACTGGACGATAATCCCTCACCATACGGAAAATAAAAAACTTTAACACCAAGTTCATTAAGGAAATCATACTTATTTACCCAATCGTTGCCTATCACAAAAGCATCAATATGTAAATCTTTAACCAACTGTGTATGTTCCAATGAATGTTGAGGAATTACAATATCGGGTTGTTTTAATGCTTTTATTATTGCGATCCTTTCTTCGAAGGGAATTGTGGGAGGAGATTTATAACTACATACCAATTCGTCGGTACTCACTCCTACTATTAATACATCACCCAGTCCTTTTGCATACTCAATCATTTTAACATGGTTACTATGAAACATGTCAAAAGTTCCGCCAGTATACACAATTACTTTATCTTTAAGCATAATTTATAAATTTAACTTATTAAACAATTAGACTTATTGTATAACTTCGAAACTGACACAACTAAAACAGTTGTGTCACAATCTCATCAAAGATATTTTCAGATGCACTTTTGTGATTTGGAGGTAACAATTCCGCAGCTAAAAACAATAACCTTTCCTCCTTTTTCTCATCTTTATTCTTCAGTACATTCTCTATAAATGCCTTAATATCCTCCTCCTTTTTAGCGTGGTAATGCAGATTAAAGGCTAAAATCCCGAATGCATTCATTCTATCCGTAATATTCTCATCCTTGTTGGTATGCAGAACTGGTTTGCCGGTATATATATATTCGATTAAAAATGATCCTGAATCATGAATCATTGCATCTGAACCAAGAAATAAATCGATATAAGCACCCTCTACCAATTGTCCGTTCTCCAGGTTTTTCCATTTATTATAATAATTATCGATTCTCTCTTTACTCCAGTTTGCCTCTTCTTGTAATTTATTTTTAAGTAAGGGGTGTGGTTTGAACGCAATTTGTATTTTACCCTCATACTCATCTGCAATTTTCAACATAAAATCGGCATACCTGAGAAAACTTGAATAACTTAAGAATGCAGTGTCGTTATCAATTGTGTGATGAGGAGCCCAGATTATTTTTTTTATTTTTTCATCTTTTTGTTTCCATATATTTATCGGAACATATTGTTTATTTAATATAATGTCAGTGCCGGGAAATCCCGTTACGACCACATTACTACCCTTGTTAAAAGCGTATTTTACAGAAAAGTCTCTGTGTATATTTGTCTCAGCAAATAGTCGCCATAACAGATTATGAAAAATCTGATTATGCATCATCTGAAAAAGATGGCTGTTGCCAAAATTATAAGGAACGTAGCATGTTAAACAATTTAAGTAGTTGGTAATATAATATTTACTCTTTGTTAATTTATGTGGGTTGGTAAAAAATACAATATCAGGTTGGATCTCTTTTTTGACATCCAGCCATTTTTTAGTCGCCTCATTGTATGTTTTAACAACCTGATAGCCCCTTGTTTGAAAATCCTTAAATGCCACATTCATATTACACACCATATTTTCGTAACCATAAATAATGTTGGGAATTACAACAACAACAGGTTCAAAGCGCGGATCTGATTCCATTAATTTATATACTCCCTCATATTTCCAAACGGAATTATTAATTAAAAAAAAAGCTACTTTAACCTTATCCTTTCTTTGAATTTGCCTGACAATTTTTTTATACCTCCATTGTACAAAACTAAGAAACGTAGAATAAATGAAGTTATAAAAAAAATGATAGATCGGTTTCAGTAACCGCCGTACTTTTCCAGGAAGAAATTTACTTATCATATTTATTGTTATTTTATTTGTAGTCTTTTCCAGTTACCAGCAGACTTTTTAGACTTTGTGTAATTAATCTGCATTAAACAAGAATTGTGTGAAAGCGGGATTCCAGAAATCAAGCATCTTAAATGCAATATTCAGACAATTGAAAGCTTTGGGTTATGCATGTAAATGATTCATTTATTATACTATCAATCCTTACAATGTTCATTCAACGCTTCCCGGATTATTGTACTCGATGTATTCTGCGTATATAAGAAATAGTGGATTTTCACCCCCAACATCTCAAATTGTTTTTCCAACATAAGCCATCGTTCCGTACCCTTCCAATCATCCCCTTTAAATATTATATCAAACTTATATTTTTCCCATGCTGAAATTTTATTGTTTTCAATCTCAGGAACAGCCAAATCAACATATCTGATACTTTGTACTATTTCGAACCTTTCATTAAAGGGGATAATCGGGCTTTTCCCTTTTAAATTAAACGCCAGCTCATCGGTTGATACACCAACAATAAGCCGGTCACACATGGATTTTGATTGCTTTAGGATTTGAAGATGACCAATATGAAATAAATCAAATATCCCCGAAGTGTACCCTATAATAATTTTGTCGTTTGACATAGTACCTTAGTTGAGTCGTGAATTTAATTTATCATTGATATATTTGTAAATATTCGTCGTTGCAGGGACATCGTTGGGCGTTTTAATGTAATTTAAAACAAACGATTCCCTATGGTCCTTTTTTATATCATTTCCATTTACAACTGTATCTTCAATAAATTGAATAATATCATTAGCTGAGTATGCATGATAATGTTGTTCAAACGCCCTTTTCCCGATACTGTTTAACCTTTCAGGGATTTTCGGATCCCGCAGTGTAAATAAAACAGGTTTATTAACTGCCAGATATTCTGCAATAAACGAGGAGCTGTCATGAATCATCGCATCGGAAGTCAAAAAAAGATCGGCATAATCAGACGCTTCCAACTGACCATTAGGCAAATTTTCCCATTTCGAATAATAAGCATCAGTTTTTTCAATACCCCAATCCTTCTCCAGATATAATTTATATCTTAAAATAGGGTGTGGCTTAAATGCTATTTGGATCTTATCTGCATACTTAACAGCGATGTTTAATATTTCCTGTTGATATACCAGGAAATTTGAATAAGCCATATAGCCGGTGTCATTATCAATTGTGTGATGAGGAGCCCAAATAATTCGTTTTATGTCCCTGTTTTTAATCTTCCATGAATCTTTTGGTGTATATGATTTATCCTGTAATATATCGGTCCCGGAATAGCCACTTATCACTACATTTCTACCCCGATTCCCGGCATATTTTTGTGCTATCTCTTTATGGATGATGGTCGGATAAAATGCTTTCCAGATAAGATTATGGAATAACTGATTGTATTGCAATTCATATAAATTTGATATTTGGAAAGTATAAGGCAAATAACAGGTAAGATAATTGATATAATTAGTTATATAATAGTCTTCTTTTGTTAGCTTATGGGGATTTGTAAAAAAAATAATATCAGGTTCAAGCACTTTTTTTACATCAAGCCACTCACCTGATTGCTCATTATATGTTTTAACAACATTGAAATTTTTCGCTGTCAGAAGATGATATGTCCTTGCCATTTCTTCAACCATTATTGCATTCCCGACATTAACATAAGGGCAAACAACAATGGCAGGTTCAAATCTTTTGTTTTGTTCAAATAATTTATAAAGCTGATCGTATTTCCAGGTGGTTCCGTCAATTGCAAAAAACACTACATTTATTTTTGGTTTACTGATTATTTTTCTAAGCGCGAAATAATGCCTTATACCCGCTGTCAAAATAAGGTATAAATTAAAATAATTAGTATAAATCAAAAATTTAATAAAACGATAAAGCCATAATGGAGCTATCTTTTTTGCCGTTTTTCTGAAATTAGTCATGATAATTCGCAATTGCTCTTACAATCAATTTAGTTTCATCGATAGTTAATACAGGACTTATAGGAAAACTTAAAACTTCATTATGAATCTGTTCTGTTATAGGATAACTCAAACAATTCCATTCCTTATAAGCCTTTTGTTTGTGAGGTGGGACAGGATAATGGATAAGCGTCTGAATTCCGTTTTCTGTCATATATTTTTGCAGGCGATTGCGATCAGGATGTCGGATGACGAAAAGATGCCAGGCATGATTGCTGAAAGGGACATTTTCATCGTAGTATGATGGAAGGACAAATTCAGGATTTTGAATATTTTGCAAGTAATATTCTGCAATCTTACTCCTGTGCTGGTTGTCCGTATCAAGCCGTTTGAGTTTCACGCGCAGAATGGCAGCCTGGATTTCATCCAATCTGGAATTCAATCCCTTATAATCGACGAAGTACTTTTTGCTGCTGCCATAATTACCCAATGCCCGGATTAAATCGGCCAGTTCATCGTCATCAGTAGTCACTGCACCTGCATCGCTTAAAGCGCCCAGGTTCTTTCCCGGGTAAAAGCTGTGTCCGGCAACATGGCCCAATGAACCTGTCCGTTTTTCGCCATAATAACACCCCTGGGCCTGGGCATTATCTTCAATTAATTTCAGGCCATATTTATCAACCAGTTGCTGAATCAATGGAGACATGGCATTTTTCCCGTAAAGGTGAACCAGCATAATCCCCTTTGTCCGCCCGGTAATCTTCTCTTCGATAAGATTAGGATCAATATTATAAGTATGAATATCCGGTTCAACAAGAACCGGAACAAGGCGGTTATCAGTAATAGCCAGTATAGAGGCAATAAATGTATTGGCAGGAACAATAATCTCATCCCCTTCCTTGATCTCGCCCATCGTGATATAAGCCTTCAATATAAGCCGAAGTGCATCCAACCCATTTGCAACACCAATGCAATGTTTTGTCCCGATATACCTGGCATATTCCTCCTCAAATGCTTTTACCTCATTCCCCAGCAAGTACCATCCGGAATCAAGAACTCTTTTAACCGCGAAAGATAGTTCCGGCTCGTAACTGTCATTTATTGTCTTCAGATCTAAAAAATTAATCAT
>Ga0079306_1000538_pt1 | contig 33875 bp, 28 predicted proteins | sample Methanotroph_Enr_FD_79181 | JGI IMG/M metagenome (GOLD analysis project Ga0079306, IMG submission 79181) | Enriched soil microbial communities from Old Woman Creek wetland in Ohio, USA - Methanotroph_Enrichment_5 | ecosystem: Environmental > Terrestrial > Soil > Wetlands | place: USA: Ohio... | reverse complement strand
TCACCCGCACCTTGATGGCGAGTTCGCTACCTCCCACGAAGAACGGCTGGTCGAGGCTGTTGAGCTTGTCGTCCATGTCGTAGTTGAAGAGGTTGGTGTCTCCCTTGTCGGCATGGAGCGCGACGATGAGGGTGTCAGTGAGGGGAAGCGGCTCGAGAGGAACCGGCACGTTGGTCGAGACGCCGGCGTTCACGTGCACGAGCCCGATGCGCTGGCCGGGGCCGCCGTCCTTCTCGAGATGAACGACGATCCACGATGGCGAAGGCGCCGTCACCGAGGAGATGACGAGCTTGTTGGTCGCGCCGATCTGGTCGGATGCTATGAGCGACGCCTGGGATGAATCGGCGGGAATGCCGAAGTCGCGCACCGTGACGACACTCGCGAGCTCGGTCCCGTTCACGAAGAACGGACGGTCCGCGCTCATTTCCTTGTTCATCATGTCGAAGTCGAACGTACCGGCAGTGCCCCTGTCGGCGTGCACGGCGACGATCACCTGCGGCGTCGTGAGGTTCTCAAGCGGCACGGCGACGTTGGTCGACTCGCCGCGCTTGATGTGGAGGAGGCCGACGCGCATGCCCGGCTTGCCGTTCATGTCGGCGTGCACCACGAGCCATGCGTCGGTCGGCGCGAGCACGCGCTTGACCACGAGCTGCGGCGTTCCGGTCTGGGTTGTCTCAACTTCGAGCTGCGCCTTGTCGGCGGATGCGACGTAGCCCCACACCTTGCTGGTGTCTGTCTTGGTGGTCTCCGCGGAGCAACCGGAGAGCAGGAGCAGCGCGGCTACCAGGCCCATGAGTGCGAGGGCCGGAAACGAGAATCGCTTCATCAAGTTGTGTCCTTTCAGGCAGCCGTCTGAACCCGGGTGGGGTCGGCTGGTGCAGGGGTGCTGGGTGTGCGAAGCGCGGTCTTGAAGCGCCTGAGCAAGAGCGAGTTCGTGACCACCGAGACCGAGGAGAACGCCATCGCGGCGCCAGCGATCCACGGGAACGGCGAGAGCAGACCCACGGCGGCAACGGGGATGAGCACGGTGTTGTAGCCGAGCGCCCAGATGAAGTTCTGGCGGATCTTTCGCATCGTCGCGCGGGACAGGTCGATTGCCGTGACCACGTCACGCAGGTCGTTCTTGATGAGCACGATGCCGCCGGTCTCCATGGCGACGTCGGTACCCGCGCCCATGGCGATGCCTACATCGGCCTGCGCGAGCGCCGGCGTGTCGTTGATGCCGTCACCCACCATCGCGACGGTGAGGCCCTCGGCCTGGAGCTTCGCGACTTCCTCGGCCTTGTGCTCCGGGAGCACCTCTGCGAGCACCTGGGCGGCCGGGATGCCGACCTGCGCTGCGATCGCCTCGGCGGTGCGACGGTTGTCGCCGGTGATCATGTAGACCCGGACGCCGCTGTTCTGCAGCCGTTCGACCGCCTCGGCGGAGTTGGGCTTCAGGGTGTCGGCAACGGCGATCATGCCGGCGAGCTTCTCGTTGTTGACACCTACGAGCATGACGGTCTTGCCCTCGCTCTCGAGAGCGGCGATGCGCTCCTCGAATCGGGAGATGTCGATGTTCTCGCGCGCCATGAGCTTGCGGTGGCCGAACGCAACGCGCATGCCGTTGACGGTGCCTTCGACGCCGTGACCCGGAATCGCCGAGAAGCCCTCGACCGCCGGAATCGCAATCTCGAGCAGCTTGGCGTGGCCGACGACCGCCTCGGCGAGCGGGTGCTCGGAGTTCTTCTCGAGCGCCGCCGCGAAGGTGAACACGCGGGTTGTGTCGTGACCCTCGGCAAGCTCGATGTCGGTGACCTCAGGCTTGCCGTGCGTGAGCGTGCCGGTCTTGTCGAAGACGATTGCCGAGATCTTATACGCGGTCTCGAGCGCATCGCCCGACTTGATGAGGATGCCGTTCTCGGCGCCCTTGCCGGTGCCGACCATGATGGCGGTCGGGGTAGCCAGGCCAAGCGCGCATGGGCATGCGATGACGACGACAGCGATGCCTGCGAGCAGCGCGGCGATCCACCAGCCGTTCGCGGCCGCGGCCATGAGAATCGGCTGGAAGAGAATGAACGAGCTTTCCGGCATGGGCTGCGAGCCGAAGATCGCAGGACCGGCGAACGCCCAGAACAGGAAGGTCAGCAGCGACGCGCCGATGACCACCGGCACGAAGACCGCCGAGATGCTGTCGGCGAATCGCTGCACGGGGGCCTTGGCGCCTTGCGCCTCTTCGACGAGCCGGACGATCTGCGCGAGCGCGGTGTCCGAGCCGACCTTCGTCGCACGGAACGTGAAGGTGCCGAGCTTGTTGAGCGTCGCACCGATAACCTGGTCGCCATCGGACTTCTCGACGGGGATTGGCTCGCCGGTCAGCATCGACTCGTCGACCGCACTGTGGCCGGAGATGACGACGCCGTCCACCGGGACCTTCTCGCCCGGACGCACGACGACCATGTCGCCGACAACGACCTGCTCGACCGGTACGTCGAGCTCTTCGCCGCCGCGGATGATGCGGGCGGTCTTGGCCGCTAGGCCCATGAGCTTCTTAATCGCATCGGAAGTGCGGCCCTTGGCGCGCGCCTCGAGCAACTTGCCCATGAGTACGAATGTGATGAGCAGCGCGGACGTCTCGTAGAACGCGGGCTCCATCTGGACCACCGGGATGAACGTCGCGGCTACCGAGTAGCCATAGGCCGCGGTGGTGCCGATCGCCACGAGCAGGTCCATGTTGCCGTTCAAGCGCTTGAGCGCGTGATAGGCGCCTCTGTAGAAGCGCCATCCGGCGATGAACTGCACCGGGGTGGCGAGGAGGAACATGAGGTACTTCGCGACTGTCATCGGAGCCCAGGCGCCACCCGCCGTGTTTGCGAGCAGCTCGGAGAGCTTGAGCGGGATCCAGTCCATGAAGGGCGGGACCATGGCGACGATGAAGAGCGGGACCGACAGTGCGACGGAGAACCAGAACATCCGCAGCTCGGCCTTGTACGCCGCGGCTTGTGCCTCCGCCTGCACGTCGACCTTGTCGCTACCAAGCGCGACGTCGACCTTCACGGTCGCGCCGTAGCCGGTGTCCTTGATGGTGGTGATGATCTCGTCGATGCCGATGACCTGCGGGTCGAACTCGACCACAGCGGTATTGGTCGCCAAGTTCACAGCGACCGATGCGACGCCAGCCAGCTTGCCGACGACCTTCTCGATGATCGCCGAGCAGGACGCGCAGGTCATGCCGGTGATAGCGAGAGTGACTCGGCCCACGGGGGCGCCGGAGCGAGCTGCGGTCTCCTCGGCGGTGTCCGCCATGGAGGAAAGCAGGGTCGCGGTGTAGCCGGTATCGACGACCTTGCCGACGATGTCGTCGATCGAGATCACCGACGGGTCGTACGTTGCGGTGAGCCGCTCCATCGCAAGGTTCACGTTCGCCGACACGATGCCCGGCATCTTGCCGAGAACCTTCTCGATGATCGCCGAGCAGGACGCGCAGGTCATGCCGCCGATGGCAAAGACGGCCTCAGCGACGACGGTGGGCGCGGCGACCGGCTCGACCCGGATGGCCTCGGCCGGCGTCGGCTCAAGCTCCGGGACGACCGGGCAGGCAGTAGGCTCGGGTGCTGCGGGGGCGCTCGTCGCCAGCTCGGGCTCTGGCTCGGTGGCCACGGCGGCCGCGGGTTGCGGCTCGGGACTCGGCTCGGGCTCCGCAGCTGCCGGCGCGACGCCCATCGCAGCCAGACGCGCTGCCATGGCCGTCGATGCCGCCTTCGCCGCCACGACCGCCGGTGCAAGTTCGGGCTCGGTGACCGGCTCGGCGGGGAGTGGAGCGGCCGGAGCAGGTGCGACCGTGACGGGCGCACCAGGCGCAGGCGCGGTGGCGACGGCGGGCTCGGGCGCGGCTGCGGCCGGAGCGGCAGACTCGGGCTCGGGCTCGGGTGCCGGCGCAACGCCCATCGCAACCAGACGCGCTGCCATCGCAGATGACGTGGCCTTTGCGGCAGCGACGGCAGCTGAGCCTTCGTCAACAGCCGCTAGAGGAGCGGTGGCAACCGGCGCGGTTGGCGCTGGCGCCACCGTGGACGCGGCCTCGAGCGCCGGCTCCGCCAGAGTCGCCGCAGCGGCAACCGCCGGGACCGCCACCGTGGCGGCGGCCGGCGAGGGCGTCTCGGCTGGTGCGATGCCCGCCACGCGGGCCGCCATCGCAGCGGACGCCGCCGTTGCGGCCGCTACTGCCGGCGACACGCGCGGACCCGTGGTGGCAGCCGGCGCGACAGCGCCAGCAGCGGCCGCGGTCGACTCGGCAGGGACCTCTTCGCCAGGAAGCGCATCGACGACGGTCATGCTGCGCACGAACGGCTTGCCGGGAGTGAAGCCCGCGGCAGTGACCGCAGCTGCGAGCTCATCGAGCGGGACTTCGCGGTCGAGATAGACCGTCGCCGTCGAGGTCGCGGCATCGCCGGTGGCGGCGACCACGCCCTCCACTTGGCTCGTGTTCATCACGACAAGCTTCTCGCAGGCACCGCAGTGCATGCCCTGCGCGCTGAGGGTGAGCCGTCGGTACCCAGACTGAGCAGGACGCTCGTCCTCCCCCTCCGTCACTTCGACTAGGGCGGCGGGGGCATCGGGCTCCTCGTCAGCGCTGGCGACAAACACGTCCTCCTCGATGCCTGAAGGCATCTCGGAGTGGTCGTGATCGTGGGTCGGCGTCTGCAGGATGAGCGTGACATCGCCGATCTCGGTCCGATTGGCTTCGATGGGTATTTCGACCGCAGCTGCCGCCTCTTCCGAGGAGAGCACGGTCGGTTCGCCGGGCACGAAACCGGCACGGATGATCGCCTTGATCATGGAATCGACCGGTACGTTCTCCTCGGCGTACACGACCACCTGGCCGTTGTTGTGGTTCGCGAGCACCGCTTCGATACCCGGAATATCGCTCAGCCATGCGGTGAGCACCTGCTCGCACGAGCGGCAACGCATGCCCTCTACGCGCAGGCGGATGACCGCACGGTGATCAGTGGACGTCATGCCCATCACCTGTTCTGGTTGTGTGAGTTCGTGTCATGTCCGATGCCTTACTCGACGACGATCTTGCCGAAGACCATGCCCATGCCGCACGAGAACGAGTACGTACCGGCCTTGAGCGCTGGCAGCTGGATCAGCTTCGGTCCCGAGGTGAGGTCCTCCTGGAAACCGAGGTCCTGCGAGATGACCTGCCCCGTGCAGCCGCCCCCCTGGCCAAACGTGATCTCGGCGGGGATTCCAGCCTTGAGCTTGATGATGTTGGGCGAGTACGTGGTACCCACCTTCACCCCGATGGCCTGAATGCCGCCGGAGACCTTCGCGGTTCCCTCGACGGGAGCGCCTGTCACGCCGTTAGCGGTCGGAGCCGAGCTCCCGCCACCGCAACACGCGCACGCCGGCGTTCCCGCGCCACCGGCCGCAGAAGCCTGCGAAGCCTGAGGAGCGGACACGCCCGGAGCAACGGCGGTCTCCTGGGCGTTGCGGGCCGATGCGAAGCGGTATGCCCCGAAGAAGGCTGCGACGATGAGGCCGCCGATAACAACGTACTGCAAGATGCCGTTCTGGGTGGTTGTCTTTTCAGTCATCGTTTCACTCCCTGGTTATCTGGTTACGAGAAGAAGCCGCCGAGCGCAAGCCCGACGATCATCACGGCGACGAGTGCGCCGGCAACGAGAATCAGCTGGTCTGCTGTCAGGCCGAGCGCCACGGGCTTCGGCGCGACGGCCTTCTTCGAGGTGGAGACGGGCTTGCGGCGGCGCCCGATGTACAGCGCGCCAGCCGTTGCGCTCACCGTGAGCAGCAGCCACATGAGAGGCGAGCCCGGGGCTCCACCGCTCGCCGCAGCGCCGCTACCGCCGACCACAAGCGTGCCCGACATCATGCCCATACCGCAGGTCATGGAGTAGGTCCCCGCCTTGGTGGCCGGGATGTCGACCTTCGTGACCGCGTTGTCGGCGAGCGGAACGCTCACGCCGAGCTGCGGAAGCACCAGTCGGTTGGAGCAGGCAGCCGCCTCCTGCCGGTCGACAACGAGTCGCACGGGCGTGTTCGCCGGGATGCTGACCACAGACGGAACATACTGCGTGTTCTTGATGACGAGCGGCACTTCGACAACACCATCGGGCGCAGTGGTGTAGGTCGCAGCCGAAGCTGGTGCCGACCCGCCGCCGGCCAGGGCGGTCGTGACCGTATTGAAGGTGACCGGCGAGCCGACGAGCATAGCGGCCCGGTTGATGAAGACAGCTCCGAAGAGCATGACAACCACCGCAAGACCCACGGTCATCTGGTGCTTCCAGCTCTTCGGGATGAGGCTCGATGCAACGCCGAAGCCCAGCATCAGCGGAGCGGTGCCGAGGCCAAACGCCAGCATCGCAACGCCTCCGCCGAGCACGCCGTAGCCCGTGCTCGCGGCCGCGAGCTGTGCAGCTTGCAGCGGCGCGCATGGCATGAGGCCGGTCAGTAGGCCGAAGGAGATCGGCGTGGCAATCGAGCTGACGCCCTCATCGGCATCTGCCTTGGCCTTGCGTCGGAGCTTCGAGAGAGAGGTGATGAGGAACTTGGGCGGGCGCGGCGTGAGGCGCGCAGCCCACGGAACGCGGCCGGTCATGCCCAAGCCAAGAATGATCATGAAGCCGCCGGCCGCGAACATGATCCACGGGCGGACGCCATTGAGGTTGAACGCCGAGCCGATGGCGCCCAGCAGCAGACCGACAAGCACGTAGCTCGTGATCTTGGCCGCTTGGTACGCAAGGTTCGGCACGATCTTGCTGGTCCAGTGGTCGTTCTCCTCGCCCTTCACGGCGTAGGTCACGACCATCGGGCCGCACATGGAGATGCAATGGACGCTCGTGGCGAGGCCCAGCGCGATCATCGAAATGAACAAAGCTGTCACGTTTGGTGACTCCTCGTGGAATCGAAGCGGACAATGCGCCCGCAAATAGCGAGCGTACGCCAAAGCCCGCGACAGGCGCGCGCAAACGCGCGACCGTCGCGGTCACGAGGAGAGATCAGACCCTGAAGCGCGCCCCGAGCGGATCGTCCGGGGGTGGCGGCGGGTTGCTCACGCGCGCCAGAACCGGGCGGGACACGACCTGCGGTGAGAACAGCACCACAACAGCGGCAAGCGCCGCAATGAAGGTCAGAAGCAGACTGCCGCCGCCGTTGGGCACAGTGCCAGCCGGCGCGGAGCTAAGCTCCCACGTTCCCGGGCACGGAGCTGTGAGGTGGACGCCCTGCATGGGGACGAAGCGCATCGCGCCCATGTCCATATCGCACCCGACCATGCGGCATGTGGGTACGGCCACAGCGACGATCGCAACAACGATCGCCAGCGGCAACAGCGCCTTACGCATGTGTGCGAAAACAGACACGAGACCCCTTCGATGAACCGTGCATCACGGAAAGAACTGCAACTCGCATGCCGAAAGCGTTGTCGGCACACTATTCGGGATGCCCAAGCTGCCGTTCCGGGTGAAATACGAGCGACACCGAGTTGATGCAGTAGCGCAACCCCGTGGGTTCGGGGCCGTCACCAAACACGTGGCCAAGATGCCCGCCGCACGCGGCGCAGCGAACCTCGACGCGGCTCATCCCCAAGGAATCGTCTTCATGCTCGGTGATGGCATTGGCCTCGACAGGCGCCCAAAAGCTCGGCCAGCCGCAGCCCGAATGGAACTTCGTCTCAGAGGAGAAGAGCAACGTCCCACACCCGGCACACTCGTACGTGCCCGGCTCCATGACGTCGGTCAGGGCTCCCGAGAACGCCGCCTCAGTGCCCGCTCGGCGAAGCACGCGGAACTCCTCCGGCGAGAGCATCTCTCGCCATTCGTCATCGCTGCGGTCGATACGTCTGACCACGCCAACGCCTCCCCAGGTCGCAGCGGAATCCCGAGTCGGATTCTACTACACCCACGTGTCGGGGCCGCTACCCCTCGCGACACGCATGTGACCACTTCCATTGAGTCAACCCCCTGAACGAAGAGAAGTGGGGCGAACAGTCAGGCTGAACGACCTAGAGGAGCTAGGCCGCGTCCTGGGGGATGAACACGCTGTTGGGCGCGGTCCACGTCCTGAAGTGAGGATGCGACACGTGGAAGGTCACGACATGCAGTTGACGCGCGCTGCGCATGCTGACACCGGGCGTGCGCAGCACGCAGGCGGGCGTCATGAGGGTCACACCATCGCGGACTTCCAGCGACGTTTCTGGGTGTGCCTTGCTTTGAGCGTCCCCGTGCTGCTCATCTCCCCCGGATTGCCACTTCTTGGAGATGGCCGCGTGTTCGCGGTGCCAGGTGCCGACTGGATCCTGCTCGCGTTGTCCTCGGCACTGTACGCGTACGGCGGTCAACCCTTCCTGACCGGGCTCGTTCGAGAGCTCAAGGCGCGGACCCCTGGGATGATGACGCTCGTTGCGGTCGCGATCAGCGTGGCCTACTTCTATAGCGCCGCGACCGTTCTCGGCCTGAAGGGAATGCCCTTCTTCTGGGAGCTGGCAACGCTGATCGACATCATGCTGCTCGGCCATTGGGTCGAGATGCGCTCCGTTGGCGAAGCCTCGAAGGCGCTCGAATCGCTCGCTCGCCTGATGCCGTCGAAGGCCCATCGCCGTAGCGCCGAAGGCGACGTCACTGACGTCGATCTCGAACTCCTGCGTGCCGGCGACGTCGTCGTCGTTCGACCGGGCGAGAAGGTCCCCGCGGATGGAGACGTGGCCGAGGGCTCGACCGCGGTCGACGAGTCGTTGCTCACAGGCGAGTCTGTTCCGGTGGCCAAGTCACCCGGAGACCAGGTCATCGGCGGTTCGGTCAATGGCCAGGGTGCGATTACGGTCACCGTGACCCGCGCTGGCGCAGAATCGTTCGTCTCGCAGGTCATCGAGCTGGTTCGCGAGGCGCAGGATTCGAAGTCGAAGACCCAAGATCTCGCCGACCGTGCTGCGATGTGGCTCACCCTGATTGCGCTGGGCGGCGGGGTGCTGACCTTCGTCGTGTGGATTGCCCTGGGCGTGCCGCTCGCCTACGCGATGGAGCGCGCCGTCACGGTTATGGTGGTTGCATGCCCCCACGCGCTCGGTCTCGCGATCCCGCTCGTCGTCGCGATCTCCACGGCCATCGGAGCGGGCAGCGGTCTACTCGTGCGAAACCGGATGGCGTTCGAAAACGCGCGGCGCATCGATGCCGTCATCTTCGACAAGACGGGCACGCTCACGCTCGGCCGCTTCGGCGTGGATGAGGTCGTGCCCTTTGGCGATATCACAACCGACGAGGTCCTCGGCCTCGCCGGCTCGGTCGAGCAGCTCTCCGAGCATCCCATCGCACGCGCCATCGCAGACGCCGCGCCCCCCACCCCACCCGCCGAGGAGTTCCTCGCGATACCCGGCAGAGGCGCCCAAGGTCGAGTCGGCAACGACGACATCGCCGTCGTCAGCCCTGGCTACCTCGCGGCCGAGAATATCGCGGTTCCGAGTGTGTCGGACACCCTCTTCGCTGACGGTCGGACGGTCGTCTTTGTGCTCCGCAACAGTTCGGCGGTCGGCGCAGTCGCCCTCGCCGACATCGTGCGGCCGGAGTCCGCAGATGCGGTCAGACGCCTCCGCGACATGAACATCGAGCCCATCATGCTCACTGGCGATGAATCGAGTGCCGCGGCCCGCGTGGCCGGTCAGCTCGGTATCGAGCGCTTCTACGCGCATGTTCTCCCTGCCGAGAAGGCCGCAACCGTCCAACGGATCCGCTCGGAGGGGCGCTTCGTGGCGATGGTTGGGGACGGCGTGAACGACGCGCCTGCGCTGGCAACTGCGGACGTAGGAATCGCCATCGGCGCCGGGGCTGATGTCGCTGTCGCGACCGCCGACATCGTGCTGGTTCGCAGCGACCCACGCGACATCCCCACGATCATCGCTCTCGCGCGCGCCACGTACGCGAAGATGGTGCAGAACCTCGCCTGGGCAACCTGCTACAACGTCGTCGCAATCCCGCTTGCCGCAGGCGTGGCAGTGGCGTGGGGAATCATGCTGAGCCCCGCTTTGGGCGGTCTGCTCATGTCGGCATCGACCGTCATAGTCGCGGTCAACGCCCGAACGCTGCGGATCCGGTCCTGACGCAAGAGCGCCCCGCTCCCGCGAGGGGAACGAGGCGCTCGGCATCAACTAGACGCGACGGCTAGACGCCACCCCAGCCGACAAACCCCTGATGCATTCCGGGGTTCTCGGTTCCCGTGAAGCCGCCCATGTCTTGAGCGTGCGTCGCGTGGTGTTCGCCGAAAACCCGGCCCGCCGAATCCGAGCCTGTCGCGAATGCAGGCACTGCCATCGCGAGTACAAGAACGACTGCCAGGGCGAAGATGATCACTTTGTGCATCCGATGCTCCTCTTCACGTGCTCTTGCATGACACTTATTTCTTACCATTCTTGTCATGTTTATAAGCAGGTGTCATGCCAGCATCGCGTGGAAATCCGCCTCAGCCCTGTGTGCTACCCGACCGAGCAGCTGTTGCCGCCCCGAGAGGTGCTCACGCGATCCACGAGCCGCTTGCGACCCGCAGTCGTCAAGCCGAGGAAGTCGATCTCGCGGCCAAGTTGCGCGATCGTCCCGTCACCGGCGACGTACCCGTTGACGCGCGCCGCTGCGGTACTCTCCCGAAACGCGCGCTCGTCTCCGCCAAACATCGCCTGGAACTCGGCGGCCAGCGTGCGGTCGTTCCGCAAATGGTACTTCTGGTGGTACTCCTCGGCAGGCCAGAAGCGATTCAACGGTTCGATCCGCGTGGCGAGCCGAGCCACGCCCGCGCTGGCGGCGAAGCGGGCGGCGCGTTGCTCGGCGATGGCATGCTGCTGGTCGTCGTGCGTGAGGAGGAGCGAAGCGTACTGAACCTTGTGCGCACGCCACGTGGGGTCATGCGATGCAAGCGCAAGATCAACCAGTTCGCGATAGCTGATCACCGAGGGATCGAAGTCGACCTGAAAGCACTCGGTTTGGTCGCCGAGATCGCGATACGTCGGATCGGCGTAGCGGCCGCCTGCGTAGCCGACACGCGTCTTCCAGACTCCTTCGAACAGCCCAAACTGGGCGTCAGGTGTCCAGAATCAACCGACGCCGAACGTGGCAGTGTGAAGCCCTTCGGGGGCAAGCGTGTCAAGCGGCGCAGCGAGCGCACGCGGACCCGCGTCGCGATGCGTATCGAACAAGTGGTACATGCACAGCGCTCCTCTCGGAATCGCTGTGGAGGTGCAAGACGCGCGCCAGTGTGCGCCCGAGCGGAGACCAATCCGCTATCCGGCGGCTGCGGCTTCGAGATCTGCGATGACGAGCTTCTCCATGCCGAGCATCACTTCAGTGACGCGCCGCGCCGTCTCGGCATCCGATTCCGAGAGAAGACGGGTCAGCGCCGTCGGCGTGACCTGCCATGAGAGTCCAAAGCGGTCCTTGAGCCAGCCGCACTGGCCGGTCTGTCCGCCGCCCGCCGTGAGCGCGTCCCAGAAGTAGTCGACTTCCTCCTGCGTTTCGCAGGGGATCTGGAACGACACGGCCTCCGTGAAGGGGAAGAGCGGGCCGCCGTTGATGCCGAAGAAGCCCATGTCCCCGATTCGCCAGCTCGCTGTCATCGCAGAGCCCGCCGGTCCGGGACCGGCCTCCGTGTAGCGCGTCACGGGTCCGAGCTTGGCGTCGTGGAAGACGGAGACGTAGAAGGCTGCGGCCTCCTCGGCTTGCGTGTCGAACCACAGGCAGGTTGTGATCGGCTTCATCGGGGCTCCTTCGGCACGGTGTGACACATGCCGAGTAGGTACCCGCTCGCCGGTGGCTACTTCTCCAGCTCGTTGGCGAGCTGCTCGAGGAAGAGCCCGACGTCGGTGACGATACCGACCGTCTGCCAGCTGCCCCGGTCGGCGAGCTTCGTCACGACCGCCGGGTTGATGTCGACGCACACGGTGGTCGTCGACGCCGGCAGCATGTTCCCCGTGGCGATGGAGTGCAGCATCGTCGAGAGCATCAGGCACGCGCCGGCCTTCTGCGCGTACTGACGCATGGTGTTCTGCGCGACGATCACGTCGGTGATGACATCGGGCAACGGACCGTCGTCGCGAATTGAGCCGGCTAACACGAACGGCGTGCCTGTCTTGACCAGCGTGTACATGAGACCCTTCGTGATCACGCCAGCCTCGACCGCGGCAGCAATCGACCCGTAGCCGCGAACGGTGTTGATCGCGCGCAGGTGATGCTCGTGCCCGGCGTGTGCCGCTGCCCCGGTTTCGAGCGATACGCCGAGCGAGGTGCCGTACAGCGCACTCTCGATGTCGTGCGTCGCCACGGCATTGCCGCCGAACAGCACGGTGATGAAGCCCATCTGCACGAGCCTCGCGAGTTCGTCTGCGGCACCGGTGTGCACGACGGCGGGGCCCACGACCGCGATGACGTCTTTGCCCTCGTCGCGCGCGCTGCGCAGCATCTTCGCGACGTCGGCCACTACCTGCGCCTTCGGCTTCTCCGAGGAGACAGCGCTCGACATGAACTCGAATGCCTGTTTGTCGCGCGGGCGCTCCTGCGGATGCACGCGGATGCCTGCGTGACCGACCACAAGCGTGTCTCCCGCGCGAACGTCGGCCATCGGAACCGCTTCAGCAGTACGGGCTGCAACGTCAATGCGAACGCCCAGGTCCATCTCGGGATTGGCGACACGCGCCCAGCCGCCGGTGATCCGGATGTCCGTCTCCATGTTGGAAGTGGAATAGAAGCCGTCCGGGAATACGCCGTCCTTCGGCGCGGCCGCCAAGGAGGCATCGGACGGATCGACCGAGACGGCGCCATGCGCCTGAATCGCGCCGAGGATCTCGCCGAGTTGCGCGCTGTCTTTGGCGCGCACGCGCAGCACCGCGACGGACGGGTCGTCGTTGGTGCGACCGACGTCGAAGGAGAGCGTCTCGAACTCGCCGCCGAGGGCGATGATGTGGTCCATGACCGCGGACATGATGCCCGAGTCGATCAAATGTCCTTCGACACGAACGTCCTCGAATGCGCCGTGCTGCATGAATCCTCCTGGATAGCGGATAGCCTGTGCACGCCGCTCTCCACCGCGGCGTGGGCGGCACTGCATAGTGCAGTATCCACGAGAAGGGTTTGCCCGTGAAGTATGCGACGGGAAGCCGCTAGTGCAGATACGTGCCGTGCGGACCCAAGTCGCCCCACGTGCACGGGACGATGGTGCCGGTCGCCGTGATCGTGTACGCGCCCTCTGCCACCGTGGGGTCTGCGGGATTGGCCGGCGTCGGCCCGGCGGGGCAGCGCGGGACATGGAGTATGTACTCCCCTGACATGAGTACATGGCTCGCACCGACAACGCCCGCGAGGTCAGCAGGATTGTCGTGGCCCGGCTCGTTGGCCCATACGCTCATCACGCCGTCAAGCTCTCGCTGATTCGCGTAGCACGTCTTCTGCGCAGCGTGATCTGACACTGCGACGAGGACCGGGATGACGATGACAAGGAGGATCCCGATGATGAGCACGACGAACATGAGCTCGGGAAGAGAGAACCCCGAGTCAGCTCGTAGCTCGCGTGTCATCCCCGTACCGCGCACGGACGTCAGACCCTCCTCATGCCGCTGCACACCCACAACCACGTGTGTGTATCGTGTGTATCGGCGGGGAGGCGCCTAGTCCTGAGCCATCTTCTCCTTGAGCGCGAGGATCTGCTCGCGGTACTCGGTCATCGAGGTGCCGAGAATCTGCGTCGCGAGGATGGCGGCGTTCTTCGCACCGTTGATGGCGACGCACGCCACAGGAACTCCCGTGGGCATCTGAACCATCGAGAGAAGCGAGTCCAGACCGCCGAGATCGCTCGTCTTCATCGGCACGGTGATCACGGGCAGGGGGGTGAACGCAGCGACCACACCGCCGAGATGCGCTGCCTTCCCGGCAGCTGCAACGATGACCTTGATCCCCCGGTCAGCGGCGGTCGATGCCCACTCGTGAACGCGGTCGGGACTGCGATGAGCGCTGGCGATGACGAGTTCGAACGGCACCCCGAGCTCGTCGAGCTGCTTGCCGCACTCCTCCATGACAGCGAGGTCGGACTTCGACCCCATGATGATGCCTACGAGCGGCGCGTCTGCCATCGGTTCCTCCCACGTCTCGCACCCAGCGTCGCAGCGCGAGCGGACCGCACTACTCCTCGGCGGGAAGCGTAGCAGATGCGGCCGTCACGCCCTACGGGACGGGCAGCTCTTGAGCGGTCTCGGTATCCGACGCGCTCTCGGCGAGCGGGTGTCCGTCGCACGGAGCGCCCTCGACGCCGCCATCCCCGAAGAGCAGCTCGCGCTCGTCGGTGGAGAGCGCAGCTCGAGCCTGATCACGCAGGTTGTTCACGCCCACGAAGAACTCGCGCATCATCGAGACCAGCAGATAGCGGCCCTTGGCCGAGAGCACGAGCGTCTCGGCGTTGTCGACGTCGAATGCCCCCACGGTGCGCATGTAGGCCATCTCGATCGGCAGACCCTGATCGATGGTCATCCCGAAGTCGCGCACGAAAGCGCGCTTGTCCAGGCTCATCCCGAACAGCGACATCAGGAAGCGGTAGCGCATGCGGTCGTAGTCGCTAAAGACGCGCTTCTGCAGCGCCGGTGTGCGGCCCATCTCGATGCGCTCGGCGTGCACCTGCAGCGAGAAGGTGTTCACGTACAGCGCGCCCTCGAGGAAGCTGAAGGCGCCGGAGCCGAGCCCCACGTAGTCCTCGTAGTCGACGATGTACTCGTCGATCATCCCGCCGCCCGTGCGGGAGAAGGTCCACGCGCTCGCGGGTTCAAACCCGTCGCTCATCTGCTCAGAGATCTGCTGGTAGTAGCGGTACTCGCGGTTGTAGTCGACCTTGCCCACGGTCTTCGCCAGCGACTGGCGCACTGCGGGTGAGGCCATGAGCGGGTAGAAGGTGACCTGGTTGGCACCCGTGCGCTTGACCAGTTCGACGTCGGCCGAGAGCTTCTCGGGAGTCTGGCTCGGAAAGTTGAAGATCATGTCCACGTTCAGCGAATGGAAGCGGCCCTCGATGGACTGCAGCCGCTCGAGGATCTCGAATGCCGAGCCGTACTTGTCGTAGCGGTCCATCTGCTTGAGGAGCTCGTCGTCAAGCGACTGGACGCCGACGCTGAAGCGGTCCACGCGCTCGACGAGCGGATCGATCCAGTGCGGGTGCAAGTGATTGGGGTTCGTCTCCGAGGAGACCTCTTGAATCGAGAAGAGCGACTTGGCGAGGTCGATCGTCTCGACGAGCTCGCCGATGTCGATGGTGGGGGTGCCACCGCCCACGTACATCGACTGGAAGTCGTAGCCGAGATCGGCGACCATCCGCATCTCTTCGCGCAGGTTCTTGAAGTAGCGGGTGGCGCGCTCGGCGTTGTACGGGAAGCGGTTGAACGAGCAGTACGGGCAGAGGCGCTCGCAGAACGGCACGTGCACGTAGAGCAGGTACGGTCTGCCGGGGACGGGCGCTGGCAACTTCGCAAGGCCTGACGGCTCGAGCCGCAGGTAGGCGTCGTTCGCCCGGCGCATCACAGACGAGAGCAGTCTCTCGGAAAGCATCTTTTCGGGTCGCTCCTTGTAGGTAAGGTCGGTCTAGGCGCCGGGCTGGCTCGCGGCGAGCGCGCGGTGCGCGATGTCATGCCGGAAGTATGCGCCATCAAACTTGATTCGCCCGACAGCGTCATAAGCCTTCTCGATTGCGCTCTTGTAGTCCGACCCGAACGCGGTCACGTTGAGCACGCGACCGCCCGCGGTCAACAGCGTGCCGTCCGCTGCGAGCTTCGTGCCGGCGTGATAGACGACCACCCCGGGAAGCGCCTCGGCATCGCGGATGCCCGTGATCGGTTTGCCGGTGTCGTAGTCACCAGGATAGCCGCCACTGGCCATGACCACCGAGACGACCACGTCATCGCTCCAGCTCAGGTCGCCGAGACCCTCGAGCTCGCCCTTCGCCGTGGCGAGCAGAACCTCGGCAAGATCGGTCTGGAGGCGGGGCAGCAGCACCTGGGTCTCGGGATCGCCGAAACGGGTGTTGTACTCGAGCACCTTCGGGCCGTCAGCGGTCAGGATGAAGCCGCCGTAGAGTACGCCTCGGAAGTCGATGTCTGCGTCAGCCAGCGCGTTGGCGGTGCGCTGCAGGATGGCGACCATCTTGCCGTGGTCGCCGACGGGGATACCGGGAACCGGCGAGTAGACGCCCATGCCGCCCGTGTTAGGCCCGGTGTCTCCGTCGCCGACGCGCTTGTGGTCCTGCGCGGGGGCCATGGGCAGCACGATGCGGCCATCGACGAACGCGAGCAGCGAGACCTCCGGGCCATCGAGGTACTCCTCGATGACGACGAGGGCGCCGGCCTCGCCGAAGCGGCCGTCGAAACACTCCTCGATGGCGTTGGCGGCCTCATCCAGCGTCAGCGCGACGGTCACGCCTTTGCCCGCGGCTAGGCCGTCGGCCTTCACGACGACAGGTGCGCCTACGCCCATGAGATACGCGAGAGCAGGTTCGCGCTCCGAGAAGGTCTCGGCGGCGGCGGTGGGGATCGCGTTGGCGACCATCAGGTCCTTCGCGAATGACTTGCTGCCCTCGAGCCGGGCGCCCGCAGCGCCGGGGCCGAAGGTCGCGATGCCTGCGGCGCGGAGATCGTCGGCAAGGCCCGCAACGAGCGGGACTTCCGGGCCGATCACGGCGAGGTCGACCGCGTTGTCGCGCGAGAAGACGACGACGGCCGCGGCATCCGTCGTGTCGAGGCTGACGTTCGTCGTCACGCGCTCTCCAGCCGTGCCGCCGTTGCCGGGCGCGGCGAAGATGGCGTCGACGAGCGGAGACTCAGCGAGCGCGTGCACGATCGCGTGCTCGCGGCCGCCCGAGCCGATGACCAGGATGCGCATGCGAACCACCCTTTGTATCGGGGAAGACCTGCGGTCTCGGGCTACGACGAAGCTAGATCTTGGCGGTCGATGCCTCTCGGCCCGCCGTGACTGCGAACTTCGGCGTGACGCGGTAGCCCAGCGGCACGTTGAACATCAGGCGCGTCTGAGCGTCCAGCGACGGCCACACGCCCAGATAGAAGCCCACGACCGGAAGAAGCGGCCACAGCAGCAGGATCTCAACGGCGGTCTTCAGTCGGCTGACACCGTCGGGCGGAGGACAACGCCACAGTTCGAAGATGATCGTCGCGACCATCGAGACGCCACCCGTGGTGAACATCACACGCAAGAGGAGCACGTTGGCCGCGGTGGCGGCGTGATAGCCGAGGTCGTACCACTGCAGGCTGGAGAAGTAGGCCATGAGGGCATACACGCTGACCAGCACGAACCACATGGCCACGCGCATAACGTGATCGTGCAGCACCTGGCCGAAACGGAACACGGTCGACGAGCGAATCGAGTTCGGGCGCTCGGTGAGCTGACCGACGATGTACCCGACGTCCTCGGCACCCCACGCATGGCGCTTGACCTGGTGGAAACGGCTGGTCATGGCGTCCTTGAAGCCGATGCCGTCGGTGGCGTCAGACCACGTGGGGAGGAAGACCGCGTGGGTCGAGATCTCCTCGCCGGTCTCGAAGAGGCAGTTGAGGTACTCGTGCCAGTCCTCGGGGATGACCGCCGGGTCCCACCAGCCGCAGCGCTCGCACAGCGACATGGACAGCGTGTAGGTGGAGATGGGCAGCGGGGTGTAGAACGGCATCGCGAGCTCGGCGACCTGCGTCGTGTGCGACAGCCACGTGCTGAAGCGAATCGGCGCGGGCACCTGCCAGATGTTGTTGTAGTAGAAGAGCGGCGCCTGCCAGAAGCTCAGGTGGCGCTTGGGGTCGTGAGCGAACTCAGCGGAGACCGCCGAGAAGTACTTCGGGTGCATGACCGAGTCGGCATCGCACGATGTGATGGTCACGCGGTCGATGTCGTAGCCGTACTCGTCGACGGCTTTGCGGGACTGCTTGGCCGCCCACGCACCGTTGCTCGACTTGCCGGCCTCTTCACCCGGGATGTTGCCGGGGTGAATGGTCACGAGAACGTGCGCGAACTTGTCGGCGTACTCGGCGGCGAGAGCGGCACCCTTCGCGCGAGCGTCCGGCTCGCGCTCTTCCATGCCCAGCACGGGGATGATGCGCTCGTTCGCGCGATGCTGCGCCGCGAGAGCATCCAGCGTCCGGCGCAAGATCTCCTCGGGCTCTTTGTAGTTGGGGATGATCACGAAATGGCGCAGTTCAGAGGGGGCAAAGCCGAACGGCCCAGCCTGGTCTTCAGCCTCGGTCCAGTCGCGCTTGCGCGCGGCATGAGACAGCTTCTCGCCATACATCGCAAACCCGAAGGTGAGCAGCATGCGGACCATGAAGTAGCCGATGATGACGGTCGCGATGACAAGCCAGACGCGCGGGAAGAACGCAGCGCCAAGCACGGTGAGTACAATCGCGGACCACGAAATGACGCCCGGGAGGGCGTGGCCAAAGTTGCGGCGTGGACCGGCCGCGACGTTCGAACTGTTCGTCACATTTGCTCCCTGCAAGGAATACCCCTCAAAAACACTTCGAAAGATTGTACCCGCGGAGCAGTGTCACCAGCTAGCCCCGAACGGGCCGCCGTTACACTCCCGACAGGTTTCGGCTGGTGCGCCGCTCGGCTAGGGACGTGGCTCCCAGCGGCGGAAGATGGTCTGCTCGCGGCTCGGACCGACCGCGATGATCGAAATCGGCACCTCGGCAAGGTCCTCGATGAAGGCGATGTAGTCGCGCGCCTCCTTCGGCAGTTCCTCGAAGGTGCGGCAGGCGGTGATGTCGGTGCCCCAGCCCGGAAGCTCCTCGTAGATCGGCTTCGCGTGGTGGAACACAGTCTGGTGGCACGGCAGGTTGTTGTAGCGCTTGCCCTCATGCTCGTAGGCGACGCAGACCTTGATCGTGTCGACCGCCGAGAGGACATCGAGCTTGGTGATGACGAGGTCGGTCAGGCCGTTGACCTGCACTGCGTAGCGCGCGATGACTGCGTCATACCAGCCGCAGCGGCGCTGGCGCCCGGTGGTGGTGCCCCACTCGCCGCCCACCTTCTGCAGCAGCTCGCCGGTCTCATCGAAGAGCTCGGTCGGGAAGGGGCCGGAGCCCACGCGCGTGATGTAGGCCTTCGCGATGCCGAGCACGCGATCGATCGAGCGCGGGCCCACGCCGGCGCCGGTGCAAGCGCCGCCAGCCGTACACGGCGACGACGTCACGAACGGGTACGTGCCGTGGTCGATATCGAGCAGCGTGCCCTGCGCGCCCTCGAAGAAGACGTACTGGTCGGCGCTGAGGGCCTTGTTGATGATCGTCGAGGTGTCGGCGATGTGCGGCTTGATGCGCTCGGCGTACTCGAGGTACTCATCGGCGATCTGGTCGACAGTGTAGGTGGGCATCCCGTAGACCTTCTCGAGCAGATCGTTCTTCTCGAGGAGAGCCGCCTCGACCTTCTTGCGGAAGATGTGCGGGTCGGTGAGATCCTGGACGCGCAGGCCGAGACGCGAGGCCTTGTCCATGTACGCGGGGCCGATGCCGCGGCGGGTTGTGCCGATCTCGTTGCCGCCGAGTCGGTGCTCGCTCGCGCCGTCGAGGTCGCGGTGGTACGGCATGATGAGGTGCGCGTTGCAGCTGATCAGCAGGCGGTGCGTCGACAGGCCGTCGGCCTCGAGGGTGTCCATCTCCTCGAGCAGGACCTTGGGGTCGATGACGACGCCGTTGCCGATGACCGGCGTGATATGCGGATACATGATCCCGGACGGGATCAGGTGCAGTTTGAGCGTGCGACCGCCGTGGATGATCGTGTGCCCGGCGTTGTTCCCGCCTTGATAACGGACGACGTAATCCATGTCGTCGGCGAGAAGGTCGGTGATCTTGCCCTTACCTTCGTCGCCCCACTGGGCGCCGACAAGGACGATTCCGGCCATGTTGTGAACTCCTCGAAACTCGGCCCCGCGGACTCATCTCTGCCGCTCCCGGGCCGGGCACTCTACTTCAGCAGAGCGCGCCGAGACAGTATGCCGCATGGGACGCGGTGATGCCAGCGCAGCGAACCATTGGACCCGTACGCGGGAAGATTCCCCCTTTACAGCCATCGACCCGGGGAATAGGTTAGTGAACGATAACTACGGACGGCAGGAGTCTCACGTGCCCCAGCACAGTGGCTGCGTCGAAATCGAAGGCGCATCCCGATGAACCAATCGACCCGCAACGTGACCGTGGTCGTCGCGGTCCTCGTTCTGCTCGGCGCGGGTGTGTGGTGGTCAGAGACCAGCAAGGCCGTGCCCGCCGGGCAGCTCCGCGTCGCGGGCGACGTGCGCGCGGACATTCGCACGGTCAGCGCCCCGGCCATCGCCTACCCCACCCCCGACTACACCGTGGGCATCCCGAAGCTGGCTGGCTCCGCCGGCGGCAGCTCGAACTCGAGCGCGGCGGCAAGGCGCGGATCCTCGGCTGCGCGCAGTGGACAGCCGGTCGTCGCGGGCATGCTCGAGCGCGTGCTGGTGCGCGAGGGCGACCGGGTGAGCGCCGGACAGGTCATGGCCGAATTCGACACGACGATGCTCGACTTGGGCGTGAAGCAGGCCGAGGCGACCGCGCGCAAGGCGCGCAAGGACGTCTCGGTGCTGGGCAATAACCTCGACAAGCTCAACACGGCCGCAGGCAAGCTCACGACTGCACGCGAGAAGATCGCGACGGCGAAGAACACGCTGGCCAAGGCCAAGTCGGCCCTGCTCAAGGCCCGAAAGCAGCTGCTCGCTCAGCAGGCCCAGCTGCTGCAGGCCAAAGCGCACCGCGCCCAGCTGGAGCAGCAGCTCTCCGCGCTGAAGGCGTCCCTCCCTTCCATCCCGCTAGGCGCGAAGCGCGACGCCGTTCTCAAGCAGATCCAAGACCTGACGATTCTGCTCGCCTCGATCGACCCCGGTCTTGCCGGTATCGCCAAGGGGCTCGCGACCATCGACGCGAACCTTGCGAAGGTTGCGACGGGTATGGCGGCGCTGCCGAAGGCATCAGCCCAGATCAACACGGCCGCCTCGCAGCTTTCCGATGCGAAGACGCAGCTCAAGAACGCCAAGAGTGTGCTGGGCATCGTCGCTGACGCGCAGGATGTCGCTGTCAACCTCGCAAAGGCCCGCCGCTCGCAGGCCTTCGTCCGCAGCCCTGTCGCAGGCGTCGTGACCTTCGCTCGGCGCAGCGGCACCGTCGCGATGGTGGGAGCGCCACTCGTGCGCGTTGCCGCCGACGGCCCCCAACTCGTGGACACGTACCTCACCGCCGAACAGGCAGCGACCGTCGATACCGGCTCCAATGCCGAGGTCTCGTTTGACTCGGGGCGCGGCGCGGTTCTGCACGGACGCGTGAGTCTGGTTGGCTCGGCATACGTCTTTCCGCCGACGAGCTTTCCCACGCAGATCGTGCACATGACCCGCGCACTGAAGGTGACAGTCGAGCTCGATCCAGGCGCCGACGTGCCAGAAGGAACGCCGGTCGACGTCACGCTGCACACGAACACGAACCGCTAGTTCTACGACACGGACCGCACGAAGAACAGGAGTGTTGGAGACATGGGGAAGCGCATCGTACCGATCTTGCTCGTGATCGCGGTGCTCGCCGGTGTGGGCTACTGGGCCTGGACCACGTACGGGCCCGCGGCGCAGGCGGCCGCGACCGCCTTGGGCGGTAGCGGCACGATCGAGGCCGACCAGATCGCGGTCACTCCGCAGGTCAGCGGCCGTGTCGTCTCGGCACCGGGACAGGAAGGCGTCTCGGTGAAGAAGGGCGACGTGCTCTACAAGCTCGACGACTCGCTCCTGAAGCTCGCCGTGCAGCAGGCGCAGGCCGGAGTGGACGCGGCCAACGCGAACTACAAGCACGTCAAGAAGGACAGCGGCTCCACGAAGGCCGACAAGGCGAGCGCCAAGGCACAGTACGACCAAGCGCTCGTGGCGCTGAGCATGGCGAAGGTGCAGGTAGGCTACGCGACCATCGCGTCGCCGATGGACGGCATCCTCTCCAACCTCGCGGTGCGCGCAGGCGAGAACGCCGTGCCTGGCTCAACGATGGCCATCGTCAGCGACACCAGCAACCTGTACGTGACCATCTACGTGCCCGAGAACCGCATCGGCGAGGTCAAGGTCGGCCAGACCGGCACGCTGAAGACCGACTCGACCAAGGACTACTCGGCGAAGGTCACCTACATCGCTTCGCAGGCTGAGTTCACGCCGGCGTCCATCGAGACCAAAGACCAGCGCGTCAAGCTCGTATACCAGGTCAAGCTGTCCGTCACCGACGCCGACTCCGCGCTCAAGCCGGGCATGCCCGCCGACGTGGTGCTCAAGTGACCGTTCCCGCCCCCGACAGCGACCTGGCGATCGACGCGCGCGGGCTCTCGAAGGAGTTCCGCTCGGTCAAAGCCGTCGACGACGTGAGTCTGGCCATCCCCAAGGGCGAGGTGTTCGGACTCGTCGGGCCTGACGGGGCCGGGAAGTCCACGCTCATCCGTATGCTCGCCACGGTCCTCGCGCCTACCGCCGGTGACGCCTACATCTTCGGCAAATCCGTCGTGAGCGAGCCTCACGACGTCAAGCCGCGCATCGGCTACATGTCGCAGGCGTTCTCGCTCTACGGCGACCTCACCGTCGCCGAGAACTTGCGCTTCTTCGCAGAACTTCGAGGCGTGCCCCGCCACGAACTTGCCGAGAGAAGCACGCGGCTGCTCGAGTTCTCGGGACTCACGGAGTTCACCAAGCGGCAAGCGCAGTTCCTCTCGGGAGGTATGAAGCAGAAGCTCGCGCTGGCGGCCACGCTGATCAGCGAGCCGGACCTGCTCTTCCTCGACGAGCCGACCACCGGCGTCGACCCTGTGTCGCGCCGCGAGTTCTGGCGCATCATCAGCGACCTGCACCGCCAGGGCATCACCGTGTTCGTGGCGACCCCGTACATGGACGAGGCGGACCGCTGCAACGAGATCGCGTTCATGACGCAAGGCACGATCATCCTCCGAGACACCCCGACAGGCATGAAACGCCGCGTTCCGGGCCGCGTCATCGAGCTGGCGGTCGACCGGTACCGGGACGCGATCCCGGTCGTGCGCGAGCTCGACTTCGTGCGCAGCGTCGAGGTCTCCGGCGAGAACCTGCGCGTGCTGGTGGACAAGGACACCGCCGGCTGTGAGGGCCACCTCATCGGCGCGCTTGCCGCAGCCGGATTCACCGTGGAGCACGCCAAGCCTGCGGCCACCGACCTCGAGATGGCGTTCGCGACGCTCATCCCCTCGGCGAAGATGAGCGACGTGGCCCAAAGCGAGCAGGTCCTGGGGGTGCACGAATGAGGCGCACCCTCGCGATAGCTCGCAAAGAGCTGTTGCACATCGTCCGCGACCCGCGGCTTCTCGGCGTGGTTCTGATCATGCCGGTCTTCCAGCTGTTCCTGTACTCGTACGCGCTGTCCTTCGACGTGAAGCACCTGCCTACGGCCGTGCTCGACCTGGACCACAGCACCTACAGCCGCCAATACGTCGACGCGCTGCATCAGTCCAACTACTTCACCGTGAACAAGACGCTCGGCACGTATGCCGAGGCGGACAAAGCGCTGGAGTCCGGCGACGACAAGGTTGTCGTCGTCGTGGCCAACGGCTTCGGGACCGATCTGGCCGCCGGGCGTGCCGGCGGCGTGCAGGTGCTCGTCGACGGGTCCGACGCGAACTCGGCACAGCTCGGCTCGGCGTACGCGAGCGCGCTGGCGCGCATCTTCGGCGGCAAGATCCTCGTGAACCAGTTCGAGGCGAAGGGCTTCAACGTCACCGCGGCGTCCGCGGGTCTTTCGGCGAACGTGCGGACTTGGTACAACCCCGAGGGCAAGTCGGCGTCGTACTTCGTGCCCGGGCTGATCGTGGTGCTCGTGACGATGGTGACGGTCATCCAGACCTCGACGACGCTCGTGCGCGAGAAGGAGAACGGCACCTACGAACAGCTCGTGGTCTCGCCGATCAGGCGGCTCGAACTCATGGTGGGCAAGGTCGCACCGTGGGCGCTCATCGGCGCGCTCGACATCATCCTCATCGCGCTCATCGGCGTGCTGGCCTTCGGGATTCCGTTCAGGGGCTCGGTGCTGATCTTCGCGATCGCGAGTCTGCTCTACGTCACGTGCACGCTGGGTCTGGGGCTGATCGTCTCGGCACGGGCGACCTCTGTTGACTCGGCGACCCAGATGGCGGGGCTGCTGAGCCTGCTGCCGACGTTCATGCTCTCGGGCTACGTCTTCCCGCTCTCGAGCATGCCGTGGGTGTTGCAGGCGATCTCGTACCTGTATCCCGCGCGCTACTTCATGACGATCACGCGAACGATCTTCCTCAAGGGCGGATCGCTGGCCGTGCTGCTGCCGAGCCTCGTCGCGCTTGCGATCTTCGCCTCGCTCACGATCGTGATCGCAGCCCTCATGTACCGCGAGAGGGCGTGACGGCGATGTCGTGGCGAAGAATCCAGATGCTCATCTGGAAGGAGGTCACGCAGCTGCGGCGCGACCGCTCCATGCTGCCCATTCTGTTTGTGATGCCGGTGCTCATGCTGCTGATCTTCGGCTATGTCGTGGGTGTCGACGTCCGCAACCTGAAGCTCGCGGTTCTTGACCAGGACAACACGGTCCAGTCGCACCGCATCGAGTCCGCCTTCACCGGCTCGGGCTACTTCACGATCTCCGCGCACCCCACAACGGAGGCCGAGCTCAAGGACGACATCGACGGCGGCAAGGCCGCCATCGCGATCGTGATCCCCCCGGGCCTCGGCGACGCCATCAACGAGAAGCAGCCGTCCAAGGTCGAGCTGATCGTAGACGGATCGGACAGCCGGACGGGCCAGATCGCCGCGCAGTACGCGAGCGGCATCCTGGCGAACCTGAGCAGCGAGTTCTACCCGTCGCTCCTGTCCAAGCCTGGCTCGACACCGGCCTTCGGCGTGGATGCGCGGGTGCGAGTGCTCTACAACCCGACGATGCGCGCGGTCAACACCATGGTGCCCGCGCTGCTCGCACTGGTGTTGCTGATGTCGACGCAGAACCTCATGGCGCAGTCGATCGTGAAGGAGCGCGAGCGAGGCACGCTCGAGCAGCTCTTCGTCACGCCCATCGGTCGCAGCGAGTACCTTCTCGGCAAGCTGCTCCCGTACATGGGCGTCGCGATCGTTCAGGTCATCGTGACCTTCGTCATCGGCACGGCGTGGTTCCAGGTGCCGTTCCGCGGCTCGCTCCTGCTCATCAGCGTCGGCTTGATGCTGTTCATGCTCTCGGCACTGGGCTTGGGCATGATCGTCTCGCTCATGTCGCGCACCCGGCAGCAGGCGATGCAGACCTCGATGTTCCTGCAGATGCCGTCGATGATGCTGTCCGGCTTCATGTTTCCGGTCGAAGCCTTCCCGAAGTGGCTGTTCTATCTCACCTACCTGATCCCGCTGCGCTACGTGCTCGTGATCGTGCGCAGCAACTTCCTCAAGGGCTCGGGGTTCTCGGCGTTGTGGCCGCAGTTCCTGGGGATGGCGGTGTTCTCGGTCGGAATCTTCATCTTCGGCCTGACACGTTTCCGCAAGAACCTCGACGACTAGAAGAAGGGCGAAGCGTCTGATGCGTCTCCCCTGGACGAAACCCGAAAGCGCGAAGGTGGCCCGCGAGCACAACGGCGATGCGATTGTCGTCTCCGGCCTGCGCAAGACCTTCGGTGACTTCGTGGCCGTCAACGACATCAACTTCACCGTGAGGCCGGGCGAGATCTTCGGTTTCCTCGGCCCGAACGGCTCGGGCAAGTCGACGACGATCCGCATGCTGTGCGGAGTCATCGAGCCCACCGCCGGCAGCGGCACCGTCATGGGCTATGACGTCGTCAAGGAGCCCGAGCGCGTCCGCGAGAACATCGGCTATATGTCGCAGAAGTTCTCGCTGTTCCAGGACCTCACCGTCGCCGAGAACCTCAAGTTCTACGCCGGCGTCTACGGCCTGACCGCCGAGAAGTTCGAGGAGCGCCGCCGCTACATCCTCAAGATGGCCGACCTCGAAGGCCGGGAGGACGAGCTGACCGCGAACCTCTCGGTAGGCTGGAAGCAGCGACTCGCGCTGGGCTGCGCCACCATCCACGAGCCCAAGCTCATCTTCCTCGACGAGCCCACCTCCGGCGTCGACCCCATGGCGCGGCGCCAGTTCTGGGACCTCCTGTACGAACTCTCGAACGAGGGCGTGACGCTGTTCGTGACCACGCACTACATGGACGAGGCGACCCACTGCAACCGCCTCGCCTTCATCTACCGAGGCGACATCATCGCCGAGGGCACGCCGCAGGAGATCAAGGCCGGCCTCTCCGCCGACACGATCCTGCAGATCGAGGTCGCTACCGACGGCGAGGCGGCACTCGCCGAGCTGCTCAAACACCCGATGGTCGCCGAGGGCTACATGCAGGGCTCGCTCGTCAACGCCAACCTCGGTACGCACAGCGCGAACGAGGCGGACCTGCCCGGCTACCTCAAGAAGGCCGGCTTCGAGGTCGTGCATCTCGAACCCGTCGAGCCGACGCTCGAAGACGCGTTCGTGCACCTCGTGGGCACACAGGGAGGCCGCGCATGATGTGCGCCATCGCCGCCGGGCACCCAACGCCGCCACCGTTCCCCTACTTCGCCGCCTTCATCGAAGGCCGCCGAGGCGAGATCCTCGACGCGGCGCTCGCCGTCTTCGGCGAGAAGGGCTACGAAGCAGGGACGATGCGCCAGATTGCGAAGCGCGTGGGCGTGAGCGAACCGGCACTCTACCGCCACTACGAAAGCAAGGAAGCGATCCTCGCCGATATCGTCGCAACCGCCGGCGACCGCATCTCCGGCGAGATCCGCGCTGCGCTCGAGAACGTGAGCGGCGAAAACATCATCCCGATGCTGCACGCGATGATCAGAATGCGTCGCGCGAGCTTCGCCCAAAAGACCGCCGCGGTCGAGTCACAGACCGGCCAGTCAGTGGTGCTCGACCGCTTCGCGCCGTCGTCGATCAAGACCGAGGCGGGATCGGTGCTGCACGTGCTGTTCCACGCGGCGCCCCACAACGAGACGTTCATCTCGCTGCTGCGCTCTCATCTCGGCAAGCCGATGGTCGAGACGGTACGCGCGGCAGTCCCGCGCGTGGACGCGAGCTTCGGCATCCGGCGCACGCAGGAGGATCTCGACGCGAAGGTCCGCGTCTTCATGAGCCTGTTCGCCGGCTACTTCACGACATCTCTGGTCTTCGACGCACCGCCCAACGACGCGGCCATCGTCGAAGCCATGCTCGCCATCATGGGCTGGAACGAACCGGAGGCGTAGAGGGGGCGCGAGCGTGAACGCATCGCTGAATCGCACGCTCTCCATCGCGATGAAGGAGTTCGTCCACATCGCCCGGGACTGGCGGATGATCGTCGCCGTCCTCATCATGCCCTTGGCTCAGCTGCTGCTCTTCGCCTACGCCATCAGCTTTGACGTGCGCAACGTCCCCACCGTGGTCTTCGACGCCGACAACACCCAGGCAAGCCGAGACTACATCGCCACCGCCACCAACACCGGCTTCTTCGACGTCATCGGGCCGGTGGGAAGCAACGCCCAAATCGACACCGCCTTCGACCGCGGCGATGCGCGCGTCGCAATCGTCGTGGAGCGCGGGTTCGGCGATGCGCTTGCGCAGGCGCGAACCGCGAAGGCGACCGTGCTCGTGGACGGAAGCGAACCCAACTCGGCGCAGCTCGGCCGGACGTATGCGCTCGCACTGAACAATATCTACGGCAACCGCGTGCTCTCGCAGTGGGCGACCGGGCGCGGCATGAACATGTCGTTCGGGCAGCTCGAGCCGCGCATGCGGACGTGGTACAACCCCGAGCGCAGCAGCGCCGACTTCCTGATCCCCGGCCTCATGGTCGTGATCATCATGATCGTCACGGTGCAGCAGACCGCGGTGACCCTCGTGCGTGAGCGCGACGCTGGTACGCTCGAACAGCTCATCGTCTCCCCCCTTCGCCAAGGGGAGCTCGTGCTCGGCAAGGTGCTGCCGTGGGTCGTCCTCGGCTTCGCCGACACGGTCGGCATCACCGCCGTCTCGCTCGCCATCTTCCACGTGCCGCTGCGCGGCGACGTGATGCTTCTCGCGGTGGCAATGTTCCTGTTCGTGCTGTGCTCGTTGTCGATCGGGCTGGTGATCTCGGCGGTAGCGCCAACCATCGAGTCCGCGAACATGATCGGGCTGCTCATCTCGTTCCTGCCCGGCTTCATGCTCTCGGGGATGGCGTTTCCGCTCGCATCGATCCCGAAGTTCCTGCAGTTCGTGAGCTACCTCTTCCCTGGGCGCTACATGACCGACATTGCGCGAGGCGTCTTCCTGCGCGGGGCAGGATGGAGCGCGCTCGGCGGGCAAGTAGGCGCGCTCGTGATCTACGCCGCGGCGGGCCTCGCGCTCGCGACCCTGCTCAACCGAAGGCGGGCGTGAGCGATGAACTGGCGACGCTACCGTCTCATCGTGTGGAAGGAGTTCCTGCAGTTCAGACGCGACCCGCTGTTGCTTCGGGTCGTCTTCCTCATGCCGATACTGCAACTCATCATGTTCGGCTACGTCGTGGGCGCCGATGTCACGCACATGCCCACCGCCATCGTCGACCACGACAAGTCGGTCACCTCGCGCCAGCTCGTGAGTGCCTTCGAGGCGAGCAACTACTTCACGGTGGTGGCACGCCCCGACGCCGAGGCGGACCTGCAGCCGTTGCTCGACGACACGACGGCGCAGGTCGCGATCGTCATCGACGCGGGGACCGAGTCGGCGCTCAACGCTGGCCGCAGCGTGCCGGTGGGGATCGTCGTGGATGGCGCCGACAGCAAGACCGCGAGCGTGGCGAGCGGCTACGCCGCCCAGGTCATCGCCGAGTTCAACCAGCGGCGTCTAGCGCTGCAGCTCGCCAACGTCCACGGTCCGAAGCTCGACTCGGAAGTGCGGGTGGTCTTCAACCCGTCGGTCAAGGCGGTCAACGCGATGATCCCGGGCCTCATCGCGACCATCCTCATGATCTCGATCATGGCGATCATGAGCCAAGCGGTCGTACGCGAACGGGCGCGCGGCACGCTCGAGCAGATGATGGTCACACCGCTCACGCGAGGCGAGTACCTGCTGGGGAAGGTCACCCCGTATACGATCATCGCGACGATCCAGATGGCGTTCGTGGCGCTCATCGGCAGGTACTGGTTCGGGGTGCCGTTCAACGGCCGCGTCACGACGGTGGTGCTCGGGCTCGCGCTGTTCACGTTCACGTCCATCGGCATCGGGCTGCTCATCTCGCTTGTCTCCCGAACTCAGCAGCAGGCCCAGCAGATGACGATGTTCGTGATGATCCCGACCATGGTGCTGTCCGGCTTCATGTTCCCGATCGAGTCGATGCCGGCGGCCATCGTGCCGTTCACCTACCTCATCCCGCTACGCTACGCACTGGTGGTGTTGCGCGGCGCGTTCCTCAAGGGCTCGAGCGTGGCAGATCTGGGCATTCCACTGCTGGCGATGTTGGCGTTCAGCATCGTGATCTTCGGGGTCGCGGTCGCAAGGTTCTCGAGGACGCTCGGGGAGTAGGGCTCACGCCTCCCGTAGGGCCCGTCGAGTCCAGCCGATGGCGGACGCTGCCACCGCGAGGATCCCGACCGCGATCGCGACGGACTTGATGGGGTAGCGCTCCCCCAGCGCGCCAGCCGCAATGATCCCGATGACCATCGAGATGCGCGTGCCGGTGGTGTTCGCCGCGAGCACTCGGCCGCGCACGCTCGCGTCGACACGGGTCTGGAAGAGCGTCGTGGCCGGGATGAAGAAGAACATGTTCGCGACACCGGCGAGCATAAGCAGCACCATCGCGATCCAGATGCTGCCCGCGAACCCGACTGTGGCGAAGGCCACCCCGAAGGCGGTCAGCCCGCCGAGGAACTTCACGCCCAGATGACCCGGCGCCGACCTGCCGATGAGCGCCGCGCCCAGCAGCATCCCCACAGCCGTCGCCGCATCGAGCAGTGCAATGCCGGGGGCGCCAGCAGCGAACGTCTTGAGCGCGAGCGCGTAGACCACGGCGATGGCCGCCGAGGCGAACATCGCGCTCGTTATGTAGATCCCGGAGAGCTGGCGGAGCACGTCGTTGGTCCAGATAGCGCTGACACCCGCGACTGTCTCGGCGAGGAAGTCCGGTTCCGTCTCGGCGAAGGGCAGGCGCTCCTGCCTGAAGCCAATCGACGCGATCATGATCGCCGAGAGCAGGAAGGTGATTCCGTCGAGGGTGAACGCCCATGCATAGCCGATCGTTGCGACAAGCCCGGCGCCCAGGCCGAGCCCGACGAGCTCGGCGATCGACTCGGAGGCGTTGTCGAGCGAGTTGGCGGCCATGAGCTGGTCGGTTCCGACGAGATCGGGGATGAGCGAGCGCTTGGCCGGCAGGAAGAAGAGCGCGACGGTCGAGGAGAGAAACGCGAGCGCGTAGACCCACCACACGCCGTAGCGAATGACGAACGGGATTGCGACGACGACCGCACCGCGGATGAGGTCCGAGACGATCATCGTGATGCGGCGATTCCAGCGGTCGACGTAGACACCCGCGGGCAGGCCGAAGAGGGCGGCCGGCAGCGCCGTCACGCCGAGCATAATGCCCATCTGGAGCACTGAGTTCGTGACAGCGAAGACCATGATCGCCATGGCGATCTGGTTGACCTTGTCGCCGACGACCGAGATGACCTGGCCGACCCACAACCGGCGGTAGTCACGAACGCGCAACGGCGCGAGAACTTGCAGCACGCGAAGCCTCCCTCCCCTGGGGGCATTGTGGCTTTGCGCAGGTCAGGGCGCAAGCAGGGTGCGAGCGAGCGTACGCGGCGCGGCTGCGAGGCGCGTGAGCTACCCGGTCGCGGCCTCGCGCGGTGCCCGCGAGCGACGCCGGGCGCGCCCGAGCACCCACGCTCCCAGCGCAAGCACGCACGCGGCAGCCAGGCCCGCGACGCCAGCCGCCAGCCCCGGCGTCGCGTAGCGCAGCGCGACCGAATGCTGCCCCGCCTCGACCGGTACGCCGATGAACGCGGAGTTCACGCGCATGGTCCGCGCCGGCTTGCCATCGACGTAGGCGCGCCAGCCCGAGCTGTACGGCACGCTGAGGAAGAGCAGCGCGGGCTTCTCGGCGGTGATCGTGCCGCGCACGAGACCGTTGCCGACACTGATGTCTCGCATCGCGCTGGCGCGCAGCTTCTCGACGCGCGCGGCGTAGTCGGCCATCGGCACCGCGAGAAGCTTGAGGCTCTTGAAGGTGAGCGTGCCGGGTACCTCGAAGCGCACGGACGCAGTCGTCGCGACGGACTCCTTGTAGCCGAGGTTCACGAGCTGCGTGCGGTTGCCCCAGTAGTACGGGTAGGCCGGCGTTTGCCACAGCTCGGCCTTGGGCGGGCCGCCCGCCGCGTACCACGTGCGCAGCTGCAGTGGCTGCCACCAGAGGCGGTCCTTGAGCTCGAGCGCTGTGAGCGCCTCCGGTGTCGGGTTCTTGCCGAGAAGTGCGTCCTTGCGTTGCATCGGCGAGCTGGGGACGTCGTCGAAGCGGTCGAAGTGGATGTAGAGTTCCGAGCCCGCTGGTGCCGAGAAGCGCAGGTCCAGGCGGCTGTTCGCGACGAGCTTCTCGATACGGCCTGCCGCCAGGTCGGCGACGGCACCGGTGGCCTCGTAGCTAAACGGCACGTCGACGACGGTGACGCTGGGTGCGACCGAAGGCAGCGCGAGGCCGGCGCCGTCTTCGACCACGGCGCTCTCGAGCATGGCCTGCTGGCGTTCGACAAGCGGAAGCGCCTCGAATGCCGTTCGGCTGATCGTCGCGTCGTAGAGGAAGCCGACGGGCAGCGCGTACTCGTTGAGGTAGAGGTTGCCCTTGCGCGACTCCTCGAGGAGCCGGTAGCCGAAGGGGACGTACGCGGCGCGGTCGGGCGCGGCGACGTAGTACTTCGCCGCCGCAAGCTCCCCCAGCGCCGCTCGGTCGTCGAGCCCGGAGTACGTGAACGACGACCACCCGCCGCGGATGTCGTTGTCGACGATGAAGTTCGTGACGCCAGCGCTGAGCACGGAGAAGTAGTACGCCGTCGAACGGAAGCGCTGCACGAGCGCATCGTTGTAGTGCGCCGGATCGCTATCCATGACGCGGTAGAACGCGCTGTCGTCGATGGAAGCGGCGACGGCGCCGGGCTCGTCGAGGTAGGTCTTGAGGACCTGACCTGCAGCGATGTTGTCCTTGAGGTAGTTGCCGTAGCTCGCGCCGTGGCTGAGCGTCGCGGCAACAGCGATACCGGCGACGAGCATGCCGAGCACCACCCAGCGCGTCACCGGGACGGCCCAGTCATCGCGCGGTTGTCTCGGCGAGCTGTCGGGATTGGCGCCTGCGTCTGCAGCCGCTGCGGCGCGGCGCGACGGCTTGGGCGCGAACCACCACTCGGCCGCGAGCACCGTCCACGTCACCACACCGACGGCGCACGGCACGTAGAGAACCGGCCCAATCGGCACGTCCGCCGAGAAGACGAGCGCCCACATCAGCGCGTAGGCGACGATCATCGCGACGAGTTCTCGGCCGGAGAACGGCGTGTCGTCGGAGAGGAGCAGCGCGACGCCCAGTGCAAGGAAGAGCAGCCAGTGGAAGCCGAAGCGGCCCGTGGGAAACGTGAGCGCGTTGTAGATCGAGCTCGCGAGCGGCGAGGCCATGAACAGCGGGAACGCGATGAGCATCACCTTGAGCGCGCTGTTGCCCCGCCGCATGAAGAGCGCGGGTACGAGCAGCAACGCGAGGGGCGCGAAGCCCAGCACCACCGAGTTCGGCCCGATCGCGGTAGAGACCAGCGCGGCGAGCATGCGCCCATACTCCCGAACGCTGAAGAGCAGGTGCGGCGTTGCCGCGACCTGCCGGCGTGCGGTGTCGAGGACCGCCGCAGCGCTCGGGAAGAGTAGCGGACCGGCGAACAGGACGCCAAGCACCACGCAGCCCGCCACGCGCGCCGCCTGCGGCAGCAGATCGCGCCAACGGGTCTCTCTCGGCGTGAGCTCGAAGTAGCGCGCGACGGCGTAGAGCACGAGCGTCAGCGCACCCATGTAGAAGAAGTAGTAGTTCCCAACCGCCGAGAGGAACACCGCGAGCACGAGCACCCAGTGGCGCCGGCGCTCCAGCGCGAACTCGGCGCCGAGCAGCAGCAGCGGGAAGAGCGCGAGCCCCGTGGCCCACATGGGGTGGTGCATCGTCGAGTAGATCGTGAACGTCGTGAAGGAGTAGACGAGGCTGCCCGCGAGCGTCGCGAACGACCGCGCGCCCATCTTGCGCAGATACATCGCCGAGAAGGCCCCAGCCGCCGCGATGCGCACGACGAACAACACCATGTAGGCGAGCTCCATCGAGCGCATCGGGAAGAGCAGGCTGATCAGCGCGAACGGGTCGCCGAGCACGTAGAACGAGAGCGCGCCGATCGTATCCGCGCCCAGCCCCAAGTCCCACGACCAGAACGGGAAGCCGCCGCCGGGGTTCTTGAGGAAGCCGCGCACGATCCGGTTGAAGTAGTAGAGCGCCGGGAAATGCTGGTCGGCTCCGTCCGGAATCCAGACGAGCGACTTGTGGTAGATGGCGAGGTAGCGGAAGGCCAACACGAATACGACCGCGAAGATGGCCGCGCCGATCACGAAGTTGCGGGCGCCCCGAAGCCGCGACGCCAATGGCCCGGGTCGCGAGGACGCGGCGCCCGTATGCCTTCGGTCAGCCACGGCGCTCCGCCTCCCCTCTCGGCGGGGCGGTACTCTGCCTGCGCGCGGACATCACGAGCAGCCCCAGCGCGATGACGCAGCCGGCCGCGAATAGGGCGATGCCGACCGCGAGGCCGGG
>Ga0079306_1000537_pt1 | contig 33926 bp, 32 predicted proteins | sample Methanotroph_Enr_FD_79181 | JGI IMG/M metagenome (GOLD analysis project Ga0079306, IMG submission 79181) | Enriched soil microbial communities from Old Woman Creek wetland in Ohio, USA - Methanotroph_Enrichment_5 | ecosystem: Environmental > Terrestrial > Soil > Wetlands | place: USA: Ohio... | reverse complement strand
GCCTCGTCGCCCACCAGGAAGTCCTGTTCGGCGGTCAGGGCCAGACGCTGACCATCCGCCACGACTCCATCGACCGAACGAGCTTCATGCCCGGCGTCGTGCTCGCGTGCCGTGAAGTCGGCGCGCGCAGCGGCCTGATCGTCGGACTCGAGAAGCTGATGGGGGAGTAGCGGGTGACAGACAGCAACACCGCCAACCGCAAGCCCATCGTCGTCATGAAGTTCGGTGGCACCTCCGTCGCCGATAAGACTGGCCGAGCGGCACTCGCGCGACGCGTGGCCTCGGCACTCGAGCTCGGCAAAGCGCCCGTGCTCGTGGTCCGCGCGATGGGTCGCCGAGGAGCGCCGTACGCCACTGACACGCTGCTGGGCCTCGTCGCCGACCTGCCCGCGAGCGCCCGAGAACTCGACTTGCTCGCAAGCGTGGGCGAGCTCGTGAGCGCCGTCGTGGTCGCAGCCGAGCTGCGCGCCGCGGGAATCGAGGCTGCGGCCTTCTCCGGCCCCGACGCCGGTGTCTTCACCGACGGCGTGGCCGGCAACGCTGCAGTCACCGACATCTACCCGGCCCGCATGCTCGCAGCCATCGACGCGGGCGAGGTGCCGGTCGTCGCCGGCTTCCAAGGGCTCGCCGAGGACGGCACGCTCACGACGCTGGGCCGTGGCGGTTCCGACACCAGCGCCTGCGCGATCGGCGTCGCCCTCTCGGCGGAGGAAGTCGAGATCTACACCGACGTCGACGGCGTGATGACGGCCGACCCCCGGGCGTGCGATGGCACGGAGGTCCTCGATGTCATCCGCGCCGACGAGCTGTTCCAGATGGCGCGCGCGGGCAGCCGCGTGGTGCACACGCCCGCAGCGGAACTCGCGCTGAACTCCGGAATCGCCGTGCGCGTGAAGAACACCTTCTCCGATCACAGGGGCACCCTCGTCGCAGATATCGCGAGCTACCGTCCCAATACCGTCGCAACCGCAGTCAGCCACGCGAGTGGCGTGGCACGCGTTCGCGTCGTGTTCACCGACCACGAAGGCACCCTCGAGCACATGGCCGCTCAGACCCGTGTCTACCGAGCGATGGCCGACGCCGGAGTCTCGCTCGACATGTTCACACCGGCGGGCGACGGACTGGTCTTCACCGTGCCGGAGAGTTCGCTCGAGCGCGCCGAGGCGGTTCTCGGCGAGCTGGGGCTCGGCTGCGCGATCAGGCCGGGGCTTTCGAAAGTCACCCTTGTGGGCGCAGGCATGCACGGTATCCCAGGCGTCATGGCGCGCATGTCCGAGCTGCTCGACCAGGCCGGCGTCGCCGTCTACCAAGCCGCCGACTCCCACACGACCATCAGCGTGCTCGTACCCGCCGAGGACACCGAGAACGCCGTGCGCGCACTGCACGACGGCTTCGGACTTGGTGGCGGTGCCGAGTGAGGAAACGACCGTCGCGCCGCGCAACGCGTCGGTGACGGCACGGGCGAGCGGCGGCGTCTGTAAGCGTGCTGTGTCACAATACCTCGGGTAGAAACGTACGCATCACCCGCCAGTTCGGGCGGGTTCGCCACGAGGGGATGCATCTCATGAGCACGCCGCGCTTCGGCCGCATGATCACGGCCATGGTCACTCCGTTCACGCCTGAGCTCGAACTCGATCTCCCGCGCGCGCAGGAGCTGGCACTCAAACTCCTCGACGAGGGCAGCGACGCGCTCGTGATCTGCGGCACCACCGGCGAGTCGCCGACCGTCTTCTACCCGCAGAAGCTCGACCTGTTCCGTGCGGTCATCGAGGCCGTCGACGGTCGCGCGCCAATCATCGCGAATGCGGGCGACAACTGCACTGCAGACTCCGTAGAGTTCGCACAGGACGTGGCCGCCCTTGGCGTGGACGGCATCATGGCGGTCGTCCCGTACTACAACAAGCCTCCGCAGGAGGGCCTCTACCGGCACTTCCGCGCAATCGCCGAGTCGGTCGATCTTCCGGTGATTCTCTACAACATCCCAGGTCGGAGCGTTGTCAACATGACCTCCGATACCACGCTTCGCCTCGCTCGCGACGTCGAGAACATCGTCGCGGTCAAGGAGGCGAGCGGTTCGATGAGCCAGATTGCCGAGCTCACCAACGGCGCACCCGAGGGCTTCGAGGTCCTCTCGGGCGACGATGGCGACACGCTGCCGCTCATGGCTCTTGGCGGCACCGGAGTCATCTCGGTGGTCAGTCATGTCGCTGGTCTGCGCTTCAAGGAGATGATCGAGGCGCAGGCGGCCGGCGATCATACACGTGCGCTGCGAATCCACCTCGAGCTCACGCCTCTCATGAAGGCGCTGTTCATGACGAGCAACCCGATCATGGTGAAGAAGGCGCTCGAGCTGCAGGGCTTCCCGGTAGGCGGCCTCAGGCTCCCGCTCATCGACGCCACACCCGAGCAGACCGCCGAGCTCGAGCGCGTCATGCGCCGTACGGGCGTGCTCGCGTAGCGGTACTCGGCATGCTGAAGGCAGCAGGTTCGGCCCGACGCTCGCACTGAAAACGACGGATCCCACCGCCCGACCGGGTGGTGGTTGCACTACAAGATGCGGCGCCGGTTCGGCGTCGCCAGAAGGGCCGCGGATGCGGCTGAGAGGAAACGTGTCTAGCCGCATGGCCAAACCTAAGAAGCCGCCACGCCTTCGAGTCATGCCACTGGGTGGGCTCGACGAAGTCGGCAAGAACATGACCGTCTTCGAGCACGGGGACGACATGGTCGTCGTCGATGCCGGAATCATGTTCCCGGACGACGACCACCCCGGCGTCGACCTGATACTGCCCGACTTCTCCTACATCGTTAAGCGCAAGGAGAAGCTGCGCGGCATCGTCATCACACATGGTCACGAAGACCACACCGGCGCGCTCCCGTACCTGCTCAAGGAGCTCGGAGACCCCGTGCCGGTGCTCGGCACGAAGCTGACGCTCGGTCTGATCCAAGGGAAGCTCGACGAGCACAAGCTTCGCAAGGCGAAGTTGCGCGAGATCAAAGCGGGCGGCCACGTGTCGCTCGGGTGCTTCGGCTTCGACTTCTTCGCGGTGAACCACTCAATTCCCGATGCAGTCGGTGTCTTTATCCGCACGCCGTCCGCCAACGTGTTGCACACGGGTGACTTCAAGCTCGACCAAACGCCAATCGACGGGCGCCTGACCGACTATGGTGCCATCACGAAGTTCGCGAAGAACGGCGTCGACCTGCTCATGTCCGACTCCACAAACGCCGAGACCCGCGGATTCACCACCTCGGAGGCCGAGGTAGGAAAGAGCCTGCGAGCGATCATCGCCGCCGCGAAGCAGCGCGTCATTGTCGCGTCCTTCTCGAGCCACATCCACCGCATCCAGCAGGTATGCGACGCCGCTGTTGCCGATGGCCGCAAGGTCGTCGTCACGGGCCGCTCGATGGTCACCAACACCAAGATTGCCCGCGAGACCGGCTACCTCGCCATTGACGACGAGTGGATCGTCGACGCGTTTGACGCCGGCGGCATTCCGTCCGAGAAGGTCGTTGTGCTGTGTACGGGCAGCCAGGGCGAGCCGCTGTCCGCGCTCGCTCGCATGGCGAACGGCGATCACCGCACCGTCCAGGTCGAACAGGGCGACACGGTGGTCATCTCGGCGTCGCCTGTTCCCGGAAACGAGAAGGCTGTGAGCCGCGTCATCAACCGACTGACGAAGGCGGGCGCCCACGTCTTGCACAAGGGCTCGGCGATGGTGCATGTCTCGGGCCACGCGGCGTCCGAAGAACTCAAGCTCATGCTCAACCTCGCGCAGCCCACGTATTTCATGCCTATCCACGGAGAGACGCGCCACCTCGCTGCACACGCACGCCTCGCGCAGGACATCGGCATGTACGAGGAAGACATCTTCGTGATGGACAACGGCGACTGCCTCGAGCTCGATGCCGAGACGGGCGCGCGCCGGTGCGAGCGCGTCGAGCACGGTGTCGTCTATGTCGACGGCTTGTCCGTCGGTGACGTCGGGCAGGTCGTGCTCCGCGATCGGCAGCTCCTCGCGCAGGACGGAATCGCGACGATCATCATCGCAATCGACGCACAGACGGGTCGCCCGATCGGCGAGCCCGAACTCGTGACCCGAGGCCTTGTCGTTGGTGGAGACAGCGACCCGCTGCTCATCGAAGCCCGAGCGCGCATCGCGAAGACCCTCGCAAAGACAGCGAAGGAGGGTGCGACCGACCAAGCGGTCGTCAAGAACGCCGTACGTGAATCACTCTCGCAACTCCTCTGGGAGCGCATCCGCCGTAGGCCGATGATCATCCCGGTAGTCATGGAGGTCTAGTACATGACCCACGTGTGGGCCGTCATTCTTGGTGTCGCTCAGGGCACCGCCGAGTTCCTCCCAATCTCCTCAACTGCACACCTCAAAATGTTGCCGTGGTTGTTCGGCATGAACGACCCGATGCTCTCAAGCAGCACCTACGACATCGCGCTGCACGCGGGTAGCCTCGTCGCCCTCGTGCTCGCCTTGTGGAACGACTGGGTCGAGCTGCTAAGAAGCGCACTGGGCATGCCGCAGCTGCAGCGTCGCACGAAGCTCGCGCGCTTTGCCGAGGTCACAGCCCAGGCCGAGCCGATCGAACTCGTGCCTGAGCCCATGCATCACCCGGCGTTCGCTCGCCGGTTCCTTGGCTTCCTGGTTGCTACGTCCGTCCCTGGCGCAGTCTTCGGCTTCCTGTTCGAGCAGCAGGTCGAGAAGTACTCGACACCCACGGAGTTTCACGGCGCACCGCTACTGGTCGGTAGCTGCCTGATCGCGTTCGGCGTATTGCTCTGGGCGTTCGATCGGTACCACACCCGGGCCGAGCCGCTTCAGTCCATGACATGGACCCGGGCACTTGTCATCGGCGCCGCGCAGGCGCTCTCGCTGATTCCGGGAGTCTCGCGTTCCGGCGCAACGATGACAGCCGGGCGGGCGCTCGGCCTCTCGCGAGAAGCCACCGCCCGCTACTCGTTCATGGCCGGGCTGCCCATCATTGCAGGCGCTGCGGTGTTTGGGCTTCGCAACGTCCAGCTCAGCCAACTGTTGTCGCTTGATTGGGTCCTCGGCTTCGTGGCGGCGGCCGTCACGTCAGTTGTCCTAATGCGCTGGATGCTCGAGTACGTGAAACGACACTCGTTCAAGATCTTCATGTGGTACCGAGTCGCGCTGGGAGTGCTGCTGATCGTCGTCTTTTTCGTCCGAGGATAGACACCACATTGCGGCCCCGGACTTCTATACTGGCCGTGTGACCTCTCGTGACCGCGTCGCAGCCTGAATCGCAGTAGGAGTCGCCAGCATGGCATCACCCCGAACCTCATCCAAGAATCCCAAGCGCTCGGCATCGCGTTCAGGCGGGCGCGGCGCGTCCAGCCCCGCCGGACTACTCGACGACCGCTCTCGCCGCGACATCATCGGCGTGCTGCTGTGCGCGTTTGCGATCGCAGGCTTCATCGCGGTCGTCAGCCACACCGCACCTATCGCCGAGGCGGGCGCCAACGGCGTCAAGTACGTCATCGGCATTGGCGCCTACCTGCTGCCCGTATTCATGCTGCTATGGGGCGTGAGCTTCTTCGTGCGCTCCGAGATCCACGAAGGTCGCACAGGCCTGGGTCTGGGTCTGGTGGTGCTCGCGGCGATCTCGATGTCCGCGCTCACCGTGCCCAAGGCCGCCCTCTTCGAACGTGTCGAGCTCGCCAGCCACGGTGGGTACGTCGGCGCGGGGCTCGCCTGGCTTCTCGGCATGTCGGTCGGCGTGACCATCGGCTACGTCCTGTTGACGGCACTCGGCATCGTGGGGCTGGTTGTGACCGGACTCTCGATCTCGGCGCTCGTGGACTGGCTGCGCGACACGCTCGACATGCGGGCCGCCGAGAAGCGCGAGACGGTGTCTCAGCCCCGCTCACGCGCGCCGCGGACCGTGCCTCTCATCGGAGCCGACGGCGAGGGAGTCGCACAGGGCGCTGGTGCGGGAGCTGACGCGGAGAACGCGGCCGGTCGCAGGCGCAAGGCCGCTGGTACGCCCGACCCCGAAGCTGCACGCAAGACGGTACCGACACCCAGGTCGGTCTCGCCGCGCGCCATGGAGGGCTTCTTGCTGCCGCAACTCGCGCTGCTCTCGCGCACGAGCGAGTCAGCGGCTGCGCACAAGACCTCGGACACCGAGCTGCGTTCGACGGCCATCGCCATCGCCGAGACGCTCGCGACCTTCGACATCCCGGCTCGTGTCGTCGACTGGGTTGCCGGCCCGACCGTGACACTCTTCGAAGTCGAAATCGCGAAGGGCGTGCGGCTCTCGAAGATCACGGCTCTCGCCGACGATCTCGCGCTCGCGCTGGCCGCTTCCACGGTGCGAATCCTCGCTCCGATTCCGGGCAAAGCGCTCGTGGGCATTGAAGTCCCGAACGTGCGCCGCACCTCGGTGACGCTCGGCGACTGCCTCGCACCCGCAGGGGAGGGCGGCCCGCTCCTGCTTGGCATCGGCAAAGACGTCGCGGGTTCGCCGGTGCTCGAGGACCTCGCGGCGATGCCGCACCTGCTGATCGGTGGCACGACCGGCTCGGGCAAATCGGTGGCTATCAACGCGATGCTCGTGTCCATCCTCATGCGCGCCACGCCCGCCGAGGTGCGCATGATCCTCATCGACCCCAAGCGAGTCGAACTCTCGCTCTACAACGGCCTGCCTCATCTCTACGTGCCGGTCGTCACCGAGCCCAAGGAGGCGGCGAGTGCGTTGGCGTGGTCCGTCTCGGAGATGGAGCGCCGACTCAAGGTGCTTCAGATGGCCGGCGCACGCAACATCGGCGCGTACAACGCCATGGTCCAGGAGGGCAAGGCCCCCGAAAACGCCGAGGAACTCCCGTACCTGGTCATCGTCATCGACGAGCTCGCCGACCTCATGATGGTGGCCGCCAAAGAGGTCGAAGACTCGATCGTGCGTATCGCCCAGCTCGCGCGCGCGGCGGGCATCCATCTTGTCGTCGCGACGCAGCGCCCTGAGGCCAACGTCGTCACCGGCATCATCAAGGCCAACATCACGAACCGCATCGCGTTCAACGTCGCAAGCGCGATCGACTCGCGTGTCATTCTCGACCAGCCCGGTGCTGAGAAGCTCGTCGGCCTCGGCGACATGCTCTTCAGCAAGCCCGCATGGCCCAAACCCAAGCGCATCCAGGGCTGCTACGTGAGCGAGCCGGAGATCGAGAAGATCGTCGCCCATCTCAAGCAGCAGGCCGAGCCTGACTACCACGAGGAAATACTGCACCTCCGGGTCTCGCAGGTCGGCGGCGGCGTTGACACTGGCGAAGAGGACGACCCGCTCATCTGGGAGGCGGCCGACATCACAGTGACGAGCGGCTTGGGCTCGACGTCGATGCTGCAGCGCCGCCTCAAGGTCGGCTACGCGCGTGCCGGGCGCATCATGGACATGCTCGAGATGAAGGGTATTGTCGGACCGCCAGACGGCAGCAAGCCGCGCGAGGTCCTAGTGGACATCGAAGAACTCGAATCGATCCGCGCCTTCGAGCGCGAAGAAGCGGAAGGCCGGTAGTCATGGGCCAGCTCGGAGACACGCTTCACGACCGGCGGCTCGCGCTCGGCATCAGTCTCGAGACTGCCGAGGAGGCAACCAAGATACGAGCCAAACTCCTCGACGCCCTCGAGAAGGGCGAGTACGACCGGCTGCCCAACCCGGGGTACGTGCGTGGCTACGTATCGAGCTACGCACGCTTCCTCGAGCTCGACACCGTCCCGCTCCTCGCGATGTACCGCGCAGAGACCGGCTCGGGCCGCTACCACGAGATCGCGCCACCGGACACGGCAGTGGCCGCGCGCAACGAGCAGCATGAGGTACCGTGGCGCGTCGGGGTCATCGCAGTGGCCATCATCGCTGTGGTCTCCTTCGGCATCTGGGCCACACTCAAGCTCAGAAGCGGCCCTGAGAAGGTGCCGCCGATTCCCACTACGCCATCCACGACCGAGACGCTGACGGGCACGCCTACCAAGCAAGGCGGAACGTCACCGTCGACCACCACGAAGAAGGCGTCTACGTACACGCCCTTCACCGTTCGAGTGTCCGTCGCCCACGGCGGCGCGTCGTGGATCAATACGACCATCGATGGCAAGAGCGCCTACAAGGGCACCATGACCGGCGGGCAGACCAAGGAGTTCCAAGTCACCCAGAAAGTGGTCATCGTCGTCGGTGACCCCGCAGTGGTGACCGTTTCGCGAGACGGGAAGAAGGTAGACATCCCGGACAACGGCGGCACACCCACCGTCACACTCACGGCGAACCCGGCCCCGTAGGGCCGATCTTCAGACCACCGCTACGCTACCCAGGAGGACCAATGGCCAAAGACAACAGCTTCGACGTCGTCTCCGAGGTCGACCTGCAGGAAGTCGACAACGCCTACCAGCAGACGGTCAAGGAGCTCGTGCAGCGCTACGACCTCAAGGACTCGGGCGCCACCATCGAGTTCAGCAAGGCCGACAAGGCCTTCACGCTCCATGCGCCGAGCGACTTCATCGGCCATCAGGTCATCGACGTGCTCAACACGAAACTCGTGCGCCGGCACATCGACCTGAAGTCCGTGGCCTGGGGCAAACCTGAGTCGGCGAGCGGTGGCACGGTCCGCATCAAGGGCGAACTCGTCATGGGCATCGAAGCGGAGCTTGCACGCAAGATCAACAAGGACATCCGCGACAAGAAGTTCAAGAGCGTCAAGGTCCAGATTGAAGGCGAGAAGCTCCGCGTGTCGAGCCCGAGTCGCGACGACCTCCAAGCCGTGATCGCGTTCCTCAAGGACGCCGACTACGGTATCCCGCTCCAGTTCACGAACTACCGGTAGGGGAACGATGCCGCAGGCCCCATCCATCACCTTCATCACCCTCGGCTGTCCCAAGAACGAAGTCGACACCGACCGTATGAAAGCCTCAGTGGCCACGTCGTTCCGCGTCGTCGAGGATGCAGACGACGCCGACATCGTCGTCGTCAACACCTGCTCCTTCATCCAAGAAGCTACGCAGGAGTCTGTCGACACGGTGCTCGATATCGCGACGCAGTGGCTCCCCGAACGCGACGGGCGCCGCATCGTTGTCGCCGGCTGCATGCCGGCGCGCTACGGCCAGGAGCTCGCAGAGGCCATGCCCGAAGTCGCCGCCTTCGTCCCTGTCGCCGAGGAGGGCGCGCTTCTCGGCGTGCTTGCGCAGATAGCGGGCGTCGAACCCGTCGTCTCGAACGCCCCTGTATCGACCCGCACGGTCGGCGGACCCTCGGCGTACCTGCAGATCTCGGACGGGTGCCACCGCGCCTGCGCGTACTGCACGATTCCGTCGATCCGCGGCCCCTACGTCAGCCGTCTGCTTCCCGAAATCGTCGCCGAGACACGCGAGCTCGTCGCGCTGGGCGCACGCGAGATCGTCCTCATCGGCCAGGACATCACCGCCTACGGGCGGGACTTGGACGGCCCCGAGGTGCTTGCCGACGTGGTGCGAGCCGTCGCCACGGTCCCGGGCGTCGACTGGCTGCGCCTCATGTACGTGCAGCCCGACGGCGTGACCGACGAGCTTCTTGCAGCCATGGCGGCCAACCCGAACGTCTGCCACTACCTCGACATTCCGCTCCAGCACGCCTCCAGGCCGGTGCTGCGCGCGATGCAGCGCTCGGGTGATGCGGCGAGCTTCCTCGAACTCATCTCGCGCGTGCGCACCGCGATGCCCGACGTCGTCTTGCGCACCACGCTCATCGCCGGCTTCCCCGGTGAAACGACCGCTGACGTGCGCGAGGCGCAGCGCTTTCTCGCCGAGGCGCGCTTCGACTACGTGGGCGTGTTCGTCTACTCGCCCGAGGAGGGCACCGCAGCCGCCGAGATGATCGCCCAAGTGCCGCTCAGAACACGTCGCGCGCGAGCTCAACGCCTGCGCGATCTCGCCGACGAGATCGGCTTCGAGCAAGCGGCTGGGCGCGTCGGGACCACGGTAGATGTGCTCGTCGAAGGCGTGGATCCTGATGAAGGTGTCGTGGTCGGCCGCTGGCGCGGCCAGGCTCCCGAGATCGACGGCCTCGTGCTGCTCGATGCAGGCGAGCCGGGACAGATCCTCTCGGCGAGGATCGTAGATTCGCTCGGCTACGATCTCGAAGGCGAAGTGATCGCATGAGCGAGCCGCAACGCTCGGGCACGGCCATGCCGATGAACCCGGCCAACACCGTCACCATCGCCCGCATGGTGCTCATCCCGCTCTTCCTCGTCGTGCTGCTCGCTGACTGGCCGCGGTGGTTCGCCGCCCCAGCGTTCATCTACGTGCTGCGGCCGTGGCTCGCCGCCGCTGTCTTCGGCGTGCTGGCTGCCACCGATGCGGTCGACGGCTACCTTGCGCGCTCGCGCAACGAGATCACGACGTTCGGCAAGTTCCTCGACCCGCTCGCCGACAAGCTCCTCGTTACTGCGGCGCTGCTGGCGCTCATCGAGATCCACATCCTGCCCGCGTGGATCGCGCTCGTCATCATCTCCCGAGAGTTCATCATCTCCGGCCTACGCATGGTCGCCTCGGCAGAGGGCACCGTCATCGCGGCGTCGTGGTACGGCAAGCTCAAGACGGTGCTCCAGATCATCGCGATCATCATGTTCATCGTGAAAGACAGTTCACTGATCACCGGGCTTTCCAGCCAGCTCGCTTGGTGGATGCAGGGCGCCGCCTGGTGTGTCATGGGCGCCGCGGTGATCATGACGATCGTCTCGATGGTCGACTACTTCATCCACGCCCGCGAGGTGCTCATCGGCCCGTGGACGGGCGGCAAACCCCTCGCGCTGAGCGCCTCCGAGGACGCCGAAGACGCCATCGACGACACGACCGACTAGGAGGCCGCTGTGGGAGATGCGCAAACCGCCGCCATCGTGACTGTGGGTTCCGAGCTCACTGAAGGGCTCCGGATCGACACGAACACCGCCGAGATCGCCCGCGCCATTTCGAGGCGAGGCTTCTCGGTGACCGAGGCCATCAGCATCGCCGATCAGCCCGCCGTGCTCGCCGCCACCCTCTCGCGTCTGACCGCCACGCATGCGCTCGTCATCACCACGGGGGGCCTCGGGCCTACCCACGACGACATCACGCGCGAGGCTGCCGGAAGAGCGCTCGGGCTCGATCTCGCGAGCGATGCGGCGCTCGTAGAGGCGCTGCGGGACGTGCAGCTGCGCCACACCGATCCCGGTGCGGCGGAATCGGTGCTCACTCAGGCGCTCGTGCTGGACGGTGCAGAGGTGCTGCCGGCAACCACCGGCACTGCCCCCGGGCAGGTCGTGCCGACGCCCGCTGGCGTGCTCGTCCTGCTCCCCGGCCCACCGAGCGAGATGCGACCGATGCTGGCGTCCGCGCTCGATCGTTTCGACGTAGTTGGTGCCGCGCCTGCCGAGCTCGGGGTAACGGGCCTCTCGGAATCCGACGTGCAGCATGCCGCACAGCGTGCGCTTGCCGCGTTCGCAGGCATCACCCTCACCGTACTTGCGAAGCCCGGGGACGTGCACGTGCTCCTCATCGACGACGGTGCAGGGGAGGCGACGATCGCGCGGGCGGCGGCGGCGGTCGCGTCAGAGCTGGGCGACGCGTGCTACTCCGCCGACGGCATGTCGCTCGCACAAGCACTCCTGCGCGAGTGCGAGCGACGTGGACTCACGCTCGCAACCGCCGAATCCTGCACCGGAGGCATGGTCTCGGCTGCGATCACCGATGTGCCGGGTTCCTCGGCCGTGTTTCTCGGCGGGGTGGTCGCCTACAGCAACGAGCTCAAGACGGCGGCCCTCGATGTGCCGCCAGCACTCCTCGCGCAGTTCGGTGCGGTGAGCGAGCAGAGTGCCCGCGCCATGGCAGAGGGTGTACGCGCGCTGACAGGCGCCGATCTCGCCGTCGCGACCACGGGAATCGCAGGGCCTGACGGTGGCACCGCCGAGAAGCCCGTCGGCCTCGTGTGGTTCGCGATTGCGAGCGCCGATGGCGCGAGCGCGACCTCTCACCGGTTCTCGCGAGGCAACCGCGACGCGATTCGCGCCCGCGCGACTTCCGCCGCGTTGAACCTGCTCCGCACGGCGGCCCGTTCCAAGTAGCATGCGCTGCTTCGTCGGCATACCGCTTGAGTGCTCCGTACGGGACGCGTTCGTCGATGCAGGCGCAGCTGTTCGCGCGGCCGATCCGAGCTGGAGCGGCGAGAAGTGGGTCGCCGCCGAGAACCTCCACATCACCGTGGCATTCCTCGGCGAGGTGGAAGCGAGCGATGCGGCCGCGATTGCCGAGAGGCTTGGCCAAGCGCTCGGTCCCGTGCGTGCGCTCTCGCTGCCGTTTGTCGGGGTCACTGCTGTTCCGAACCCACGGCGTGCGACGATGCTCTGGGGATCCTACAGCGACCCTGACGCTCGAGCAGCAGACCTCGCATCGCGCGTGGCCCTCGCATGCGCGGAATGCGGCGTGACCCTGCAAGACAGGCCATTTCGCGCACACGTCACCCTTGCTCGCACGCGCAAGCCGCGCCGAGTGGGGGAGGCGGCTCTCGCAGCCCTGGCATCGTCAAGCGAGACGGTTCCGGCGTTCGTGTCAGTGCGCGGAGTTACGCTCTTCTCGAGCACGCTGACGAAGGCAGGACCTCGCTACGAGTCCCTTGAGGCCTGGACGTTTCCGACCTGAACCGCGTCGCTCGCGCGCATCGTCACTGCGGGCGTCATGCGTTGACATCGAACAGGTGTTCGTGTAGGGTCGAGGTGCCCCGAGGGGACCGCCCGATACCCGGAATGGAGCGAGTGAGGCATGGACCGCGAGAAGGAAAAGATCCTCGACGTAACCAAAGAGCAGATTGAGAAGAAGTTCGGAAAGGGCTCTCTCATGAAGCTCGGCGAGCACGCCGCAACCGACCAAGTGCAGGCGATTCCCACTGGCTCGCTCGCACTGGACGCCGCGCTCGGCATCGGAGGCGTGCCGCGAGGTCGCATCGTCGAGATCTACGGCCCGGAGTCATCGGGCAAGACGACGTTGGCGCTGCAGATCGTCGCCGAAGCGCAGGCCGCCGGCGGAGTCGCAGCCTTCATTGACGCGGAGCATGCTCTGGATCCCAGCTATGCGTCTCGTCTCGGCGTCGATATCGACGAGATTCTCATCTCGCAGCCCGACACCGGTGAGCAGGCGCTCGAGATCTGCGACATGCTCGTGCGCAGCGGCGCAATCGATGTCGTCGTCATCGACTCGGTCGCGGCGCTTGTCCCACGTGCCGAGCTCGAAGGCGAGATGGGTGACACCACCGTCGGTCTTCAGGCCCGCCTCATGAGCCAGGCGCTCCGCAAGCTCGCTGGCTCGCTCAACCGCTCCAACACCACGTGCATCTTCATCAACCAGTTGCGCGAGAAGATTGGTGTGATGTTTGGCAGCCCCGAAACCACCAGTGGTGGACGTGCACTGAAGTTCTACGCCACCGTGCGCATCGACGTCCGTCGTATCGACTCGATCAAGCAGGGCACGGAGATCGTCGGCAACCGCGTTCGCGCCAAAGTCGTAAAGAACAAGGTGGCTGCGCCGTTCCGTCAGGCTGAGTTCGACCTGATGTATGGCACGGGCATCAGCAAGGAAGGTTCAATCCTCGATCTCGGAGTCGAAGAGGGCATCGTCGCGAAGTCGGGTGCGTGGTACACGTACGGCGCTGAGCGACTCGGACAGGGACGCGAGGCCGCCAAGGACTTCCTGCGCGAGAATCCCGCGCTGCGCGACGAGGTCGACGGCAAGGTACGACTCTCTCTCGGCCTGCCCACCGACGCCACCAGCGATCCCGAGCCTCCGGCTGCTGCCACACCGTCATCGGCACCCGCAGACGTCTCAGTCGCCGCGAAGTAGATTCGCACATGTCCGCCCAGATCGTCCGCATCGAACACGCCGGGCCCGGCTCTCGGGCCCGGCGTCTCCTTTTCGACGACGAGACACCAACACGCACCACCTCGGCTGCGGCAGTCAAACACCTCGGGCTCGAAGAGGGCATGTCGATTGCGGGCGAGGCACTCGAGGAGTCCCTCGATGAGATCGAGTACCCCTTGGCCAAAGACCGCGGCCTGATGCTCCTGGGCTACCGCGAGCATTCTGCGGCCGAGCTGAGGCGCAAGCTTCACGATGCTGGCTACCCCACAACGGTATGCCGCGCGGTCGTGGAACGGTTCGTAGAGGTTGAGCTCGTTGACGACGCGCGCTTCGCTGCAGCGTGGGTGCGATCCCGTCGTGGCGCGGGATACGGTACGCGCCGCATCGCGCGCGAACTCGAGCAGCGCGGCATAGACGCGGAGGTCATTCAGGCTGCGCTGACGGACGACGCCGATGAGACGGACGAGATTCAGCGCGCCAGGCGCGCGCTACGGGGCAAGGTACCTGAGGACCGAGCATCCAAGGACCGACTGCTGCGCCGGCTCGTCTCGCGCGGTTTCTCGATCTCTGTGGCGCTCAAGGCCCTCGAAGTCAGCGACGTCGAGGACACTCAATAGGCCTTGCGTATTGCTCATGGGGGGCGGACACACCGCCTCTGAACAGGCAAAATGCTGGCGCGGATTCGCGCCCTGGAACCCGCGTCACCTTGACTCTGGCGCCTGCGCCACGGTAGGATTCGCGTAGGCATCAAGATCATCCGCACGCGCGGAATCACCGATTCCGTGGCGGTTTACGTTGAGTTCGACAAGTTATTCGAAACCGGACGGCCTGCTGGGCCGTATTCCGCGTATCCGGGTACGTCGAACCTGCGCGCGATCGAGATGCCGGACGGACAGCCGTCCGGCGTTTCCTTTTTCGGGGACTCCGTCGGCCGTCACTGAGCTACCTCATAACTGTGAACGCATGACTACCGAAAGGAGGGCGCGCATGGATGCCATGGCCGTCGTGCTGATCTTCGTCGCTTTGTTCATCGGCGCTGCCCTCGGCTTTGTTGTCAACCGCAACCTTATGAAGGACCGCACGGCGCGTGCTGCCGAAGAGGCAGATCGCCTGGTCAAGGACGCGGAGAAGCAGGCCGAGACGCTCAAGAAAGAGGCCTTGATAGAGGCCAAAGACCAGATCTTCAAGATGAAGCAGGATGCGGAGACCGAGAACAAGGAGCGCCGCAAGGAGATTACGAGTCTCGAGAACCGCATGTCCGAGCGCGAGGCGTCTATCGATCGCCGCGCGGAGTCACTAGACAAGCGCGAGCACCAGCTTTCCAGCCAGCAGGGCCAGATCGCGAAGCGCGAATCCGATCTCGAGACGATGATCGCTGAAGAGAGGGATCGCCTCGAGCAGCTTGCGGGCATGACCGCCGATGAGGCGCGTGCCGAACTCATCAACCGGATTCGCGACGACGTCAGCCGTGACGCGGCACAGATCATCCGTGAGGCCGAGACTCGTGCACGCGAGGAGGCCGACAAGAAGGCACGCAACATCGTTGGCATCGCGATTCAGCGGGTTGCTGCCGATCACACGGCCGAGTCTACCGTCTCGGTTGTTCACATCCCGAGCGACGACATGAAGGGCCGTATCATCGGCCGCGAGGGCCGCAACATTCGAGCTTTCGAGCAGATGACCGGCATCAACCTCATCATCGACGACACCCCTGAAGCCGTCATCCTCTCGAGCTTCGATCCGGTCCGTCGCGAGGTGGGCCGCATCACGCTGGAGACCCTCATCGCTGACGGGCGCATCCACCCGGCGCGTATCGAGGAGATGTTTAACAAGGCCGAGCAGCTTGTCAGCCAGGCGGTGCACGAGGCCGGCGAGCAGGCCGCTTTCGACAGCGGTATCCACGGGTTGCACCCTGAACTCATCCGCACGCTCGGTCGCCTGAAGTACCGCACGAGCTACGGTCAGAATGTGCTCAAGCACTCGCTTGAGGTCAGCTACCTTGCTGGCGTGATGGCGGCGGAGCTCGGCGTGGACGTTCAGCTCGCCAAGCGCGCAGGTCTGCTCCACGACCTCGGCAAGGCGATCGACCACGACATCGAGGGCCCGCACGCACTTATCGGCGCGGACCTTGCCCGCCGCATGAACGAGCCCAAGTCCGTCGTTCACTGCATCGAAGCGCACCACGGGGATGTCGAGCCCGCAACCGTCGAGGCTGTGCTGGTACAAGCTGCCGACGCGATTTCTGCTGGTCGCCCCGGCGCTCGCCGAGAGACTCTCGAGAGCTACATCAAGCGTCTCGAGAAGCTCGAGGCCGTGGCCAACAGCCACAAGGGCGTTGAGAAGACCTACGCCATGCAGGCGGGCCGTGAGATTCGCGTCATGGTCAAGCCCGAACAGATCAGCGATGCCGATTCGGTCGTGCTCGCGCGCGACATCGCCAAGCAGATCGAGGACGAACTCGAGTATCCGGGACAGATCCGGGTCATGGTCATCCGCGAGAGCCGCGCTGTGGACTTCGCGAAGTAGTACGACTCATACGCACGGTACGCCGAGCACCTCCGGGTGCTGGCTTCGGAGAAGGGACGGTGCCGACGGTGCCGTCCCTTCTCCTGCAGACGCACCCTGCGGCGCTCGGCGTGCCGTGCACTCACACGCGTGCATCGCGAAGTCCACGGCGCGGCTCAAGTTCGCTACACTCTTCATGGCTACCAGCCAGGCGAGCGGGCTGCCTCCGGGCGGTCCGTTCCCTCTTCTCAGACGGTGCGCCACCGTGCGGAGCGAACCTCTCCCGCGCATCAGCGCCAGCCTGTAGACTGAGCGGCATGACTCCTGATGACTCACTCCTCAACTTCGTCACGTCCGTTTCGGGCGAGGCGTACCTCAAGGTCGAAGAGACGCTCGGCGACGGATACGTGCGCCTGCGCGTCTCCGAGGCGGAACGCAGGCAGGCCAAGCACGATATCCGCAGCGTCGAGGACATCGTCGTGGAGCTCCTGCGCAACTCTCGCGATGCACATGCACGCCGCATCTTCGTCGCCACCGCGCGAGAGGGGGAGCGCCGCACGATCACACTGGTCGACGACGGCGTTGGCGTACCCACATCGATGCACGACCGCATCTTCGAGCCTCGCGTCACGAGCAAGCTCGAGACGATGGTCATGGACCAGTGGGGAGTTCACGGCCGCGGCATGGCGCTTTTCTCCATCCGCAGCAACGCCGTTGAGGCCCGAATCGCCTCATCTGACCTGCATAAAGGCGCGGCCTTGACCATCCTGACGGACGCCGCGGTGTTGGCCGAGCGAGCCGATCAATCCACGTGGCCGGCGGTCGAGCGCGACGAGAACGGCAACCTCAAGGTCGCCCGGGGACCGCACAACATCGTGAGACGTATCGTCGAATTCGCCGTGGAACATCCCGGCATCGATGTCTTCTGTGGCACGCCCACCGAAGTCATCTCTACGCTGAGCAGCCTCGGTCGCTCGGGCATGGACGCTTCCTCGCTCCTCTTCTGCGACAACCTCGAGAAGCTACCCGTGTGTGAACGCCCCGCGGCAGCTGCCGACGCAGGCGAGCTCGTCGATGTCGCAGAATCGCTCGGCCTTGCCATATCAGAACGCACCGCGCACCGCGTTCTGGGCGGGGAGCTTCCCGTGCTCGCCCCGGTGCTCTCGACGGTCGCGGGCGGAGCCGAAGCCCCGACCGAGCCTGGACGGCCCGACATCTACCGCGACCGGCGAGGACTCAAGCTGCACCACTCGGATCTTGCGGAGTTCAGGCGCGAACTCGAGACAGCGTTCGATCTCATCGCAGACCGCTACTACCTGCACCTGAAGTGCGAGCCCAAGATCACCGTGGGCAAGGACGACATCCGCGTCAGATTCGAGGTCGAGAAAGAGGACTGACGTATCCCGCCTTCGGCGCTATACTTTCCTTCGCGCGTTCAGTAGCCCATTTCATCGCACCAGCGATTACGCCACACATGCAGCAGCTGCCGACTGGCGGCCCGTACTCAGGTCACTCCAGGGAGGAACCGTGGAAGTCCTCAAGGTTTCGAGCAAGTCAAACCCCAACTCCGTCGCCGGCGCTCTGGCCGGTATCGTGCGTGAGCAGGGTGCGGCCGAAATCCAGACGGTGGGTGCAGGCGCGCTCAACCAGGCCGTCAAAGCGATTGCCATCGCTCGAGGCTTCATCGCTCCTTCCGGACTCGAACTCACCTGCGTTCCCGCGTTCGCCGACATTGAGATCAACGGCGAGGAGCGCACCGCCATCCGGCTGCTTGTCGAGCCTCGGGACATGCACCGCTAGACCCCGGTAGCGCCGATGAGAGCCGACCTTCACGTCCACTCAACGGCATCCGACGGCACGTCCGCTCCCCGCGAGCTGGTCGAGTCCGCGCTCGCCGTTGGCCTCGACGTGCTCGCCATCGCTGATCACGACTCGGTCGAGGGGCTCCCCGAGGCGCTGGCTGCCTCCCGAGACACGTCATTGCGTCTCATTCCTGCCGTCGAACTCTCAGCGGTGGCCGACGGCGTCGACGTCCACATCCTCGCGTACTTCGTGGACTCCTCGGATGCGCGACTGCTCACCGAGCTCGCCGACCTCCGAGCAGCGAGGCTCAGGCGGGCCGAAGCCATGGTCGCAGCGCTCTCCTCGGCCGGATACTCGGTGACACTCGATGACGTACTCGCGCTGTCCGAGGGTGGTGCGGTCGGCCGAAGCCACGTTGCACGCGCTTTGGTGGGCTCTGGAGCCGCGGAGAGCGTTTCTGACGCCTTCAAGCGCCTGATTGGCAGGGGAAGGCCGTTCTACGTCCCCAAGGACAGCAAATCGCCCGAGACGGTCGTATCGGCAATGCGCGAGCTGGGAGCCCTCCCGGTCATCGCGCATCCCGGCGTCACGCGCTGCGACGACCTGATACCGGGCCTTGTCGCGGCTGGCTTGCAGGGTATCGAGGCCTACCACGCCGACCACACCCCCCAGCAGCAGGCTGACTACGCGGCTCTCGCCGAGAACCTCGGGTTGCTCGTCACTGGCGGTAGCGACTTCCACGGAGCTGCGGCTCCGAATCCTGCGCTCGGGAGCGTCGATATTCCTGCGCGCTATGTCAAATCCCTCCTCGCGAAGGGCAGCTTCGCGTAGGCCGCCCTCTCGGCATTTCGCGTGCTACACTCCTGCAGCCATGGAGACGTACCTGATTCGCACCTTTGGGTGCCAGATGAACAAGCACGATTCGGAGCGCGTCGCCGGCCTGCTCGCGCAGGCAGGGCTGACCCCCGTCGAGAGTGTCGAGGATGCCGACGTCGTCGTCTTCATGACGTGCTGCGTACGCGAGAACGCCGACGAGCGGCTCCGCGGTCAGGTCCACTCGCTCAAGAGCGTCAAAGCAGGGCGACCGGGGCAACTCATCGCGGTGGGCGGCTGCATCGGCCAGCGGGACGGGGAGACGTTGCTTCGGCAGATCCCGCACATCGACGTGGTATTCGGTACGCACAATATCGCTCACCTCCCAGCCCTGCTCGACCTCGCGCGACGTCAGCGTCTACCTCAGGTCGAGATTCTCTCGGAGGGCACTGATTTCTCGAGCGATCTGCCGAGCGAGCGCGAACATCCGTGGCACGCCTGGGTGCCCATCACCGTGGGCTGCAACAACTTCTGCACGTACTGCATCGTCCCGTACGTGCGTGGACGCGAACGATCCCGAACCCTCGAGGACATCGTGAGCGAGGTCGAACAGCTCGTCTCTGAGGGTGTACTCGAAGTTACGCTCCTCGGCCAGAACGTGAACAGCTACGGGCGCGACCTCTACGGAGAGCCACGGTTCGCTGCGGTACTGAGGGCTGTTGCCGAGACCGGCATCGCCCGGATCCGCTTCGCGACAAGCCACCCCAAGGACCTCTCGGCAGACACGATCGCCGCGATGGCGGAGGTTCCGGCGGTCATGCCGTACCTACACCTGCCGGTGCAGTCGGGCTCGGACCGTATTCTCAAGGCGATGAACCGTCACTACACGCACGAGAGCTACCTCGACCTCATCGCTCGCATCCGCGATGCGGTTCCCGGGCTCGCACTGTCGACCGACGTGATCGTCGGGTTCCCGGGCGAGACCGGCGAGGACTTCGAGGCGACCCTCGACGTCATGCGCGCAGGCCGGTTCGACCAGGCGTTCACGTTCATCTACTCTCCGCGTGAAGGCACGCCCGCCGCACGCATGGAGGATCGCGTGCCTCGGGAAGTGGCTCAGGAGCGCTTCGACCGGCTCGTCGCGATCGTTCAGAGCTCCGCGCTCGAGAACAGCGTCGGCTACGTGGGTTCGGTGCAGCCGGTGCTCTTCGAGGGCGTCAGCAAACGCGACGCGCTGATGCTTGCAGGCCGGACACCCAGCAACAAGATGGTGCATGTCCGAGTGGCCGATGGGCATGACGCGAGTGAGTTCACCGGGAGAATCGTCGACGTCGAGATCGATGAGGCCCAGACGTGGTTCCTGACAGGCCGTCTGGCGGGTACGAACCCCTTGTGAGTGTCGCGGCGGCGCCACCGAGCGTGGCCGCCACTGCCGGACCGCTTGGAGGCGACCGTCATGAACGCCGGAACCTTCGGCATCATCGCTCCACATCCCCCGATCTTCGTTCCAGCCGTGGGCGGCTCTGAGGCACAGGTCGCCCACGCGTCCCTCGAGGCGCTCGCGCGCGCCCGAGACGCCCTCAGAGCGTTCGACCCCCACACGGTGGTGATCATGTCTCCGCATGCACCGGCAGCTGCAGATGTCTTCTTGGTCGACGGAAGCGCGGTCTTCTCGGGAACGCTCTCGCAGTTCCGAGACACCACCCCCTACGCCTGGCCGGGCGACCCGAGCTTCGCCGATGCCTTGCTTGGGCACCTTGCCAAAGAGAGCATTCCCGCGCTTCGGCGCTCCGCTGAGCCCCGGTTGCGCGCGGGCTGGCTCGACCATGCGACCATCGTGCCGCTGTCGTTCCTGGACCCTGACCAAGGGCGCCGGCTGGTGATTCTCTCTCTGTCGTATCTGCCGCTTTCGGTCCACCGCGACCTCGGCCGGGCGGTGCGCGCCACAGCCGATGAGATTGGCGGTCGCGTCGCGTTCATCGCGAGCGGAGACTGCTCGCACCGGTTGACCCCCGACGCGCCTGCGGGCTACTCGCCGAGAGGAGCGGAGTTCGACGCGTGGCTGTGCGACACCGTGCGCGACGGATACCTTGCCGAGCTGCCGGCGGTCGATCCCATACTCGACGAAGAGGCAGGGGAGTGCGGTCTGCGCTCGTTCATCGCGCTCGGCGGCTTCGCGGGCGACGACCCGGTTGCCACCCGACTGCTCGCGTACGAGGGACCGTGGGGTGTGGGGTATCTCACTGCGCTCGTCGGCGACTCGGCGCTCGCGGCGGACGGCGAGCCCTGGACGGGGGAGCTGTCCGGGCGCAAGGGTGGTATGGCTGGCACTTCCGAGAGCGAGATCGTGCAGCTCGCACGCAGAACCATCGAGTCCTACGTCCGCGAGCACCGCATGGAGGAGCCCGCGACGCTCGCCGGTGCCGAGTATCCTGCCCGCGCCGGTGCCTTCGTATCGCTGCACCGAGGCGGCGACCTGCGCGGATGCATTGGCACAATCGCACCGACCTCGGACACGCTCGCCGAGGAGGTCGTGCACAACGCGATTGAGGCTGCGACGCGGGATCCGCGCTTCCCACCACTCACCGAGCCTGAGCTCGCGGATCTCGATATAGGCGTGGACGTCCTGCACGCACCCGAATCGTGTTCCGTTGCAGACCTCGACCCCGAGCACTTCGGCGTGATCGTCTCGAATGGTTGGCGCCGAGGGCTGCTGCTGCCCGACCTCGAGGGTGTCGACGACGTGGCCACGCAGGTGTCCATCGCCATGCGCAAGGGCGGTATCGCTCCTACCGAGAACTGCGAGATCGAGCGGTTCAAGGTAGACCGTTACACTTAGCGCATGACCAGCGATTCCTCCTTCGCCAACACCCGAGTCCTCGCAGTCGTCGGCCCGACGGCCGTCGGCAAGACCGCGCTCGCTGAAGCACTCGCCGCGCGCCTGAGCGGAGAGATAGTGAGTGCCGACTCCATGCAGGTCTACCGCCGTATGGATATCGGAACCGCCAAGCCCCCCGTCGATGAGCGTCGGGTGCCATATCACTGCATCGATCTCGTCGAGCCGGGTGAGCCGTTCTCGGCGGCGCTGTTCCAGAGAGCGGCGCGCAGAGCCATCGCCGACATCACGAGTCGCGGCGGCCTGCCGGTCCTCGCGGGCGGCACCGGTCTCTACGTGCGGGCGGCCCTCGACCCGATGAGGTTCCCGAGCGGTGCGCAGCAGGCGAATCCCGTTCGCGAGCGCTGGGAAGCGTATGCGGCCGAGCATGGCGCCGAAGCGCTCCACGTGCTGCTCGCGGAGCGCGACCCCGACTCCGCAGCCGCCATCCATCCCAACAACGTGCGGCGCGTCGTGCGCGCGCTCGAGATGGCCGAGGAAGGCGTCTCGTACGCGGAGCACCTGGCGGGCCTCTCGGTCAGGGAGAGCGTCTACGATGCGCGCTTCATCGGCCTGACCATGCAGCGCGAACTCCTCTACGAGCGAGTCGACGCCCGCGTGGACCGGATGATCGCGCAAGGGCTGCTTGGCGAGGTCGTGGACCTTCTCGCGAACGGTCTGCGCGAAGCGCTGACCGCGACGCAGGCTATCGGGTACAAGGAGTTGGTACCGGTAGTCGAGGGGACGGCGTCGCTCGACGACGCAATCGCGGCGATCAAGCAGGCGACGCGACGCTACGCGAAACGACAGCTCACGTGGTTCCGAGCAGATCCGCGGGTCATCTGGCTAGACGTCACACGTAGCTCGACCGAGGATGCCGCGACGGTCGCGCTTGATGCGCTAGACTGGTCGGCACCCTAAGCGGCCGAGCCGGCGGCCACTACGAGGTATGAGGAGAGCGCGACCGATGGAACTCGCATTCGTGAAGATGCACGGCCTGGGCAACGACTTCGTCGTCATGGACGACCTCGCCGAGGAACTCGACCTCGCTCCTGAGGCGGTGCAGTGGTTCTGCGACCGCAACTTCGGTATCGGCGGTGACGGCCTGATCCTCGTCCGGCCCGCGACCACGCCCGAGGCCGACTTCTTCATGCTCTACTACAACGCCGACGGCTCGACCGCCGAGATGTGCGGCAACGGAGTCCGCTGCTTCACGAAGTACGTCGTCGACCACGGGCTGCTAGCGGCCGACCGCGACGAGGTGCGCGTCGAGACTCTCGGCGGCATCAAGCCGATCCAGATCACTCGCGCCTACGACGGAACGATGTTCATGTGCACCGTCGACATGGGCGTGCCGAAGTTGCTGCCCGCCGAGATTCCTACGTCACTCGGATGCGAAGCACCCGGGGACCCTGTCATCGGATGCAGGATCGAGACGGAGCTCGGCACCTACGACGTCAGCTGCGTGTCCATGGGTAACCCCCACTGCGTGCTCTGGGTCGAAGACGTCGAGGACGCGCCCGTTCACGAGCTGGGTCCGATGCTCGAGAACAACCCGGCGTTTCCGAACAAGACGAACGTCGAGTTCGCCGAGATCACGGGCGACAACACGGTTCGCCTGCGCGTGTGGGAACGCGGCGTGGGCGAGACGCTCGCATGCGGAACGGGCGCCTGCGCTACCGCCGTCGTCGCTGCGTTGACACTGCGCTCCGACCGCGAAGTGACCGTCGAGCTGCCCGGCGGCGAGCTCGAGATCCGCTGGGCCGAGGACAACCATGTCTACATGACGGGTCCTGCCGAGGAGGTCTTCTCGGGAGTCCTCACCATCACCGAGGACGATGAGGACGACGAGTAGCGCGCACCGGGCACCAGCGTGCTGAGCGATATCGTCCCCGCGCTCGTCTGCCCCGTATGCGGCAGCGACCTTGCGCTTGCAGACCGTGTCCTGGCATGCCCTTCGGGACATGCGTTCGACGTCGCGCGGCAGGGGTACGTCAATCTGCTCACCGGCAAAGGCGCAGCGTCGACCGCGGATACCACCGAGATGGTCGCCGCTCGTCGGGAGTTCCTCGACGCGGGCCACTACGCTCGCATCGCCGAGGCGATCGTCGATGCGGCAACTGACTCGATCACGGGAGCAGATGGGGTCTTTCTCGACGCAGGCGCCGGAACCGGCTACTACCTCGCTTCGCTTCTCGACGCGTTCCCGCAGCATGCCGGCATCGCGCTCGACATCTCGAAGCACGCCGCCCGCGTGGCGGCTCGGTCGCACGAACGCGTGGGTGCGATTGTCGCGGACGTCTGGGCGCCCCTCCCGTTGCGTGACGGCTGTGCCGCGCTCGTGCTCGTCGTCTTCTCACCGCGAAACGCCGAGGAGTTCGCGCGCGTGCTCGCGCCAGGCGGCATGCTGATCGTCGTCACACCGAACCCGGAGCACCTCATCGAGCTGGTCGGCCCGCTCGGACTGATCACGGTCGACCCCCTGAAACGCGAGCGGCTCTCAGCCAAGGTCGGACCGCTCTTCGAGGCTGTGAACGAGCGCGAAATCACCTACCAGCTCACGCTCGATCGCGACGGCGCACATGCCGCCGTATCGATGGGACCGAGCGCGGCGCACGTCTCGGAAGAAGAGCTCTCAACGAGGATGCAGTCGATTCCCGAGCCCGTCGACGTCACGGTATCGGTGACGGTCGGGACATACCGCTGTCGCACGCCCGGCACCGCCGACGCGTAACCCGGATGCAACCCGCGGCCACGCCACGTAGTGCTACCATGTCACGCACGGCGCCCCTTTGGCGCCGTCACCGTACGCAGACAACGTAAGGGGAGAAGTCCCAGTGAGAATCGCCAAGCGCATGGAGAACCTGCCGCCGTACCTGTTCGCCGAGATCGACCGCAAGAAGGAAGAGAAGCTGGCGCAGGGCGTCGACGTCATCTCGCTCGGTATCGGCGACCCGGATCGTCCGACCCCTCAGCGCATCATCGACGCGATGGCGAAGGCCATCACGAACCCGAAGAACCACCAGTACCCGGCGTATGCGGGCAGCAAGCCCTACCGCGAGGCGTGCGCGGAGTGGATGCGCCGCCGCTTCGGCGTCAAGCTCGACCCGGCCACCGAGGTGGTCGCGCTGATCGGCTCCAAGGAGGGCATCGCTCACCTCTTCCCGGCGATCACAGATCCCGATGACTACACTCTCGTCCCGGGCGTGGGATATCCGGTCTACACGACGGGCGCCGTCCTCAGCGACAGCCACGTCCACTACATGCCGATGAACGACTCCAACGACTGGCTCGCCGACTTCGAGGCGACCCCGGCCGACATCCTCGCCAAGGCGAAGATGATGTTCCTCAGCTACCCGAACAACCCGTCTGCGGTTGCCGCGCCGGTCGAGTACTTCGACAAGGCGATCGCGTTCTGCAAGAAGCACGACATCTTGCTCGTGCACGACAACGCGTACTCCGAGATCGGCTTCGATGGCTACAAGCCCTCGGCCCTCCTCGAGCGGCCGGGCGCGCGCGATGTGGCAATCGAGCTGTTCAGCTGCTCCAAGGCGTACAACATGACTGGGTGGCGAGTCGCGTTCGCCTGCGGCAACGCTACCGCCATCAAGGCCCTCGGCACTGTGAAGTCCAACATCGACTCGGGCATCTTCACCGCCATTCAGGACGCAGCCATCGAGGCGATGCTCGGCGACCAGAGCGATGTCGCCGAAACGTGTGCGATCTACCAGCGCCGTCGCGACATGGTCATGGAAGCGCTCGGCGCTATCGGCCTGTCGGCCCGGGTGTCGCAGGGCACCATCTACGTGTGGGCGAAGATCCCCGAGGGCTACACCTCGGCCGAATTCGCCGGCCACGTCCTGGATGCCGCAGGCGTCATCGTGCCGCACGGCAGCGCCTACGGTCCTGACGGCGAGGGCTACATCCGCATCTCGCTCGCGACGCCTGACGACCGTCTGGCGCTCGCCCTCGAGCGCATGAAGACGATGCTCTAGGGAGCGACGCACCCTCCGTGCCACAGCGACTCACACCGCACACCCAAGAAGACCGCCTCGAGCACCGCGATCGCGCGGTGCTCGTTGGCGTCGATATGGGCCGCGCCGACTGGCCGATCGAAGAGTCTCTCGCCGAACTCGAGCGCCTTGCGGATACCGCCGAAGTCGACGTCGTCGCGACGCTGACCCAGCGCATGGACCGGCCGCACTCAAAGACGTTCGTCGGCAAGGGCAAGGCAGAGGAGATTGTTGAGATTGCTCGCGATCTCAAGGCCAATCTCGTCATCTTCGATGACGAGCTCACGCCCAGCCAGCAGCTCAATATCGAGGGAATCCTGCCAGACACACGTGTCCTCGACCGAACCGCGCTGATTCTCGAGATCTTCGCGATGCACGCGGTCACGCGTGAAGGCAAACTCCAGGTCGATCTCGCACAGCAGGAGTACGTTCTCCCGCGCCTGCGCGGCATGTGGGGACACCTGGAGAAGGAACGTCTCGGCGGAGGACGCGGTGCTCGATTCGGCGCGGGTGAATCTCAGCTCGAGACTGACCGTCGCATGGCACGGAAGCGCATCGCGGAGCTCAAGCGTGAGTTGAGGGCTGTCGCCAGCGAGCGCGACCTGCAGCGCAAGAACCGCGCCAGAAGCGGCGTCTTTCGGGTTGCGCTCGTGGGCTACACGAACGCCGGCAAGTCGACACTCCTCAATGCGCTGACGGGGGCGGGCGTACTCCAAGCCGACATGCTGTTCGCAACGCTCGACTCAACCACGCGTCGCATGGCACTTCCCGAAGGCCGCGAGGTCACCCTCACGGACACCGTCGGCTTCATCCACAAGTTGCCGCACGGCCTCGTGGAGGCGTTCAAGTCGACGCTGGACGAGGTCAACGAGGCGGACCTGCAACTGCACGTCACCGATGCGGGCTCGCCGCAGCGCGAGCAGCAGATGCAGGCCGTTCGCGAGGTTCTCCAGGAGATCGGCGCCCACACCGCACCCTACGTCGTCGTCTTCAACAAGTGCGACACGCTGGAGCCGGACGACCGCACAGCCCTCGAGCGGCGCTATCCGAATGCGGTGTTCGTCTCGGGATTGAAGGGTGAAGGGCTCGATCAGCTCATCGGTCGAATCGCCGAGGAGGCAGGGAAGGGGAGCGTGACGCTCACGATCCTCGTGCCCTACACGCGAGGCGATCTGGTCGCCGCGGCCCACGAGCGAGCCCAGATACTCTCGGAGCGGCACACGGATGAGGGCACGCAGCTCGCGCTGCGAGTGCCTGGAGAGATGGCGAAGCTCTTCGAACCGTTCTCGATCGGCTAGAGCTTGCGGAAGAGCGCGACCACCTTGCCGAGAACCACTGCGTCACGAGTGTATATCGGCTCCATCGACGAGTTCTCAGGCTGCAGCCTGATCCGGTCGGCCTCGCGGTAGAAGGTCTTCACCGTCGCCGAGTCATCGATCATGGCCACCACGATGTCGCCGTTTTCCGCGGTCTGCTGCTGTCGAACGACGACGAAGTCGCCATCCATGATGCCGGCTTCGATCATCGATTCGCCACGGATCTTGAGGATGAACGTGTTGTCACCTGCGAGTTCCGCAGGCAGGGAGATCGTCGACTCGATGTTCTCGGCGGCGAGGATGGGCGAGCCCGCCGCAACCTGACCCACGAGCGGGACAACGCTGATCCTGCCGTAGTCCACGCCTCGGTCGGTCTCCCGGAAGTCGAGCACTTCCAGCGCGCGCGGCTTGCTCGGGTCGCGCCGTATGAATCCCTTGGCCTCGAGGGCCGCGAGGTGCGAGTGCACCGTGGACGACGACGAGAGCCCGACGGCCTCACCGATCTCGCGAACAGAGGGCGGATAGCCGCAGCGGTGCAGCTCACCCCTGATGTAGTCGAGGATCTCCTGCTGACGCTTGGTGAGTTCGCGCTGGTAGGTCATCGCCGACTCCCTCGATATCGAACACCCGTACGGTGCGAGTGTAGCCGTTGGCAGTGCCGCACGCAAACATGCGTTCGTATTCCCCCTTGCAAAGCGAACACGTGTTCGTATATAGTGACATCGAACACATGTTCGCCTCGGTTCCTGTTCGTGTCAGACCTGCCACGTAGGATGACCCGGACATCCGAGAACGACGCAGGGGAGATCGACATGGCCAGCACATTCGCTTCCGGCACCCACCGTTCAACCGCCGCACATCGGAGCGCTTCATCCGCGAGAGCAGCGCGTGCACGGCGTCTCAGCCCCGTCGAGGTCTTCACCCTCATCTTGATTGCCGCGCTACTTCTGGTGGGCCTGTTCGCCTCGCGGCAGCGGGCAGAGTACTCCGGCGCCACACAGTCACTTCAGATCGAGGCTGGCGACACTCTCTGGTCCATCGCTGAGACGCACCCCGTCGAGGGACTCACGACCGCCCAGGTAGTGGACACTATCGCTTCGGTGAACCATCTCGACGGAGACGTCGTAGCACCGGGGCAGACCATCGAAGTCCCATCCCTCGAGCTGAACGACCGCCTTGCCATGAGGTAGGTCCGGCGCTCCCGTTGTAGCCCAATATCTTGTGTGCTACTTTGCGAGGTAGTCTAGATGTAGGGGCGGGAGAGCCGATGCGTTGTCCGTTCTGCGGCTTTGATGAAACCAAGGTCGTCGATTCTCGTATGTCCGAGTCTCAGGACGCGATTCGACGTCGGCGCGAGTGTCTCGGGTGCTCGGAGCGTTTCACAACATACGAGCGCCGCGAAGAGACCCCCCTCATGGTGGTCAAGAAGGACGGCACGGCCGAGCCCTTCGACCGTAGCAAGCTCATGCGCGGCCTTATGGTTGCGACTGCGAAACGCGGCGTGAGCATCGAGCAGCTCGATGCGCTCATTACCGACATCGAGGGCGAACTCCACAACTCCTTCCGCTATGAAGTCGAGAGCAGCCAAGTGGGCGACATGGTGCTCATGCGCCTTCGTGACCTCGACAAAGTTGCCTATGTGCGCTTTGCGTCGGTCTACAAGGAGTTTCAGGACCTCGACGAGTTCACATCGGAACTCAAGGCGCTGGGACGCCGTGGCTGACATCCACGCACCGCTCAGAGGGAAGGCTGTCCGCCAGTGCGTCTGACGCTCAAGCGCCTCGACCCCTCACTCCCGCTCCCGCGGTACGCGCATGATGGCGATGCCGGCCTCGATCTCTACTCCGCACTCTCTATCGAGATCATGCCCGGACAGCGCGTGCTCGTGCCCACCGGAATCGCGATCGCCATCCCCGAAGGCTTCGCAGGCTTCGTGCAGCCACGGAGCGGGCTCGCACTGCGCTCGGGACTCTCGTTTGTGAACACGCCGGGTCTCATCGACAGCCACTATCGCGGCGAGATCAAACTCATCGCCATCAATCTCGATCCCGAGAAACCGATTTCCATCGCGCGCGGCGACAAGATCGCACAGCTCGTCATCCAGCGTGTCGAGCGAGCCGAACTCGTTGAGGTCACCGAGCTCGACGAGACTGTCCGTGGGGAGGGCGGCTTTGGCAGCAGCGGCGTCTGACACGACGCGGGTGCGCGTAGCCGCCTTCATAGTGCTCGACGGTCGCGTGGTTCTCGTGCGCCATAGGAATCGCGACTCCGTCTACCATCTGCTGCCGGGCGGAGGTGTGGACTATCGCGAGACGCTGGCTGACGCTCTCACACGGGAAGTGCGCGAGGAGACCGGCCTAGACGTCGAGATCGGCGCGCTGCTCTTCGTCAACGACACCATCGACCCCAACGGCACACGCCACGTCGTCAATCTGACGTTTGCTGCGAACGTGGTCGGCGGCCATGTCACTGACTCACCCGATGACTCGCGCATCGAAGCGGTCGATCTCGTCAGGCCAGAGTCGCTGTCAGACCTCGATCTGAGGCCACCGATGGCGGATGCCCTCGAAGCGCACGCCTCGGGTTCCGAGCCGTACCCGGTCTACCTGGGCTCACTGTTCTCGGAGGCGCGATGAGGACGGCAATCAGCGCGTACTGCCCTGAATACGCCAGAGGCAAGCGCGGCATTGACCGCGCTGGTCCAACCAGCGCCTCCTGCCACACGGACTGAGCGGCTACACGCACGGCAATTCAACAAGGAGCTCGGAGGGAGATCCGATGGAAGGGTTCTTCAAGTTCAAGGAGCGGGGGACATCGCTGGGCACGGAGGTGCTCGCGGGCGTCACCACCTTCATGACCATGGCGTACATCATCTTTGTGAACCCCGGCATTCTCGTCGCCGCAGGCGTGCCATTCGCAGGCGCTGCGACCGCCACGGCGTTGGGTGCCGCGCTGATGTGTCTGTGCATGGGCATCTTCACCAACCGGCCGTTCGCGCTTGCCTCCGGCATGGGCCTCAATGCGGTGGTCGCGTTCACGATCATCGGGGCGGCCCAGAGCAATGTGCCGTGGCAGGTCGGCATGGGAGTCATCTTCGTCGAGGGTCTCGTGATTCTTGCGCTCGTGCTTACGGGCCTCCGAGAGGCGATCATGAACGCCATTCCCGTCGACCTCAAGCGGGCGATTGGCGTCGGAATTGGCCTGTTCATCGCGCTGCTCGGCCTGAATGAGGGCGGCATCATCCGGCCTGAGGCCATCACGCTGGTCAAGCTCGGCGACTTCTCGCAGCCCTACGTCTGGGTCACGTTGATCGGTCTGTTCGCGATTCTCATCTTCATGGCGCTCAAGGTGCGCGGCGACATCCTCTGGGGCATCCTCGTCGCGACGTTTGCCGCGCTCTTGCTTGGTGTAACGAAGCTGCCTGTGGGCTCGTGGATCGCCTCTCCCGACTTCTCCACCTTTGGCGCCCCGTTTGCCACCGTGACGCAGACAGCCAAGGACGGCTCGACGCTCTTCCACGGAATGGCGCTCGTTCGGGTGTTCACGCCAGGGCTGCTGCTTATGGTCTTCGCCGTCATGCTGACCGACTTCTTCGACACGATGGGTACCGTCGTGGCCGTTGGCGAGCAGGCCGGATTCGTCGGCCCTGACGGCAAGGTCCCGGGTATCCGCAACATTCTTACCGTCGACTCGATCGCCGCGTCCGTCGGCGGCCTGTTCGGCGCATCGTCGATCACCACATACGTCGAGTCCGCTGCTGGCGTGGCTGAAGGTGGGCGCACGGGTCTGACGGCGATCGTGACCGGCGCTCTGTTCGCCATTGCGGCGTTCTTCTCGCCGATCATCTCGATGATCGGTGGGGGATTCAAAGTGCCCGTGGGCGTGCAGTACGACACGCTTCTCGGCACGGTTCTGGGCGCAAATGCATTCGCCGATCCGCTTGCATCCACCGGCGCAACGTCCGCGGTCACGCCGGATACCTACCTCGGCCTGACCGCAGCACTGCAGAAGAACTTCGAGGCTGGCTTCCCGCAGGCTGTCCACACCGTGTTCCCGATCACCGCCGGCGCGCTCATCATCGTCGGCTTCCTCATGATGCGCACCGTTCGCGAGATCCCGTGGGACAACCTCGAGGAGGCGTTCCCGGCGTTCCTCACCGTCATCGGCATTCCGCTGACGTACAACATCAGCTACGGCATCGGAATGGGCTTCATCAGCTACGTGCTCATCAAGCTGTTCCACAAGAAGGCGAAGGATATCCACCCGCTTATGTACTTCACGGCGCTCGCCTTCGCAGTCACGTTCATCATGCCAGTTCTGCAGAAGCTCGTAGGCTGACGCATCTCGTATCCGCGGCCCTCGGCCAGACCGAGGGCCGCTCGACGACACACGGAAATGGGAGAGTAACGTGGCAATCGATCGAGTGATTCAGACGGACGACACACTGCCGATCGCTCAGGCGATCCCGCTGTCGCTGCAACACCTCATGGCGATGTTCGGAGCGACGGTTCTCGTGCCGATCCTGACTGGCCTCGACCCGGGCGTCGGCCTCATGACGTCAGGTATCGGCACGATCCTGTACCTCATTTGCACCCGCAACAAGATTCCGAGCTACCTCGGGTCCAGTTTCGCGTTCATCGGCCCGCTGATCGCGGTCGGTGGCGGCGCAGCCGCAATCAGCGGCGGCACAGGGCACCTCCCTGAGGCGCTGGGCGGCCTCGTCGCCGCTGGCGTCGTCTACATGATCGTCGCAGGCCTCGTGAAGGCCTTCGGCACGGGCTGGCTCAACAAACTCCTGCCGCCGGCGCTCGTCGGCGCCGTCGTCATCGTCATAGGCCTGGGGCTCTCGGCAACGGCCGTCAAGATGACGCTGTTCCCGATGGCTGACCCGACTCAGCCGGTCAACCTCGTCGGCCTTCTGGTCGGCTTCATCACGCTGGCTTCGGCTGTGGCCTTCTCGTCGTACTTCAAGGGCTTCCTCAAGACGATTCCGGTGCTCATGGGCATCATCATCGGCTACCTCGTGTCAATGGCGTTCGGGCTCGTGAGCTTCGACGGCATCGCCAAGGCTGCATGGATCGGCCTGCCCAACGTCACGTTCCCGAAGTTCGACATCACGGCTATCGCGATCATCGCGCCGGTCGCCATTGTGGTCATCGTCGAGCACATCGGCCACCTGCTCGTCATCAACGAGATCACGGGCAAGGACTTCACGCCCATGCTGCCTGAGTCGCTCTTCGGTGACGGTCTCGCGACGGCGATCTCCGGCGCTCTAGGCGGCACGCCGTCCACCACGTACGCCGAGAACATCGGCGTCATGGCGGTCACCAAGGTCTACGCCACGCAGCTCTTCTGGTACGCCGGCGCGTTCGCGTTCATCATCGGTGGCTTCATTCCGAAGTTCGGCGCAGCGATCTCCTCGATCCCGACGCCGGTCATGGGCGGTATCTCGTTGCTGCTCTTCGGTCTGATCGCCTCAAGCGGGCTCAGGCTGCTTGTGAAGAGCGGAATCGACTACTCTCACAGCCGCAACCTGATCTTGTCGTCCGTAGTTCTGGTCATCGGTATTGGCATGGAGACCGGCGGCTTCACGATTCCGCTCGGCAAGTACTCCATCCCGGGCATGGCTCTGGCAACCTTCATCGGCATCATCCTCAACATGATTCTGCCGAAGGAGTCGGAGGGGCTCGCGGTTGACGGTCCGGACTTCACAGCGGACCTCCAGGCGGAATCCGCCGAGTAATACGAATCCCGCTTGCGTGCGCATACTGCACGCACCTTCTGACGGCCCCGGGCTGCGACAACGCGGTCCGGGGTCGCTTCATTGCTGGACCGCATCGTCGAAGCGGCGACGCTGCCGCACCTCATGAACCCGCTGGTAGGAGGCCCTCTCGGCGCGCCTTGTGCCTAGGGCTATTTGTCTGATAATACATCTTATGTGAAGTCGCCATTTTGAGACCCATCCCCCGAGCCCACGACCCGTTGGAGTTGGCGCTGCCGGCTGGTGCCCCGCTACTCGATGCCAGTATCCCCGGCTTCAGCGCCGTCGAGATACGCACTCTCGAACTGGGACTTGGTCATGCCGATGAGCGCGTCTTTCAGTTCTTCGAGGAAGGCCCGCGCACCGTTCGCGTCATCAAACGTCGCCACACGCACGACTACATCCGGATCGTCGAGACGCACGGCTTCAACGTGGAAGAACTCGACTTCGTCTCCATGATCGACATCCGGCTGGCGGTACAGGATGTCATCGTGCCATTCGAAGTCCAAGCCGTCAGTCGTGTCGACGCGAGTGAGGCGGAGTCTCCAGAACTCGTCAGCGTTCCCGATGATGCGGACCACGGCGCGCCTACTTGGCCTGGAAGCCGATGTAGTCGGTGTTCGCCGTGACCCAGCCGACGACACCCTTGGCATCCTTGACCTGATACCACTGCGCTTCCTTGGAGATGATGCCAAGCTTCTCGCCCTGCTTGAGGACGCGAATCAGCTTGGCGGTGGAGTTCGGCTTCACTCGGAAGTTGACGTTGGCCGTCTTCACGGTGCCCGTGCCGATGGTTGCGGTAGTCGTGGTGGAGCCGCTGGCAGGATTCGTGGCAGCGGGCCGCGGCGTCGAAGCCGCAAGCTTGTAGTCACCGTAGTAGTTGTAGACAACCGTCAGTAGCACGAGAACAATCGCGATTCCCAAGATCGCTCTGACGATCTTCCACAGGTTCACAGGTAG